>Ga0315282_10008238_pt1 | contig 16906 bp, 17 predicted proteins | sample YL17G07_20_MG_FD_203693 | JGI IMG/M metagenome (GOLD analysis project Ga0315282, IMG submission 203693) | Sediment microbial communities from Yellowstone Lake, YNP, Wyoming, USA - YL17G07_20 | ecosystem: Environmental > Aquatic > Freshwater > Lake > Sediment | place: USA: Wyoming | collected...
CGGGCATGAGTGGCCATAGGCGATAATCTTGCAGACCCCTACGAAGCTGATGAGAGTGCCCAACACGGCACCTAATGCCAAGAACAAGGGCGTGGTATTCAGCTTATAATAATCGAGCCACAAACCACCTATTGTAAGGGCTAAGATAGGAACAGGAACGAAGAACACTGTAATTGCCAGCTTCACTATGGCCTCTGAACTGGTCATATCACCGGCAGCCTTATGGAGCCTCTTCATAATCATCAGTGAATCCTATCTGCCAGACGGGAATACCGCCCCAGTGGTCTGTCCGGCCACTTGACTGGATGGCTGTCCCCATCTTGAATCATCACCCCAGTTTACTCAAATCCTCGTCCGCCTTCTTACTCTTCCCCTTTCCCTTCTTTCTTGCATTTTTAGTTGGTTCATCCCGAAGAACTCGTACTCGATCCCCGGGGGAAGCCGACCAGCGCAGGCAGAGCAGCAAGCCCTTTCACATTGCTCAGTCTTTCACGCACTGCTGGTCAGCAAATCCTTTGCTACCGCCTCAAGCCGTGGTTGTTGCCGACAGACTATACGCAAAGAAACGCCGAGACTTTCTACTTCATGTTCCGCTCTTCAGCGAGTATGACGACCATGTGGTTCAAGTCTGTAAATTGGGCCAGCGCGCTGATGAGACCTTGTCCTTTCTCCGATTGCGTCCATGCGAGGGCTGCCAAGTATGATTTAATATCATCCCACCAGGCCTCGGCAACACCATCATAAGCAGGTGGTGCGGAGTCAGGCAAATGTATTACGACGTTCTGTGTGTATTTTCTTATGCCTGGATAGCTAGACAACAGCGTCGGCGCAAAATCCAGCCATGCCTTCGAGAACTCTTCAGGTGACATACCGGGCTTTCGTCTGAGTAGGCCGATTTCCTTGATCACTGCATTTCACCTCCTGTGTTGGCTAAGGCCGTTCAATTTTGAAAAGTCCAATTGCTAGCTTTAAAAATTGGGTTTTTGAGCCACCCTTTCACTGGAATGTCCCATGTCAACTCTCGATAAGTCTGTGCCCCGATAATATGCCCATTACATCTGGCTGTCAAGACCCGCCTCTGTTAAATCTTTTCTATCAGGGCCATGGTAGGGGAAAGCGGTGATTTAGCTTTAAAAACTGGAGCGGGTGAAGGGATTCGAACCCTCGACGTCTTGCTTGGGAAGCAAGCACTCTACCGCTGAGTTACACCCGCACCGCTATCATTATGGTTGGATGACAAACCCCTGTCAAGGGTATTCTACTAGACTTCCACCCGGCGTTGCTTGACCCGGCACTTCTCAGCCGTGATGATGGAGATGACGCAGGAGACCGCTTGCTCAACGCCATCCTGCTGGTTCACCACCACATAGTCAAAACTGGGCAGTTGCTCCATTTCGGCTCGGGCCGTCTTCAATCTTAGCTCAAGGTCAAAGCGGTCTTCTGTGTTGCGCTGTCTGAGGCGTTCTTCAAGTTCCTCCAGCGACGGCGGAGCTATAAATATAAAGACCGCCTGGGGCACCAGGCGCTTGATCGTGGCTGCCCCTTGCACATCGGTCTTGATGATAACATCCTGTCCCTGGCTCGATGCCCGGCGCACCTGTTCTTTGGGTGTACCATACCAGTTGCCATAAACCTGAGCAGACTCCAAAAGCTCACCCCGCTGCGACATCTCACTGAAGCGGGCTTCGCTGACAAAATAGTAGTCTACGCCATCCTTTTCTCCGGCTCGCTTATGCCTGGTAGTCACGGTCACGACATAATGCAAAGGAGAGTCCCGCGCCTTCATCCTGCTGATTACAGTGTCTTTTCCAGCCCCTGATGGGCCCGACAGGACTATGAGCAAAGGCAGCGGCTGGCCGCTCAATGGCTGAGACGGATTACTCACCACCCTCCTCACTTTGAAGCAGTTGGGGTGCGCCCCCGGCGCGCATGGAAGCAAGGCGGCCACTGATGGTCTCAGCAGCGATGGCCGCCAGGGCCACATGGCCGCTATCGGTGACGATAACCGCCTTGGTTCGGCGCCCGTTGGTCATATCTATGAGCATTCCTTTGTTTTTTAGTTCCTGCACCACACGCTTGGTGGGTGCCGAATTAGGAGAGATAATAGCTACTACCTTGTTCGCTGCCAGAAAATTGCCAAAACCAACATGGATAAGTTCTGTTCTCATACACCACCCCATAATTTATATATGATGACATTATTCTCTGATTTTCTCCAGTTCATCCCAAAAACCGGGGTATGAAATGTCCACCGCCTCTGCTTCTGAGATAGTGGTTGTGCCCTGGGCTACAAGAGCGGCCACTCCCAGGCTCATGGCCAGTCGGTGGTCCTGATGACTGTCCACCTCTGCCCCACGCAGTCGCTGGACACCCCGGATAACCATGCCATCAGGCAAAGCTTCTATCCTGGCTCCCATCTTGGACAATTCTCTCACGATGGTATCTATTCTATCAGATTCTTTAACTCTTAGCTCTTCGGCCCCTCTTATAGTGGTGGTGCCTTGGGCCAACGAGGCAGCTACGGCTAGCACAGGTATCTCATCAATGAGACGGGGCACCATCTGGCCTGAGATATCAATGCCCCTTAGCTGGCTAGATTCTACTTGAATGTCCGCTACGGGCTCATCTCCTTCCCTCCTCTCCCTCTCTATTTCAATGGTGGCCCCCATGGCTTGCAATGCCTCAATCAGACCTGCCCGTGTGGGATTGATACCACAATTGATCACCTTGAGCCTGGCCCGGGGATGGATGACTCCAGCCACCAACCAGTAGGCCGCCGAACTCAAGTCTCCCGGCACCACAAGGTCAAGGGCAGGCGGGGCAGCAACCAGCGGCGCAACCTCTATGCAGCCGTCCGACATTTTCAGAGACACTCCCAATGACCGGAGCAGGCGCTCGGTGTGATCCCGCGAGAGCTGTAGCTCCTCAACACAGGTATTGCCCCGGGCAAAGAGCGCAGCGAGTATAATGGCCGATTTTACCTGGGCGCTGGCTACAGGCAGACGATAGGTTATGCCATGCAGACGGCCTCCTCTAATTACCACAGGTGCCAGAGAATCGCCCCCCCGTGCCCATATCTGGGCGCCCATGAGCTGCAGTGGAGCAATCACTCGCTTCATGGGGCGCGAACGCAGCGAGCTATCCCCGGTGATGATAGACAGAAACGGCTGGGCAGCCAGCAGACCGCTCAACAGGCGGGTGGTAGTGCCGCTGTTCCCTGCGTCGAGCACGTCCTGAGGCTCCCTGAGACCATCCAAACCTACCCCAGTGACCTCCAGAACAGGTGGCTTGTCAGGCTGAGGCTGGCCACTTATGTTCACACCCAGTGCCCGGAGACATGACACAGTAGACCAGCAATCAGCCCCTGGGGAGAAATTGGCGATTCTGGACCGGCCACGGGCGATGCTGTTGAGGATAACCGCCCGGTGCGATATGGACTTATCTCCCGGAGGACGGCACTCACCTCTTAGCCCGGCCGGTGGGCTAATCCTCTTTAACAACTTTTATCCTTCTGCCCTTTTTTCCCCAGCCACTCCTGTCGCGCCAGATTGGCCTGTTCAAAAGCCTTCTCCAGTTGGTCACTACCACCCCCTATCAACTGACGGAACTTCTCCAGCTCAGCAATGAAGCGGTCCAGCCACTCCAGTATAGGGCCCTGGTTGGAGAGGCAAATATCCCGGCTCATCCTGGGGTGAGTGGAGGCCAGACGGCTCACATCGCGGTAGCCACTGGCAGCCAGCGCGGACATCTGTGACCAGGAGGAGCTTTGCGTGGTGGCCCCTACCAGGGCAGTTGACAGAACCAGAGGCAAATGGCTGATTCCGGCCACCAGGAAATCATGTGTTTCTGCTTCGATGGGCACAGGTCTGGCACCTATACTCAGAACGAGATCTTTCATGATGGTCACCGCCTCTGCGCTGGCCGATGACGCTGGCACCAGACAATAAGGGCAATCACGGAAAAGATCAGCCTCGGCTGCTTCAAGCCCGGAGGTCTCTTTGCCCGCCATAGGATGACCCCCGACAAAGCTCACCTGCGCAGGCAGAAGCTCCTGCGCCCACTTCATCACCTGTGACTTGGTGCTGGCAACATCGCTGACTACACAGCCCGGCCTGAGGTGACCGGCGATGAGGCTGAACACTTCTCCGGTAGCCATCACCGGCGTAGCGATGATAACCACATCAGCCCTGGCCACCGCCTGGGAAATAGCTTCCATCCGGTCAACGGCTCCTCTGCTCAGAGCCAGTCTTGCCGTCTCGGGGCGGCGGGCATAGCCTACCACCTGCCACCCCCCGCTTCGCTTCAACGCCAGGCCCAGGGAGCCACCAATAAGCCCTAGACCGATAATAGATACGGTACGCACTAAACCCTCTTGACAGGAACAAAATCAGGCTAAGCTAGACAGTTGCCTAAAACAACTGGCTGAATGAGTTTGCCACTGGATATGCGGACCTCCCTCCAACATCAAAAGAACCGAGCCCTATTATAACACAGTGGAGGCTCACCATATAAGGCGATACAAAATGGATTATGCAGTAGATGGCTAGTTGATAGACCTAGCGCGCAACCAGTGCCCCACCGCATACGTTCAACGCCTGCCCGTCGATGTAATCCGCATCAGGAGATACCAGAAAGGCTACAGCGCCGGCTATATCCTCTACTTTTCCAGACCTGCCCAGCGGGATGCTTGCCCCAAAGGAATCAATGTGCAACTGTCGTGCCTCTTCTATGCTGACGCCTTTTTCTCTGGCCAGCTTCTCTATAACAGCATAGTTCATATCTGTGGGGACTCCGCCCGGGCAGATAGCGTTGACATTGATTCTGTACTGGCCAAGCTCCAAAGCCAGCGTCTGAGTGAGGCTGATAAGCCCCGCCTTGGAAGCGGAATAGGCCGCCATGCCGGCAATCCCTGTCTTTCCTGCGTAAGAGGCGATCATGATAATCTTGCCGCCTTCACCCCGCTGGATCATGCTCCTGGCTACCGCTCGGGACAGCAGAAAAGAGCCGGTCAGGTTGATGTTTAGCACATTTTTCCAGGTCTCTTCCTCAAGATCGACCACCGGTGTTTTCCCCGGGCCCGGGATGGCAGCGTTGTTGACCAGAATATCTATCCTGCCGAATTTTCGCAGGGTGAGGTTTACCAGGTTCTCAACATCTGAACTGGAGCTTATGTCGGCGTTGACAGCCAATCCCTGTCGCCCCGCTGCTTGAATTTCCCCCACCACGCTGTCCAGGCCTTTCCAGCCCGCCTGATGTGCCTCTGCGGAAAACCGCTGGGAGGCTTGTGGATGATCAACTACCACCACATCTGCCCCTTCCTTGGCCAGCCTGACGGCGATGGCCCTCCCCATGCCCCTTATCCCGGCTGCACCGGTAACCAGAGCTACCTTCCCATTTAAGTTGTGCATGTTCTTACTCCCAGAACAACTTTTTCAACCCCCCACCAAAGGGGGCAAGCCCCTTTGGAATCTCCCTTTTCATAATTTATATATGGAATCTTAATGCTGGCTTTTGTTTCACTTCAACCACCCTACGACTACTGTCAATTCCCTCTCCTGAGGGAGAGGGTTGGGTGAGGGAATTAGCCCGTTTTCCGGTCGAGGCGTCTTTGCTTATACTTCCTGAGATTTCTGTTTAGCTTGCTGACCCCCTGTGCGCTGGCTTCCTGCTGACACAGCCTCTCCACATACAGTCGCAAAGTGTCATTGTCCATGTCATCGAGGTTATCTGTGTGGCCCATTCCCAATTTGTCTTCCAGCAAACGGACGACGGACTTCAGCTCGGTTTGAGCATGGTCTGATTGGAGATGTTCAGCCAAACCATGTTCCTCTGTCTTTAGGTCTATATAAACACCGCAGACAGGGCAGTGAACAACCGTAAATGGTGAAGGTAGTTTAACCATTCAGCTTATCAGCGTAATTATACACTAAAGACAAACAGATATGCATAATAGCTGTTTCACCGCCCCCAATCTTGGGGGCGGTAGGGGCGATTGTTCCAATCGCCCTTCGGGAGCACCCCGCGTTCGACTGGGCTCACGACAGGCCCAATCCCCCGCCAATCCGCCTCAGGCAGACGCCCCTTGTGGAATCCCCTTTTTGGGTTCAAACTAAACCGGTCACAGTTTTACCGGTATTCCCTTTTCCTTGAGGTATTTCTTGGCTTCGGTGGCGCATACTCCACTATACAACAGAAACTTATCTTGGGGAACGTTCCGGCACTGTGTCTCGGCACCCCCCTTTGACCAATACACTTTTTGCGGCTAAAATAGAGACGGTTTGCGGGAGTAACTCAGTTGGTAGAGTTCCTGCCTTCCAAGCAGGTTGTCGCGGGTTCGAGTCCCGTCTCCCGCTCCAAAAGCAAAGCCCCTCTGGACTCCCAGTTGGGCTTTTACTCCTACTCTTTAACCCCAAATCCGCTATAATATCCCTTAATGATAAAAGTCCTTCATTTTTCTGATCTGCACCTGGGTGTGGAGAGCTATGGGCGGATTGACCCCGCCACCGGCCTCTCCAGCCGCCTTGCGGACTTCCTGGCCGCTTTCGACCGGGTGGTGGACTATGCCCTGGATAACAATGTTGACTTAGTCCTGTTCTGCGGAGACGCTTACAAAAGCCGCAATCCCTCCCAGACCCAGCAGAGAGAGTTCGCCCGGCGCATCGCCAGACTGGCCTCAGCAGGCATCCCGGTGTTCCTAGTAGTAGGCAACCACGACCTGCCCAATGCCGTAGGCCGGGCCACCGCCGTGGAGATTTTCGATACACTGGCGGTGCAGCACATGACAGTTGCCAGCCGTCCGGGAAGATATCGCATCCAGACTAAAAATGGGCCGCTTCAGATTGTGGCTCTGCCCTGGCTGAGGCGCAGCGCGCTCCTTGCCCGCGAGGAGGATAAAAACCTCAGCCTTGACCAGCTCAGCCAGCGACTGCAGCAGACGCTCATGGGGGTGCTCAATGAGCAGGTGAAAGACTTGGAGCCTGGCCTGCCGTCGGTTCTGGCGGCACACGTCTATGTCTTTGGCGCTTGCGTAGGCTCGGAGAAGACCATGACCCTGGGCTGGGAGCATTTTCTGCTGCCGGGCAATCTGGTAAACCTGGGCTTCGATTACATCGCTCTGGGACACATCCATAAACACCAGGTGCTCAATGAAAACCCACCACTGGTCTATTCAGGCAGCCTGGAACGCCTGGACTTCAGTGAAGAGTCCGAGGACAAGGGTTTCTGTGTCGTTCAGATAGAGGATAAGGGTAAGGTCTCCTGGGAGTTCCACAAGGTGCCGGCACGCCCGTTTTGCACTATAAAGGTGGACATCCCCAGCCAAGAGCCTGACCCCACCGGGGTGGTGCTGCGGGCTATTGCCCAGGCCGGACAAAAGACTCACCAGGCCGTGGTGCGTCTTATTATCAGCCTGCCGGAGCACAAGGCGTCACAGCTTCAGGATGGAGAGATAAGGCAAGCTCTGGGGGAGGCCTACTTCGTCACCATCGCCAAGGAGATTGAGCGGCAGCAGCGCAGCCGTCTGGGCACTCTCCCCGTGGAAAAGCTCAGTCCCCTGGAAGCCCTGCGAACCTACCTGGAAGCCAGCAAAGTGCCCGCAGAGCGTTCACAGAAGCTCCTGGAATATGGGGAAAGGCTCATCCAGGGGCAGGCCGAATCGTAATCAGCATTCGCGCCTGGCTCTCTAGTCCCAAAAGCCCCTTTTGTGCTATATTACTATAAGAATATGCGCTATGCTCTCTTGGCTGACATTCACAGCAATCTGGCTGCCTTTGAGGCAGTGTTAGTTGACATTAAGTCAAAGGGGGAGATAGCAGCGATATGGTGTCTGGGTGACATAGTGGGCTATGGACCTGACCCTGTGGAGTGCATTCAATTGTTGCGTCAACAACCTCATGTCTGTATCGCTGGCAATCATGATTGGGCAGCCATAGGCCGTTTGGATACTTCAGATTTTAACCCCGCTGCTGCTGACGCAGCCCGGTGGACAGGCCAACAGTTGGGCAAGGACGAAATAGAGTATTTGCAGAGCTTACCACTCAGCCTGGAGCAGGATAACTTCACCCTGGTTCACGGCAGTCCCAGGGAGCCTATTTGGGAATACCTGGTGTCTATTGAGGACGCCAGAGACAATCTGGCCTACTTTCAGACCAGCCATTGTGTGGTGGGCCATTCCCACCTGCCATTGGTATTTGAATGTGCTCAGGGCGATTGCCATCTTAGAAAGCTACCTGAGGCTAGCTCATTAGACTTGAGCAAGGTGGGAGAACGCCGCTTGATTATCAACCCTGGAGGTGTGGGGCAGCCCAGAGACGGTGACCCACGGGCCAGCTATGCCATCTACGATAGTCAGGCTGAGACTATCCATCATTATCGTGTAGAATATGATATCCAGGCTACCCAGAGGAAGATGCTCCGGTATAGTCTGCCAGAGTCTCTGGCCTTGCGGTTGAGTTATGGCTGGTGAACTTAATAAGGAGATAAATTATGGCAATTGTCTATGAGAAAAAGGGTAAGGTAGCTGTCATAACCCTGAACCGGCCCGAGGCCTTCAATACTCTAGACCCACAAACGTTCGGGGAGCTTGGCCAGGCGCTGGCCGATTTCCGAGATGATGATGAGCGCTGGGTGGCTATCATCACTGGCGCTGGCGAGCGGGCTTTCTGCGCTGGCGCTGATGTCAAGATTATGCTGCCGTTCCTCAAGGAGGAATGTAGTGATGCTCCCTGGAAGATGCCAGCCACTATCATGCGGGGAATGGATCTGTGGAAACCGCTGATTGCTGCCATAAACGGAATGGCTTTGGGTGGTGGGATGGAGCTGGCCCTGGCCTGCGATCTCAGAATAGCATCGGAGAAGGCCAGCTTTGGACAGCCGGAAGTGAAGCTGGGGCTGATACCGGGTTGGGGAGGCACACAGAGATTGCCCCGGGTTATTCCCTGGGCCAAGGCTGCAGAGCTATTGTTCACCGGGCAGAGCATCAATGCCCAGGAGGCTTACCGCATTGGGCTGGTAAATCAGGTGGTGCCCCCCGATCAGGTCATGCCCACGGCTATAAAGTGGGCTGAGACCATCTGCCAGGCAGGCCCTTTGGCGGTGAGGGCAACCAAGGAGGCCATGATTAAGGGTGCTTCTCTGAGCTTGGAGGAGGGCTTGGACTTGGAGTGGGCGCTGGAGCGCTATATATTCGCCAGCCAGGACTTTGAAGAGGGCACCAAGGCGTTTGCGGAGAAACGTGCCCCCCATTTCAAGGCCAGATAAGCAAGCTACAGCGAAATGTCTTAGAAAGGAGTACCTATGGAGATCAAGAAGGTCGGTGTCGTTGGCTGTGGCCTGATGGGCTCAGGCATCGCCCAGGTCTGTGCCCAGTCAGGCTATCAGACTGTGGTATCCGAGATAAATGACGATCTGTTGAACAAAGGGCTGGGGATGCTCAAATCCAACTTGGCCAGGAACGTGGAGAAGGGCAAGCTGGCAGCTTCAGAGAAGGATGCTATTCTGGGTCGTTTGAAGCCCACTACCAAAATGGCGGATTTCGCCGGCTGTGATTTGGTTATTGAGGTTGTGGTGGAAAATATGGAGCTTAAGAAGAAGATATTTGCTGATCTGGACAAGATATGCCCGCCACATGCTATCCTGGCCAGCAATACCTCCTGTCTTTCTGTAATTGAGATGGCCATGGCCACCAAGAAGCCGGACAAGGTGCTGGGAATGCATTTCTTTAACCCTGTTCCGGTTATGAAATTGCTGGAGTTGGTGAGAACCATTGCTTCCAGCGAGGAGACCGTCAATACTGTTAAGGCTTTTGGTAAGTCAATTGACAAGACGGTGATAGTAGCCCAGGATATGCCGGGCTTTGTGGTCAACCGCCTGCTGACTCCCTACCTGTTCGACGCCATGCGCATGCTTGAGGCCGGTCTAGCCACTCGCGAGGATATTGACCAGGGCATGATGCTGGGCTGCAATCATCCTATGGGGCCCTTGACCCTAGCTGATTTTATCGGGCTCGACACCCTCTATTTTATTGCCAACATCATGTACGAGGAGTTCAAAGAACCCAGGTTTGCCCCTCCCCTGCTACTAAAGAAAATGGTAGCCGCAGGGCGCTTGGGACGCAAAAGTGGTCGGGGCTTCTACGAATATAAATAGAGCGATATTTAGCAGACAAGAGTCTTTAAAGGAGGGCTATATGGAGCTAGAGAAGATCAAAAACGTAGCAATCATAGGTGGAGGAACGATGGGCTCGCAGTTAGCAGAGCTTTTCTCCACAGTGGGGAAATACTCCGTCGTTATGTGGTCACGCAGAGAGGAAACGGTGAAATCGGGGCTTGGTGGGATTGAAGGGAGACTGAAGAAGTTCTTTGTTGATAAAGGCAAAATGTCTCAAGGTGAGATGGCGGAGATACTGGGCAGAATTAAGGGAACCACCAACATTTCCGAAGCAGCGAGGCATGCTGATTTCGTGATAGAGTCTGTGGCTGAAAATTTGGTAGTTAAGAAAGAGGTTTTCAAGCAGCTTGATGAAAACGCCCCCGCCAGCACAATCCTCGCCACGAACTCCTCTCAGTTAAATATAACAGACATAGCCAGTGTCACACGGACTCCCGATAAGGTGGTGGGTATGCATTTCTTCAACCCGGTGGGGGTTATGAAGTTGGTGGAGGTTGCCAGAGGTACGCTGACCTCCGAAGAAACAGTGGAGTTGGTCTGTGCTCTATCCCGGAAGTTGGGCAAGGAACCTGTGGTCTGCAAGGACTTTAGCTATGGCTTCATAGCCAATAGAGCTTATCGGGCGCTGAGGTGGGAGATCATGCAAATGATCTTGGAGCGGGTTGCTTCTCCGGAGGATATTGACAAGGCACTGAAGCTCGGGTTCAACCTGCCCATGGGGCCCCTGGAGCTGGGTGATTTCAGCGGTGCCTGGAAAACCTACGCTGTTTCTGAGGCAGACGCTATACGGGAGATGGGGCCGGAGAAAGGAAGTTTGCATCCTCTCATTAAGATGATGATAAGGGCAGGGTACACCGGTGGGCAAGGCAAAAAGGGTATCTACGCTTTCTGGAAAGAAGTGATGTCAAAATGGTAAGAACAAGGAGAGACGAATATGAACAAACGACCTAAGCTTTTTCGGCGTGCTGCCATTGTAGGGGCAGGCATGTCCCAGTTTGGCTCCTTCAAGGACAAGACTACGAGAGACCTGCTTACCGAAGCCTTTGCTGAGATGAGCAAGACGGTGGACAAGGGCTTTGACCCCAAAGACATACAAGCTCTTTACGTAGCCAACTTCTCCAGCGACCTCTTTGAGGGTCAATGCCATGTGGCCGTCATGCTTGCCGACTGGCTGGGCATGGTGCCCAGGCCAGCCACTCGTATCGAGACTGCCTGTTCCTCTGGCGGGGTGACCATCAGGCAGGGGCTGTTGGCCATCGCTTCTGGTCTCTATGACATGGTGCTGGTGAGTGGGACGGAAAAAATGACCAACCTGCCTACTGAGAGGGCCACCGATACCCTGGCTGCCGCCAGCGACATCTTGTACGAGGCCCCGGCCGGCTTTACCTTCCCCGGTCTCTATGCCACCATGGCCACCGCTTATATGGCCAAATACGGGGCCAAGGTGGAGCATTTCATGAAAGTGGGCATCAAGAACCACAACAATGGCGCTCTCAACCCCAAGGCGCAGTTTGGTGCTATAAAGGACATAATGAAGAAACGCCAGGCCAAGTGTGAGCAGACGGGGCAGCCGGTGCCCCAGTGGAAGGAAGAGCTGGATTTCCTCAGAGACAACTCGGCCAACCCCATAGTGGCCTGGCCTATGAAGTTGTTCGACTGTTCGCCCATCAGCGACGGGGCTGCCTGTCTCCTGCTGGTGGCTGAGGAGTTGGCCAAAAACTTCACCGATCGTCCGGTGCTTATCATCGGCACGGGCCAGGGCAGCGACCATGCCCTTTTTGCCCGCGACGATATGACTACCATTCTGGGGGCCAGGACGGCTGCCAAGGAAGCCTATGACATGGCAGGGGTCACTCCCAAGGATATAAAGATAGCTGAAGTCCATGACTGCTTCACCATCGCCGAGATGGTGGCGATTGAGGACCTGGGCTTCTTCAAGCCAGGCGAGGCTATGAGAGCGGTGGATGAAGGGTTGACTGCCCGCAATGGGCCTAAGCCGATAAATACATCAGGAGGCCTTAAGTCCAAAGGCCATCCGGTTGGTGCTTCTGGGGTAGCCCAGGCTGTAGAGATATTCCACCAGATGCGGGGCCAGGCCGGGCCCAGACAGGTGCCCATTGATGTTGACCTGGCGGTAAGCCACAGCGTGGGCGCTCACGGCACGAGCTGCGGCGTTCATGTCTATCAGAGGGGGAAATAACATGAGCCAGAGGGAATTTACTACTGGTGCTTTTCAACAGTTCGTCAACGAAAAGAAACTCATGATAGCCAAATGTAAGAAATGCGGCGCTCTCTACATGCCTCCCCGCCCCGTTTGTATTAAGTGCCAAAGCAAGGAAATTGAGTGGGTTGAGGCCAAGGGCAATGGCAAGCTGGCAGCCTTCACCGCCATTGCCGTGGGGCCGACCTTCATGATAGCAGAGGGCTTTGACCGCAACAACCTTTATTGCACCGGTGTGGTGCAACTGGATGAGGGACCCAGGGTCACTGCCCGCATTCTGGGTGTGGATACCAAGAATCCTGCCCAAATAAAGGTGGGCACGCCGATGACTGTGGAGTACCTTGAGAGAGGTCAGGGCGAGAGCAAGAAGACCTACCTCGCCTTCAAGAAAGTAGCCTGACCTTTTTCTGATTTTGCCCGGGGTTCAAGGAGGCCCGCTGTTAACAGCGGGCCTCTGTGTAATTGATGAACATCCCCAAGCTGGTAGGGTTGGTGTAGCACAGTGTAACCCACCTTCACTATTTATCAACGACCAATTCCCTCTCCCAGCGGGAGAGGGTGAGGGAGAATCTTGACTTAGGTGGACGTGGCAATCTCACCCCTTTGTGCGGCTTGCTCACCGGCGACGTAGCCCGTAGAAAAGGCAGCTTGCAGATTATAGCCTCCGGTATCGCCATCCAGGTCCAGCGTCTCACCGCAGCAATAGAGTCCCTCGACCAGGCGCGAGGCCATGGTGCGCGGGTCTATTTCCTTGAGGGAGACACCGCCAGCGGTCACCATGGCGGATGCCAGCGGCAACGGCCCCTTGATGTTGAAGCGCAGCGATTTGAGCAGACTTAACAGCCGTTCCCGTTCCTCGGCGTTTATCTCATGGCCGGGCTTGTCAGGGAGGATGCCCGTCATCTCGACGAAGGGGTCAATCATCTTTTGGGGCAATAGTCCCTTGAGAATGTTGTGGTAGCGCCGCTTGCCGTGGGTATCAAAGTCCCGTTGCAGCCGCTGGCGCAGTTGCTTTTCGTCAAGGGCAGGCTTCAGGTCAATGGATACGCTGACCGGGCCATTCTCCAGCGCGTCTACTATCGCCAGGCTCATCAGCAAGATTATCGGCCCGCCGATGCCAAAGTGGGTTATCATCATCTCCCCCATACGGCTTTCGATGATGGGTTGGGGCGGTTGTTTACCGCCTATACCGCGGCCGCAGTCGCTGGTCGGCGTCAGGGAAGGGTCGATCTCATCAGCGGGGCACTGATAGGCGGTCAGGCGCACATTGCGCAGACTGACGCCCTGCATACTCTTGGCCTGCTGGACTTCTTGAACGACCAGGGGAACCAGAGCCGGGCGCAATGTGGTGATGGTGTGGCCGAGTGCGGCGGCTAAGCGATAACCATCGCCTGTGGAGCCGGTTTCGGGGTATGAGGCGCCGCCTGCTGCTATAATCACTGCTGTTGCTGAGAGCGCCTCGCTCTCCGTCTTCACGCCAACCACTCGTCCCTTATCAACCTGAATGCCGGTTACTCCGGTGTTGGTGTGCACTTGGACTCCATGGTCAGCCAGGTACCGCTCAAAGGCTTTGACCACGTCTCGGGCATCGTCAGAGGCGGGGAAGACCCGCCCACCGCGCTCGGTCTTGGTCTCCACACCGTAGCGTCTCAGTAAGGCCAGCAAATCATCTCGAAAGAAGCGGTGGAAAGCGCTATAGAGAAAACGGCCATTGGTGCCGTACATAGCGATGAAGTCATCAAGGTCTCTGGCGTTGGTCAAGTTGCAGCGTGTCTTGCCGCTGATGAGTATTTTGTTGCCGGGATGTCCGGTCTTCTCCAGCAGCAGGACGCTGGCACCGCATTCAGCAGCCCGTCCGGCGGCCATCATACCGCTGGCTCCAGCACCGACCACGATGACGCATTTGGTGGTCAAGGTAACCTCACCCCTACCCTCTCCCTCGTAGGACCGCGGGTGACCCCGCAGGGCGAGTGGGACACTCGCCCCTACAATTCCCCCAAGATTGGGGGGTAAAGGGAGTTAAATAGCTTCTACAGCAATTATAACTGAGCCGTTCATGTCCGCCGCAGGCGGATCGAACCATGGATTAATCAAAGTAATTCGCCCTTCGATCCGCCTCTGGCGGAGGCGAACGGAGCAATTGCTGTCTTCATGGTAATAACATTTCCGTAGGAAGGGCAGGAGAAAAGGGATGGCCTTCTCGCTCAAAATCGGGAAGATATTCCTCTACTGCCCCCATCTCCTGCACCCAGCCGTTCTCCAGTCCCAGGTCGGTTAGTAGCTGGAAAACCTCTTCATACTCATCAACCGAGATCGTCCGTGAAAGCTGCGGCACTCGCATAGCCCGGTGCATCGGCTTGTACTGGGACATTATGCTGACCGTCACGGTGGGGGAAAGCTCGCGGGCAAGCCAGGTCAGTGATTCCTCGCTGCCTGCCAGGCCGTTGGGTAAGATAAGATGGCGCACGATCAGACCTTTTTGTGCTATGCCCGATTCATCCACCACCAGGTCTCCCACCTGCCTGTACATCTCTTTGATAGCCTGATGAGCCTTGGTCATGTAGTCCAGAGCATCCGAGAGCTTCTTGGCCCAGGTGTCAGAGGCATATCTCAAATCAGGCAGGTAAACGCTTATGATGCCGTCAAGCTCTCTTAGAGAAGCTACTGAGTCGTAGCCGCTGGCGTTATAGACCAGCGGCACCCTGAGTCCCATGGGCACTGCTTCCAGGACTGCCCGGACAAGCTGGGGGACGAAGTGGGAGGGCGAAACGAAGTTGATGTTGTGACAGCCCAGCTCGTTCTGAAGGTAAAGCATCTGCTCAGCCAGGGTATGGCAGGACATCACTTTTGTTTTTTGCTTTCTCCAGCTCTGGCTTATCTGGTAGTTCTGGCAGTAGACGCATCTCATATTGCAGTTGCCGAAGAAGACGGTGCCTGATCCCCTGGTACCTGAGATGGCCGGTTCCTCACCCTGATGGGCGCAGACCGTCGAGACTATGGGCAAATGCCCGGAATGGCAATAGCCCAGCTCATTTTCCAGCCGGTTGACATGGCATTCCCTGGGGCAAATATCGCAGGAGGCCAGCCTGGCTTCCAGTGTCCGGGCACGGCGCTCCAGCTCTCCAGAATTGTATAAGGCACTATAAGTAGGTTCCACGAATATTATTTTAGCAGGTATAGGATGGGGGTGCTGGGTGGAAGTACTGACTTGGAGCCAAGGTACACGGATTTATTGGCCAAGTTTCTGGGGTAAGTTGGGTTGCTCATCATCTCTGGCGTCGTATACAACTAAAGCGTTTGTGCCCTCCAAATAATTTCTGAATTCTTGTTCCCACCAATCCGGTAGTTTTTCTCTAGAATGTTCAATGAAGGAAGATATATAGCTGGGGACTTCCCTGTATATTCCTGCCATTGCTCCAGGGTATGCATCTAGGGCTTCCTTTTCATTTTCAAACCCCATTTCCAAGAAATAGTAGGATGCGAGGAATCTGATGAAACCTTCCGTCCCCTCAGAACCTAAAGGACAACAGAGGAAGCACGACAGAGGCACGCATTTTAAAAGAATATCGGCTGGCTGAACTGTCCTCTTACCATTCTTGATGAAGTCAACGTAGACTTGTTTCCCACCAGCCAAGAATACCCCCTCGTTATTGATTCTAAACTTACACATGACACTTTCCTGCACCGAGGTGTAAAACGCATAGAAAGGCATGAAGTTCTTGTCTTTCGAGTCGCTGAGCAGTTTCTCTATCTGAAGGCCATACTGGTTTGTGTGCGCAATGTTGGGATAGTTGTCTTTCGTTAGATCAATCTTCTTTGCTTGAACCCTCATTTTTGCCGAGAATGTTGGGAACAAAAACCACCACTCCCAGTCTGCTCCTGTATCCCGTGCCTCCTCATGCCGCGAGAACGCACGATAGGTTATCTTTGGAATACTCCGAGATACGTCGTATAAAAGCCAATCTGTAATTGATTCTTCCTTGACGGCAGGTTGTTTGGCAATCCATTTTTTCACCGACACCGAGGATTTTTTTAACTTCTCGCAGTCAGACTTCATATTGTCCTCCAGTTTGGTAGGGCGGATGAAACCCACCATTTTCTTTATATCTGGTGGGTTATTTCAACTGCTTAACATTAATTCATGTGCATATCTGCTTTATAATTTCTATGGTGCTCACGAAGCAGAGGTCTGCTTTTGTTTGATCAAGTACTGTCTGCTCTCGAAGTTCCTTTCCTGGGTGAATAAAGTTACGATAGATTCTTGATATATTGCCCATATGAACAACTGTATCGCCGAGTAACCTATTCTGTTCAAAGTAGTACAGAAGATCCCCAAGGTCACATTCATAGAGTTTTTTTGTAATTGTTTTATTATGACCTTGATATGCAATATGAGGTGGTCCCCGAATTTTGGACAGCTTGTTAAGAGAGGGTTCTGCTCCTAGAATAACAGAGACAGAATAGGAGGAGCAGGACATGAAACAGAGTCGCAGGAAGCACAGCCCATCATTCAAGGCC
>Ga0315282_10008239_pt1 | contig 16906 bp, 23 predicted proteins | sample YL17G07_20_MG_FD_203693 | JGI IMG/M metagenome (GOLD analysis project Ga0315282, IMG submission 203693) | Sediment microbial communities from Yellowstone Lake, YNP, Wyoming, USA - YL17G07_20 | ecosystem: Environmental > Aquatic > Freshwater > Lake > Sediment | place: USA: Wyoming | collected...
TTTTAGGGTTTGTTTTTGCCTTTATTGCGCGAAGCAGAGTACAGTACGAGTCGTTTGGGAGAATGTGTACGTCGTTTTCGTAGACGATCATTCTGATAAACGGAAGACATGTTTCAGTTCTCATCAAAGTTCTAATTAGATAGTGTAGGGCGACGGTTGAGTAGGGAATGAGGTGCACGACTTCTCCTTCAACATTGACGGTTAAAACGGTCTCTGGTGCTTTTTCAGTTGGGCTTGCAAACTGCGAGTTTGGATTGTTTACCTCTTTTTCACATATTTTCGCAATTTGTTTCATTTCTGGACCGCCAAACTTGTGAACAGTTACGGATAATCCATTCCAAAGTTTGAATTTGAAGCCGTTGAACACGTCGCATTCGCCTTGTTTAAAAGTCGATGCGAAAACGGCAAGAAAATTCTTGAAGGACAATTGTAACTGCTCCATATGATTGGGCTTCGTGTATTCCAGCCAAACTTCTTCGTGATTGGTTGTTCGGGCTGGAACAATGATCTCTGCATCATTTTCGTCTTCCGTTTTACATCGTGCACATTTGAGTAGTTGATGCATTTGCACCATTTGTCCATTTTGATCTCGCCATAAGTGTTGTACTGGTCTCCAATCGTGTCGTTTCATGAGTGAGCAGCATATTTTTATTGAAACGAGTTTTCTAAAGTGCACTGCTTTGCCCCCTTTTCAACAAGTTGAGGTTGTTTTTCATTAATTATTCTGGAAGGCTGATTCGTTTCGTGCAGTTGTACGCTCCAAAACTTGGATTTTTTCAAGTCGAGCGTAACTGAACGGGTGCCATCTGAAAAGTATGCTCGTGTAAATGTTATGCGCCCTCTATTGTAGAATATGTCAAAATGTAGTTGAGTTCCTTCCAGTGGCATAGTCCATTCGAGCATTTGAAACTCTGGATCTAAACAGTTTGAAAGTTTTGGTTCGCCAATGTTTTGTAGTAGCCATTTGAAAATAGTCGCTTCATCATCGCTTAGAGTTAGACAAGCTAGGCTGGGAGTTAACTTTTTGGGCACCGTGACGCGCAGAATCAACCTTAATTTTGACGCGGGATCTTCTTTGGACGGCATTGTGGATCAACCTCCATTTAACGTCGTTTTTTATTTTCAAATGTTTGGATGATTACAACATGGGAAGAAGAAGTGCAGGTTCGGCGGCTTTGATTATCATGATGGCTTTTTTGCGCAGTTCCGCATCCATTTTTTTTGTCAAACCCTTCGGGCGACCGCCTTTAGTTACCAGTTTTACTAGCTGTTTCATGAATGGTAGTCCATAAGTTTTGAAGAGGAACAATTCGCCGCCACGGGTAATGTAACATGTGAAGCGGCCATCAAACCACGCGAGTTTCATCTTAGTTTCGATATCGTCTCGATTGTAGCTTAACGGATAAATAAGATATGCCCCGTCTGGGAGACGAACAATTTTTTCAGTTACCAGCTTGACGATGGTTTCGTGGGCTATTTCCCTCGGGGGTCGTGTTAATTTGTACTTTTTGAAAGATAAGGAAATTCTGCCTCGCCAATGTTGCCATGGATTCATTACAACTTGGCCACGTCGCTTGAACACGATCCCATCACTGCTTCTTGCGTAGTCTTTTATATTCTGTTTTTTTCCAATCAAATCGTGAACATCGTCAACGTTTTCAGGACACAATGTGTGAATTAAAAATTCGATTGTTTCGTGGCTTATGAGGTTAGGCATTGCTCTCTCGATGGTTTTTTGGTTCACAGTCCAGTGGTCTTCAATCGCGACGGCTCGATCCAATTTTCCATCTTCGAGTACGTCGACGCTGATGCAGTTTGGATGTCCACAGTAGAACGCCTTAATTCTTAAATCCATCGAAACCACCCTCCCTGTTTGTTTATACGACTGTTTTGTTTTTTGTTTAGCCTCTCGGATGAGGCAAGTGGCCACGCGACAAGCGACTGGTCGAATCTTGTAGATCGTGCATTTTTTAGATTTTACATTGAACGCGGTAGCAGCATTGGTTTTTTGAAAGGAGAATCTGTTACGTTCTCTATCAATGTTTGGCGACATTGTTTGGAAGTAGTGCAAGGGAAAGTGCTGCATCTACGTTTCCGATGTTTTTGGCTATTATGGCCATCTCGCTCTGAGTGGGGTATTCTCTACGCAGGTTTGATATTTTTACTCCCTCATCCACAGCAGCCATTACGGTGTGATGCTGCTCCATGCAGCCCCGTCGGGCAAATCTGAAGATGTCTCCCTTGCGTGTGATAAGATAACCGTAATGCCAACCGCGGGTTTCATCTTTGTAGACTAGATAACCTTCAGGACACTCGAGTGCACTAGTAAAAAATTTAGCATAAGTTTCGGCATCTGCGATCAGTTTGTGGTACGATTCTGGATTCTCGAAGAAAGCCTTCAACAGAGTGTGTTCTGAATACGTGTCGTGGTTTTTTACTTTGGTGATTCTGTTGATTTCATTGAAGAAGGAGTCGAGATCGGTGGACGCTTGGGCGATGGTTGCTTTGTCCATGGTGTACCAAACGTTTTCTTCAGCGCAGTAGACGTTTGGTGGAAGATGTTTTAAATCTTCACCCGTTGCAAACGAAAATGCTTTGAACCCTTTAACTAAGACGAGGCGGTGTTCTCCCGCATTATAACTGTGGTAAGCGCGATCGGTTTTTGAGCTACGGTAAAATCGCGCTCTTTCACCAGGTTTTTCCAGGATTATTTTTTCGAGTGCACCTCTAGCTTTTTGCATTCCTTCTTTGCCAGCGGTTTGCAATATGTCTGTGATTGCTTCATCCATTTTTGTTTCGGCAAGCGTGTCGTCTAACAGTTTAATTGCCTCTTCCCGTGTTTTCGGATCTATTATTAGGAAGGCGAACGAAACTGGAATTTGTTTCTCTTTGAATTTGGCATGCCAACAATCGAAGATGACACCACTGATTAATAAATCTTCTTTGTTCAATGTTACGTCTAATTTCACCATTTTACTTCCTCCGTGAAGCATTCAAGTTTAGAATGCGGATGTTAGATTTTTGAAATCGGCTTGCACACACTTCTTCCTCGCAGTAGAACTTTGGATCTGTCCGATGCTTTTCTTGAGCGTGCATAGGGCAGAAGCAACTGAACACTGAACGTTTTATCTGGTCAAGACCACATTCGTGGGAGCAAAGAAAAACTACCGAACACTTTTTATTAGAACAGATTTTAGCACCGATTAGTGCCGCGATTCTCTTTGTCTTTTCATTCACAATTGGCGTTTTGCGTTTTAACATAGTTTGCTTCGCACTCGTTTTGATTTCGGTTTCAAATCAACTTCAACATCAGCGCGACTTCGATGGCGCCAAGCTTTTGGACGAACCCAAACTTTTAACCCCGCGTTTTTGAGTCGCCGAGTTATTGTGATGGCGTGCAGGAAAGGAACATCGCATATTCGCGCATGGACGGTGGCGACGGTGCTGTCGGGTCGCGTTACAGGCTGCCGCGAAATGCTGATAAATCTTGTGCCGCGCCAGTACAAGTCAGTGCCGATTATTCGAATAATTCTTCGAATCATACGGTCCGGAAACTCCATTTCTCGTTTTAGCTGGTACAACTCCACGTCGACTTCAACGGGAAGGGAGGTCAACTTTTGAACCGCAATCTTTTGTTGAGGATTAGAAACGTAGACGACAGTATTTTTCGGCAGTTTAAACCTTTCCACTTGAGCACGCCACTCGTTTTCGATCCACCACGTGTTGTACAAATAGTTTGGCAACTCTTTTTGCGTAAGGTTTAATCTTTTTGCTAAAGCTTCCAAGTTGCATGACAATGTTGTTAGGTAATAATACTGGTCTGAGAGGATAATCTGTTCTATTTCGTGTTCGTCAAGCGTGTAAATTACTGGTTTTACCAAAGTTTTCAAGTTTTCGAACGGGATTTTTAAATAACAGTCGTGAGTTATTCCCAGCCACTGAACTGCATCGGGCATGTTTGATAGGTGACGCCACTTGTTAGTTGTGAAGCACACGAGATTTGGATGCAACGGGTTTATGTTATATTTTGTGAGATAGGCGGGGCTTCCAGTCAGGAAACCGTCTCTTAGAATTTTTTTCAAGTTTGCGAATGGAGTTGTGTGATAAAGAAACGGGTCTTCTAGGCAACTGTAAATGTATAATGGCTCGTTTATTTTGCATACGTCTTCGGCGGGGCTCTTCTCAAGATTCTGGAGCAGAGGAATAAGACTGCTCGTTTTCATGTGGTTTTGTGAAAGAGTATTATCACTCATTTGAACCCTCCTATACTGTCAGGTTGTTTGATAATTGCGTGTTTGAAAGGGGGCACTCTGCACCCGTTTTGGACATTTACACATTGATTGGCAAGGTGGCAACTTGCTAGACGCGAGTTTTTGGGCCTTCGCTTAACAAGGTGGCTACCTCGCGGGCTATGTTCTGTTCAATCATAGTAAGGAATATTTTTCCTTCTTTCGACTCGACGGGATAAATTTGGTCTTCAGACCGCCAGTGCCAAGCCTTGGCCGTAATTAGAACTGCGTGGCTTATTAGTGTTTCAACCGTTTGCTTGATTAGTTGGGGTTCACGGATTAGAATCACTTTTTGGCCTTTTATCGTAAATTCGAACTCGTATACTGGTTTATGCCCTACCCACAACGTTTTTTTGGCGGAACACACAACGCCGTTTGGCATCGTGAATGTTATCGCCTTGGAAGGCCGAGTTTTAACGGGATACGTGATGTCGTTCAACATTACGGTTCGCTTTTTATAGTAGCCATTTCGAATGCTGTGGCATATCTTTGCCGCTTTCCAATGGTTGATCATCAGCGTCATTAGTGGCTCCAGGGAAGGCGGAGACTCGAAAATGCAGTTAAGCTTGACGGTGCTGTTGTCGTTTCTGCGTTGGAACAGCCACATCAGTTCCTCAGCTACAACGTGATTGTTCTTTATCCAGCGCAACGCATTCTTCTTGGCCGTTGGGCTTAAGCGAAACCGTGTGCAAAACAGCATAAACTTGTTTTCCACATAACTTTTCATTACAAATCACCTCGGATCTGGAGTTTTGTTAGTAGGTCAGCGGATTAAAGCCACCAATTCTAAACCATTGAGAAGACAAAAGACGAAGAAGAGATAAAACTCAAGTGCCAAGTCTCACCATGGAACGCGCCACCCAACCTCTAAGCCTATTACCCGTGCGATGCGCAGACAAGTGCATCCCTTTTGACTGTGAGTGTAAGTCCCAGACTTCTATAGTGATCTATGTATGCAAGATATGGCAAGATATGGGAAAGAACTTGCTCTGCGGTACATGATCGTACGATACCTCGTGAACTAGTCTGTTCCCATCCCTTCTTTCCTTTACGAAAAGACTGAACCTTTCCATGCTTGGTAGTGAAATAGATTATACATTCCGAGTTCTTCATATCCTTCACCTCCGCCTTCTTTTGGAACGTTTGTTGTGGCATTTCGTACACAGTGTCTTCAAGTTCTTGACCACATGCACGCGTGCGGAATCAAGAACTCTTTTGGGAACTTTCTTGATATGGTGAGCTAGAACACTTTGTGAAAGCTACGGCGATGTCTCGAACCCCCTTGTTGTCGAGGCGATATATCGTCACAGGCAAGCCGTTTGAAAGGTTGAACGGGTACCTTTTGCGTCTCGCGGAAAATCTGAGCGAAAGATTCAAGTTTCTTCCTTCAGTTTGTCCTGAAACACCAGCGCACTAAGTGACGGCTTGACCTTTTTTGTTATTGCTGCCTCTAAAAGTTTGGCGGTATGGTCATAATAGTGTGCGGTTCCATTGTAAACTATTATGCGTCCGACAAAGAAGTCGCGATGGATCCACGGGTTAATCCGCCCTTTCGTGGTAGTTTTAAGAATTATATTTAACGTGTCCTCGTTAAGGTACACGATGGAAACTTTTTCGCCTGCTACTTCGACCACGAGCGCATGGTAACAGCAACGTCGGTATGGAAGAATGCGAATACGTTGGGGCGGGGGATGCAAACACGCGTTCGCGACATCTCTTACAAGCGGGTTGTCAAGGCGGTACAACTGAGCGGACAGACCATTCCACAATCTTAGCCTAGAACCTTCCTGCATTGTCTCTTTAAGCGCGGACTTGTTCATTCTTCGCTTTCTCTCCATTTCTTAAATTCTTCATCGTGAACTTCGCAAAGAAACCCAGAGGACGAAGCAATTTTGTCCTTGCAGTTGGGATACGCACAGTCGCCGCGCTCGGTTCTGTTCGCAAGCTCAACACACGTTATCTTCAGCCACTCCAAAATGCTTTTCATGAAACCCCCCCTTGATAATTGAATTCTCTGAAGCCACGCTCACTCGCAAACTAGTGATCATTATTCCTTCACCAGCAGCATGGCCACCAAGAGTGAAATGTTGCATTTTATTGCGGTTAAAACCGCCTTGATGAACTTCGTTTCGGAGTTTTCGACGCGAATGACAGTAGACGTTGTTGTTTATGAATGCGCAATCTACTTCATTAGTGGTACAACTTTTGGGGGCACCCCGAGCACGAAGGCCTCCGCTATCAGCCAGGGTTTTTTCCGGTCAGCGTCCTTTAGGCGAATGAACCTTCCGTTGGTGCCTTTGATAGAACATTCGAAGGGGTGCTGTTCAAGGGCCACTTCCAAGATCGTTTTGAACTCGGTTTTGAGGTTGAACATCGTTGCCAGGCCATTGGCGAGTTCCCTTGCTTCGCGCCAGTAGTGTATCATTCCGCCGTTTCGCTTTTCGGATTCAAACGTCATGAACGTCAGCCGCAGGCCAGCGTCGGTTTCAACGACCAGCCCCTTCTTGTTGAGGCGCAAGGTTACGCTTCGTTTGTTGGCCAGCATCCGCGTTAGTTTCTGGCCTTCTTGCAGGTTGAGTATGCGATTCGACAGAAAATCTTCTTTGAACATGAAGCGGCGCATCGCCTTCTTGGTTTTGATCCGATACCTCTTTTTTGGAAGCCCGTCGAGCAGGTTGAACGCTTCTTCCTCGTTTAGGGATTTGCTCCCCACCCTTACATCCTTAAAGTCGCAGCCACGTTCGGTGAAGTGGAGGCCATCTAACATCGCGATTACGCCCAGCTTCGTATCAACGTCGATTTCGATTCGGCCATCGGCCTCTATAGTTAAATCCTGGGCGTTTTGGCGAACGGTGAATGTTCGGCCTTCAATTTCAACCTTAACTGGGTTCTTTGGAGTTAACTGTTTTAGTTTTACATGTGTAGCGGAGAAGGAGGTGATGCCTTGGTCGGGAGGATTGCGGGTTAACAGGTAATTTCCAGCTTTTTTCACAGGTGTCTTTGTTTTTTGCGTACCCATTTTTTACTCCTCCTTAACAAGTTTGTTATTCCTAAAAAGATGTCATCAGCTCGTCAAAGAGCATGGTGGCCTCTTCCAGAAAGTAAGGTTAGGTTGTTTACCGCGCTTACCAACCGCTTAATCTCTTTCTTCGATGTCTCTGCCTGGTAAATTTTCTGTTTTTTGCTTTGTTTCCTTCACTGGCGGTTTAACATTCTTCTCTGTCGTTCCTGTTTCGGTCTTCTTTTTTGGCTTCGGTGTTTTCTTGCCTTATTATCGCCGTCTTCTAACGGGTTTGTTAGGGGGGTCAGTGACTTTTCAGCATTCGCACGTGGATTTCTTTTGGTAAAATGATGGTTTTTTCGTCGAATTCAAAATAGTCTTGTGCGTTGTTTCCATAGGTGCCGAAAAAGATGCCTTCTCCTCGATAATGGAACGTCCACTGATCAAACTTGCCTTTATGCGTGATTTTAACAGGACATTTTTTAAGCAGTTCAATTAGAATTGTCGCCATGTCATCGGATGTTATTAAATGCAGGGTTTCAGGGGAGGCTCCAACAATCACTTTGGCAGTTATTTCAAGCTCTTGATAGACGTTGTAGGCTTCAAGCTCTTGCGGGTTAAACTGTTTAAGAGTCTTTTCAACGCTTTCTGTTGTGCCGTATTCTGCGTTGTGCAGGGCCACTGTAACTTTTTTTCCTTCAACCATTGCTTGCTGCCTAATGTATCCCGCTGCGCATCTGGCCTGTTGGTTGGTTTTGAAGGTGGCTATTATTGTGTGATCGTCAGAGTGGCTTGATGGTTTAAAAAGAATGTAGAGCATTTGTTTGCCTTCTTTTTTAATTTGTGGGGTGGCGCTTTTTTACTGTGCCCAAGGAAGCTTTTCTTCAGCTTCTGAAAGTAGGGTTGTGGGCAACTTTCCGTTTTTGTGGCGGTTGTCTCCAACGAAGTAAGCGACCAAAAGAAATTTGCAGTTTGCTGTTGTTATTGTTGCCTGTAAATCGCAGGTGCGGGCTAGATCGGTGAAGAAACGGTAGATTGGTTGAGACCATATTAGGGGCAAACACTCGGCGTTTGCTTTTAGTGGAATTTTGAAATACACACTTAACATGTGGTGGTCTGAGACTATTACGTAGCTCTGTTTTTGGTTTATGTGCTTCCATATTTCCGGAATTTTTGTTTCGATCTCTTTTCTACAGAATTCTTCGTTGCATTCGACAACGCTGAACTGGGAGTTGTCATCAGCGAGAACCGTGATAACTGGAACCGCGTCCAAACGTGTGATTTCAACTGTTATTTTGCTTTGCATTGTTTATCCTCCCGTTGAATTGCTCTTTATCATACTTGGTGTCGTTCTTTTTTGGTTTCAGATGAAATAATCCATTGCAAAACTTGAAATGGTAACCTATATGTGAGGCGGACAAATTGTTTTTGATTGTGGCGACGCGTTCGCAAATGTTTCGAAGTTTGTTCCTAATTTGTGTTAACATGTCAGTTCACAACAGCGTGGCAATTTTTGGTGATACCTTCTGCTTTATTGCAGTCAGCAAACATCTCATGGCGACACTAAATATATACGTCAAAGTATTGTTGTATATGATGTAGTAGGAGCGATCCAGCGTTTCTTTCAAGTTGTGCTGGAGACCATGCACGATGAAATAAGCGTTCATATCCGTTGATGAGTGAAACATTAGGTAAACCTTCTCGTTGCTGATGGAAACTTCGACTACCAGAAAATTTCTTCTTCCACTTTGGGCATCTGGCCAAACGTTTCTTTCGAAGATTGTAGCACGCAAAAACTTCAGTTTTCTACTGTTGAACAAGTAAACCGTTGCGGGCAAACCATTCTCGAGTGTAATTGCCAACCCGCCGCTTAGCTTTCGAGGAGTTATTTTCCTGATAGGAGGACATGTGGACATTTTTACTCACCATTTTGCTAATAATTTAAGGATGGTTGGGCTGATGCCCTGCGCCACTGAAAAGCGGAGAATATCGAGGAAAAAGGGGCTCCAGCGAGCGTAAGCGACACTTTCGTAAACTGCGACTTCGACATCGCAGAACGGATTAATCGTCTGCAATTCTTCTATAACGCACTTGATGGGCATATGGGCGTAGAAAACAAAGTAAACCGCAGTATTTTCAACTCGAATTTCTGCGACATAATGCCGAGTGCGACTGTTTTTTGTAATTCTTTCCCACCTCTCGGCGTTTGGAAGATGTGCTTTTTCACAGGTAATTGCGACGTTTTTCATGCGAGGGTTATCCAAGCGGTATATAACTGCGGGGAGTTTATGAGCGGTTTTGACTGATACGCCTTTGCCAAATGTTGCGGATAGAGCTAAGCGTAACCTTTCAAATTCTTCTGCAGCCTTTTTTTGTAGTTCGTGCATATTGCAACCCCCACTATTGTTATTCTTTAAAAGGGTATGATAGAAGGTAATGTATTCGCTTTAGTGCTTTTTTTCTCGTCTTGTTATGTAACCGATTAGGAAAAGACAAAGGAGGCACAGTGCTGCAGAAGGACGTAAATTTCAATGAATTGGCTACCAAATAGGAGAGAGATAATGAGTGCCGCCTGCCAGCCTTTGCCATGCTCTCAGCGTCTCGGGATCTTCTAAAAGTAGTTCCACGCCAATGTGTTTGGATAGGCTCTCCGCACCAATAGTTTCCTTGAGCAATTCGCCTGCGATCGCTAGGTGAATATCGCTTAGAAACTCGCCTTCAGAATCATATATGAGAGGGCGCACTCGTACGGGTAGCGACCACTCCTTTCTCGCTTGGGCCAGCAGAATTAGTTCTCCAAGTAGCCTGACGCTTCGAACAGAGGGGGAGTTGAAGAACTTCTCTCGAACCGGAAACGTTGAGGAAAACCTCTTTCCATGATTCGTGGCGCATGTTAGTGGTACGAAGCCGTCTTTCTTTAGGGGGAGGTAGCAGTGCATGTTGGGGCGAACGTAGTTGGTGGCAATTGCGAAGCGGTCGAATTTTTGTTTAAACGCGACTATGAAGTGCACACACACTTTGCCTTGGGAGTGCATCATGACCTCAGGGTTTTCCGTGTAGATTATTACCCTCGCTAGACGATGACCTATTTCGCGTTCTTCAGGATAGCTGAAAATGGTTTCTCCAACTTCAACCTTGCTTAGGAAGTTTTCATATGTTCTGAACGCGACGCTGTTGATAAATGATTTGAGTGCTGTGCGTGCAGCAGCAATCATTTGCTCTTGTTCGAGCTTGGTGCTCAGTCGCAACCCATCAACGCAGTAGCCCGCGTTGGAGGTAGAGATCACGTGGGCCGGTTCCCACCTCTTAAGCAGTTCGTCTGTTAATAACAGCTGACTGCGAAAGCCGCTATGTTGAGTAATAAGGGGGTGGAGGCGCCAGCTTATGCGGTTAACGGTCGCGTTTACGAGTTCATTAAACGAGTCGTTCAATATCTATCACCAAACCTGACTTTAGTGCAACTTTATTTCGTCTTTCAGACTTTTTCTTTCAGTCTCGGCGTTTTTACGTTTTGGTTGTTTAGCTTTAGCATTGCAATTATGCCTGGGCTGGTTTTTGTTTTTATTGCTTGGAGAATAAGCTCGAAGGGAGTATTAATTTCCCCGCGAAGACTGCGTGAAATGTATTCGACGTAGGAATAACAGCGGTTTTGATAGATTACTGCACTGGCTTTTTCAAGTACGTCTTCAAGTCGTTCCATTAAACTTGTTTTTAGCCACCGTACTGGAGAAGCAAACTCTGGCAACTCGTAGAGCAAACTTATTGTCTCGTTCTGTACATACACTGTGACAAGCCATGTGTCGCCGTTGTAGTGCGCTTCATAAATCAGTGCGTCAAAGAAAGATTTGGTTGATCGTGTCCCCATTTTCTTAGCTAGTGTTTCGAGTGTTTCCAAATCAAGTGGGGTTATGTGAGCGGCCAAGCCGTTTTGTAACGTTGCGTTTGTAATGTGCCTCATTATTTCGTCTTTCTCTTTATGGCTTTTGCCTCTTTGGCTTTTTGTGTTGCCAGAAGTTTTTGCAGATTTTTGATGGTTTCTTCCAAGACTTGCGTGGTTGGAGCATCTTGAGCTTTAGCTTCTATGGTTTGTTCTATTGCGTTTTCCACTTGACTTAGTCGTAGCTCGGCGAAAGGCTTCTTCACATTTTTGTGTGGCGTTTCAGCCTCTTCGGCGATTCGCGTGAACAGATCGTCAACGAGTGTGTGCACCGAGGTTCTTAAATCATCAACTTTTTTGGGCACACGTTTGTGTCTTAATGTTTTCTGGATGGGCTTTATTGGAACAACTTGGTCGGCGCGTTTGAAGATTTCTTCCATGAATCGTTCTTTCCCCGCCAGAGCGAAGACACCGTCAATTTCCACGCGGTAGGGTTGCTTTTTTGTGCCTATTTTAGTGAAGCCTGCGGCAAGTTTTGGATGCTTGCGCTTGAGGTAAGTGTAATGTGCCAGTTTTTTTCTTGCTTTTGGCAGAGGTTCTTTAACGTCGCCTAGTTTGAGACCTAATGCTTTGACTAATTCTGGATCGACGCCTAACCGTGCGGTTTTCACGCCACTTTCGCTTATTTTCAAATCAATTAATAGTCCAGAGGGGTCGTAGTCGGTCAAAGTTAAGATTGGTACGCCAAGAGTCTGCGCTTGCTTGATCATTTTGTTGGTTTCACGCGTTGAAAACCCCATTGCTTTAATTATATGAATGCCTCTATCAGTTAGGCTTTTGTCTTCTTCTATTGCATCTATAATTGTCGATTTTTCAATGTAGATTATTGCGCAAGCGTTTTGGAAATCGCTTGGCTGAGCCTTTAGAAGAGGTTTTTCTCCAGTGCGGGTTATTAAGTTTATTTTTGGTTCCGTGACTATTCTGAGTTTTTCGCGTGGGACGCGGTGCCGACGCTCGACTCTTTCAAGCGCCGAGTAAAATCCCGCTTTTGTTTTTGGCATGTTTTTGATGCCGATTTTTTGTCGTATTAAGTAGAGAATACCTCTTATGGTTAGTGGTGACACTTTTTTGCCGCTGCGAACCTGTTTTATCCTCGCGATCCACCAAGCCTCGAGGCCAATAGTAAACTTGCTCATAATCTTTCCTCCTTGGAATGATTTGCCGTTGGCGGCGAAACCCTCTTCGTATCCCGCTTGTTTTTGTGTTGGTGCGACGATGTATTACGAACCATGCATTGGTTAATTGATTTGTACTAGGGTTTAGTCCACCTTTCGTCGGCGCTATACACTATGTTTATAGTCCATAGAGCGGATGGCGTAAGCCGGTTTGCAATGCCTACAAACGCATTTTGGCCGCGGAGGTAAATTCCAGTACCCCGATATGATATTTTTAAAATTGTGTTTTCTGGAGTGTGGGTGATTTTATATGTTTTGCAGTGAGCAAGGAGATTTTTTAGCAAGGAAGCTTCTTCAGTGGGAAGCACGAGGGGCCAAGTTTTCATCGTGGCTTTTTTAGGTAAAACCACCGAAATTTCAAGCTCTTGGTAGTACGGATATATGCCATAATCTTTGACGTTTAAGCCTTCGCCTTGAAATAATTTCTCAACATCGTCGAGAGTACACTCGTTATCTGTGTGAGTTGTGAAGATGACACACTTCTCAATTCTGAGGGTTTCCGGAAACTCCCAATCTATTTCCTGATCTTGTTTTACCAGTCGTTCAGTTAGTTCAGCTACTTTTTGTCGCACACACTCTGCCTTTTCAACAGTTGAAAATTCGGCTACTACGCTATAATCAGTTGAGTGGCTACTCGGTCTTAAACAAACAATTTTTCTTCGCATCAAAAATCCCCCCGTGTATACCCCATTTGTTTCGGTCGTTATCGTGTTTTTAGTAGAGTAAAAATTTTCGGGCTTGTTTTTTGTAATACTGCGTTGATGATGTTTCCGCCTCTTCCTCTGCTGCGTCCCCAACATTCGCCGTCGTAGACTACTTCGTGAGCCAAGTTCAGATAGGTTGCACTGTATTTTTTCACATCATTTATGAATTGGTGTAGGTACTTCAAGTCCCAATAAATAAAATGAACTGTTGTGCCTTCGACTTCTACGCTTATCACGCCAGTGTATGCGACAATGTTTTCGCTTTTGAGCACACTATGTTTTTTTGTGCACACGCGTCTTACATCGGCGATTTCAGGGTTATTTAACCAACGAAACTTGGCGTGTAAACCATTTTTGAGTTGAATATATCTCATATATTTTCCTCCTTAGGCAGCTTTGAGTTACCAAGAGTGAGCTACTCGGAGTTTTTCGGGATGAAAGGTTTGATTGCCCAATTTAAACGTGTTGTTATATTCATAGTAAATACGTTGTGAGCTTTTGTAGAATATGGTGAGTTTTTCTTGGAAAAGCTCTATTTTAAACCGCTTCATCAGTGCGGATAGAAGGGTCATATCCTCGGAGCTCAGTAAGAGAGGTAACATTTCAACAGTTGTTCCAACGGGCACGTCGATCGCTACCTCAAGCTCTTGCCAACGTGGATCCCAATCACACTTGCTACATGCAACTAAACTGCCCATGTTGCATGAGGAGACTTCAACCAGTTTTCCTCCGCATTTGGGGCACTTTCCGACACTTGGATTTAACCAGTCGTCAAGAGATTTTAACATGTTTTTCAGCAAAGTTTTCAATGATTTACCTCCTTTGCTCGTTCTACTTTATTTATTGCCTGACGTGTAGGGAGTTGGGGCAGTCTGTGCTAGACGCAATTCTTCTCGAACTTGCATCAACAGTTTGCCAAGCTGATCTTTGCCCCTTTTACCCCAAAACATATCGGTCTGGCTGTTTTCGTGTAGTACAGCATCTTTGGTGGCAAGTAATTTCTGTGCAAGTTCTGGGTGTTGTTGAAACTTGGCGCGAAGACCTTTTAGCATAACTTCAACTTTGACCTTTTCCCAGTCGGATCTGAACTCTTCTCCTCCAAGACTTCTTCCCGCACGCATTGCTAAAAATGGTGAAGGAGCACTTGCGATCCGCTCTGAGGCTTCCTTATCAAGTGTTTTTTGTGATTGGTAATAATGTTCGTTGGTGGGGTAAGTTTTGCCATCAACGGTTTGGGGATACCGTGCAAAATTCGAAAGCCACCCGTATTCTTCATCTCTACTGTAAAAATTGATTTCTTTCTCCATTTGTTTTCTCCTCCATCTATTTTTATGCGAGCATTTTAACACTGATTTTTTTATCAGCAGTTATCTCTGCACCCGCATCAAAGAAGAATTTTCTCTCGCCTGCCGGGGCCGAATAATAGTAGATCATGTCTCCCTTGTATTCAAAAATTAATTTGTCGCACCTTTTCTGTTTCACTATTCTCGGTGGCGGACAAATCGGTTTTAATTTATGTATCAACTCGGCAGCGTCTTTTTTCATGACGAGCATGGCAACATTTTCGGAGACGGTTTTTGGAACAGATATTGATATTCGCAAGTGTTGATAATAAGTGTAAACTTTAATGTTGTTCTCTCCTGAAAATTCGCGGATATCCTTTACAAAGGTTTTCTCCATGTAATCTTTGTCGCAGTCAACATAATCGTGGAATTCAACGCGGTTGCCTCTTCTTTTACCATAAAACTGCTTTGTCACTCTTTTGGCCAATGCTTTGCTTTTGAACGTTCCTACTACTGTGAAGTCAGTTGAGTGGCTGCTTGGGCGAAATTTAATTTCAATCATGTTTTTTCTCCTCGTTTTGTTATATGCCCAATTCTACAGTGGAAGTTCCAGCATGTTCATTAGCAGGCGAGGTTTACAGAAGAGCAACTTTCTGTTTTAATAATAACCAAATCTAACAAGTTTGATGAAGCTCAATTCTTTTCCCGCAATGAGGACAATCCATTCGGTTTATCTCACCCCAATCGGGAAAAGAAACCGTTTCCCAATTGCATCTCGGGTCTGTAGTGTCTTCAGTTGTAATCTTTTTCTTGCAGTAGGGACAGTCAAATGGTTTTGTGCTCGTTCCATCAATTCTGACGTCCTCCCACCACTAAGGCGTGTGGGGTTCCTCACGGTTTAAAGGATTCGTTTCATCCCGTGGAACCCACGAATGACGGTTCCACAAGACTACCGCCGGCTGCGCCAGAGCAGCCACTACTCCTACCCCTGCGGGGATTGGAGATACGTTTAGGTTGTACGCCGCTCCCGAGTCGGCGTTGTATTGGCCGTACAGTTTACACCTGTACAAGCCCCGATGAACACGTCCACCTCTATGCGCGACGTGGCAGACGACGCAGTTCCGAGAAGTGTTTCGCTCCGACTTTGTTTTGAATGGTATTCCTGCAAGTCGGCACTTGTATCCTAGCTGGAAAATCATTAGTCTAAACATCCATTTGTGCAGTTTCTGGTTTGCTTTTCGGCTTCGTTTCCCGTCGAGTATTCCCGTCAAGTCGCCGGCTACTATGCCTTTGCGTTCCCTCACTGCCTTTTCCACGATGGTTTTCGTTAGTGAGTGTATTGCGTGTCTTGCTTGTCCCGTGAGGCGGTGGTTCATTTCTCTTTTTGCCTTCGACATTTTTTTATCATGCGTGGCTAAAACGGCTTGCAACCAGCCGTTCTCCTTCTCCCTATATCGTATTATAGCGCTTACTGCTCCGCCCTTGTACACTTCAGAGTTTTGGCCGTTCCACGTTGCGGCCTGGTTGACTATGCCCAGGTCGACGGTGATGTTTCCGTTTGTTTTGATGCGTGCAGGTTTGACTTCCGAAACTATGGAGGCAAACCACAGTCCGCCCCGCGGGTACAGTTCTAGGTACTTTACCTTGCCCTCACGTATTTTTCCATACGTCTTAAGAGTTAGCCACTCGACGCTTTTTTCCCTGCGGTACGCCGTCGACAGGGTTAGCTTAAGCGTGTCGCCTTCGAACCTGAACTGTTGGTTCTTGTACGGCACCATCCACGCTGTCTTCGGCCAGTGGTAGCTAGGCATTCTCGCTTTTCTGCCGTTATGCTTCAGCTTGATGTAGGAATGTAGTGCTCCGTCGAGCTTTTGTAGTACTGCTTGGGCGGTTTGGGAGGGTAGCAGTCGGTATAACGGATCGTTTTTTAGCCTGTTGCACAGTTCAGCGTAGAAAGCGAATTTGCCGTCTTTAAGTTTCTCTTTCTCAAGGTGTACGGCCTTGTTCCACAGCCCGTTCGTTATCTTTGCGAGTTCTTCCAGCGTCTTGTAGTCGCCCTCGACGAGAAGAACGCTTGTCAGCTTCATTTCTACCACCCTTTATATGTTCAGATTGCCATTTAAGCCATTCATCCCACGGCTGAAGCCGGCGGGCATTCTGGCTAACCTTTGGCAAAACGGTGCTGCAGGACTGACCAACTGATACAAGAATCCTCCCGAGAGGACCCCAAGCGCTACAGCAATAGCGCCGTCTACTTGCGCTTTTCTCACCGGGGCAAGCCCCCTTATTTAGGGCAGAATAGTTGACTTTTATGGATGCTTGTGAGTTATTGGAAGAACTTGGGATCAGGAACGTAAGTATATTTTTTAGGGTTGTAAAGGTTCAGCTCATCTATGTATTTTGCAAGAATCTCGTCTGTGATTTTGTCTTCATCGACAACGATGCTCCAGCCGTCTCGGGCATGGAAAATGTGTGCACTTTTTTGTGTTCCAAGCTTCGCCCAGCCGGGATCGCGTT
>Ga0315282_10008240_pt1 | contig 16905 bp, 11 predicted proteins | sample YL17G07_20_MG_FD_203693 | JGI IMG/M metagenome (GOLD analysis project Ga0315282, IMG submission 203693) | Sediment microbial communities from Yellowstone Lake, YNP, Wyoming, USA - YL17G07_20 | ecosystem: Environmental > Aquatic > Freshwater > Lake > Sediment | place: USA: Wyoming | collected...
ATATCCCTATTGCTTCTCCTCATTTTCCTTGGGTAGGAATTGGCGACATTATTACATATGATTATTCATTCCCGCACTCCTTTGGACATGGTATTATTAACCCAAATGATCCAAGGTTATTTAATGATAAAAATCGTCTTCCTCCTTGGCAAGGATTTTGGGAAGGAGAGACATCTCTTCAATTTGAGTATACTACAAATCAAGATCGATATTTAACTATTATTATTGGGAATGATAATATAGGCAAAGCACGTATTGATAAATTGCCTTGCCCTACATCCCCAGGTAAAATCAAAGTAATTCTCGCAAAAGAAGTCAAAGGAGGGGGTATCCCTTTATATAATCCTGAATTATGGAAAAATATTATAAATTTTTATAATAATCCTTATGAAATATATATTGGAAAATTTACCGCCATTCCTTATAGCACATCTGATGCAATGCGTAATATTACATTTCAAGGTGAATCAGATGGGCTGATTCTATTGAAATCTTTTAAATTGATTTTTAATGGATGGACTATTGCAGATTCCGTATTCGATCCGCCTTTGCCTGTAAAAAAATCAGAATATTTATATATGAATGATATTATTCAAGACTATTGTTATAAGAAAGTGTTTTATAGCCAAAATCCTTATCTGATGTGTGCTGCAAATGAACTGGGAAATTCGTGGAGTTCAAAATATGTTGGTACTAATTGGTACTGGACAAAAAAAGAAGGCGACATAGAATATTATTGGCATCATCCCGAGTGGTGCGGCGAATTTCTTGCTTGGGTGCTGAAAACCGCTAATCCAAAACTAGAATCTATATGGAATTATCACCATTTTGTGACAAATTACTTTAGTAAAGAAAGACATCTATATATCTCACCCTTTGTTGAAATTCATAATAAAGATAAAGAACCAGCTACTTACCGAGGTGTGACCTATGGTGATGATGGTCTTTGGAACCAACTCGGAACGTTGATTAAGCCCGGATTTCTAGTAAGCACGAGAGCACATCTTACTATGTTTCTTGGATGGGTGGATGAAAATTATAAACCGGTGCAGTTTGATCCGCAGAAAAAAAGTGAGCTTCAATATATGTTGTGTATTGGTGGAAACCAAAGTGGTAAAGTGACTGTTACAAAATTATTTATTTGCCACGATCAAGATACACGGGGTGCAACGGATAACGAAGGTTATACTATTATATGGTGGAGAACAAAGCCTTATGGCGTTGTAGGTATCAATACGCGATATTGTTTGGATGATCTGCATACAATTGGTGATAAAGATTTTATGGAAGAAGGTTTTTCTGACACAAGGGTAAATGTCTTTGATCGTATAGATTGAATATAGTAAGGAGATCGTTATGCATCGATATTTCCTTATTGTTATTGGCTTTCTATTAGTATTATCAAAAATCACTCTTGCAGATCCTGGACCTACATATGATATTCTCCTGGAATATTTTGAAAATGAATTTCCTCCTAGTGGATGGACCTTGGTCAAAACAAACCCAGACAATACATGGGTTCAAACTGAGACCGCATTCGACGGCCGATTAAAAGGATTTTACCATTTCGCGTTTGTTCAAGGTGATAATTCTCATTTATCTGATGAGTTATTGATTTCACCACAATTAAATGATGCGCCCGGTTATATGCACAATCTTTATTTTCATTTTTATTATTATTTTTTCTCCTCATCAAATCTTATCGCATTTGCTCTTGATGATATTGATGCTTTTTATTATCGGAATGGCAAAAACGGTTTGCCCACTGTCAATTGCTTTACAACAGAGAAAAATAATATTATCGATGACACTATCGGGGAAAGAAATACAATCAAGGATGCTTATAAAACAAATGGCTACCGGTTTACAATAGAGTTCAGCAGAAGGCCTTATCCTGATTGGGATGTTTTTAGAGTGACTGAGATAATAAGGCCATCAGCTAACGATTTTAAATGGGATGAATATTATATTTGTTATGATTATTTCCATGACTTTCCAACACCCTTTTGGATCGGTTTCCGATTTAAGGGGGGAGAAAATCATCTCGTTGATGATGATATCATTGATGACGACACTATTGGTGATGATGAATCGAATGATGATATGACTAACGATGATCAATCGGACGATGATGATGTAGGCCATAACACATCCGATGATGACGATTCCCGTCACGGCTGCGGATGCTCGATGGCTTCGGCAAACACGGATGTATCATTATTCCTGACCATGTTTTTAATTGGTATTGGCGCTTGGATTGTCGGTAATAAGAGGAAGTAACAAGGGCAATGGCAAAAATATCAATTACTCCTGTGCCTAGAACCGGCAAATACATATCAATAACGCCTGTGGAGAGAGCCGGCAAATATGTATCAATCAATCCGTTTGAAAATGAATTGATCCAAGAAGATAATTAAACGCTGCTTCAACGAATCGCGCGATGCGACAATCCAAGCCGATCCGGAAAGATTTCGTACAGACCATAGGCGGTCGTGCAAAACACGCGGCCTCTCTTTGTCAATAGAATCTGGCGGTATCTGGGTCCCAGTTTTACCGAAGCAGACAGCGACCCGCTTTTCAAATCCCGAATACAAAATTCGCCGGAAAAATAATTCCCGGTGTACAGCAATCCGCGATTCGTATCCTGCGCGGCAACAGTGACGCCAGCGGTATCGCGAACAACTCTCAAGGAATCGAAGCCGTCGCATTTAACCAAGACCAATCGACCGAGCCAGGTATCGGTGAGCCATATGGCGCCTGAATCATCGGCAAGAGCAATGCCCCGACCCAAAGGAAAAGCCCTTCCGGTTTCGACCTTAAGAGATTGAGGGTTGACGGATCGAATATGATAAGGCGCCCATGCCGTGGAAACTAAAAGCCGGTCAGCGGATCGGCAAAACTCCATCTCGTTGACCGCTCCGGGATGAAACAGAACGTTCAACCATTTTACTCCGGAAGGCGCTCCCAGACTGCCGCATCCCAACTGCTCGCCGTTCGGCAATGAAAATGCGCAAATCTTTTCGCCTTCCTCTGCGGCGAATAAAATGGAATCGGAGGAATTTGTCTGCAAAAACATGAAAGAGACATCCTGCTGTTTCCATCGCGCAATAGCCTTCATTTCAACCGGATCGATCGCGAGCACGCTTTTATCCCATTTTGCTGCGGCCAAGAGCTTGGCCCCCAGGCGATCGAAGGCCAGGCCTTCCTGAGAAGGCAGCATCAGGGAATCGATGCGCGAAGGATCGGAAAGGTCGATCCGCAGCAAAGGCACTTTGTCTGCAAAAGGATCGGAGCACGAAACAAATAAATAATGCTCCTCCGCATCCGCAACCATCCGCCGCATCCGGCCCGAAAGAACGCCAATGCGATTCGCCCTTTGATTGCCGTCCGGCATGAAAGGATGCGACATAAGTATCGGCTCGACCCAAGAAACTTGCTGAATCGAAGCCGCCTCCTGCGGATGAAGGCGATGCCCTTTCAATATGTCGCCGGTCAACTGCCCCGTAAGAGATTGAGCGAACGCTCCGGCGATCAGTAGAATCTTGCCGATGCGTTTTCTGATCAATGCGGCTGCAAGAAACAACGCCCATCCGATAAGCCACAACGGCGTCACTTGGTATGGCCGCATTTTTGAGACTAGATAAGGAATCAGGAACAATCCGAATACAGCCGAAGCAAAAACGGCCAGGCTTACGAGAGCAAAAATAATTTTTCGCAGCGCCTTGTAAAGCCGCTGTCCTTTGATTTGAGCGGGCAATAAAAACAGCACGGTCCAGACAAGCAACGATCCTTTTGCAAAAAACTTATACAATCCGACGCCGGCCATGGAATCGAATGCAGGCACTAAAATCAGCGCAGCCACGGCTATTGCTAACCGAGTGCTTGGGAAACCGGCGGGCAAACGAGGAAATCGCGACCGCTTTTCAGTCATGCTTTAGGCCCGTGGCCTTTCTGTCGGCGATTTGACCATCCATAATAAAAGCCGCTCCATTATATCTGATGAAGCGGCTCTTAGCAGGATTTGAGTAAATTAATTTTAGAATGCAACCTGGGCTTGAAACTTGATCTGATCGTTCAGCATGCCCCTTTGTCTATCCACTGTATTCGAAAAATCATGGGTCAAATATCTGGCTTCTTCATCCTGGTGGATATAATCCAGATACAGCATGATCCAATCCTTGATGTAGTAGTTCACGCCGCCGCTGATGGCTGTCACCGCATCCTCCGAGGTATTCAGAGTTTGAGAAACGTTTTTGATTTCGGAGCCGTCCTTGTCTTTTCCAAGCGTGCCGAACGTGAGTTTCTTGTCGGAAGTGTCGGGATCGAGATAATCGAAGCGAAAGACCAATTCAACGGGAATACCGGCCACGCTCTTGAAGTTGAATCCTGCCATTGCATAGGCGCTCATTGCGGTGACGCTTGTAAAATCCTTGTTGCGCACTATGGAGCTTTCCTCAGCTTTGTCGTACTGCATGACCGGACCGTCTTCCACGGCAAACGGAGAATGATATTTTTTCCGGTCCCACTTCATCTTGGCCCACATTCCTTCCGCGATGAACGTAAGCCCGAAATCGGGTTTGTAAGCGACGCCGCCGGTGGCGACATATACATTATCGTCGTGCTCTTTCCGATTGCCTTCGTGATACGCCAAATATTCAAGCGGCCTTCCGAACCAGAAATCGCCGAAGATTTCCAATTCATTGATCGGCTTTACCACCAAACGAGCAGAGATATCCTTTTCCGTATTCTCGTCACCGAAGCTGTCCGCCGCGTTGCCGACCGTCTTCACGGTTTTTCCATAAATCGGATTATAGCTTGCCGAATCCGCGGTGATTCCGGGAGCAGTGCCTCGGTCGTCTACCGAACCTGTTTTATTGGTGGCGATATCGGGATTGCGGAAAGAAAAGAAGCGTCCCGTCCACGCGCCGATATCAAACTGCACGTATTTGGTATTAATGAAAATATCCAAACCGGTTTGCCGTTGAACGCCTAAAAACTGGTTCAACAGCGGGTAATCGATCAGCACGAGTTTTGCCGTGCTTTGCGGGCCGAAGTAAGTAAATTGAGGCAAATATCGCCCAATGTTGATGCTGGTGTACGGAATGTATTTGAAGCTGAGTTTCAAATCCAGCAACTGAGGGGCATAGCCGGAAGATTTTACAATTTTAAAATTGGAAGCGCTTTTGGTATCGATATCCGAAATAAGACCGTCGTCATTCTTGGTCGCGCTGACGTCAGTGAGGTATTTTCTGCTGCTGTCGAAAGAAAGCTTGCCGGCAAAATCAACCTGGAACAAATATTCGATGTGGCTTTCGACAGCCTCGCCCGACAAAATGATCCGCGCTCTGCTGATTGAAAAATCAAAGCTTTGAGGCCGCTTCATCACCCTCAAATCTTTTACATTGTCATCCCAAACAAGATAATCCTGGCCGACGTAGTAAGTGAACAACGGCTGAAAAACCACGCCGATCTGCATGGTCCCGCTTCCCACCTGAATCGGCGCCATTTCCGCAAAAGCTGCTCCGCACAACATGAGAACAACTGCTGCCGATATTAAAATTACTTTATGCATAAAAGCCTCCTCCCGGATTTTCAATGACGACAAACTTACGGTTGCTTCTATTTCTGCAATGAATTTAATAAACTTTATTGAACCACTGCTTGTTATGTCAAGGACTCATTGAGTTTTCATCATGAATTTATGTTTCTATGATAAACTTAAATGACTGTACAAGGGTGAGGTGATTTATGAACCTGGGGATTTCCGGAAAAATAGCAATGGTGTGCGCGGCCAGCAAAGGGTTGGGTTTTGCTTGCGCCAAACAGCTTGCTTCCGAAGGCGTTCATCTTGCCGTTTGCGCGCGCAATGCATCGGACCTGGATGAGGCTGCGAAACAAATCGCCGATTCTTATGGCGTCAAAGTGCTGCCTGTTCCGGCTGACATGAAAAGTCCTGCGGATCGCGAGAATTTTTTCACTGAAGCGATAAACAAATTCGGCCATGTCGATATCCTGATCAACAATGCCGGAGGTCCGCCGCCCGGCCCGACCGATGCATTTGGGCGCGAAGATTACTTAAAAGCCATTGAGTTGAATCTCCTGTCCGCTGTGGATTTGTGCCAGAAAGTCATTCCCGGAATGAAAGATCGAAAATGGGGAAGAATCGTCAATATCACTTCCATTGCGGTCAAACAGCCGATTCCGAATCTTGGGCTGTCCAACATGGCCCGCGCCGGGCTCACCGGATATGCCAAGACCCTTGCCGTTGAAACAGCGCCTTATGGCATTACCGTCAACAACATATGCCCGGGGACAATTCTGACGAATCGCATTCGTCAACTTGCGGGCCCGGATGCGGATCTGAGCGCGCCTCCCGCATCCGGACCTTTGGCGGAATTGATTCGCGATACGGCCATGAAACGCTTCGGCCTGCCGGATGAAGTCGGCGCGGTTGCGGCGTTTTTATGTTCGCAACCGGCTGCTTATATCACCGGCGCCAGCATATCGGTGGATGGAGGGGCATTCAGGGGATTGTTGTAAAACGCGCAACGTAGCCTAAGCTATTCACCTCTGCGCCTGCTGAATAGGCATTCGTGTCGAATCTTTCACGCAAAAATCTTTTTTGCATAGAATGACACGGCAGGAGGCTTCTTTCATGAAGCCAAACAGGTTATGCTGATATTAGGTTTGGGGGATCGGACAAGAACGCAATGAAGCCAAAATTTGCCGAAGACAAAGTACTATTGGTGGTCGACATTCAAAACGATTTCTGCCCCGGCGGCGCGCTGGCTGTGCCTGAAGGAGACCGAATCATACCGGTTGTCAACAGGATCGCAAATCGTTTCACCCACGTCGTCTTCTCGCAGGATTGGCATCCGCGCGATCATTTCTCTTTTGCCTCGGCGTATGAGGGAAAAAAGCCTTTGGATACAATCGAGGTTTCCTACGGAACGCAAATCCTTTGGCCGGATCATTGCGTGCAAGGCATTGCGGGCGCTGAGTTTCACAGAGATTTAAGCGCGCTCCATTGCGAACTTATCCTCAGAAAAGGATTTAACAAGAATATCGATTCTTATTCGGTCTTTTTTGAAAACGACCACCGAACGTCGACCGGCCTGGCGGGCTATTTGCGCGAACGCGGCTTAAACAAGCTCTACATGGTCGGCCTCGCTACAGACTTCTGCATCCTTTTCTCAACGCTCGATGCGCGGCGACTGGGGTTTGAGGTTACTGTCATCGAAGACGGCGTCCGGGGGATTGATGTAAAAGGATCGCTGGATGAAGCCTGGCGACAAATGGAAAAAGCCGGAGTGCGACGCATCCGCGAAAACGGTCTTGAGGGCATTTAGAATTAAGGCCGTTTCGCCCGATAATTTATAATTGAATTTCCACGCAAGTTTTTTGTTCGGAGGGAAATATTAAAGTGCATTCATGCTGTTTTATCGGCTTGAGTTTCACTTTCAAAAGCCCTAACATTTAAGCCGTTGTCCAATCAAAAAACACTGAGGGGGAAATCATGACCAACTTCGCGGACATTCCAGGAACGACCCAAGTTTGGTTCAACGGCAAATTCAAGGATTGGAAAAACGCAACAGTTCACATCATGACCCATGCATTGCATTATGGGAGCGCACAGTTCGAAGGCATTCGCTGTTACAACACTAAAAAAGGTTCGGCTATTTTCCGCGTCAAAGAGCATGTGGACCGGCTTTTTAATTCATGCAAGTTCTATCGCATGGCTCCCGCATACGCCAAAGCGGAAATCATCGAAGCCATCAAAGAAACGATCCGGGTCAATCAGTTCAAGGAATGCTATATCCGGCCGATAGTATTCCGCGGAACAGGCGCTTTCGGAGTAAATCCCCTGGACAACAGCATCGAGACGGTAATCTGCTGCTGGTATTGGGGCGCATATCTCGGGCCTGAAGCCCTTGAAAAAGGCGTGCATGTGATGTGCTCTTCATGGAACCGAATTGCGCCGAATACAATGCCCGCGCTGGCCAAATGTTCGGCCAATTATGCAAACAGCCAGTTGATAAAAATCGAAGCCATCCAGAATGGCTATGCCGAAGGAATCGCCCTGGATGTTTCCGGATATGTATCGGAAGGATCCGGCGAAAACATCTTTCTCGTTCGCGGAAACACCTTGCTGACCCCGCCGCTGGGCAATTCGGTGCTGCCCGGCATCACTCGCGATACGGTCATCACTCTTGCTCGGGAATTGGGATTGACTGTTGTTGAAGGCATTGTGCCGCGCGATATGCTTTATATTGCGGACGAGGTGTTTTTCACCGGGACTGCGGCGGAAATTTCTCCCATCGCCTCAATCGACAAAATTCCGGTCGGTTCCGGAAAACGCGGCCCGGTGGCTGCAAAACTCCAAGAAGCGTTCTTTGCTTACGTCAATGGAGATGCGCCGGATAAATACGGCTGGTTGGAATTCGTTTATTGATTTAAATGATTCGCCGATTTTCGGAGTGTTTCGGACAAGACCCATATTGAGCCTTTGATCTCTGTTCGGCGAATCAGGATTCCTTAATGCAATTTGGGGGGCAACCGGTTTTTTCTGCAAGATAAAAAATATTTATATGGAATGTCGATAAAGGCCGGAAGGCATCTCGTGCCTTATGCCGGGTTTATTGACATACATGGAATAATCGTGAAAGACTAAAGAATTAAGCATCATGTATGCAGAAAAATTTTCGGCCTTGAATACTTCGCGCGGCACAGAATTCTCCCTCGCCGACGCGAAGCGCTCTCGCCGCCGCGAAGCGCTTTGGCAGAGCGGTGCTGGCGAAGCGGGGCCGATTGGGATCGCAGCCAAAGGCGGCTGTGCTACCTTTTTTAGGAGCGTCCTATCATGACAGAGGCGGTATCCAGCGAAAAAGAACTTTCCAGTGTTGTGGTAGCGTTGAGCAGAGTGTCAGATGTCCCTCAACAAGCACAGATTCTCGGAAAGTTTCTTGGAGAAATCCCTATCAATAAGGCGGCCGATATAATATGCACCATCTCTTCCAACGCTCTTGCAAACCTTATATACGCAAAAACACTTCTTATTCTGCTTGACGGCCAAGAGATGGAAAAGGTAGTGGGCAAGAAAACTCTACAGCAAATTCAATATGGCCTAAGGAGCTCACAAAAAGCCAATAAAATTAACGCGGCCATCAATAAAGCCCACGCCCTCCCATCCAGAAACATCACGCTATTCAAAGCAAAATTGGCGATGTTCCTTCAATCCTTATATTTGCTTAATGAGAGAATCGGAGATGAAGGTCTGCCGGCGCTGAGAATAGAGGGTGCGGACCCCGCCGCATGGCTTCTGGATTCACCGGAACTCAAGGACATGACATTTCGCATCGACTTAAATAATTTTGGAAAAGTCTATTGGAATGTCTATATCGAAATTCTTAAGGAAGCGGATTTTCGTCCGGTGGAAGAGCCTATTTATGAGATTAGGCTTTCTGAAACGTTGATTAAGCAGCTTTCCGAGGGTTCGACCTTGGTGGCTTCATCCAAAGAAGGGGTCAGCTCGCGGCTGTCGGACGCCGTCATTATTCGTATGGCCAGCAACATCATTAAAAGGCTTTCGCTGCTTTTGCGAACAGTGAAGATGTACGAAAGCGCGGACCATCCATCCGTAAATATCACTTTGGAATCCATGATGTCGGCCATCGAACAAGTACTCGATGCCAAGCCTACTCTCACTTTGACTCGTATGGGAAGCGATTTGCTGGTTGAAGACATCAAGATCAGACAAAGATCCAAATTTTTGGATGATTTTATCACCGCAATGGATGAGAGAAATATTAACTCGGTCACCTTCCGACGAGGCATTTCTATGGAAGAGGCCAAAACATTTATGCAGATATTCAGCGAAACGGAAGCTCAGATCAAAAAGAAAGGCGGCGTCAAAAAGATCATCGAAACAAAGGGCGTCAGTCACATCATGGTTGACCAATTTCGTTATGGGATCATATCCGGCGATACGCCCGAGGAAGAAGATGAAGAGGTCATAAAGCCCCAGGATAGATTGATCGAAAGCGTAATTTTCGGAGAATTGGTTTCCAGAATCAAAACCGGAAGGCCGATCGCAGACATCAAAGCGGAAGAGATCGGATCGGCCTTTAAAGAAATGATTTCCGGAACCTTTACAAAAGATGCAAATGCCCGCAGGACGCTCGCCCAGATGATCATGGCCCTGGATCCCAGTCTGGCGGACAAAGCGCTGTTTACCGATACCGCCATCCGCGACGACATTTCGTGGTCGACCGCAAGAAAAATTCTGGATGAGCTTTTGGTTGAACTGGCCAAAGGAAGCGGCGAGGATCGAATTGCCACCGTCGGCAACCTCGAAAAGATGGGCGAATTGGCCATTACAAAAAACAAAGACACCACTTTGGAGGTTATCGTCGAAAAGCTGTCTGAGCGATTATCCAAAGAACATGAACTCGGGGTGGTTTCTTCGCTGTTTGAAACCTTGGTGAATTTATGCCGACGAATGATCCTGGCGCACAAATTGGATTTGGCCATGAATATCGTCCGAATGTTTCAGCGCGTCGATAAAACAATGGAGAAAATACCTGAGGAAAAGCAAACGGAATTTACCCGGGCGATGTTCAGGATGTCCCGCGCTTCGATTCGCCAGCTCGACCATCCTGAAACCATCGATGTGTTGATCAACGAGCTTGAATCCGAGTCAATGACTACCTCTGAAATTGTGATACCTCTTTTGGAGGCGATCGGGTCGGAAGAAGTCGTCGTTCGGCTTTTGCAAACTTTTCTCAATCCCAACCGTTCCGTTCGCAACCGCAGTTTCCAGATTTTGCGGCGTATCGGAAAAAAAGCCATGGAGGTTTGCATCTATAAGCTCAAGTCCATCGACGATGCGGGACTTTTTCCGCGATCTGAAGATGAAAAACTTATAGATGAAGCATATTACATTGCCAGAAACTGCATAAATTTGATCGCAAATATGGGTGGAAAATCAGAGTTGGAGCTTCTCAAAAGTTTGGCTCAGGACCAAGATCCAAGGATCAGGCGCGAAATTCTTTCGAGCCTGATGTTGCTCGATCCGCCGACGGCATTGGACCTCGCAAAGCTTCATCTGGCGGATCCCGCCTTGGAAGGCAAAGAAGCGGCGATCAAGATTTTCGGACAGCTTCAAGACAATTCTCATATAAAAGAGCTTGTGGAACTGTTCGTTGAAGAGCCCAGATTGCGTACCTCCATCATTACCGCTTTTACCTCAATCGGCGGAGAGGATGTGGAAAAAGCGCTGCTGGGAACCACCAATTTCGCTCCAAAAGGCCTGTTAAAAAGAATCTATCAGCAAGATATCGATTTATGGGAGCAGGCTGTGAAATCGCTTGGGATTTGTGGGCGGGAATTGGCAAAAAACGGACTTCGCCAATTCATCAAGCGAATTTCCAACCCGCTTCTTCGCCCGTTCTTTTTCGACATTCGTCTATTGTTCGGCGCTCGAAGAAGGTTGTTGCTTAAGAATGCCAAGGACTCTCTTTCCAGAGTTGAATACCGCATCAAAGTATCGAAAAAAGAGGCGCTGCAAACCTGAAATTTTTCATTTAAAAGATGCCGTCTCAACAATAAATAATTTTTGAAATAAACACTGAATCAGCGGCGTTTGGAAAAGCCGGTTTTCGATTCGAGCATCTCTTTGGCGGCGACAAGGATTGCGGGAGTTATTTTCTTGCCTCCCAGCATCCTGGCAAGCTCCTGGATGCGGTCTTCGCCTTGCAGATGAGTCACGATTGTCTTTGTTTGTGAATCTTGCACTTTCTTGGTCACCAGCAAGTGATGATCCGCCTTGCTCGCAATCTGGGGAAGATGCGTAATCACCACCACCTGATGATTCCTTGCCACCTTATAAAGTTTGTCGCCCACAACCGCCGCTTGTTTGCCGGATAATCCCGCATCGACTTCGTCAAAGATCAGCGTAGGCACTGGGAATGCCAGCGCGAGGACTCTTTTCAGGGCGAGAGAAATTCTGGACAGCTCGCCGCCGCTTGCCACTTTGGCCAACGGCTTCGGCTCCTGCCCCGGATTTGCGGACAAATAGAACTCGACTCGCTGTGCTCCTCCGGATTCCACACTCATTTCGCCGATTTTGATTGCGGATTTCGACCCTTCCGGATGGTCGTTGAAGCGGACTTCAAATCGCGCGTTGGGAATCGCAAGTTCGGCAAGCTCTTTGGCCATTTTGGATGACAGATCATTCGCCGCTTTTTCGCGGCCCACGGTCAAATCTTTTGCGAGCTTCGCCAGCTCTTCCAAGGCTGATTGAAGCTGCAGGCCGGCTTGGCTCAGCGTGTCGTCCAGCGACTGGATTTCCCCGAGCTCTTTTTCAACGTTCGAGGCGAATTCGAGCACAGACTCCAGCGATCCGCCATATTTTTTCGCCAGCCTTTTCAACAGGTCAATTCTTTCTTCCACGTCGGCCAGCGCGGCGGGATCGTCCTCCGCATTCGCCGCGTGCGATCTGCATTCGGACGCCGACTCGCCGGCGAGCATGGCCAGCTCGCGAAGCGCTTTTGAGATTTTATTCAAACCGGGATCCTGTGCCGCGAGTTTTTCTGCGCGGCCGGCCAACTTTTCCGCGCGATCGCAAAAAGAATCGGATGAGTCCGCAAGTTCGGTTGCAGCCTGGAGACAATACTCTTTTATTTGTGAAGCCGCGCTCAGCAGGGTTCTGCGGCGCGACAACAATTCCAATTCTCCGGGTTGAGGATTGGCGGAGTTGATTTCAGAGATTACAAACTTCAGGTAGTCGATTCGCGCCAACGAGTCGCTGCGCTTTTTTTCCAGTTCCCCTTTCAGTTCGATCAACTTTGACGTTTTCCTGTGCAACATGGATACGTTTTCGGAAAGAGACGCCAGGCCGCCGAAAGCGTCCAACATATCGGCGTGCAACTCGGGTCGCAGCATGCCTTGCGCTTCATGCTGTCCATAGATGTTCATGAGTCTTTCGCCCAACATCGCAAGCGCAGCAACGGATACGGGAGTATCTTGAAGAAAAGCGCGGCTTTTTCCCGAATAAGAAATCAACCTTCGCGCCACCAAAACCCCTTCTTCGGCCGACAGCCCCAATGAGTCCAGGAATTCCGCAATGTCTTTATCGCCGAAAACATCGAAAACCGCCGCGACCTCGGCTTCTTTGGCATGAGAGCGCACCATATCGGCGTTCGCCCTGGCTCCCGCAAGCAAATCAATTGCTCCCACAACAAGCGATTTGCCCGCCCCTGTTTCTCCTGAGAGCACATTGAGTCCCGGGGCAAAAGAGAGGCTGCAATCTTCAATTGTGGCAAGTTTTTTTACGGTGATGCTTTGCAGCAACGTCAACGCTCATACCAGTGGAGTTTCTGGCGGAGAATATCGTAATAACTGCGCACCGGGCTCTTCACCAACAAAACATCATTGTCGCCCGGCCCCAGAATTAGTTTATCGCCGGCCCTGATCGGCATGCCTTCCTGTCCGTCCAGGGTCACTCGAACGACGTCGTTCGATACCAGCAAGACCTCGATTTCAGAATGTGCGGGGATCACCAAAGGACGATTGGTCAGCGTATGCGGGCAGATCGGCGTAATGGTGATGCCGGCCAGCTTCGGGTGGATGATCGGCCCTCCGGCTGAAAGCGAGTAAGCCGTGCTTCCGGTGGGCGTGCATATAATCAGGCCGTCTGCCTTGATGGAGCATATCATCTCTCCATCCACCTTCACGTCCATGTCGATGATCCTTGCAAGGTCGCTCTTTGAAATCACTACATCATTAAACACGGTAAAATGCGCGGTTTCGCCTGCGAGGCGCACATATCCACTCAATGTGGATCGACGCTCGATTCGGCATTTTCCCTCTATAAATTCTGCCATCACTTCCAACATCTCGGATTCGGTAATTTCGGTAAGGAAGCCGAGTCCGCCCAGATTGACGCCGACTATCGGCGCCTCGCGTCCCTTCAACAACCGGGCGCCCGCAAGCAGCGTTCCGTCTCCCCCCAATACCACCAGCACGGAGCATTCTTTTGCGACCTGATTTTCCGCAACGCCGCCGGACAAGCCGTATTCCAGGGCTATGGCCTCGGATACAAGCCATTCAAGATTTCTTTTTTTGCACCATTCGATTAATTCCGCGGCCGCTTTTCCGGCTTTGGGCCGATTTCTTTTTACGAAGATACCTATTTTCTGCACAGCATATTCCTCAAATTGAACAACTAAGTTTAAAACCGATCCGTCCGATTGAACAGGGCATAATTTTCACTTGGCCGATTTCTGAATAATGGCCGCAATATTCATGCTCATGGCCACCATCCAATGCAAGGCGGCGCAAGACAAAAACGAACGCGTAGAAAATGCGAGCATCGCCAGCGCCAATCCGGCCGCCAATGCGCCCAGCGCCTCTATCTCCGGTTTGTTGAAATGCATGATTGCAAAAATCACGGTGCTGATGATTGCAGCGTTGCCCCGGCCCAAATGAGGCTCCAGTCCGAACAGCATATATCCTCGAAAAAAGAATTCCCAAGAGATGAAATAAACCAGGTATCCCATCTCGTAAATCAAATAAGCGACGAGCGATGTCGCGGCAAATTTGCCTTCGGGGTAATAGCCTGAAAACTCTTTGAAATAAGACGCTGCGATCACAACAACTATCATGACGGCCAAGAAAGCGCCGAAAATTTTCGCTCCCCCCTTGCTGAAATCCGGACGCGATATCCCCATTTCTTTGGGCTTCATGCCGATCAAAAAATAGCCGATCAAAAAAGGGATTAAAGCGAGAAGCAAAAGCGTGCCCGATTCCCAATAAAAAAACGAATACAATTGCGCAAAGCGGCCCGAAGAAGTCCAGGGCATGTGTCCGAAATATGCAGTAAAAAATCTGCGTCGGAAATGGTTGTGATGCAAAAGCAGCAATGCTCCGGAGGATAAAAGAATGACGGCCGCTTTTGAATTGAATCCCGTCAATGTGTTTCTTAAATACATCCTTAACGATTCACGCAAATTCAACTTTGCCTCCATAGGATCGCGGTGCGGATAGCCCTGGGTTTCAGGGAGCCTGGGAGGTCGGATTTATCGTTTCTGATCAAATCCACTTCGTTTCCGGCCGCCAACATGCGCTTGGATAACCCGCCATCCATATTTACCGCGTTGACGCAACCCAGGCGCAACAGCGACCGAGCCACGCCGTCCAGGGACAGGCCGACCGACTTTGCTTCGTCGCGCCCTTCCACGGCAAAAGCAATCAGATGATGTTCCTTCGAGACGCCATAAGCCAGTCGCGGCAAAAAGTTAAAAGGAAGGGTATTCGTGCCTCCATAGGTGATCGGCGCAACGAGCCCGTTCATATCATCCGATTCAAAATCAATATTTATTTTAGCGCCTTTAATCAAAGACGGCCCGCCTGCCATGGCGGACCAAATCGTTCCGCAGCCGGGTATCTTGGGCAATTCGTAGGCGACATTCAAACCCGATTTTATCTGCAAAAATGATCCCAGCTCTCTGCCGGCAGGATCTAAAACAACTACGAATCCGGCATCCGGAATCGCCACAGATTCGCCGATCGCGGCTTCAACGATTCTGCACCCGATAAACGCCAAAACCAATGCTCCGGACAGCTTGGGAGATTCCGTGCGGCTTACTCGTGTAAATACGCAAGGCTCTCCCGGTTTGATCCGCGCCGGATTCACGTGTCGGATTTTCAACTCAAGCCCGTTGGGAAAGCGGATTTTCATTCCCTTCAAGCTGATCCTCACGATACCCCAATGTCCGGATTCGTACTGAATCAACGCTGTTCTTGAAAATACCGGCGGATATGCAACCTTGCCCTCTGTGACGATCAAGCCCACCGGCTCGCCTCTTCGATGTTCATGATGAAGGCCGGTTTCAGCATATAAGTGAAACCCTCCGGTGGTGCCGTGTTGACAGCCGTATTTCGAAGCCAAGGCGGATAATTCGGGCGGGTCATTGCTTCCGGTCCCGATGGTGATGAGGGAGACGGCGCCCGGCTTTGCTTCGAGCAAATTACAAATCAGCGGACCATATCGATACTCGCCCTGCAAATGCCCGAAGAAGACATCTTTGCCGATCTTTTTCCAACGGATATCACCGGGAGAAGGCAACTTTGGCCGGCTTATGTTTTTCTTGCTGTTATGAAACGCAATCGCACAAGTGAAGATATGGTCGAGCAGATCGCCGGTATCTAAAATAAAATCAGAATCGAGTCTGGCGAGCATATCATGGAGACGCTGTTGCAAAAGAATGACAAATGCATCTCCGGCTTCCGGATGGATAATTCGAAAGCGCCCGATAAAACCGGTCAATGACGCTGCACGCGCGGCAAATGTATCGCCGCAGTTGTCATCAGCCATCTTTTTCAAAGATTGAACCGCTCTATGTATCACTGTCTCCAAATCCGAACGAGCCTGCTCCGCCTTTTGGGCGAGCTCTTTGCTGCCGGCTGCGGTCGTCCTGCCCTGGTCGTCCATTAAGCCTTGGGCCATCGCCGAGGCGCTCGCTTCCTGTAAGATCGTTTCAATAAACCGGCGGTCCAGTCCGCTTCGGGCAAATGACCATGTATAATCCAATTGACTCTTCTCATTTCCTCGTGCAAGAAGAAATACCCCGCATAGTTCTATATCGATGGCGGAAGGTGTAAACTTATTCATGCAATTAACAGTTCCTTGGATTTCAAAATGATATGATCATGTATTATCGAATGAAAACGAGCAACCTGTTGATCTGTTTTTTAATGGTTTTTCTATTTGGCGCATGCAGCCTTAAATCCACTATTATCCCTCGCCCGATAGGATGGAGCCAAACCGTTATCGCCATGCTGTTGCCCGATGAAGTGTACGGCAAATCCAGAGAGTGCGGCGGCATCTATTCGCCCAATGAACTA
>Ga0315282_10008242_pt1 | contig 16904 bp, 17 predicted proteins | sample YL17G07_20_MG_FD_203693 | JGI IMG/M metagenome (GOLD analysis project Ga0315282, IMG submission 203693) | Sediment microbial communities from Yellowstone Lake, YNP, Wyoming, USA - YL17G07_20 | ecosystem: Environmental > Aquatic > Freshwater > Lake > Sediment | place: USA: Wyoming | collected...
CACCCTGAAAAAAGCAAACAGTTTTTAACTACTTAAATGGCTGCTCGGAGATATCCTTTCTTGTGCCTGTTGAATTTTATTTCCTTTATCTTTTCCTTATCAATTCATTTTAACGCCATAGTCTTATCTATTTTTTTATCTTTACATCCTCTCATAAAGATAATATTTTTTTATCTATGAAACTGGCGATCATTTCTGATATCCATGGAAACCTGGAGGCATTACAGGCAGTCCTTGCTTTCCTGAAGGGGGAAGGAATCAAGGATATCATCTGTCTCGGAGATATTGTTGGTTATGGAGCTGACCCCAACGAGTGCATTGACCTTATCAGGGAAACAACGGATCAGATTATCGCTGGCAATCACGACTGGGGAGCCATCGGGCTCACCGATACTTCGTTCTTCAATCCAGTAGCAAAGGCTGCCATTGAATGGACCGCAGACACCGTAACAGAAGATTCGAAGAAATTCTTAGTACGGTTGCCTCTGACGACAACAAGAGATGACTTCCTCTTCGTTCATGGGACGCCTTCTTCTCCTGAAGACTGGGATTACCTGTTCCGTGCCGCTGATGCCCTGCAAGAATTCAAGAGTTTTGCCCAGAAGGCATGCTTCATCGGCCATTCCCATACTCCTCTGATGTTTGCCCGGGACCAGAAGGGGATGACCTTTCAGGTTAACTACACAGAACAACGTCTGGAAGATGACCGCCGCTATATCATCAATGTGGGAAGTGTCGGGCAACCGAGGGACATGGACCCTGATGCAGCCGTTGGCATCTGTGATATAGAGAGGAAATATTTTACCCTCGAGAGAGTCCCTTACAACATTAAAACAGCCCAGGAGAAAATCATCAAGGCGGGACTGCCTGCTATGCTCGCCGAGAGACTTGGTATAGGATGGTAAAAAACAGCATTCAGGAGCCAGGAGTTAGAATAATTCCCTTCTGAATTCTGACTTCTGGATTCTGAATTCTCTTGTCATCGCCTAAACTATAAACCTCAGTCCCTTGACCCTCCGACCCTTGACCACTTGACCCCTTGAACCCTGTATTTTAATACTTCACCTCCCGTAAAAACAGGCCGTGAGCAGGGGCAGCCGGGCCTGCTTTTGTCCGGTCCTTTGCCTCTATCACCTTTTTAAACTCTTCAATATCCATCTTCCCTTTTCCTATTTCCACCAGTGTCCCTACAATATTTCTCACCATGTGCTTCAGGAATGAGTTGGCCTCAATGGTGAAGCGAATAAGTGTTTTCCTCTTATGGATATCAAGTCTCAAGACTTCCCTTATTGACCTGGTTTCTGTCCGGTCTGCGCCCTGGAAGGAGGAAAAGTCGTGCCTGCCGACAAGCATTAATGCTGCCTTCTGCATTTTTCCGAGGTCAAGCCCGAAGGCAACAAACCAGGAGAACCGCCTGAAAAAAGGCGAGGGTGTCCTGTCATTCCAGATGTAATACTGGTAAATCCTGCTCCTTGCCTGGTAACGGGCATGAAACTTATCATCAACCTCTTCTGCTTCCCTGATAACGATATCCTCTGGAAGCAGACTGTTCAAAGCCCTTTTGATAACATCCGGCTTGAGTTTTGAACCGGTCAGGAAATTGGCAACCTGACCCAGCGCATGGACACCGGCATCTGTCCTGCCTGAACCGTAGAGGACGATTTTGTGATCTACGATAGCAGACAGTTCTTCCTCGATGAGCTTCTGGATGCTCGGTGCATTGCTCTGGGTCTGCCAGCCATGGTAATTCGTGCCATCGTATTGAATAACTAACTTGATGTTTTTCATGAGAGTAAAAATAGTGAACGGTGAATAGAAAACAAGAATTCAGGAGTCAGGAGACAGCCCGCCTTAGGCGGATTCTGACTTCTGTATTCTGAATTCTCTTGTCATCGCCCAAACTATAAACCTCAGTCCCTTGACCCTCCGACCCTTGACCCTATGACCCTGTATTTATGACCCTTGACCCCTCGGCCCCTTGAACCCTTATCCTTATATCTTCACGCCATTGCCTTAAAGAACTTCATAAACGTCTCTTCCCCGTAAATCTTCCTGAGAACCTTGCCCATTCTGTCTGTATCCTTCATCCCGGCGTACTGCGATAAAATCCTTTTTTTCTGGGCCTGTTTGAACACCTCATCCCTCTTTTCCGCCTCCTTCCACATCCTGACCCAGAGCTTGATGAACTCAGCGCAGAGATCATAGACGGTATCTACCTTATTTACTGTAGTTTCGGCAATAATAAAGACTGGCGAAATATACGTTCTCACCCACGTTGTGGTTTCATCCAGGGTCACCCTCTTAAAATCATGATGTTTGCAGAATTTTTTGTACACTTCATTAAAGGGCTCCAGGTATTTCATGACAAACTCGTAATCCATCACAGGGTCAAACCCGAAAGAGAAATCAGTATCAAAATAGTAACCTCCATCCTTAAATATTATCGAGTTGATACCCCAGATCGGCATCTTGCATGATAAGTCGGGCAGTATCTGAAATACTTCAGCACCTACACTTATGGCATTATTATAGTGGGGGATGGGTGCCCCGCTCTTAAACCTGAAATCCACTAAGGTCACCTTGTCAATCCTGTCACCCTTATAGATCTTTATCCCACCCCCGTTCTCTCCGTTCAAGAGCTTTACATTCTCCAGGTCTTCAAAACCAGGTATCCTCGTGAGCTTCACCTCTCTTGCAAGCAACTCAAAACAGACTTCCGGCAATGTTTTACTCTGCATTTCGTCCCTCCTTTTTCTTATTTTAGTTCTTTAAGATCGCTTCGTCACTAACGTTCCTCGCAATGACACGGAAATAGAACGGTAATTCGTCATTGCGAGTAAAGCGAAGCAATCCCTTACTTTGGGCACACATTTTATTCTTTAAAATCTTGGTTGAGGGTGACTCTAAAGTCAATACATTTCTTAGATTCAAATTGACATCCAAACCGAGATTTAATCGGCTTACCCTAATAGTGCACAGTTTTTCCATCAACATCTTTTAACCTGCAAGGGGGATATGGTTTTAATATGTGTTTAAACCTCATTTCTTTAATAGAGGACTAAGATATGCTGAAAAGGATCATGCTTTATAACCTGATGGTGATGTTTTTAATGGCTGATTTTGCAAGTGCAGACTGGGGTGATGTAAACCTTTTCACCATCATCACCGGTGTCGTACAGGAACCGCCTGAGACACGTGACGACCTCGTTTATCAGGGAAGCACGGGAAACGAATCAGATACTGATGTCGGCTATGTATGGCTGAAGAAAGGCTATGACTTTCCTGTGCGGTCTGGTGCCGATGGAAAACTCTCTGTCACCATCGGCGTCTGGGGGACGTGGGAAACAACGAGGATCTATTACTTCGATAATGTAATAATTACGTTTATTGAAAGATAGTTTCGAGTCTCGAGTACCGAGTTTCGAGTTTTAGATTATTTTTTAATATATCTTCACTGGAACCCTTGAATCCTCGAACCCTTTTCAATTCTTTCAGGCTCTGGGACCTCTTAACATCTACAATGGTAATGTCAAAAACAAGAGTTTTACCAGCTAACGGGTGGTTGAAATCGATCGTGACTGTCTCTTCGTCCAATGCTGATACGAGAAATACGATGGTCTAGCCCTGAGGGTCTTTTGTATAATACGATGCTCCGATTTCAAGTTTCATCCCATCAGGAAACTGTTCTCTCCGGATTGTACGCACAGCTTCTAAAATTCTCTCTCCATATCCTTCTGCGGGAATAACCGTAATGGTTTTTTTATCTCCCTGTTGAAGCTCTGAGAGTTCCTTTTCAAGGCCGGGAATAATAGTACCTTCTCCATACGAGAATGCAAAAGGCGACTTGCCAATGGTAGACTTAATCTCTTCTCCGTTCTCAAGTCGCAGAGTATAATCCATGGTAACAACTTTTCCTGGCTGTATTCTCATAGTACTTCCAGACTTCTAATACCTTCGCTTCCCGCCCCCACCGCCGCCAAACCGCCTGCCTCCACCGTCGCCACCTTTCTTCCCGTCACTCCTCGCTTCATTCACGATGATCTGCCGGTCAGCAACAGTCTGGCCATTGAGCTGCTTAATGGCTTCGTTTGCTTCGTTTGGATTGGCCATTTCAACAAAACCGAATCCCCGAGACTGTCCTGAATATCTGTCCGTCACGATGTTAACAGATTCAACCTTTCCTACCTTACCAAAGAGTTCTTCCAGCATTTCTTTAGTAACTGCATAAGAAAGATTCCCTACGTATAACTTGCGTCCCATACTCTTCTCCTTTCTTCCGGCTGAACGACTTACGTCTGCCATAAAAATAAAACCCCAAGGACTGAGAAAGCCTTTGGGGTTCTGTATATGCGCACCGCAAAAGCATTCAGCAATGTCGCCACAATAGCAAAAGCAACGATCGTTGTCAATTGTTAAAAGCATATATTTCCCCTGTTATCAGGAATACTGGATTACCTTGACTTTACCGCGTTCATAGGTTATACAAGCTTACAATAAATAGACTATATTTCAGGGGGTGTGAAATGAAGAAAAATTTTGGACTGTTTTTAGCAGGGCTTTTCTTTGCTCTCTCATTTGCCGGATCCTCTGCTTATGCAGACGAACTCATGCAAAAGACACTCGTGGTCACCAAGGAGGATTTAGCCAATGCAGGGGCAACCAGTTTCCGTCTCCTCTTCGAGATCGGCGGTGCAACAGTTAATCTCGTAAAAGGCACGGATGAAAACATTGTTGTCCAGGCAGTGGTAAGCTACAGCGAGAACTCTCTCGAACCATCCCTTTCCCTTATCACAAATACGAACGGTCAGTATACCGCCAATTTCATGTCTGGATACATTGTCGGACCTCAACATTTCCCTGTCACCCATGAATGGAACATCACCATTGGGAACTACAACACCGATACAGATTTCAACTTCGCCCTGGGTGGGGTGATTGCTGATGTTGACCTTGGCGGCATGCCCCTCAGGAATCTCGCCCTTGAGCTCGGGGGCGTCGGTATGTCGGTTGACTTCAGTACTCCCACAACCAGAAGTGTTGAAAATATCGTTGTAGGAACGGGCGGCGCGTACCTCGCCATGCTGAACATCGGCAATACCAATGTTGGAAAATTGTCATTATCAGGAGGTGGCTCTGCCTTTGACCTCGATTTCCATGGGGCCTATTCAGCAGGAAACCACGATGTCTTCATTATGCTGGCTGCAGACAACCTGAATGCCACAGTTCCTGCCAGTGCAGGGGAACAGGTGAAGGCATTTACAGCGGTAACTCCGGTGGTCGTCTCAGGCGAAGGATGGGAAAGACTACATTATAATTTTCTGTATAAAAATTACATCACAAATGATTATGAATCACAGAGTGCAACCATCGACCTCGCTATTGAAGCTGCCGCATCAAGCGTAATCATAGACCGGAACTGATAATCTTCTTCAGAATATTTTAAAACAGTAAGGGCGGGGCTAACTCACGTCCTTACTTCATTACTCTATTTTCTTAAACAGCTTCCCCTTGGCTCCGCAGATGGGGCAGGATTCAGGAGGTTCTTTTTCAACGGTATTGCCGCACACCGGGCAGACATAGTAAGGATAATTTTCCTGAGGGGCACTGAGTGAACCCAGCAACTGCTCGTAAAGCTGAGCATGAACTTTTTCCACTTCGTTTGCGTAATAGAACGTCATCTGTCCTTCTCTATGTTTTTCAGCTTTCGCCGTTTCGATCATCTCCGGATACATCTGAGTAAACTCGTGGGTTTCACCGGAAATGGCTTCCCGCAGGTTCTCCTTGGTGCTCCGGATTCCCTTGAGAGCCCTCAGGTGGTTATGGGCGTGTATCGTCTCTGCTTCGGCGGCTGCACGAAACATCCGTGCCACCTGAGGATACCCTTCCTGATCTGCCTTCTCAGCAAAGGCTAAATACTTTCGATTAGCCTGTGACTCTCCGGCAAACGCCTCTTTCAAGTACTGCTCTGTCATTGACATAATTCCGTTACTCCTTTCTTTTTCCTCCCTGCATCATTTTTCTTCACTCTCAGGAGATTGAGTATAGTTCATCATGTATAAAAAAAGCTGTCAAGAAAAATCAGAAAACCTTTCGGGCATCTTGAATAGTCAAAACTCGTTGCATCATGCAGAGACATACAGTATAAAGTATCAATGAACCTAAAATCAAAGTCAGTGTGTTATATCCTGGTTGTGACAGCTGTTTTCCTGTGCGGCCTAAGAAGTGCAGGAGGTATCGGCCAGACCGGTCACATGGTTGTTGCAGAAATGGCAACAGAAAATATCCCTAAAACAGGATATTCTGATCTGGTGAATATTCTCACTGCTCTTCCGAGCGATCGCGACAGTGGGGCAGTCTTCCCTGACTGGGCCTGGCCCAGCTTTTATCAACAATACTCACGCATAGCACACACCATTGAGTTCCAGCAGGCCTGGGCAGACTATGTCAAAACAAATTTCCCTCCACCGTACACGATGGGCGAAAAAAGAGAAATAAGTTTCCTGATGGGAATTACCACTCACACCTACGATGATCCGCCCTGGCACACCTCCTTTCTGCCCCAGGCAAAAGCTCACGACAATGCCGATGAATGGCTGGTAGAACCGGGCACAGACATTTTTGCCAACTGGGAATTGGACAAACGCAGTGAAGTAACCTATGGGTATTTCCCAGTTGAGACTGCGGTTAACGTCTATTTCGCCCTGGGATACCCGGAGGTAACAGAATCCATGCTGGTCAAAGGCATACTGATATTACGAGCAGCCTATTGGGCGGAAAAATTTGCCGGCTATCAAGGATATCTCAATTTAGTCAACCGCATGCCTTGGACTGATGATAATTACGTTACCTATTCTCCCGGTGGCTTTGAATACGGTGCTGAAGTTTCAGCACAGGAGATGGTGAATACGTGGAATTACGTCCAAAGAGAGCTCACTCAGCTCCAACGAAAAGATGTGCAGGTTTTTCTGGAAAGGAATCCCCTGATTGAGCTGGGTCAACGTCTCGTGGAATCTGGTGCGATAGAAATTCCGGTGGAGAGAACTGAGCAGGGAGAATACTTTCTGGGAGAGCCGAGAATTGTGGATAGGCAGGGCTTCGAGTCGATAACAAAACCGTAGTGGTGAACCGGGGCGCCCTTACATAAGACCGAAGGCCGCACTTTGCGGTAGATAAGAACTAGAAACTTGAAACGATAAACCCGGAACTACAGTACTTCCTGTACCTTCTCTCCGATCATGGCGGGATTGCTCACGACGTGAATCCCTGCTGCCTGCCAGCTCTCCATTTTCTCTCTCGCAGTTCCCTTGCCTCCGGAGATGATGGCGCCGGCATGTCCCATCCTCCTCCCCGGAGGAGCGGTCTGCCCTGCGATGAATCCCACAATGGGTTTCATCACATTCTTTTTGGCAAAGGCAGCAGCTTCTTCTTCAGCGGTTCCGCCAATTTCTCCGATCATGACCATTGCCCTGGTCTGGGGATCTTTCTCAAAGAGTTCAAGAAGATCAATGAAGGAGGTTCCCACAATGGGATCTCCCCCGATGCCGATGCAGGTGGACTGACCGATTCCGAGATTAGTCATCTGGTACACCGCCTCATAAGTCAACGTCCCGCTTCTTGAGATCACTCCCACCTCTCCCTCCTTATGGATGAAGCCAGGCATGATCCCGACCTTTGCTTTGCCCGGAGAGATGAGGCCGGGGCAGTTCGGTCCGATAAGTCTCGCCTTCTTTCCCTTTAAATAATTCTTCACCTTGATCATGTCGAGGACAGGAATTCCTTCTGTGATACAGACAACGACATCGATGCCTGCATCAGCCGCCTCGATGATGGCATCGGCTGCAAAAGCAGCCGGGACAAAGATACAGGAGGCATTGGCACCCTCATTTTTCACCGCATCCTCTACCCGGTTGAATACGGGAATATTTTCTTCAAACTTCTGTCCGCCTTTGCCCGGAGTTACGCCGGCAACGAGTCTGGTGCCGTACTCCATGCACTGCTTCGCATGGAAGCTCCCTTCCCCACCGGTTATTCCCTGAACTACCAGTCTTGTATTTTTATCGATTAAGATACTCACGTTCCTTCACTCCTTTACCGTGCCAGTTTTGCAACCTTTTCAGCTGTCTCCTTTAATCCAACAGCTACCTCAAACGTAAGGCCTGACTGCGTTAATATCTTTCTTCCCTCTTCCACATTCGTCCCTTCCAGCCTAATCACCATGGGAACTCTCATATGAATCCTCTTGGCAGCTTCCACGATGCCGGTAGCTACCCGGTCACAGCGGAGGATCCCGCCAAAGATGTTGACCAACACGACTCTCACATTGGGATCGGACAGGAGGATACGGAAGGCATTCTCCACCTGCTCGGCAGAGGCTCCTCCTCCCACATCGAGAAAGTTGGCAGGTTCGCCTCCTGCCAGCTTGATCAGGTCCATGGTGGCCATGGCAAGTCCAGCCCCATTCACCATACACCCGACATTTCCATTGAGCTTGATGTAGTTGAGACCAAACTTCTTCGCTTCAAGTTCCAAGGGATCCATCTCGTTCGGATCGTTCAAATCCTTCAGTTCAGGATGGCGGAACAGGGCGTCATCATCGAAGTTCATCTTGGCATCAAGTGCGATCACCTCATCCTTGAAGTTAATAATCAACGGGTTGATCTCAACGAGCGAGCAGTCCCTCGCAATAAACGCCTTATAGAGGCTGGCGACACACTGGGATGCCATCTTGAACGGTTCCTTTTCCAGGCCAAGCCCGTAGGCGATCTTCCTCGCATGGAACCCCATAAATCCTGTGGCAGGATCCACTGCCACCTTGATAATCTTCTCGGGAGACTGGGCAGCCACCTCTTCGATTTCCATTCCGCCTGCGTTCGATGCCATGATTACCGGTGCACCAAGAGCACGGTCGACGACAATACCCAGGTACATCTCCTGAACGATGTCCTGTCCCTCTTCTACCAGGAGAGCTTTCACTACCCTCCCTTCCGGTCCAGTCTGGGGCGTAACCAGAGTCATACCCAGCATCTTCCGGGCAATCTCTTCCGCCTCATCCGGAGTGTGGGCAAGCTTGATTCCTCCACTTTTCCCTCTCCCTCCTGCGTGGATCTGAGCCTTGATAACAGCCATATCGCCCAGTTCCTCGGTCACTCTCTTTGCATCCGCAGGGGCTGTAACCACCTCACCCCTGGGTACCGGAATGCCAAATTCCTTCAGTATTTTTTTTGCCTGATACTCATGAATCTTCATTTCATTACCTCAACGTTCCTTGATAATACACAGTCCACTGTCGTTCCTTCACCGCCTCCGTAGTGTAATCGGGAAGAAGCATGGGGGCAATCCTGGGATTCCCGATGCCCACCTTCTTCAACTCTTCTTCAAATTGAGCTACATGGTCAAGTGACAATCTCTTGAGAACGACACCTCCCTTCACATAGCCCGCAGCCGCCTTTCCAGCCCTCCTTCCAAAGGTCAGAATGTCCTGGAGGGAATTACCCATCAAACGATTGTCTCCGTGGATACCGCCGATGACTTCTCCTGAAGCGAAGAAACCGGGGAGTTTCGTTCTGGCATGCTCATCAATATCGATCCCTCCATTCTGGTAATGGAGAGTCGGGTAAACTAACATGGGTTCTTTGCTGATGTCAATGCCGTACCGTTTGAACTGAATGAATTTAGCTGGCAGTTCTTTCTCCACCGTGCCCGGCCCGAGAAGGATGTCGATCATGGGTGAATCAAGCCACACCCCCATTCTTCCGGTGGGTGTGGTAACACCCTTTCCCCGCTCCATGCACTCCCTGATGCAACAGGCAGACTCGACATCTCTCGGCTCTAAGGGAAAACAGAACTGCTCGCCATCACGATTGAGTACGTGGGCGCCCAGCCCTCTGGTCTTTTCAGTGATGAGGAGCCCCACATTCTGTTCGGGGTAGGCAGCACCGGTTGGATGGTACTGGGTGGAATGCATAAGGCAGTTTTTCACCCCGGCCCGGTACGCCATCACCACACCATCCATGGTTGCACCGTAGTGGTTGGTGGTGGCAAACCCCTGGATGTGCAGCCTCCCGAACCCGCCCGAAGCCATGATCACCGCCTTTGCCTGGACAACAGAGTACTCCTCGGTCTCCAGGTTATAGAGGATGGCGCCTGCACATTTTCCTTCTTCGTCAAGGAGCAATTCAACAGCAGGAGAGAACTCCATCAGGGTAATATCTTCAGAGCGGTTCCGTGCCTCATCCCGGAGTATCCGCATGATCTCAGCACCGGTCATATCGCCTGACGAGTGCATCCTCTTCCGGGAACTTCCGCCAAAGTGCCTCACCTGGAGTCTCCCGTCCGGGTACTTGTCGAACATCATCCCCAGTTTTTCCAGCCAGTCAATAACGAGGGGTGCATCGTGGGCAAGGGCAGCAACCAGATCCGGATGATTGGTAAAATGGCCACCTCCCATGGTATCGAGGTAATGGTAGAAGGGTGAATCGCCTTCCTGCGTAGCGGCCTGAATGCCGCCTTCAGCCATCATGGTATTGGCATCACCGTGGCGGAGCTTGGTGGCAACCGTAACCTTCACGCCGTTCTCCTGGGCAACCAAAGCAGCAGCAGTCCCTGCCCCGCCCCCGCCGATGATGAGGACATCCGTTGAAAGGTCTACGGCGTTGAGATCTACCTTCTTTGGATCTATCCGGCTTTTTGATTCAAGGAGTTCAACCACTTCCTCGGGAAACCGCTCTCCCTTGTTCGGACCAACCCTGACCTCTCTCCTCCCTTCAGCCTTGTAATCGGGATGGAATTTCTTCAGCATCTCCTCCCTCTCTGCGAGAGTCAGGTCCGGGTAGTGTTCACCTCTCCTTGACTCTTCGATCCGCCTCGGCCGGGTAGCCTCAACCTTCTTGATCAGTTCTTTTAATTCAGGGGTGTATCCCATCTCTCTCCTCCTTAAAACCGCAGGCCGCTCTTGCGGTAATTCTTATTTTCTTAAATCATCATTCCGAAATAAAGTTGCATTCCAAGAGTTAGCGTCCCTTCTTTGTTGAAAGTTCTCACAGATACTGCCTGTCCTTGGGCAACCACTGACCGGGCATCGAATCATCCGGTTCTCTCTCCCTCTCAACGTAGAGCTTTTCTACCGCTTTCACATCCATCCTGGTGAGTTCCCTGAGCATCCCGTCATACCTGCCGGAGTTGATCTCGCCTACCCGCTTCTGCAGGTGCCCGGATCCGGGCATGATCTTTCCGCCGTAAATCCTCCGGGCCACCTGGGCGATATGGTACTGAGAAATCTCTGCCATGCACCTGCTTGCGCACAACCCGCACTGGATGCAGTCAAAGGAAAGCTTCGCTGCCTTCGTTATATCACCCCTCTTTACAGCAGCGATATAATCCATCACCTTAACATCCATGGGACATACCTTGGTGCAGGCATTACAGGCAACGCAGCGGAAGACTTCGGGATAGAGCTTAAAGAGCTCCTCCCCTGCCGGTTTTATATCCGGGTAGGAATAGTTTGCCCGGTTGGCAGGATAAAAGGGTATCTGGGTCAGATACATATTCGGCTCAACCACAGTCTGACAGGCCAGACCTACCTGCAGCTTGTAGTCTCCGGGTTTCCGGTAGACCGTGCTGCAGGCCCCGCAGATACCGCCCCGGCATCCGCATCCCCGTAAGAATTTAAATCCCGCAAACTCCATCGCCTTGAGGATAGTCAGGGTTTCCGGCACTTCATACCTTTTCCCCATAACGTAGATGGGAATGGTACGGGCCCCCTCAGGGAGAATAGCCCGGTCGCCGGTTGCCATTGCCTTTTTCTTATCACCCACTCTGTTTTTTTCCTTTTCCATCGTTTCCTCCCTGAAACTGTCTAAATCAAGCCCTTCCTCTTCAACAGGGGAACCGGGTTTACCATATGCTTCTTAAACCACGGCATGGGATCTAATCCGATACTTAGTCCAATCATCTCACTGAAATAGAGAATGGGAAGGGTCTCTCTGCTGCTCTGGCGCGTATCGAGGTTTGCCTGGCAGAGGGGACAGGCACAGATCACCGCCTCAGCCCCTGCCTTTTTTGCCTCCTCCATCAAATCCCCTACCAGCTTCAGCACAATATCTGTCCGGGTTAAGGCTAAGCTTCCCCCGCAGCAGTCAATCTTTCCTGACCAGTCGCATGACTGCGCTCCCAGCGCATCCATCATCTCATCCATCATCACCGGATTCTCATGCTCTCCAAAACCGGTAACCCGTGGAGGTCTCACCAAGAGACATCCATAGTAGGATACCACCTTTACATCCTTGAGTGGCCGTGTAACCCTCTTCTTCAATTCTTCCAGGCCGACCTCGCGGTAGATGATTTCCATGATGTGGCGGGTTGCATGCTTCCCCTCGTAGGGCATTCCGATAACTCTCTCAATTTCCTCTTTCAGTGCGGGATCATGCTTCAGATCGTAGTCCGTCCGTTTGAAACGGAGGAAACAGGCAGGGCAGGAGACAGCCAGCTCCATGCCGGTTTGTTCGGCAATGGCGAGGTTCCTGCCGGGCAGGGCAAGGGACAACTCGTAATTCACTGAGTGACCGGAGGACGCACCGCAGCAGTTCCAGTCAGGAACCTCCTTCAGTTCAATCCCCAGTGCCCTGCAGACCGCCTGGACTGAAAGCTCGAATTCTCTGGCAGTCGACTCGAGGGAACAGCCGGGATAGTAGGCAAAGGTCTTTGTCATTGCTGCTTCCTGTCAGAAGAATTCAGGAGACAGAATTCAGAATCCAGAAGATCAGATGCAATTTTCATCACCGTTTTCCCTCAACGGCATCATATATCTTCTTCACTTCCTTTAACCCTTTGATCCGGTGGGGGATGATCTTCAGCTTTCCCTTCTTAAACATCTTCATGCCCAGGACCATATCCTTCAGAAACTCTCTCGTCTTGAGCTTCAGGAGTATGAGGAGCGATATCTCGTGGACCCTGCCCATCTCCTTAATGAGAGAAAGAAAAATCTTGTGCATTGCCGGCACGGAAGGTTCCGGTATTTTTACCTTCTCCTTCAACGCCATCTCCCGCAGAGCATCCATCACCCGCACGATCTCAACCTCATTGGGACAGCGGGTAGCACAGGTCTCACAGGTAGCACACACCCAGATGGTCTTACTTTCAAGCACCCTCTTCTTCAATCCCATCTGCACCATCCGGATGATCTGGTGCGGGGGATAGTCCATGGCAAAGACCACCGGACATCCGGCTGTACAGGTGAAACACTGGTAACAGCAGTCTAAGCGCGAGCGGGTAATTTCCCGTATCTCCCGCGCAAATGCCTCATCACCCTTATCTGTCTGGCCTTTAAATGTGTACTCTGTCATTTTACATTTTGAACCTGTAGGGGCAATTCATGAATTGCCCTGCCAGGGCGAACACACAGGTTCGCCCCTCCATCCTCCCCCCAACTCCTCAACTCCCTAACTCCTCAACTCTTTCACTTCTCTCCTACTTCATGCAGCTCATCTTCCCTGAAAATCGAAAGCGGGAGCTCGTCAGCCAGGCTTCTCCCTGGCACATAGTCAAAAATCTTCTGTATGTTGAACCCTCCCAGTTTGAATATTTTAAGCAAGGGGATGTCATTGGGACATGCCTCCTCGCAGTGACCACAGGCGACGCAGGAACATCCCATGTGGTTCATCCGGGTCAGGTGAAAGAGCAGCGTATCCGTAGGCATCCTCACCGATCCCTTTGCCTCTGCCCACGAAATGAAACGGGCGGATTCAAATTCAAAGGTGGGAGAATCAAAGAAACACTCTTTGCAGTAACAGACCGGACAGGCTGTCTTGCAGTTGTGGCAGTTGATACAGGTTTCAAAAACCGCCATGAACTTATCAACGCCTGAGGTCTCCTCGCTGGTTTGAGCAAAAAACTCATCCCTCGCCTTCACCCTCCGGCTGAGGAATTCTGATACTGCCTTTTCTCTCTGGGTCAGATCCCCCGCGTCTTTCAAACCCAGGTGCTTCATCACCTCATCCCCTGTCTGGCTCAGAGACTGGATGAGAATCTCATCCTCTAACATACCGATGAACCCGATCTGCAGGTCAGCAAAGAGCGGGGTCGGATATTCGCACATCCTGCAGGCTGTACGTAATCGCAGATCTTCTTTCCTTTCCCTGAACAGTGTGAGGTCATGTTCAAAGGTAAGCTCATCATGAGTGCCCTCGTAGTCTTCCATCGAATAGGTGCCGAGGCAGTCCATGCTGATCACCATAATATTTTCCAGGGATGCCTGCTTCAGCTTCACCAGCTCAACCAGCGCCCGTGCCTCGCAGGGCCGCAGGAGAACCGCCGTCTTTTTCTCAACGGGCGTCACCTTGGTCATGGCTGAAACGATCCGTGCACTATTCACCGGCATGACCGGAGCCAGAGTATTGATCCGGCTGACATCCTCTGAATCGGCGATCAGGCTCTGCACTACGCTCTTCCTGACCGGCGTCTCTTGCGGTGCCAGTATCAGCTCGACAATCTTTTTGTCCAGCAGCCTCTGCAAGAAACTGTTGACTGCCTCGTTGATCTTGCCCTCTTTAACTTCAATAATTCCGTGAACAGCCATCATTCACCTTTATATTGACCAGGACCGGGCAAGGGGATTCTCGCCCATCTCTTTTACCTTCTTGGTCATCTCTTTAACGGTTTCAGCAAATTTTCTTCCCTCACTCGCACTGATCCACCTGAGTTCCACCCTCTCATCCCCCAGGCGAAAAGTCTTGAGCACGGTCTTCAGGATGGTGATCCTCCTCCTTGCCTTGTAGTTCCCGGAAACGTAGTGACAGTCACCGGGAGGGCACCCACCCACCAGAACCCCGTCCGCTCCCGAAAGCAGGGCGCGGATCACGAAGACCGGGTCCACCGAACCTGTGCACATTACCCTGAGGGGTCGCAAGTTAGGAGGGTATTCAAGACGGGTAACACCTGCCAGGTCTGCGGCAGCAGCCGTACACCACCTGCACAAAAATCCGACAACCTTTGGTTCGAATCCGTTCATGCTTAACCTCCGAGCACCATTGTGTCCACAAGTGAGAGCATCTGCCTGTCTTTATAGCCCCTGAGCTTCGAGGCTTTGTTGGGGCAGACCATCGCACAGACCCCGCACCCCTGGCAGATTGGCTCTCTCACCACGACTTTCCGGTTTTCCTCATCCTTTATCCGTGCCTGATAGGGGCAGGCAGCAATGCATACCTCGCAGAGGGAACACCTTCTCTCGTCCACCTCAGAGACAATCCTTCCAGACTCAATCTGTTCCTTGGAGAGTATTCCAATTGCCCGCTGGGCTGCTGCCTCTGCCTGAGAAATCGCCTCGTCAATGAAGCGGGGAGAGTGGGCAAGGCCACAGAGAAATATCCCGTCAGTTAGAAAATCCACCGGGCGCCATTTGATATCAGCCTCATTAAAAAACCCGTCTTCATCGAGCGGGAGATTACAGATTTCAGCTATCTTTTTATTGTCCTGTGAAGGGATCACCGGCACTGCCAGCGCCAGGAGATCGGCAGGGAGTAGATATTTTTCTCCCATGGATGGATCAGTTACCGCAACCTGCAGAGTACCGGCAACCTCCCTTATCTCCGGCTTCTGGTTCAGATCATACCGGATGAATACGATACCCAATTCACGGGCCTTCGTGTAATACGCTTCCTTGAAACCGTAGGTCATCATATCCCGGTAGAGAATTGAGATATTAAGATCAGGGTATTTCTCCTTGAGCCGGATCGCACACTTCACACTCTGGGAGCAGCAGACCCTGCTGCAGTAAGGTTTCTTCTCATCCCTGCCGCCTGCGCACTGGATCATAACGATATTCTTTGCACGATTGAGCCTTTCATCCTGTGAAAAAATTGCCTCTTCCAGTTCCCGCAGGGTTATTACTCTTGTATCGTTGCCCAGAAGATATTCGTCAGGTCTCGCCTCTTCTCCTCCCGTAGCAATGATGGTAATGCCGTGGTCAAGGGTAACCTCTTCCCCTGCATCTGTTTTCAGGCGGGAAAGGAAGTTGCCCACATACCCCTTTGATTCCGTAAGCGTTGCACTTCGATACACGGTGATCAATGGATGAGCCTCCACCTCCTGAATCTTTGTTTTCAGAAGAGTCTGAGGATCGTTTCCTTCCAGGGTGAAATGGACCCGGTTGAGATTTCCGCCCAGCTGCAAAGATTTTTCTACGAGGCATACCTCAAATCCCTGTGAAGCAATGGCAGAGGCTGCGGTGAGACCGGCAATACCTCCACCAATCACCAGGGCACGCTTGTGAAGGGTATGAGAGGTAACCGGTAACGGTTCCTGGTTTTTCAGCCTATCCATATTGAAAGAGAGTAATCTCTCAGCCTTTGCATCTCTCTCTTCTTTTGCCTGAATATTGATTAACCCCCGCAAATCACAGATCTCAGAGAGAAATGGATGAAAGCCTGCCTCAATGAGTGCATCCTTGAACTTCCTTTCAAGCCCGTACGGGAGGCAGGCGCCGATGAGGATGCGGGTGGCTTTAGTATTTTTCAATGCCTCTTTGAACTGGCTCATCCCGTCTGGCGTGCAGAGATACCTGACTTTCACCACTTCGTCAACCGTCTGATCCCGGTGGAGGAATCTTTCCATGGCAGAGAGGTCAAGGGCTAATTCAATCTCGCTGCCGCACAGGCAGAGGAACACCGCTATCCGTTGATCTTCTTCTGCCCTCTCCTCCTGGAGAAACGGGGCAGAACGCTTCGCCAGTTGATACCGACGGGTAGAGATTAATTCAGATGCCCTGAGCGCCGCTGCGCTTGATTGAACGAGAGTCTCGGAGATATCCTTTAAGCCCGAGAAGGAGCCGCCCACCAGCACCCCTTCTTTCCCGGTCTTCACCTGGGAGAAAGGTTCTGTTGAACAGAACCCCCATTCATTCAGCTCAATCC
>Ga0315282_10008243_pt1 | contig 16903 bp, 28 predicted proteins | sample YL17G07_20_MG_FD_203693 | JGI IMG/M metagenome (GOLD analysis project Ga0315282, IMG submission 203693) | Sediment microbial communities from Yellowstone Lake, YNP, Wyoming, USA - YL17G07_20 | ecosystem: Environmental > Aquatic > Freshwater > Lake > Sediment | place: USA: Wyoming | collected...
TACCAATCCCCAAAGAGCTCATGGACCTGGTAGTAGCGATCGCACTATCCGAAGAGAATGTCGACGCGAACACTCTGGCAATAATCGAAGCTATAAATGCCCTGAAAACCGGTGGGACATTCCAGGGATGGCCGCCGAATGTCGATGGCACCCGCACCTTTGCCGTATTATGTCCCGTGGCCGCTAGGGCTTACCCAGTCCCTGACATGGTAATACCAGATGGCATGTCTCTATTAATCAAGGCGTCTCCGATAAACGTTCCCCTGTCTCTCGTCTTCGTGGGGAGAACCCCCGCGGAGTGCACCAATCCGAATTCGTCCTGGCCGCTGGTACCAAACGAGTCTGTTACTTACGCTGTCAAGAATGCCAGTGGCTTTTACATCAGCACCGATACAGCCGGCTCCATAGCAATATTCACCGCTGAGCAAAGGGGGTAGTCTATGGCTGGACCAAGTGGTGGCGCCCTCAGTTATGCAGACCTTCTAAGCCTACTAAATAGCATTTTCGGAATAAGCACCGGCGGCATACCTACCCCCTGGATGATGCAGCCGGCGGTCTCCCTTTACAACGCGAGGCCGGTGGCGGCAGCGACGCAGACCACATGGTTCGACTTCCGGAACGGCAAGCGCCTCCTCATCGATGTCGTGAGCACACTTGACCAGGCATGCGTCATCCAGTTGGTAGGTAACTCGATTACCGGGAGCTACGCCACGGCGAAACTAGTGGGCGGCCCGTTGGCCTGCCCTATTGGAGTGCCGACCACCTCCGGTCTCGATATCGGCGTCGGCATCAACGACGACTGGCACCCGTACATCGGTTTAATCATAAACTGCGCCGTCCTACCGGCGGCTGGTAACCTGGCCATTAATGGAATAATGCAGTTGTAGGGGTGATGATATGGTAAGCCATCCTCTTTCAAGAGATGAGATTGTCCACTCGATATCGTCCCGATCCGCTATCACCACCCTGGCCGGCGCCGCTGATGGTAGCACCCTCGTCGATGCCGGCCTTATCGGTGCTACGGGTATCCTCAACAAGACCGTCTTAATCGTGAGCGGAGCCGCTGCCCTTCAGATGGCGGTGGTGACCAACTTCACCCCGGCGACGGGTGCGATGGCGGTCAGCCCGCATTTTACCGCCCAGATTCTCGACGGGGTTATCTACCGCCTGCTCAACTTCTCTCTCAATTCCCTTGCCGATGGCCTGATCTACAAGGGGACGGTCACCGCCGTCCCGGGCGCCAACCAGTTCACTATCCCTGGCCTGGCCGGGCTCGGGGCAGGCAAGTTCGATGGGGCCAACAGCCCCTACAGCGCATTTGTCTTTCGTGATGCCGCCGGGGCCGCCGCTCCTCCCCAGGGAGAGCTGGCGTATGTGACGGCCTACGATCCCCTAACCGGTATTTTTGCCACCGACCCCTTCACCGCCGCCGTTGGGGTTGGCGATGAAATATTGATAGTGAGTCCCCTGCTGTCCACAACAGTCACTACGTTGCTCCAACACGGCGGAGCTCTCGCCTACATAGGCCAATGCCCGGCAGGCATGGTTGCCTCGACCAACAACATCTTTTGCCCCAACCTGGCTGGCCTGGGAGACAACACCTTTGTCCGCGGCTACCAGATGATAGTGCTGAGAAATGCCAGTGCCCCCGGGAACCCACCCGAGATGGAGATGAGGGCCATCACCAACTTCGGGTCAGCCAACGGGCAGTTTGCCACGGTTGCCTTTAGCGCCAACTTGGAAGCTGGAGATACCGTCCTGGTTATCCATAACTCCCTGGCCACCCAAATCTCGGCTTACGGTATAGCCGATGCCGGCTCTGGGGTCGCTCTGGTTAGGGACTCAGCTCGAACCGAGGCCAATGACTGGTGGAACGGCCAGACGGTAATGATGCTGTCCGGTGCAGCCCAGGGGCAAAAACGCCCCATCGCTGACTTTATAGCGGCTACGGATGATATCGTACCTTCGCCCGACTTTGACGCGGCCGTAGCGGCCGGTGACTTGTACGTAATATTGGCTCACTACAACCCGATCGTACCCAGGGTGGCCAATGGCGCAGCCAACTACTTGACCTCGGATGTCGTCGGCAGAAAAGACGACACGGCCATCGTGGCCACGGATAACGTCTCCAGCCTGGTGCGCTACGAGAAGGGTCTGATGGACGCCAAAACCAGGCAGCTATTCACCATGGACTTCTGGAGTGTTCCGGCGGTATCTCTGACCGTGCCTGCCTTTGGTGCGGCTGCTACCCAAGCTCTACCCAACGTCGTGGTGGCAAACCTGCCGGCTGGTGCCGCTATAGTCAATGCCATGGCCATGGCGAAGTTCCGAATCATTGAGAATAGCAACGTCGCTGCAAATAGGGTACATGGAGCCCAGAAAATCCAGATTCAGAAGGGCGGAGGTGGCGGTTACGTTGACTGTATCTCGCTTACCGATCTGATGTTCGCCCTGGCAGCCGGCCCGCTGCGAGAGGGTGGCGATGTTCTCATGGGCGACATCGATGTTCACGCTAAAGTCACTGCCAACGACACTTACAATCTCCAATGGCTAAATGCGGCAGCCGATGTGGCCTCTCTGGTATTGTACGACATCCAGACCGGTATCAGGATTTGGTTCTCGGTGTAGCAAATGAAGCAGGCTTTGTGTGGCGGCTACAACGGTGATGCTACAGGGGCAAACTGCTTTGCTCCGGTTCACGGAGGGGTAAGCTGGACCTCCGTTGAAATCAACTCATCGGGAATTGTCACCACCGCAGGGACAATCTCCAAACTACGGGTGCACCTATCAAATGCACCAGCGGACGCAGCCACCCGTACCTTTACCTTATATGTAAACAGTAATCCCACTGCGCTCACGGTTACATTTGGAGCAGCTGATACCACCAAGCAGGATTTGGCTCATTCAGTAAATGTAGCTGTCGGTGATGTGGTGGTACTCAAACATACCTTGACCGCTGCACCAACAGCTTGCAGTACCATCAGGTGGGGGATGCTATTTACAGGAACCACGGCCAAGCAATCTCTGATACTAGGTTCTCTCGGATTCATACCGCAGGGAACAACTAGATATTCACCTGCTCAATTTGCTGGTGGAGCTAATTCTTTGGAACCCGGTCAGAAGGTATATGCGCCAACATCCTTCACCTTCAAGAATATGTATATCAAAATGGGTGCAGCGCCAGGTGGCGCAGAAACCGCCTCTTTCACCTTGCGTAAGAACGGAGCCCCAACTGGCATAACCTTAACTATAACGGGTGCCGCCACTACCGGAAATGTTACCGCAGATGTTGCGGCAGTACAGGGTGATGCTTTTGACATTCAATCCATAGCGAGTGCCGGATGCACTAACAACTTCTTTGCTGCCTTTGGCTTGGCCATAGAAGCAACTATTGACGGTGAAAGCGTGGTGATGTCTCACTACAGCAGTGGCCCTGCCACCGGTGCGACCAACTGGGTAAAGAACTTTACAGCAACCGGGTTCTGGGATGCTACCGAGACAAACTCTTATCAACTTACCCTGGACCAGACGATGAAGAAGCTCTATGTTATCCTGGATGGTAGCCCCGGAGCCGGCAATAGCTATACCTTCACTCTACGGGACGCCGGTAACACGCTTCTGTCCGTAATAATTCAAAATGCCGAGACGAGCAAGGCCGATAACGTCAACAGTGTAGATGTCCATAATGACGATGACCTTACCTTCCAGTGCGTACCGGCTGGCCCGCCTACGGCCAGAAATGCTTGGTGGAGCATGGTTGAATATCAGGCTTCTGGAGGTCTTCCCGAAAGCCGATTCGGTTCACCGGCGTCTAAGCTGATAGCAGCGGGGATACTCTGATGGCCATAGGTGATATTGGCGCCCTCATCCAGCAACGTGACCTGATGATTGAGAACTTCGGCTCGGCCATCGTCCAGGTGGCCGGTGATGTTTATGCCTTCGTTTATTCAAGGGGTGTGCTTGGCAATCGTGTTGCTACTGTTACCATAACATCGGCTGGAGCAATCGCCGCTGTGGCAATCGCTGACTGGCAGTACGCTGCGCTCGCCAGCGCCTGGTGGGGTGGCTTCCTCAAGATAGCGCCTGGTGTCTATGCCTCTGTCTACGCCGATGCTGTCAACAAGGGAACCCTTATAACCTTCCAGATAAACGATGACGGGACTATTCCTGCGGTTATCTTTGACACGCTAACCTTTGAACCGGGAGCGGCAGCGACAATCCTCAGGGGTGACAACTTCCTCCATGTCGGTGGTAACATCTATGCGCTTGCTTACCAAATCGCAGTTGGCGCAAACACCATGACCCGTATCGCCACCATTGATATAGACGCCGCCGGCAATATCGGCGCAGCCCTTATCGCCACCCTTGATCTTCTTGAAAACACTAACCATGCGATGGACTTAGTCCACATTTCTGGGAATATCTACGCCGTAGCGGATGCCGGGGCAGGCGCCGTAACATCAAAGGTACGCACCCTTACCATCGATGCAGCGGGAAACATCGGAGCAGCGGCTATCAGTACCCTCGTGCTGGATAACGCCAGCATCGGGTCAAAGCCAAAGCTATTCCAAGTATCTGGGACGGTATGGGCAGTGGCTTACACCGCTCCCGTGCCAGGACTGCAAGGTAGAGTTAAGACCTTCACGATAGATGCTGCTGGGAACATCGGGGCGGTTATTATCAGCTTCGACTTCGATGCCAATGTCATCGGTACTTGCGGGATGGCATTTGGGGTGGGAACGACCAATTTCACCATCTTTTACGAAGCGCCCGACCCAACTCATCCAGGGAGAGTCGCCTGGTGGGGCGTCACGCTGAATATAACCACTGCCGGCGTGGTAACAGGGATAACCTCCCAAGTGAAGATTCGTGATGCACCGGGAGGGGAAAACGTCGTACTCTGGAGCGGCATACGAAGGGCGGCGGGCATTTTCATTGAATCTTATCAGGCCGAAGTTACCCAGGACGGCTGGCTGGGTTCTGTACCAGTTCAGGAGGTCGTCTTGCCAGCAGTGACTACTGGCCAACCGACGGCCGCCGGCATCGGCTATAGTAACCTCAACGGGGCGCTAGCGAATGATGGCGGTGAAGCATGCGACTGCGGGTTCGATTATGGTACGACACCGGCCATGACCACTAGAGTTAACATGGGCTCGTTCAACACCGGAGGCGTGTGGTCTCTCACAATAGCAGTTGCGAGGTTCAACCGTTATTACTATCGAGCTTTCGCCACGAACCTTGCAGGGACGGCCTATGGAGATGTTATTACCTTCAAGCCCTATGACCCGGTTGCGGGTCCACTATCCCGAGCGGGGGTCTAGAGAGGAGGCACCATGGCAAATAGCGACCTGGCCACCATCGTCATAGCCGCCTTTCTGGGAGCTCTCGGCTCCGGGCTGGTCGGCTGGTGGGACTCCCATGAACCCTTTGACTGGCGTAAATTCATGGGGACTGTCTGGCGGGCCATCTTCGCTGCCATGAGCTTCGCTTTCACCAACCAGTTCGTCGATGTCAAGGGGGCGATCTGGATATGGGCTTTCCTGGGCGGCGCCGGCGTCGATGTGATTGGCAACCGTCTCCAGGGCGGGATCGCCAACAAGGAAAGCCTTGACCAGAAGATCGATAAACTGGCCAAGATGGTAGAGGATATTACCAGTGTCAGGCTACCGCCGGCTGGCGGAGCGCCGGCGTAAAAATACGGGGGTGGTGGTAGAAGGGCGGCTTGGAGGTGTAGTGGCGGTAGAAGGGTGGATGAAAGGAAACTAAATGACTTCGGAAGCAGTAGCGTTTACCGGCTCGGGGATTATCGTGATTATCAATATAGTCGGCTGGTGGCTTGCTTCAAAACGCGAAGAAAGGGCCAGAGCCGCGGCAATCGAGGTGGCCGAAGTGGTCGCTAAGACCGAGCTCAAAAATATGGAACTAACCGTAGCGAAACTTCCCTGCGTCACCAACTCCGATTATATGAAGGAGTCAGGAATCCTGCTGGAGAAGGTGAAGCAGCTCGAAGCCAGGCAGAACGAGTCACATCAAAAGCTGGATACTATCATCTCCCGGCTACCTATTCGAAATGGGTGAAGGAAGGGTTAAATGCCAAGGGCAGCTCTAAAAAAGTTCGTCTACATTCAGAATGCGACTCTTGCCCGTTTGTCCAAAATGAACCGGGCCAAGATAACGTTTTTAATTTACACCAGTGGCACACCCGCTTCTGGGACTGACCCGACTATCATCGGAGGCTATGCTGCCAACCTCACTACCTGCGTTAACGCCATGCACCCCCTCGGAAATAAGGTTCTGCTCTCCATATTTTTCAGTAAGGACGTACTCATCTCACTGGTGAATAGTGCCACCAACTTCCCCAAACTGGTCACCAACATTGTAGCTGCCATCGGTCCTGCCGACGGCTGCGACCTCGATGTAGAAAACTACACCCCCGACACCAACGACCAGCAGATTGCCGCCACGGATGCGCTTATAAGCGCCCTGTACGCTAAGCTCAACCCGATGGGAAAGGTAATCACCCTGGCAGGATACGCCAAGATGCCGGGGGCTCCGGATGTAATCAACGTCTCGCTGGCCTCCGTGCCCAAGTTGGAAGGCATCCACCTGATGAGCTACGACTTGAAGTACCCCGACCACTCAACCCTCGAAGACACCGTAGCTTCTCTGGAGGCCTGGAAGGCCGCGGGCTTCCCGCCGGACAAGCTATCACCGGGGATTCCGTTCTATGCCAAGGAGAGCTGGCACACCAGCGACCCGATGGGTAATGTCGTCGCTTTCTACCAGGACGTTGTGGACCAGCTGCACCCCGATCCGGACGTAAACCAGGCCAACGTCACCGCGATCAACTCCTATTACAACTACCATTACGAAGGTACCACGCTGGTCTTGAATAGCTACGTCGCGCCCTACTGCCCGGTCAACCCGCCGATGTGGTGGAATGGGCCCTTGCTGTGCAGGCAGAAGGTTGACGCAATCTACCTGGGCGGGTACGTCGGTTACATGGTATTCGACGGTGGCCAGGATTATTTGACTGACCCGAAAGATAGCTTGTTCGAAGCAATGTTAGATGAGGAGGTAAAACTTATGGCGGCAGTAGTATTTCCACCCGGGATAGCCAAGCACCCCAAGGTATCTTTCCCGACCGATCCCCTCGGAGGCCTCGCCGGCACCATCGACTTTTACCTGAGCGCCGACGGCGGGGTAACCAGGGTATCCGGTCCTGGGCCGAAGCCCTTCGTCTTCGGGGGCACGATCATCGATATTACGCTGCCCGCAGTGGCCGGGGACTACAAGGTTTACTGGGACCTCTACGTGGGGGCGTTCAAGGTATTCAGCTACTACGACATCAACGATGTGATCATCGTTCCCGGAGGGACTCCTAACCCAATCGTCTGGTAATAAAGGAGGCCGGTTATGATTAAAGAAGGGGTAATTGTCGGTGCAATCTTGATTGGAACAATAGGTCTCTTCGTGCTGGTTGCCGCCAGACCGGTATCAGCGGCAACCACGTTTACCTGCGCCTATTGTGGCCAGACGTTTTCAAGCCTGGCCGCCCTTCAGAATCACGTTATGACAGTTCATCCCGGGGAGAGAATACCCGCCAGCGTCAAGTGGGACTGAGAGGAGTAACTAATGGACGTCAAAACAAAGAATAGGTTAATCCTCGGCGGAGTCCTAGTAGCGGCTGCCGGTACGGTTTTCTTCCTGGTAAAGGTGACCAAGGCCGCGGCCGCCAAACTTGGGTGGAGCGCTGTCCATGCCGAGCTGGTGCCGGCAGCCGATGGGTCGGCCTGGATGACGGCCGACTTGTACGCCACTGCTCATAATCAGGGCGACGGCCCCATCACCAAGATACTGACCTGGATGTGGTCGTACTTCGACAACCTGCATCCGGAGCTCGTCGCCGGCCCCATCCCCCTGATGTACTACCAGCTCACCCTGGACCCGGCCGCCAGCAAGGACATTATCCTGCGGGGCAATTACAACGACCCCGAGACCGGGGAGCCGCTCATTTTGGCGAGTATCGGACAGCATACTACTCATACGTTCTGGCTGGAGGATGAGAGTGGCAACAAGTCTCCGGTGGCTACTGTTATCCGGCCTTAGGGCTCTGCCGGTGCTCTTTATGGCCGGCGTCTTCTTTATAGCGTTGCGGATAAGGGCCAAGAGGGGGAAGAAATGATTACCTATTTCGACTACATCAGCCACGCCAGCGCGATGCCGGAGGGGGAAATTTGGGACACGGTCCGCAACGCTCTCTCCGCCACGATGTATCCGTTAACCGAGAACAGGAGCCTCCGTATTGCCTACTACTGGGGGCAGGTGGGCGGCTGGAGCGCCAAGGTCTATAATATCGGCCGCGGCTTCTCTTCTTTCAATACTTCCCGGCTACAGACCGCCAATCCATTCAGCGCCCGCTTCCTGTTTAATGCCTCCGCTGAGGTATCCAACAGCACCATAATACCGATCTTCCACCTGGTACAGGGCCACCAGCATGAGCCGCCCATCGATGCCGACTACAGCTCCATTCTGGCCAGCCTTGTGTCCGGTGGCCAGGTCGACCTGACCGCGATCTCCGGTCCCAAGGACCCGCCCTACGCCATCCAGCTCAACGCAGCCGGCCTGGATTGGATAAACCCGCTGGGCATGACCTACTTCGGTATGCGGGCCGAGAATGACCTGCTCAACCTTGTCTTCACCGGCGTCACCATCGGCTACGGTGTTGCCTTGAGGTTCTACCCGGCCTATTTCGCCAATACTACCGACGAGGCCTACCCGGCTGACACCAGCGCTACCCTGGTGGGTACCTTCAAGGGCCTCTCCAATCCGATGCTCGAGGTGCAGTACGATGGCGAGGTCCTCAATTACCCGCGCTGCTATTTCAAATACTGGCTGGATGATGGCCTGAACCCCACCCTTTCCCCAGTCATGACGTCGGGCTACGCCCTGGGCGCCCTCCTGGATGATGTAATCCGCATCCCGGTGAGCGGCCTGGCGCCCAATATCCGCTACGGCTACCAGTTCTGCGTCCAGACGGAGCACTTCGTCTACACCGGGGCGATAAAGTACTTCACGACCACCGGGACTCCCCCGCCGCCGACCCTGGAGGCCTCCTTTACCGCCTCGCCGGCCACCGGCAAGCCGCCCCTCACCGTCAACTTCCAGGATACGTCGGTCGGCGATATCGCCGGCCGGCTGTGGGACTTCGGAGATGGCGAGACATCCGGAGAGGTTAACCCGACCCATGTGTATGGCGCCGTGGGAAATTACCTGGTCACCCTCACCGTCACCGATACCCTGGGGAATCAGAGCGCAGCCCAGTTCAACGTGGTTGTGGTTGCGGTCGTCAAGTCTAGTTTCCCCTGGTGGCTCCTGGTGGTCGCTGCGGTCGTGGGAATCGTCGCATCGAGGGCGAACAAGGGGAAGTCAGAGGTTGTCAAATCGACGCCAAAGCGGAAGAGCTGAAGAGGGTCCTTTACCAGGATGCTTCGGTAGAGGTTATCTGCGAATGCAGCCGGGTGCTTAAAATCAAACTCATCAACGGAGCTGCCGGCAGTGTCCGGTGCGAATGCGGAACTCTCTGGACGGTGGAACGGCTGATCCCCTGGGCGCGGAGAGTGGAGCTGGTCAACAAGGTCCTCGGTTAAGCCTCTTCTCCCTCTTTCTTTCCATCATCTTTTCGGCCTTGTCGAAACACCGACTGCACCGCGGGGAGATGTGCTCGGGTTCACCCTTATAGCTCTTTTGGTAGAGGGGCATTTCCATGAGTTCGGTTGCTAGTTTAGCCGGGTCGAGCAGGCCGGCTCTCACTAGATTCACCGCTTCATCCGAAATCAGCGTTGGTTGCTCTTTATAGGTGCCAGCATCTAACTTACATACGGGGCACTTCATTAAACACGCTCCATCTTTGGTAGCCAATACTTTCCCTTAGGCCTCCTTTTGGATTCAACAGGAGTAGCGTCTGGAGCAGTATAGATTCTGACCCTGTTATCGATAGTTGCCGCAGTGACGTTAACGTAATTGCAGGAGACGCAACAGGTCGCAGAACAGTTGAAGCATCTCGTATTGGTCCTGAATGGTGCTATCACTACGCCTCCTACTTTACCTTCCCACTATTTTGATAGTGCCGCTAAGGATTTTTGAACTTTAGCTTTCTACCTTCACGTTTTACCAATAATTTCCCCTCAGCTACCTGTTCCATGATGATATTGCTTATTCTGACTCTTTTTGCCCATTTGATCACTGCTGCTGCGTCTGCTTCGGTGAATTCACCCTGTCCTTTGGCTAACTGCATTATGATAGTTTCTATTTCCTGTTCAGTTAATATGTCCTCTTTTTCCATCTTCACCTCTCACCTTACAATCGCTTCCTCAAATTTTACGGTGTAAGTGCCGTCATCGTTTCTATCTATCTCAAACACCGAAGCATTGTCAGGAACCTTCGCAAAGGCTTGCTTCACAGTTATTCCAGAGAAAGCCTTGCCGATAGTAACTAGATGTCTGGCTGGGATAATTTTAGCTTCTATTTTTAGGTAAGGCATGCTTACCTCCTTTTACCCTTTCAGGCCAGCAGGAACAACACCTATTCGCTTTAGCTCTGCTTTGGAGAAGGGTTTGATATAGTAGCCGGTTTCGAGGAATGGCGAGGAACAAGGAATGATTTTCCCACCAATGAATCTGTCAAAACAATGAGCTACTCTGTGATGTTTCATTGCAGGGTTGGCATCCTTAGCTCCATGGGTGTGGAAGTCATTGCAGTACGGGCACCATACGTGTATCTGCTCACCCACAACAAAGCCTTTCAAGGTCGGGATCTGTTTCAGCGACTTTAGGTTTGGATACGCTACACGAGGATTATCACGAACCATTTATTTCCTCCTACGGAATCGGTATTGTCAAGCCTTTTCAGGGTTGGGAGGGTCATCAGGCAACTTCCATCCAGGTGCATTGTATCGAGCCTGCAAGTCTTTCCAGACTTCGGGGAAAGCAGTCTTCAACTTCTCCAGGTTATCGGTATCTGCCAGGCGCATTGCGCCTTGAATGACGCCGTAGAACTCATCATCATTAAAGTGCTCGGTCAAGCGTTGACCTGTGTAATAATCGTAATAACTCATCACTACCTCCGTTTCTTCCAGGCGAGCCAGCCAAAGGCCCTCACCGCGATGTACTCCACCCGGGCGATAAAGGGACCCGAGGCGTGGTTTCTGAAGTCGATAAGCATGGAATCGTAAAAGATACCATCGGCCTGCTTTCGGGTGATGGGCTTGCCCATGATGGAGTGATGGTAGTAGAGCCAGTCGTGAAGGGGCGATGGTTTGTTATATTTCGCCCAGCTGGGCAGCAATGCAATGGCAATGGCAACTACCACGCCAAGCAGGAGCAGCCAGAACAAGTTGAGAAAACGTCCGAGCAGCACCATTGCCAACCCTGACAGGGCTATAAACCCCCTCGGTACAGAGGCGAAGTCGGTCACAAATCCGTCCGGAACCAAGATATAGACGTTGGAGTACTCCGACCTAACGTGGTAGGCGAAGGATCGCTTTAGTTCCCAGTCGCTTCCGCTGGGCATGGGGGAAACAATCAGGGGACTGGTGAAGCTAGACACCTATTTTCTCCGGACTTTGCCCCAGGCCCAGGCTACCCCTTGGACGACGGCGGCGGCTGCCATAATGAAAGCGTAGACAACGAACTGAAAGAGTGCAATGAAAGCGTAGACAACGAACTGAAAGAGTGCAACGCCCAGCGTTACCACCAGGCCGATGACAAATAGGACCGGTACCCAGCCCCAGATATTCATGCTTCAACCTCCTTTATCGGGTAGGGGAGCTGCTGCGGCCTGGGGAAAGATGAATCATTGAGGACCCTACTATTCGCTTCGCCGGCATGTGCCGGTGTGCTTTTGTGCAGCAGCTCCCCATGTGACCCTAGTGAATTATTTTAAGGCGCTTCAATCTGCGCCTCATCTGATAGCGGTAAAGGTAGATTTCCCTGGTCAGCCTCTTGGCTGCCGGGCATAAAGAAGACAGAGCAAAGGCGTTTTCGAGGTCTGTTCCGGAGGGCCCGCCGATGACGGCTCCAAACTGGATTGGAAAAACGAGACAAACCATCGGCCGGTCAGGATAGACCTGGCACCGGCCATCTTTCAACAAGGGGCAGGGCACGGACACATGGTCTTTTTCCAGGATGATGTCCTTCATCACTTCCGGGTATTTAGCCTTCAGGTCTTCGTACTCCTCGGGTAACATGGCTATCTCTTCTGACCCGGCCTTGCAGCATGCCGAGTCACACCCGGAGCAATCAACCCTAGAGAGCAGCCCTAGGATTAGTTGGCTAGTGTTGGCGTTCGATATCGGAATGGGTAATGGTAGCACCTTCCCGAAAAAGGATGCCTGCTCAATCATCAAGTCAAGCTGTTCCTCGAATAATTGCGGTGTAAGTTCCCAATCAATCACCGACTTCATAACACTGCCGACTACCATCATCTACTCCTGGGGTGCGTCGGGTCCCTGATCTCCCTCTCCAGGCACCGGAGGCAGCGGCAACCTCATCTGCAGCTCGTCCTCGGTTGGTTCTCTGGAAAGAAGAATCTCGCCGGTGTCCTTCCTGACCTCCTGGGCTACCGTGCCGTCGCCGCCGATGAAGGTCTCCACCTCCACGTTTCGCAGTTCCTGGCCACTGGAGATTTCGTTGGCCAGGCGGGCCTGCCGGGCGCGGAGGCCGGACATGGTCGCCTTCATCTGATCCTTGACCTCTTTCTGGTGGGCTTCCTCGTCGGTTACCTGGGAAAAGGTATCCACCAGCTCACCCACCTTATGGTTGATCTCGTCAACGGTGAGCTGGTGGGGGAGCTCGCGGAACTCCGACCGGACCGGGACGCGCTCTCCCGATGGAATGGGTGGCAAATCATTTCTTGGTTCCTGGGTCTTCTTTCTTGGTGACATCTTGAACCTCCTCAATATTTTTCTCGTTACAAAATGGGCGCCCAGCCCCTTTTTTTAGTTGACGCAGGCGAAGGTTATGTTGAAGCTAGGGTCGGCAGTAACTGCCGCAGGGTCAGCGTTAAAGTTGAGCAGTACAACCGAAGAGGCCCCCTTGGCAAGGGGTCCAGCAGTACCGGTGACAGTACCGGCAGTAGAGCTTAGGTCGGTGCTGATTGTAACGCTGCTGAAAGCCTTGTTCCCGACGTTCTTGATGTAGACGGTGATCTGCTTGGTCTCACCCCCGGTTACATCACCAAATGCGATGGGGTTCAGCGGTTGGGTACAAGCGGAGTCGCTGAATATGCCTAGGTCAGGGCTCGCACTATTGATGTGAACGGTTGCCGGGACCACCTTGTTGAAGGTACTGGTAGCCCACACACCCCCCACCACCCCCAGTAGAAGGGTTGCTACGATTGCGATAGACAGGAATAACTTTTTCATCTTTCTCCTTTGGGCTGGGCGCCCGGGTGACTATCTATTCAGCTCAGTGTGAGCGGTGCTACCAGCAAACCCAATGCGAGCCAGGCAATACCGAGCTCGAGGAATATTTCTCCGATTAGGAATTTTCTGCGCGGCTCAGCCAGCTCAACCTTGCCGTAGTGCAGGATAGACCAGAGGTGCACCGCGTCGATAACGGTATGGGCAATCAGGAGAGCAGCCACCAGGTAGCTGATCTGCCAGGGAATCCTGACCACGATGGTACCGTTCACTTGGCACCTCCAAACCTTGCAATAAGAAGCGCATCCGCCCGGCCGATGTCTTTCTTCCGTCCGAGCTCTGCCCTGGGGTAGAGCTGCTGGGCCAGTGTCCTGGCCATATCCTTGGGCTTCTTGGAAAGGCCGGCCCGCTTTTTCCAAGTCTGCGGGGTGATGAGCACCATGGGGATGCCAAGGGCAGCCAGCACACCCTGGACGATGCCGCAAGAGACACCGAAGTTGAACATAGAGGTAACGCCCTGGCCAGGGAAGGCGCCTACTCTCTCGACGTAGACGATGGCACTCTTAATCCCATTGGTCTGAAATATGCGGGCCACCGCAGCCGGGTTTACCTGGCGCTTGGTGGCGCTTAGGGCCATAGTGGGCATATCCCAGCAGCTCAAGTAATTCAGCTTATCATCAAGAGCGGCAATAGCTCCGTCCACACCAACATCGATACCTACGATGACCATCTCTGCCTCAGTTGTATCTTGCTAATTTCTTGATGGCTAATTCCGAATCTTCGCGCTAGTTCTCGACCTGTTATAAAGCCGCGAAGACTAATAATTTCCTTGACTTGTTGCTCGTTTAGTGTTGAGCTGGGGCTCTCTTCCCCCTTTAGAACAGGTAAACCCTTATGCGCTAAAGAGTTCTTTATTTTGGAAGTTTCAGTATGATGCCTCCCAGACCAATGAAAAGTAGTATGGGCACCAATCATTACTACCTCTAGGTTTTCAGGGCGATTGTCAGTTTTAACGCCGTTGATATGGTGTGAACATTCGGTAGGTTGTAGGGGACGCCCTATTTTTTTCTCAAGGACTACTATATGCTCAAAAACGTATCCGTTTGGTGAAGCACGGGGGTGTTCGGGAGCTCTTATGAGGATATAGCCTTTAGAATTTTTAGACTTGCCACCCTTCCATCCTGGATTCAGAGCCCCACGCTGGTTTTTACCTCTACGGTCAACCATTACGGCACCTCCTGACGCAAATCAGACATAGTTTCCCAGTACAAATCATCGTGTGGAATATCCATCAAGAGGTCGTAGAGGCTGTCCTTGAGGAAGACCTTGATGCCGGCTTCATCAGCGGCCCGCGCAATGTCCTCGACCCATTTGACTTTCGGCTGCAGCGTCCAGATGTTCCCCTTCCACTTGACTAGCTTCAGGTTGTCCACCTGGGGCTTGAGGTCGGTATCGAGCAGCCGCAGCAGTTCCACCTTGAGACCGGTGCAGGCGCCGATAATTACCCAATGTACAGATTGCATTACCTCTACCAGCTGGCCATAGTTCCCTTCGGGTTCACCCAGCAGGGGTTCAAAGGAAATAAATTTCACCTTCGCCTTAATGCCGGCCAGGTAATCGGTACGTTGGTAGGCCTCCTCGGCGTTGGTCGCGCTGATGCCTACGCGGCAGTTATCCGGATAGGGGGAGAAGAGCGCCAGATTTTGAGCTTGCTTGGTCAGTAGGTAAAAAGTATGCTCCGGGTGGGCATCGATGGCGGCAAAGATGGCGTCCTGCCAGGCCTTCGGTACCCACGGCCCGGCCCACTCGCCCATGGAGCAGAGGAAGATGCCGCGGGGCCTGCCGTCCGGAATCTCTTTGAGCTTATCCGGCCAGAAGCGCGGGTAGAAAGGGTCTTCGCTAGCCAGCACGGAGATATGATTGTTGTTAGCCAGGTACCGCAGCATCAGCCGGCCGTTGGCCAGACGGTGGGCGAAGCAGTACGGGCACCGGAGGCCGTCCGGGCCCAGGCAGCCAGTGATGGGGTTAAGTGTGTAGCCCTGGGTGCCGTCCGGATTACGGACCCACTCAATTTTTGTGGTGTTCATAGTCGTCCTTCTGCCAGCAATACTCATAGAAACAGGCCTTATGGAACCTAGCTTCTTTATTTTTCTCGGAGTCCACCATCCTCACCGGCACCTCCTTCTCACCAATGGGCTTCTCACACAACGAGCAGATACAGCCAGGCGTGCCGGCGTCCGGAGAGTCGCTGAACCAGCTGATACGTTCCGTCATTAGGGCAGCTCCACTTCGAAGAATCCCAGCTGGCCACGGTAAGGTATCGGCTTGTCATAAAGGACTGGGTTGGCTAAAACAAACCCATACACACCAACGAACCAGGGCGACTTGCTGGCCTTGACGCAGGCGGTGATATCCACCTCGCCAATGATTGCTCCGAGGGTAAACTTCTCCAGGGGCATTTTGATGAGATTGGCATACGTCTCTCCCTGGGTAATCAGGCACTCATGGTCGAATTCCTTCCCGGCGTGGACATAGATGCGTGCCGGCAGTTGAAGTTTCCAATCAACCGACATCATCCCGGGACTGGACTTGCGGCCGATTCGCCAGTTCCTGTTCTCAATATCCTTATGGCCGGCACAGATCAACCAGGCCCAGGGTTGCTTGATGCTTAAAGCCTTCATTACTTACCCCTTAATCTTTAGCTTCTCTTGAAAGGGATACATTCTCTTCCTGTATTTCCAACTGGTATTTTCTTTGCATACCTGCCTGTAGCTGGTTAAATCTTTGCTGGACGTCTAGTCGGGTCGCCGTGGCGTCTTGGAGTTCCTTCCGCAACTTGATACAATCCTCTCGGAGTTGCTTCCGCTCGACAAAGGCAGCCTCGACCGCTTCAGCTAACTGATTGGCAGTATATTCAACAACCCCACCCTTGATGCCGGCTAATTTCTGTTTCAAGACTGCGTTCTCGTTCTGAAAGAATATCATCGCGTCGAGCTTCTTCCGTAAAGATAAATTGGACAATTCGAGGTCCGCAATCTGCTTGAGTAGGCTTTCCTGCTCTTTATTTGCCATCTTCAGGGCACTCTCGGCAGCTACCATACGTTTGTAAGTGCTCAAAACTATAGGGAGGGTTGGGTTATTATTATCAAAGCCGTGCCTGTACAAATAGCCAGGTCTGATCCCATGCTTCACGGCCAAGGCATGGACACTTAGTACTTTTGAGTCATTGATGAATTCGGGGCTGGCTATTATTGTTTTGATCCACTCCTTATGCTCCGGGCAAAAAGCTTGATGTCCTGAAAGACTTCCCTTGCTAACAAAAACGCTACCGCAAATGCACTGTACTTTTTCTGTAGTCATGGTCCCTCTTCTAGCTCCTCCACAGATTTAATATATTGACCGGGCTCAATAATGCTACCGTCCAGCTCGGCACTCCTCGACAAACTCCCGGAAGACAGTGAGAAAGGCTGGTATATTCATCCT
>Ga0315282_10008244_pt1 | contig 16898 bp, 19 predicted proteins | sample YL17G07_20_MG_FD_203693 | JGI IMG/M metagenome (GOLD analysis project Ga0315282, IMG submission 203693) | Sediment microbial communities from Yellowstone Lake, YNP, Wyoming, USA - YL17G07_20 | ecosystem: Environmental > Aquatic > Freshwater > Lake > Sediment | place: USA: Wyoming | collected...
GTACTTGGCTTTCATAACTATACGAATCCATATTCCGGCTGTGTGGCCGTAGGAGATCAAGTGTGCCCATAGCCGCTGCGCTTCTTGACTGTCCTTCTAAGGTTTCTCGAACCTTTTGACTGCTGCGAGTTTTTCTCGTATTGCTTCTGCGATAAACTCTGCTCGGCTCCGGTAGCCTAGAAGCTTCTTCTCGACCAGCCTGTCGATCTCCTTTGAAAGTTGCTCTGGAACCTTGACATTCACGTAACGCTCCACCAAGAACTCGACCTCAATGTCAGGAGGAGCGAAAAGGCTACAAACTGAATGGAGCATATGTAATCCATATATGCTTACGAGAGAATTAGCCTAGGGAGAGTGGTGAACCAAGTGAGGAAGTTCATCCCTGTGGCCTTGGTCTTACTGTTCCTGTTCGCGCTGCCCCATGTAGTGGCTTCTCCAAACGCTACGATCCAGAATGATAGCAGTTTCATTGATGAAACAGGCTACTACCATGTGGTTGGAGAAGTGAAGAACACCGGCGATGTATGGCTCCAATTCGTTCGGACCGCCGCCACCTTCAAAGACCAGAGTGGTACCGTTGTCGACACCTCGTTCACCTACACCGAGCTCGACCGCGTCGCCCCAAGCATCGCCTCAGGCTTCGACATCTTGGAATTAGACACTGGAAAGTCGGCCATGATTCGCAGCTATACACTAGCGTTGGAGTTCCAGGAAGCCACGCCTTTAACCACAGCCCTCGAGATCATCAACACCAGTTCATCCAAGGACAGCCTTGGGTACCTAGAAATACTGGGCGAAGTCAAGAACAACGGTGATACTATTAGCGAGTTCACGAAGGTGGTGGCCACCTATTACGGGAGTGATGGCCGCGTGGTCCACGTGGCCTTCACATACACCGACCCCACCACCATTCAACCCCACAGCCAACAAAGCTTCAAACTTACACTCTTGAGCGTCACGCGGAGCAACCAGGCCGCATCTTGGTCGCTTGACACGCAAAGCAACCAGTACGCAAGTATCCTCGAATTTCCCCTGCCACTCACAGCCTTAGTCGCGGCGTTAACACTAGGGCTTGTTGCAGTGCGAAGGAGCAGGCCTGCCCAGACGTACTCGCGCTTGCACGGCGTGGAGGTGAAAGCATAACATGCCATTCTGCTCTAACTGCGGGAAGGAAATCGAACCAACAGCCAAGTTTTGCGCAAATTGTGCTGCGCCTATTGGTGGATCATCCTCGCCCACCATTGCACCCACCCCCACCGGCGCCGAGGAGAAGTCATACTTCAAAGGGGAAGGAGAACTAATCGTAAAACGCACCAAACACAAGGGCGCTGGCGCAAAAGTGGCCAGCTGGTTGGTTCTAGGCCCGGTTGGATACATAGCATTTGGAAGGGATAAAACGAGAAAATCGAAGGCAGAAGGAACACTGGTCATCACAAACAAGGCGATTTACTGCGCAGGTAACGATTACCCGTTCGACAAGATTCTGAGCATAACCAAAGAGGGCAGGATATCCAAATCTCTAGCGCTAACCTTTGAACGAGGGGAAGGCGGCGGAGAACAAGGCGGGGCGCTAGCCGCCGGAATGACCGTGGAAATGGAGATAAAAACCAAGGACATCGACGCACTCATGAGAGGCCTCGAACAAGCGAAGATGGCCAATGTCAAGTTCTAGAGCTTTCGCTATATAGTTCCCAGCGACAAGTGCACGCGCCAGTTAGTCCAAAATCGCCGTTTGGAAGGCAGGTTGCCCTCTAGCTGTTTTCTCCATTTCCCGAGGCCGTGCGCTCCAAGCCACAGAGACACACGCCCCTACCCCTAGAGTGTTACACGTAGCTTCGATTGTACTGCGGTCCCATTACAATTACTCGCCGGCTGCAGTTCCTAATGCGTCGTCTCAGTTGCCTGAATGCGTTTCGGTAAGCGAGTTGAGTAGGGCTTGGAGTTCACGAGTCCTCGACTCGATATCGGCAGGTAGCGGGTCCTCCAAAGTAGCTGCAAGCCAACCTGAGACTTTCATGAGAAGAAGCAAAGAGGCCTGATTCATCGTGCATCTTGCATACCGGTGGGTTTCCTCAAGCATCCCTTGCCGATCCTCCTCAAGGTTCCGATTCTCTTTGAGCATCATCTTTACCTCTATTCTTTTCTGAAGTATGTTGATCATGCTGAGCTGCCTGCTGAGGGAGCGGGAGATTGTCTGACCTCTAGCGTCGAGATAGTCTTTCGCGTATTGCAGTACCGCCTTGTTGATGATCCTATTCCTATTCGTTCCCTCTAGCTGGGCAAGATCATCCAGGATCTTTAGGATGTGCCATCTAGTTCTGAATGTGACAACAGGACTTTCCCTCAACTAATGTCGCCTGCATTAATCGTCAGGACGGGTCATACCTCGTGTGGGTTAGAGGGTTGGTTTGATGGCGGCTTCAGCTCTGTCAAGGTCGACAAGATCCACGCGGCTCCGTGCTTGGGCTTCGGCTAGGAGGCCTGCTGTGAGGAGGAGGTTGAAACCTACACGGATATCATGCATCTCCGCAGCTAGGGCTGCGGCCTCGTCTAGGGTCTCGTCGTTGACCGCTCCAGGCTTGAAGGCGCGGACAGCTCTCTCCTGAAGTATATGTTTCGCTTCCTCCGCGGTGTAGGGTTTGAAGATGAGCGGCGCAAGCTGGAGGGTGCTCCTCGCCCTAGGCGGGAGGCCGGCTAGGTCGTCCCACCTGTTAGTGATCAGAATGAGGGTCATGTTCTCCTGGCGGTTTAGGTAGTAGATGAGGGGTTCACGCACCTTGAAGAGCAAGGCGTCCGCCTCATCGATCGCTACGACCATGGGTTCACTTCCGCGACGCGCCTCAAACTCCATCTTGAGGCGGCTGAACTGCCAGCCACTCGCAGGAGCATCCACGCCCAGAGACCTAGCGATCTCTAGGAGGGTGAAGTATGGGCTGCGAGTACGACCCGCATTCACGTAGGCCACATGCATCAGTAGCCCCGCCTTCCTCAGATGCCCCTTCAACTGACCCAGAACATATCGAACGGTCAGGGTCTTCCCAGTCCCAGGGACGCCTGCAATGTACACGTTCCTCCCTGCGCCTCCACGTAACGCGGGAGCGAGAAGAAGGCTTAGGCTATTCACGTACTCCTCTCGCCCAACAGGGAAAACGTCAGGCGGCTCGGCCGTCGGCTGGAGCCAGCGTAGGTCTGCGAAGACGCTGCTCTCACTTTGAAACAGATTCTTGCCAGCAGGCGGTTCGGGGGTTATGGTTTTGAAGATCTGTGAAGCCTCGTCTCGGGCTTCCAGCATCGCCCTCTCCCGCATAAGCTCATCATGCTCCTCCTTCGCCTTCTCTAGTCGTTTCCTCAAGGAAGCAAAGGTAGGCATAGGCGTCGAAACCCCTCACTAGTTCCCGTACGGAAGACGTCTGCCCTGCGTCTCTCGATGCGGGTTGATGTCTCCTGTCCCGTTTGTTATTTCGTTAACCTCCGCTTTCAGTCGCTCATTTGTCGCCGCCTGCGGCTTCGCGGTTGCTTCGAGCAGTGATGCTTGCGCTTTCGCGTAGGTGATCAAGCCTTGCTGGAGGAATCTGTAGTAGGCTTGGTTGCATGTGGCATGCGCGAAGTCCGCGTAGATGGATACTAGGTCGCAGAAGGATTCTGGTAGGCTTAAGGTGAACAGTTCGGATCTCCGTCCACTCATCCGGAAGGCGTACCGGCGTCTGCCAGGACTCAGGGTGAGAGCTCTAGTAAACCTCACCAGCCTTACTCCTCCGAGAAGATTGCTCGCCGCCTCTTCACCGTCAGCGTTACCGGCCGTAAGAAAGAGGATGCATGCACCGAGGCAGATGAGCATGCGTATGAGGGGGGCTAACCGCCAACCCAGAGTATGAGCCAGTTTCCGGCACTGCTCTGCGAGTGGGCTTGGAACCCTGACGGTCACCGCTCTGGGGTGTCGAATGCGCATGTTTGAGGTGTAGGTGGTGGATGATTTCGAGCAATAGTCGTCTTCTCTAGTCTCTATTGGAGTCTTCGATAGTCTATGATTTCTAGGAACGTTCCTCATTCGGATCTCGCCCGTCATAGAGCCTTCGCAGCGTCCAAGCGATCGCATTAGTCAACTCCTTAATCTTCGTCCTCTCCGAGTCACGCTCCCCATCCACAAGCTCAACGAGAATCCCTATCAGGTAGCCATGCTGGGAGTGTTGGATCTCGTAGCTGTCGATATGCTTCCGATTCCACATCGCATCCAAGACTCGCGGAACGAGAAAACTCCGAACTGGAGCAGCATCGTGACGCAGCCCCAGCTTGTCGCTAACTCTAAATGTTAATGCTAGTTCATGGCGGAAAATCTGGGCCAGCTGCGTCCCATCTTGGGCTGCAATCGTCTCCACAGGTTCGCCCGGAAACTCTCCCTCATCGAAGTTTCCTCCTCCCTGGCGAGAGAATGCAGATTGCTCTTTCGAATCTGACTTGACCGGAATTGGTATCTGTGTGGCTTCTTGAACTGCTTTCAGGACAGTTCCATGCAAGTCACGGAAACCCTCCTCCAGGCTGAACCCGCTTGGAAGCGATGCTTCGGCTTGGAAGATGACTTTCTCGAAGTTCTCGCCAATCTTCCTGGTTAGGCTGTGGGCGACCAGCAGTCTCGTCTCGTTCTGATCCCTCATGTGGCCAACCTCCGGACGAGTAAGTTGAGTGACCCCTGCTCAGCTTCCGTTTTCCTTGTCATTCTCGCTATTGGGCACTTATGAGGTGGGCATAGGCCTGCGTCTTGCATGATCTCGCAGCGGAAGGTGTAGGGGTGTGGGCGGTTCAACTGGTAGCTGATTTGATATTGGAGTTCACGTTCGGGTAGTGGTCTCTCGCTGCGCGCATTCAATTCCTGGAGCTCTCCAGGTGTAGTAGCGAAGTTCAGTCTGCGAATACCGTTTAGCACAGCGAAGAGAACCCTGTTTCTTTGGCCTTCGAGGCGCTTGCTGAATCCCTCCGTCAGGAATGCTTCGACGCAGGGCGGGTTCTTTGCTGACCGATGCGCTGTTCCTAGAGGGCTGCGGCTCAGAATACTGATGCCTGTGCGGTGAGGTTTTGTGCGTTCGAGCCATTTGACCACATAGTCTAGGAGTGCCGAGGCCTCCATAGGTTTGGCTTTTGTCGCAAGCCAATTCCAATCAACCTCTATTCCATCCGTGGGTTTCATGTCTTCAGCTTTGCACTGATCGACGGCGTCCGTTGCCACGGGAAGGCTGGCAAGTCCGGTCTTGTGGTGGAGACTGTATGCAGCGCGGATGAGACGTCTGGGCGTGTATATGGCGGTATCTACTTCGACACCTACCCTGTCACGCGGTCGCAGCGCAGCAATGATGAATTTTGCAACCTGCAACGGCACAACCGGGTAGGCTCTCAGAAATTCTTCGCGCGTGCGGAAGCAATCGAAGGCTTGGTCGCCCACGATTATGTGGAAACCTCGCCGCCCACTGAACTTTACCCGAACAGACTGGAGATCATAGTCGGATAGCAATCTTAGAATCACTTTGACGCAACGCTTTGCTTGCCCGATTCCTTGAGAGCTATCGATGTCTAGGACGAAATCCCAGCCAGTGCGGAGGGAGTCCGGTTTCTCAGTCGCAAGTGAGAGCGGGTCACGGAAGGATTCAACAGACGCATACACGGAAGACACGTTCCGTCTGGGCATAAGGGTGAGAAGCTCTGAGGCGGAGCAAGCTACCCGAGGGCGCGGAGAAGCATAATTCTCTGCGCTCACCCAAACCTCCCTGTCTGCTAACTGAGCTAGGAGAGCCTCCTGAATATCTGGGCGTTTGTACCAGTCATCCCTAAGGGCTCCCGTGTCGCTTTGAGAAGCCGCATAGACCACATTCGCCACACTGGACTGAAACGTAGGTACCCCCGTCTCTGCTGGGTGTGGTGAGTGTGGCCTTTGTGGCATAGCAACTGTCATAGCCTAGTGCACCTCAGTCGTCCGGGTTCCGGCTCGTAGACGTCACCAGAGTTCAGTAGCGATCGCAAGAGGCCTTCAGGGTCTGGAATCTTCTCTTCACGGAGCCTTGCGAGGTACTCGTCTTTTGTTGGGTTACCGCCGGTCTCGTTACATAGCTCGCGCAGCACGCGGAATGCGCTTTCCCTCCGCTCCGCGAAACCTTCCTTGCTTTGGTTCTCGGCCTTGTTGAAGAGAACTTGCTTCGCGACCGCCGCACCCTTACGGGTCAGGTCATAGCCGTCCGATTTTCGAACAACAAGCTCCTTGGCCTTCAAGTCGCTGAGGGAATGGCGGACGCTGCTATACTCATGTTCAATCTTGGCCGCAAGATCTTTGGCTTGCCATCGCCTCGAAGCGAGTTCGCGCAGGAGACCTTTGACGATATCGCTTCCGTTCACCCAATCGGCAAGTTCCCTGAACTCTTGGTCGGTGACAGGTTTCGCACCAGCAAATTCGATATAGTCCTCGACGGCCCACCGTTCAAGCAGTTCGATGATAAGGCGCTCGGCCATCTCAACGTGGCGTCTCAGGACGACCACGATCTCGTTTTGTAGGACTGAGAAGGTTGCGATCGCGAATGCTACACTGATTCTGAGAAGGGTCCAGAGGGAAGCGTTGTGAATGAGAGGGATCTCGCCGAGTCTGAACTTGCTGAGCCGCTGGGTAAGGGCGCCTTTGGCATGTTCAAGTGCCTCGTCCGTGATGCGCACTTGGTCGATTCTTCGTGACCAAGCGAACATGGCCAGTTTTTGCGTGAGGCCGACCGGCAGCCCTTCTTCGCCAATCGGATTCAAGTTGACAATTTCCTCAATCGGAACCTCATCCTGGTCGAACGGGATGAAGAGGTCCCAGCGAGTGAGGTCAACTGGGTCGATGAAACATCTCAAACTGGTGAGCGCTTGCGCAGGAAAGACGAATTCCTTCAAATCCTTCTGCGGGTTCGCGTCGGCGATGATGCGGGTTCTGCACCATGCGTCGCCGCTCACCTTCTTCTCAACCGTAACTTTCTGTTGAACCAAGACCTCCCGGAATTCCAGGAGCTGCTCCGACGGTACGCCATGCAATGCTTCGATGAGGGCTAGGCCGTGGTCTGCACGCGGCAGTAGGCCCCAAACGATTACGAGTGACTCGACGTCAACGAAGTATAGTAATCCAGCGCGACTTGCGGCTTCACCGATTCCATATTCACCCAAGCCGAGTTTCTGATGCCACCAACGGATGATCGTTCCTTTTCCGCAACGCTTATCGCCCACAAGGAGAACCCGCAGGCATCCCGGCACAGGCAATTCGCTGTTCTGGGTAAGGAACCAGTTGACGCTGCACACGGCCAGTAGGCTAGCGAGTTTTGCCAGTCCGCGGCCTTTGATATTCGGGGCGATCGCGCTATCGGCAAGCGAGAGTAATCCTTCGTAGTCAAGGTTCTCAAGATTTCTAAATTCGACTAAATCTTGCTCTTCGAGGATGAAGTTCTCGGTTGAGGCGCCAAGCGGCCACGTATGCTCAACTAGAACGGTAAGGTCATCCGACTTGGGGTGAATGAATACTTGTCCGTCACAGAGGAGTTTCTTTTCAGCGGTCATAGTGTTGAGGAAGAACGCAGTGTAGTCTCTTGCGACATGTGATTGCTCGGCACTCTCCTCAAGGCCAACCACATCGCGGACCCGTACCTTTCTGTAGTCAACCGATTCCGTAGCCTCGACAGCCCAGTTATGTTTGTGTTGACCATTGCGGTTTGGGAGATCGTTTAGCGGTTGGCGTCGTATTGACTGCGTCAACATCTGAATTAGTGTTGGGCGTAGGTCGGTGGCAAGGAGGTCGATCTCGAGGCTCTCTCCGCAGTCGCATGTAGCATGAAACTTTGCATCCAGAGCCTTCTGCTGCGACTCTCCAACTACGTGGAGCCTGAAGATCGCGGGCACTCCAACATCGTGCGCCCGCATTTCCCGTAACGTGAGCAGGCGTCGCTTTTCAAGAGGGAGCTTGCATGTCGGGCATATGTTCGGCGCATCCGCGTTGGAGGATTCTTCTGAATAGAGTCCACAGTTACGACAGAAATTGACAGCACCCATTTCCAATCCCTCACTGATCTCTCTCACTGATGCAACAGGCAAGTCCTCGGCGCAGCTGTTGGAGGGGTCACCGGAAGTCAAGGCGTCGCATCTCCTGCCCTGCGCAGTAGATGTAGCCAGATCTGCAACTTTGCGCAGAAGTCGCTCAAGCTGAGACTGTCGCGTTCATTCAGGATTACGTCTCGAAGAACCCAGTCACGCGGCAGCCTATCGGCAGCAAACTGCTTGAGACGGACGACTGAAACTGTGCGCCAAGCTTTTTTAGGTAAATCCTCAGCGGCCTGGCTCATTTCCGACTGATCTCCTCAGAACCTCCTTCGAAGGCCTCCAGAAGCTGTCTCACTATGTGATCGTACGTCTCGCCTTTCTTGCCGAGGCGCTTCAGCTTGTCCACCACTTCTCTCGTGACAGCGATCGTAGTCCGGTCCTTCATAGCTGTTCTAGTAAAGCCATGACACGCACAATGCTTATAGCTGTTCTAGTAAAGCTATTGAGCCGGTTGGCTTTACTTTGGCAGTAAACCCGGCATACCGGTATTCGATAATGGAGGCACTGGCAAAGGAGGATTTCAGGCCCAAACGCTACAAGGAACTATGGGATGCCGTCAGCGACGAGATTCGGAGCGAACGAACGCTCGCACTCTACCTTAGGGATCTAGAGAGAGAAGGGCTAGTCGCAAGGCGCCGCATAAGCCACAAGAATGTCTCGTATGAGATACCCTCACGACACAGGGATCAGTGGGAATTCCTCTCTGAGCCAGATCCCTTCGGAAAGCATTTCGGAGGATTCCTGAGGAATGTCATGTCGTTTGTCTTGGAATCCGTCGGCGACAAGAAGTGTGCCCTTGACATAGCTTTGAGATACGCGTTCGCGAGCTTCTTCCGCACGAGGGCCCGCTTTGCTCCGGAACGAATCATCACAGCAGATCACCAGAACAGACCCGTAGTAATAGAAAAGGAGTCTAGGTGGTACCAGCTATTCCTCAAGTTCATCGAATCCTTCCTAGAGAAGAATGAAGAGGCCGCCATGAACTGGGTGAAAGCTACGTCAGGCGACGAACTGATAAGACGCTTTGCGCCGCGCAAGATCACTGTCAGCACCGAGTACCCAATGCAGAACCGCGTGAATTCTGAGTTCGAATTGCTTCACAGCGTAGTAGAGGAGACCGACCCTGAGCTTGCGAAAGCACTGAACATCTCTGAAGCGGCCAGACGAATAGGACTGAAACTGGATAAGGAGTTTAGAGAAGTAATCAGTCGGGTGGAGCCTTCAGACGACCTCTACGCAGTAATCAGTCTTCGAGACAATATCGAACACGAGGTGCTTCCGCTCGTTGGTCCGAACCGGAAACTCACGCCCAGTGAATTGCGCTCGCTGTATAGGAAGGCCACAGGAAAAGTGCTTACAGCCGGGGCACTCGCCCAAGTCTTGGAAGCGATACCTCACGGATCGCCTCTGTGGAACGCCCTTAAGCTTCCACGACACAAGACCGTCGCTGGCGCTGGCCGCATGAAACGAACTAAGCGGTTGCCTGCATATTAAGGGCACTCGCGTCTCCAGCCTCATTGCGATTTGAGCCTGCTCCCCTTTCGCGCTCGAGACAGCGCTTCTCTCCCTCGACCCTCCGTCTCTCTGCAGCCCTAAGGTGGTTTCTGGATAACTTCGGGTTCTGTTATCGTCGAACCATAGTAGTGAGCGTCAAACTGCATCCGATTTCAGAACGGGATCTTGACTATTGCCCGGTCGTTCGGTATCGAAGCCACGTACTCCCATCCCTCCGCAATGTATCGTTCGACATCGCCTATAGACACGACCTTCTGTCTAGAACCGTTACTCGCCATGACACCTACGAGGCGCTGTCTGACTAAGTTATGGAGTTCCTCGTCAGTCATATTGGCCACGTCGTATTTTGCAACTTCCTCCTGGCTGAAGCCCGCCACAGCTAACAGTTGCTTCTTGAAGGCCTCTTTGATCTTCTCTTCTCCGACCTCTGCCTTGGTGGTTTGGAGGTAATCTTGGCTTCGCTTGTAGGCCTCGCGCATATTCTCGATCACTTCGTGCGGGAGCCTATGTTTATTGGTTGTGTAGCGATTCTCTATGTCGCCCTTGTGCCCCATCCAGAACTGGCGATAATCACGGAGGACTAAGCCTTTCGATTCTGCAAGCATGAGTTGCGTGTCGAAGTAGGATCGGAGCACGTAGGGACGCCACGGCAGCCCGGCGCTTCTGATGGGTTGGCGAATCATGTCGCCGATGTTCACGGTGCGTATGAAGGGTTTCGGTGCAAACTTGGGTACCACAACCGCAGAGTCTGGAATCAGCTTCTCGCCGTCCATGAGACGTTCTTCCAGGTAGTCTTTGAGGTAGCCGCAGGCTTCCTCGGTTAGGAATGTGAAGTATTGCTGGCGTGCCTTGCTCAGGCTGGAGCGAACAATGACCATCGTAGGTATTTCGTCGAAGGTTAGCTTGTCGCCTTTGAGTTGGAGTTCGGGTAAATCGCGTATTCTTAGGCCGTCGTTGCCTTGATAGTTGCCCACGGTTTCTAGTCTCAGTCCACCGTGGGCCACCAGTGCGCATGCTACGCGGGCTTGCTTGCTCGCGGATAGGAAGATGCGTCTCAGCTCATCCTTGGTGGGGATGCGTTCCTCTTTGAGGGTTGGTGTCTCATGGGCGCCTGTGATCTTAATCTTCCGTTTCAGCTCGATGCCGTTGTGAGCAAGCCAGGATTTGATGACCTTGATTGTGTTGTGAATGTAGCTGCCGGCATACTTGCCCTGGACTGCGGAAACATAGTCCATCAGAAGGTTCTCCATCGCCTTGGGCCGCTTGGAGGCGAGCTTGCGTGGCGTGAGCTCGTTTGCCTGACAGAAGTTTCCGAGGTTTCGAAGGTAGATCTCAGCGGCCGCAGGCGAACCGCGGGCGATGTTGTCGTGCCATCGGGCGACGTTCCTGTCCTCTAGCAGGTAAGCATACTTGGATCGCGGATGAGTTTTCTTCGGGTCAGGCATCTTTCTCGTTGCCATTCAGGCAATGGGATGTGGAAGTATAAAAGGAGAGTGGTTTTGAACCTAAATTTTGGTGCGGCCGCCGGGATTTGAACCCGGGCGTCTTCTCGCCCTTTGCTTGAGGGCGATCAGAAGCGTGGCAGGCATCCGACAGCAGACAACCTGCTGATCCCGTCCTAGACCAGGCTAGACTACGGCCGCTTCATGCCAAGACACGATCTGACTTAGCTCGCGTTTCTCACGTCATGTTGAAAGATAAGGGTTTCTAGCATCACAAACTGACCGTGAGCCTAGCGAGCTGATAGGAGAGTTGAAAGATTGATCTCAATCGCTACACTAGTCTAATGGTGCATTAGGCGATGACAACTTTGACTAATTGGCCCGGCGACTGGGTGAGGATCACGACGATCGATGCGCATGCTGCAGGTGAGCCCTTGCGAGTCGTTACAGGTGGAGTTGATTCGATTCCAGGGGCTACGATTCTTGAGAAACGTAGGTTTGCTCGTGAGCATTTGGATGGTCTCCGTCGAACTTTGATGTTTGAGCCTCGTGGTCACGCGGACATGTACGGCGCGTTAATTACCGAGTCCGTTACTGAAGACGGAGACCTCGGCGTATTATTCATGCATAACGAGGGGTGGAGTACGATGTGCGGCCACGGCATCATCGCCTTAGTGACCGTTGCGCTTGAAACCAGAATGCTTCAACCCAAGGAAATTGTGAAACTTGACACACCTGCAGGTCGAGTAACAGCACACGCTACGATGGATGGCGGTCGCGTTAGGAAAGTTGCGTTTGAGAACGTTCCTTCATTCGTATTTGTATTAGATGACATAGTGGAGGTTCCAGGCGTAGGCAAGATACGTTACGACATAGCGTTCGGCGGCGCCTTCTATGCATTCGTGGACGCCACCGATCTAGGTGTAGAGTTGATTCCCCGCGACTTCAGGACGCTTATTGATCGCGGTATGGCGGTGAAACGGGCCGTAATGAAATCCCGTCCAATACGCCACCCGTATGAAGCGGACCTCTCATTCCTGTACGGCACGATCATAGTCGGACCGCCACAGTCAACCGGCGCACATTCGCGAAACGTGTGCATATTCGCTGAAGGCGAAGTGGATCGCTCGCCAACTGGAACGGGGGTCAGCGCAAGACTAGCATTGGAGTACGCACGTGGACGGTTGAAGAGGAATGAGACGTTCGTTGTGGAGAGCATAATTGGAACGCGGTTCACCGGAAGCGTAGTCGCCTTAACCAATTTTGGTCAGTACGAGGCGATTATTCCGCGAGTTGAAGGCAGCGCTTGGATCACAGGGCGACACGAGTTCCTAGTCGCACCAGACGACCCAATCAAAGAGGGCTTCATCCTAAGATAACAAACGCACGCGCCACAGGCAACTCCAACCAGGGAACGCTACTTTAGTTTGGCGAGATCCTCAAGTTTTGGAAGATTATTCCAGTCAATTGGGCCAAGGGTGAACCTGTACCTAAGCCGAGGTGGGACGATCTGAAGCCAAGCCCGAGTGAAGTAGTTGAAAGCCTGATCCAACTCCCCGCCATCGCCCCAACCGTCATGTGCCAACGACACTCTCGTTTGGTTATCTGATAGAGGGTCAAGCCTAATCACGACGTGAGTTCGCTGCTTTTGAACCTCAGGTATCTCGGGTGGCGCATTCCAAGTGAACGAGAGCATCTTCTTCGGTTGAATGGCTAGAATCTTCAAACCTTCTCCACCACGCTTTCCCGGCTCCGCGGTGGGGTCAAAGAGGATCTCGTAGGGACCGTCTACGCGGAGTTGAATATTGCAGGCCGGAGCGAAGAACGACTTCACGCCTTCCTCAGTGGTCCACGCGTCCCATACCGCATCGAGACCGGCATTTGCGGTCAGGCGCCGAGCGACTATCCGGAAATCGTCGAATTCCTGGTGGAAAACGGCATTGATAGTATATCGTTGAACTCGGACGTGATAGGTAGGATGAAGCAGGTCGTCGCTAAGGGCGAAGAGAAGTACGGGAAACAGCTTAGCCGAGCACTTCCGAATCCCTAGGTCAAGCCCATTTTGGCTAATTTCTGGAAATCAGTCATGTGCTGCACGAGATCCGTTTGACTGATTATTCCAATTATCTTGTCATGCTCTGTCACGACCAAGCGTTTGATCTGTTTTTCAACCATCTTCCTAGCTGCGTCGATCAGAGAGGCGGAGGCTTCGATTGTTGTCAAGGGGGCGATCATGACGTCGGCGACAGTTAGCTTAGAAGGATCGGCGCCTAAGGCTACAATCTTCATCACCAGATCCCGTTCAGTCACCATCCCGAACGGTAATCCGTCTCGGTTAGCGACCAGCGACCCAATACCCTTATCGACCATCATTCGAGCCGCATCCTTCACCTTCGCCTTTGAATCGATCGAGATGATGGTCCGCATGATCTTGCTAACAGTGATGTCCGAGCTCAACGTTCGTCCTCCCGAGTTATCGTCTCGGGTTGAATTAAAGAGTTATCGCGCGTACGTCAGGGGAGCTCTATCCGTTAGCAAATTGTTCCTGGGGGTGACGGATTTGTTGCGAGCTTGATTCGGGTCTATTTCTCTCACAACGCATTCTTCTCGGGTTCCGGAAGCACGATAAAGCATCTGTCCGCGGGGGTTGATGATCTGAGAGAATCCGATGAATCGCAGCCCACGCTCCACGCCTACCCGGTCTGCGGTGATCGTGTAGACTCTGTTTTCCAAGGCACGGGTCTTCATGCAGTCAGGGCAGTGGGGCATTACGAGGTTAGATGGGTGAGCGATGATCTCGGCGCCTTTGAGCATTAGTGACCGAGCGGACTCTGGGAGGTACCAATCAAAACATATCATAACGCCCACGTTCCCGAAGACTTTGAACTCATTTCCTCGTTTGAAGAACTTCTTCTCATTGTAGAAGAGGTGAATCTTGCGATATTTGCCGATATATCTACCATCTCTCACAACTACCGCAGAATTGTAGAAGCTCTGATCCTTCCGTTCCGCAATTCCAGCAACTACTATAGTTCCATCTCGTTTCGAAAAGTCCTTGAGCGCCTCGGTTGTGGCGCCGCCAGGCAGGGGTTCAGCGACTTTCGCTACTTCCTTCCTAGTGCGGAAATTGTAGCCCGAGCTGAATAGTTCCGGGATTACGATCAGGTCGGCCTTCTTGTTACCAATCAATTTGAGCGCTCTGTCAAGATTGCCTTCAACATCGAGTATTCTGGAATTCATTTGCACGAAGCCCGCTCGCATGCTCTCTAACCATCTCATTGGATTACTATATCGTTAGACATTAGATGTTCGCTGCTGGAATTAGTTCTCACAAGAAGATTATGCTGATAAACTCAGCCAAAGCAAGAGCGCCAAGGATAGGAATCACGACGGTTAGGCCGTAGATCGACGAGAAGTAGCCAGCGGCGTAAGAGAATATTGACCCTCCAATTAGAGCAATACTCAGATTAATCGCGTACGCTAGTCCCAAGCGATTCTCCGGTGCAGCTGTCCCAACCATCCCGTAAAGCACCGGAAACGATAGGAAGAAGGGAATTCCGCTGAGCACCAGTAATGCAATCGCAAGGGTCCACATTTCAGATCTTAGGACCATGACCGTGGCGGCAAGAATCAGGGTAGCCGTGAGCCCGAAAGAGATACGCAGAGTCCTATGCTCACTTCCCAAGAATTTCACAAAACGCCCAGCATTGAAACTGGACGCGACGCCTATCGCAAGCCATAGCGCGACCAAGAGCGAACTAATACCGGGACTCAACTGCAGGTTCACGTTCAGGAATAGTGCCATGAAGCCAGTGAAGACGAGATAGAGGCACTGGGTGAACAATGTGCCCAGCTGTAGAACTATGAAACGTCTAGTAATCTTTTGACCTGGGCTTCGGATCGATGGTCTCGTATCATCAGGATGAAATGCACTTCGCGAGTATCCACCCAGCGCAACGAATGCTAGAACACCTGCAAACCCTGCAAGCCCCCAAATGAGGAATGGTACATTCCATCCAAGGCTCTCGGTAAGGAATCCTGTCGTGAACATTGCGAAAGCTATGCTGCTGTCTCCAAAGCCGCTCTGGAATCCCATGGCTGCTGAACGATTACGAGCCGTACGGAATACTGTAGAGAACCCGACAGGATGATACGCGCCAGCAGCACCTCGCAAAAGCAAGTAGAAGACTAGAACGTGCCAGTAGATGGCTGCACGAACGAATAGGAGATCTACAATAGCCAATGCAATGAACCCGCCCAACAAAACATGACGCGTAAGACCTCTGTCGGAAAGAAAACCAAACACAATCTGCATTATCACAGTCGAGAGCAGACCTGCACTGAGAACCGTTCCGATCTCAATCAACGATAATTTAAGCGCGACTCGCATTACAGGCAGAGCGGCCAGAAAAACGGCAAGGGAACCATCGTTTATGGCATGGAAGATGCTCAGGGACATAAGTGGGCGGTCAAGGTTCAAGAGTAATCGCTTGTCTTCGTTGTTGAATCTGCGTCTACAACCGTTCCCGCTGCCTTAACCGACTTTTTGACCACAGTTCGTACAGAATTTTGCGTTCGATGGCAATGGGCTGCCACACTGAGTGCAGTAACCAAGTTTGACTTTGGCTGATTGATAGTCCATTATGATCTGTTCGAACTTCCAGCCGTTCTCCTCAACCAGCTGCTTCACTGGGCCGCGGATCTTTGAGATATCGAAGTCGTACTCGTATGCTTTCCCAAAACTGGATGGGTCGCCTGGTTTCTTGAAACCAAAAGCCACTTCCTTCTCTTTCTTGAAGAGCACTTTCCCTTTGAAGACAGATTTCTCGAAACTGAGTTTCGGGGCGGGCAGTACCCCTGCGCTCCCGGTCCGCTCCTGAATGATCTCCCGGTACTTCACGGTCCGCTCCTGTTCCACAAGCCAAAGCTTAGCCGCATACTGCTTCTTGACACTCTCCTTTGACGCTACACCATAATACTTCGCGTCAACGATCTTATGCTCCAAGTAAAGGTCACAGTCTTCACCCGGTCGGATTGTGAACAACTGACCCGAGGACCCCAGCTCGATCAATTTCTCCCGAAGAGTTACAGACAATTATGATGACCACGCCGAATTCCATACTCACCGTTGAATTAAGGCTTCACAAGCACTATCAAATGCGAAATTCGCGTCGGAAAAGCTGCTGAAGGATTTGTTTGGTGCCGAGGGCGGGAGACTCAGAAGCGTTTTTCGCGCTCCTTTTGAATCCGCGATTTGGCCTACGCTTTGTAGGCGTAGTCAACCCGGTCTTCAGCTTCACCCTTGTTCGTTAAGTCGGGTGCTCTCCCAGGCTGAGCTTTCGAGGGAAGCATCTTCCTACCTCGGCATCCCTCAGGCACCGCGATAGCCATTTCTTGCCGGCAACTTAAGCCTTCTTCTAGGTTCAGGAGAAAAGAGCAATGGTTGGAGTCGTTTCGGCGAGCTCACTCCGAAGCGCAGTTGATTTTCGAAAGAGTTTGACAGCGCTTTGGGCAGCGCGAGATTTCTGCTCCGAGTTCCTGAAGAAAGCCCGAGCACGCGAGTTTCCCAACGTTCCTGCGCGTGGAACGTATTTCTCGCTCAATTCTTCCCGAGCTGTCGTGAACGAAGGTTTTTAGGCGTAATGTGGGGACCACTCGAAAAGGTGGGCCGGTAGATCAGCCTGGTATGAGCATCAGGAACGTGAGGATGCGGCCACATCGTCCGCTTGGCATGCGGGAGGTCGCGGGTTCAAATCCCGCCCGGTCCACCACTTCCCAAGGATAAACCTGACAAAGTTCTTGTCTCCCAGGCTCGAGACACTGTGAAGGAAACGAAACGAGATG
>Ga0315282_10008245_pt1 | contig 16898 bp, 16 predicted proteins | sample YL17G07_20_MG_FD_203693 | JGI IMG/M metagenome (GOLD analysis project Ga0315282, IMG submission 203693) | Sediment microbial communities from Yellowstone Lake, YNP, Wyoming, USA - YL17G07_20 | ecosystem: Environmental > Aquatic > Freshwater > Lake > Sediment | place: USA: Wyoming | collected...
ATCCCGCACTTTGTACACCTCTCCTGATTTACCTGCCGGGACGGGAGCATCTCCCGCGCTACATCGAGCGTAATCTGTTCCATGGCGTTCCGTAATGCTTCCGGCTGGTAGTTCAGCTGAGAAAGGGGAAGTCTTCTGACCGGTTTTACGTTACATTTCTCATCTACTTTCTTCACCAGATCTCCGATCATCTTTTTATCGATTTCATCTGGATGCCCTGCACCGAACGGGTTCTTAAGCTGCCACATGAGTGAGTGAACGGCAAGAATTTTTGCTGCCCCGATAACATGATACCCTTTCCCGTTGAGCATGTTTGCCATTTCATACAATGCAATGCCACTGGTAACAACACCGTAAGTAACAAAAGGCACACTATAGCTTTCACTCCGTTCCGGAAGCTGGGAAATCATCTCCATGATTGGCGGGACTGCATGGCAGGCATAGACCGGTGAACCAATGAACACACAGATCTCACCCACTGTTTCTTTGATACATTGTGCTATTTCAGAAACCTTGATCTTATTCCCGAGGTCAAATGATCTCACCGTGTGTCCCAGGGCCAGACACGTTTTCTCGATGGTGTGTGCAATTTTCCGGGTGGTGCCTGCAGGAGAAATGTAGATGATAAAAGTGTCCATCAAGTGTCCCTTCTTTTCGCTGGTGAAATGGTATGGGTTATATGGAGCATGTACTTTTACTTTTATTCTTTTAAAACTTTAAAATCTTTTTGCTATTTACAAAACAATATTTACTTTTTAAGAATAATGCAATATCTAATAAGCAAAAGGTTATCTCTGAGAAGATCTCATGAAACAATTAGATAAAGATGAATTGTATCCAATTCGGCGATAGAAAAATTAATTTTATCATTCAACGAGGAAAACGCAAAAAGACTGTTGCAATCCACATTGATCGCATGGCAACCATTACGGTTTCAGCTCCCCAATACCTGGATGAAGAGAGTATCAGAACAATCGTTCAGAAAAAGGCCAGGTGGATTCTTGAGAAACAGGAACAGATGGAAAGAAAGAAGCATGATAATCCTGTTAAGGAGTTCGTCAGCGGGGAATCCTTTCCTTACCTGGGCAGAAATTATCGCTTAAAGGTGATACCGTCATCTGAAGACACTGAAACAAAATGCAATCTGATTAATGGGAAATTTCTGATTGAACTTAATGGCCAATCAGATGGCAACAGTAAAAGGGCGTCTGTAAAAAAGGTGCTTGCCGATTGGTATGTGGAGCATGCAAAGGAAAAGATTGCAGAGAGGGTAGAACGCTTTGCGCAGCAATTAGGCAGGTGGCCCAGATCGATCAAGATTAAAAATCAGAAAAAGCAATGGGGAAGCTGTTCAGGTAATGGAAACGTGCGGTTCAACTGGAAAATTATCATGACGCCAATATCAGTTCTGGATTATGTGCTCGTGCACGAACTCTGCCATCTCTTTTATCACCGCCACTCAGCTCAGTTCTGGCAAAAAGTTCAATCTATTATTCCTGATTATAAAAAGAAGCGGGACTTATTGAAGGAGTATAGCTATCAGATGGAGGGGATTTAACTAGCTGGTTTATCTTCTTTGTTTTCATCCACAAGCCCACGAGACTTTTTTTCTTTCAAAGAAAGAAAATAGTAAAGAACTGCTGTATTAATGATTGCAAAAAAAGTAAATAACAAAAATTTTATATTATTAGATATAGGAATATTGAAATTAAAAAATAAGAAGATAATAGAAATACATCCCCAAATAAAGCTCCAAGGAAACGTAAGAACCATGATATAAATTGCGGCTAATGGTGAATCTTTAATAGTTAATTTTGCAAATATTAATGCAACAAGAAATAATAAAAGATAAAATCCAGCAAATTTTGCTCCTAATCTTGACAAGCCAATATTCATAAATGCACCAATCTGATCAAAATTCAGGGGACACCATACTTATCTTCTGTTCACCTTGCATTTTGGTCCTCAGGGAATTCTGGACAGGAATTCTGGGGACCAAGGAATTCTGGGGACACCATACTTATCTTTTGTTCACCAGAGTCGTAGATTGTGATCCCGCTCATTTTTCCTTTTTGATTTCTGATCTAGCTTTCCCAATCCGACTGCCAATAAATGCACCAACAAATGCAATAATATCAAAAACCCCATAGAAAAAAAATTCAATTGGCCAAAGATTGTGCGATGTTGGAGCAACTTGCATTTCCAATATTGCAGCAACTGGGAACAAAGACATTATCAATAATCCAAGAAGCCACCAGATACGCGGCCTTAAAAAACCAAGGATACATCCAGCAATTAGAAGTGAAACAATTGTTGGAAAAAATTTGAGGTTTTCTATTGCAGTTGCAATAACCGGGAATAGAGGTGCATTACTCTTTGCTCGAATCCCTCCAGGTATGAGATATGGCGGTAGCACTATAAAAATAAAGCCAAGAATTGGTGCTAAAATAAAAGTCAATGTATCAAGGATTCTCTTTTTTGGAATTCTCTTTCCTTCCTTATAAGTTTTCTAAAAAATCATTAGAACATTCCATTATTGTACTTTCCAGATCAGTAAAATCACCAAGAATAGTTATAAGGAAGTTAATGAAATAGGGGAGATGTCCCTTCATGTTTCCTTCAGAACTCGGTACCGCAATCAGATGCACGTGATTCGGCATCAGGCAATAAGCCCATATCTCAACTCCACAGCGGCAACACCATTCCGCCATGATGTCTAAATAGGCTTTGTAGTCATCATTGTTGAAAAACGTCGCCTGTCGACGATTTCCTCGTTGCGTTATGTGATGGGGCAACCCTCGCGCAACTACCCGGGCAATTCGAGCCATGATCAAATCCTATTTGTGTTTTAGATGGGAGTCAAGAATTAAGTATGGTGTCCCCAGAATTCTTTTTGGGAGTCAAGAATTAAGTATGGTGTCCCCAGAATTAGGCCAATTGAAATTCCTATCAATCAAGACCAGCGTCAGCGCAAAATTGACCAGATGAGAACGGCGATGGCAAAAAGCAGAAATGCGAGCCCAGCGCCCGGCAGGTAGTAACTCTCGGAGTTGATGCCCGGCTCCAGCACAGCGAGATCCGGATCGCTAGGGCAGTAGCTAACCGGTACGCCTGAACCGGAAGGATAGCGCCAGAGGATCTCTTCTGCCCAATCCTGGCTGCTGGATCCAATGAACTGCCCGAAGTGGCGAATGTTGGAGCAATACTGCGTTCCGTTGACTTCATATTGATATGCCAATGGAGCGCCCTGAGGCCGAGCGATAGCGTTCCCCTCGCCGTCGTGCGTGACCTGACCAGCAGGCTCCTCCTCCGAGTAGACGACGACGCCTTGGGTGGTAGGCCATCCCAGGCTTGCGCGGGCGTACCAGAGATTGCGCAGGCCGGGCGCCAGCATGCCGACCCCGAACAAGATGAAAAAGGCACAGAAAAAGCCGGTCACATAGGTACCCATGGGAAAATCAGGCTCCGAGAATTTGTAGCTCACGCCGACAAACGCTCCGAACAGGATTAAGACGACACCCCCCACGAAGTACCAGACAACATCTGTGTTCACGCCGGGCTTGACCGTTGCCAGCGCGGGGTCGTTCGGATGATAGGAGACCGTTACTTTGGCGCCGGCGGGGTAGCGCAGCAGCAAGACCGCGGCGTTCGAAATATCTCCTGTTCCTATTGCCTGTCCGAACTGAACAGTCTCGGAGGTGTAGTCCCGCCCGTTCACCCGATAGCGAAAGGCCAGGTCCGCCGAATAGAAGTTATACGTATTTCTATTGCGCGCGTCTTTGGCCTGGTCTTCGGTCATCCCGGCATGGAGCACGACGCCGGGAGCGGTGGGCCAATGCGCACTCGCCAGACCGCGCCAGACGCTGCGTATCCCCATGCTGAGGAGAATCGCGCCGGGCACGGCTAAGAACAGCGCACAGCCCAAGCAGATTGAGATGATGAGATAGTCCATAATGCCTCGACCCATAGTGTCGGCTGGGTGAAAGGGTTACCTGACTGACAAGCCCACGCTATTCGCCCACCGTTTCATCTTTCCGTTCCCTTATGTGCCTCACGTTGCTGCGGGCTAACATTGTTTTTCATGCTTCTTGAATGAATATTTTAACGCATTGTATAAGTCAAGAACAAATGCGACATGCGACATTGCACTTTGAGAATTAGATAATCGAGAGGACTTCATGAATCCAGTTAGTTATGAAGCTTTAGGGTACTTATGGAAAATTTCATTGAAAATAGGCATTTACTGAGGAAGGGAAAATCTGGAAAGAAAATGATTAAGACCTTTGAAGATGCTATCCCTTTCATGATGCTGCCGGATATTGAGGCGATGCGCTCCTCATTCAAAAACTGTCTGTGGCACTGTATGCACTGCATTTTTGTATGTGGCAGCTATGCCTGTTTTGTGGTGATTCATTTCCCATGAATCGGAAATTCAACGACTTCTCAAATTGCTTCTACTTGAAAATATCAGACGGTTTGACCATTGAAAAAATTATGCTTAACCCGAGGATAAAAAGTCCCCAGAAACAGTAGACTATTGTTTGTTCATTTGCTAGAAGCCACTTTCCAGGAAAAACCCACCATTGCCGATCTTAATTTGCATGACAATAAATAGTCTTAAAACGAGCGGCACCAGCGCAAAAGCTCCGATACAAAACAGCGCGAAATAGATCATTAATAGTATGGTAATTTCTTTAGAACCAAGTGTTTCTCTGGTTACAGTTCCTGAGGATTCAAGAATGCCACCAATGATAGCACCAAGAATTATTAAACCAAATGATGAACTAAAATTATTATGTATATTTTTGTATTCATACATTGTGCTCAATATCAACAACTCTCATGATCGATTTTATTGGCTATCATTGATTAAAATTAAATAATGTCCTATAGTGATAATTATCATAGCCATGAGAGTATGCAACAGAAAAATTATAGTCTCAAAAAAACAATACCCTTCGGCCGCTCGATAAACATTATGCACAAAAAACAACACCGTAATCTCTCTTCACTGGTTCTGGCGGCATGCTTTGTTTTACTTTCCTGTTCAACTGACCCGGTGGATACTGTCGCCCTGAACATTCCGCCTCAGTGTTCAGCAGAAGATATTTCAAGTGTTACCATTGAACACAGCACCCTTGATAATGCAACGCTCTACAGTATCTCCAGCGGAGAATGCATGATCCAATGGATTGCCCGCAATGCTGAGATAGGCGTCATAAAACACTGGTCTCAATGCGCGGCTCCCCTAGCTCAGCAGCTTCCGCTTCTGATAAGGATTTGCACGGAATTCTTCAGCAGTGACAAGAACGCACAGGCATTTCGCACGTTGTTCTGGGGTAGGCTTGAGCCAGACACGCAAAACGGTTCCCGGGAATTGTCGCTCCGGCTTGCGCTGGCTGCATATAAATCACCTGGCTGGGATGTAAAAAGGGGAAAGCCGAAAACCGGAGACATAAACGGATTTGTCAAAGATCTTGCCAACAGGGAGATGATCTATCCGGAACTGAAAGAGCTGTTTGAGCGTTTTCAGAGAACCATTCGTTTTTCCTGCGCAGAAAAGGTTCTGGTCACAGAGGCAGCAAAACTGCCGTTTTATGACCAGCTTAAACAGCGGGGCGTCAAGGCGTCAGACAAGCTGCCGTTTGACTGCATGGCATGGTTTTCGGTATCGGAAAAATAATGTGCAGTGCTGCAGGACCTGCCCCGGAACCCTCCTATTTATCCCCCGGCAACTGATACGAAATCCTCGCAGGGGAATTGCGCTACTTACCTGACCCGTGCCTCGACGGCGCTGATAAGGTCAACACGGATGATGGCATCGTAGAATTCCTTCTGGCTGAGCTTTTCAAGATGCAGAAGGTTATTCTTCACATCCCTCACGATTCCTGTCATGGCCTGGCCCGAGGACAGGGAAACCGTTACGGTTTTCCCCTGAAAGGCAATCAGGTTATCAGCCATGGGTATGGCTGCATTAAACTGAACGTACTCTTTTGTCTCTCCAGCAGCCTGAACGGTTTGAAGCGTGACAACCAGGTTCACCATAAGAAGTGCAATAAGCGCGAAACCGGTTACGAGCAGAACTTTTCCTTTTAATGCCTTCATGTTTTTCCTCCCATTAGATCATTTAAGGTTTTTGTTTTGCTTCCGCCACCTATTCACGTATTTATATAAAATTCAAGACAGGAAGGCAAGAAACAGAAAATAATTTTAGAAATAACGAGGCAATCACTGAGATTGCTTCGAGACTTTGTCTCTCGCAATGATGTTCATAAGAGTTTTTCAACAGCCCCGCTGATGTTCCTATTCTAATACAAAGGTTGAAGGAAAAGTTTTTCGGGATAGCAAACAAGGCAGGAGCCATTGCTGACCCCTGCCTCTCATCAAACCAACATTAGGTGAGATTTATTTCACCGTCTTAAACGTGAAGCTCCCCACCATAAAATTCTTGGTCAACCGAAAAATTTCGATCACATGACTACTACTTAACTCTTTTATATGTCATAACTTCTTTATCATCTTCAGATGTAAGAATCAGCTCATCGCCTCGCATCGTGATTTTTCCCTTTATAATTTCAGTAGAGGCGTCTTGGTGCTTTATCTCAAACCGTATGTTATCATTTTCAGGAAGGGCGTATTTCCCACTTACCGCCATTCCCATATCGTCAAGGGCATTGAATGTTCCATCTCTACGGAATTCTAATGTCGCTTTTTTCCCTATCTCTTGCCACCTTCCTATTAGGTCGGGTGTATGTGCACAAGACACAAAAAATACAATCGATAGAGCTGCCAATAGACAATAAAGTACAGATTTAAACGTATCTTTTTTCATAATACTTATATCAATCTCTCGTAATTATATTTCTTTTTCATTTTCATTCCTCCTCTGTTAAACAAAAACCCCCACCAGCACTCAGGCTGATAGGAGCTATCTCAATACTCCCTGAAACTGATACTCACTAACTCTAATCATGAGTATCTCCTGTTTAACAGGTTAATTACCTTTTATTGGATTACGGTGAGAGAATACGCTCATTTATGGGGGATTGCAACGGTATTAATGCATAGGTGATGTATTAGAACTTGTGTCAGGAAGAAAAGGAGCCATTACTAACTGATGAATTATACAAAAGTTACTTTTCACATACCAAAGAACTAAATTCCAAAATGCTATTTTTATGATCCTCCCAGTTAAAAAACCTAAAGATAAATAGGTATCTACCGATACTTATAAAAACAATGTTTCTCATGCAAAAGTTTTCTTAACATATAATGGATTAAAGAAGGAAGCCAGCTTTATGAAAACAATGAAAATGAGCAATCGGGAACTCCCCAATCTCGTTTTAACCGTGCTAATCTCCATTTCCTTCTCAATATTTAGCGTGTCCATCCATCTTTTCCATAAAATGTTTGAATATTTCTATCCCTATACCAGGTTACCCGTCTTAGAGTTGCTCTTTAGTGTCATATTCTTCTGGCTGGCATGCCTTATCTGGACAACCTACCATTCCTGGAAAAAGGCAGAAGTAAAGCAAGAAAAACTGAGAGACCTATCACTCCGCGATGAACTCACAAAGCTCTACAATAGGCGGGGATTCTTTACCCTTGCTGAACAACAAGTAAAAATAGCTAAACGGCTGAACAATGAAATATCGCTCCTCTACATGGATATAAATGGCCTGAAGTGGATTAACGATAGCTTTGGGCATCGGAAAGGTGATCAAGCTTTGATTGATGCTGCAAATATCTTAAAAGGGACGTTTCGCGAATCGGACATAATTGCTCGCATTGGTGGGGATGAGTTCGTTACCTTCTTGTTTGGAGCTTCACAAGAGGCAGCAGAAGTTCCTGTCAAGCGTTTGCAGGAAAATATCGCAGAGTTCAACGCACAGAGAAACCGTAAGTACAAGCTGCAGCTTAGTACGGGCATTGTTTCTTACGATTATAAACATCCTCTTTCCATTGATGAACTCTTGGAGCAAGCTGATCGATTGATGTATAAAGAGAAAAGGGAAAAATCCGAGAGACTTCCGGAAGTTCAATGCGTTATAAAAGAAGCCTGAGTAATCTGTGACTATTAACCGTGAGAAGGGAAAAAGGTTTTATACTGATCGAGTTAATGGTCGCCGGAACTATTATGAGGATACAGGTAGCAATTGCCTCACCGAAATCTGTGTTGTTGCTTCTTCTATTTTCTTATCCCGCTAATCAATCTTAGCACCGCACTCACCGGCCTATGCATGGTGCTGTTGCCATTGAGCTCGAAGTCTTTTACTTATAGAAGCAGGTCTTCCTGTTCTTTACGCTCTTCTCGACAAACTCATACTGAGCAACTTGGGTGGATGCATTCGCACAACATTCTAATCATAGACAATCAACAAATCACCCGCCGGTACGACTAAGATACCCTCCCCGGCACCGCAATCAGATGTACGTGATTCGACATGAGGCAATAAGCCCATATCTCAACTCCACAGCGGGAACACCATTCCGCCATGATGTCTAAATAGGCTTTGTAGTCATCATCGTTGAAAAACGTCGCCTGTCGACGATTTCCTCGTTGCGTTATGTGATGGGGCAACCCTCGCGCAACTACCCGGGCAATTCGAGCCATGATCACAGCCTATTTGTGTTTTAGATGGGAGTCAAGAATTAAGTATGGTGTCCCCAGAATTCTGAGAATTAGATCCAGAATTAGAGCAATCTATTATTGCTGATTATAAAAAAGGTGGGGCTTGCTGAAGGAGTATAGTTATCAGATGGAAGAGTTTTAATGATCTGACCTCACCCTCATCTTATTCTTGATCCGGCTACCCATAAATGCTCCTAAAATTGCAGGCGATGCCAATATAGCATCAAGGATAAACTGAATAGGCCATAGATTATGAGATGTAGGAGCAACTGACATCTCCACCATGTCTGCAATAGGGAAAAGAGCCATTGTTGATAAACCAAGAAACCACCATATATGTGGTCTAATAAACCCAAGCACACATCCAGTAATAAACATTAATATTATTGTTGGGAAAAGGGCGAAGTTCGCACTTGCTGTTGCAATAATTGGGAAAATAATTAGGTCTACTGGTGAACCACGCGTTACTCGAATCCCATTGGGAATAACATATGGAGGCAGCACTACAGAGACAAAACCAAGAATTGTCGCTAAAATAAAAGATAATGTATCCAGGATTATTTTTTTAAAATTCATCTTTTCTTCCATCTAAATTCTCTAAAAATCATTAGAACATGCTCTTATTGCGCTGTCCAAATCAGGGAAATCACCAGGAATAGTTATAAACTTATGCAAATTGCGACAATAGTAATTTGGCCTGTCTGGGTCATCATATTGATTCAGACCACAATCGAGAAAGCACCGAATAGCTTCCATGTTACACAGAGTGCACTCATTAAGTCCAAAGTTACACGGTTTCCATGAATCCGATGTGCATTTATTATCGTCATAGCATTTATCATGCCCTGCACAACACTCTAACATACAAGGCGTTACATATTTCCCCAACCGACTTAAGTCACAACCAGGAGAATCAAGACCAAGAGGATCTGTAAAGTTGATGGGATTATTCTTAACATACCAATAGAGATGATTTTCACCTTCCTGAATCCCAATCGGATCCGGCGTCATATACCTCCCACTCCTCGGATCATAATACCTGTACCAGTTATAATGCAACCCGCTCTCCTCATCATAGTACTGCCCCGGGAAACGGAAATTGTTGGTCACTGTTGATGCGGGATCGACATGCGCCTGGCCAAACGGATCATAGGCTGCCTTCCAGACAATGTTTCCTTCTGCATCAGTCATCGCAAGTGGTGTTCCCAGGTGGTCGTTGTGATAGTAATAAATGCTCCCGTCAGGTTTCACCATGGCAAGCCTGTTTGTGCCTGCATAGATATGGCTCGCAATAACTCCGCCGTTCTGATCTGTTTCCTGAATGAGATTCCCCGTCACGTCATAATGGTATATCGTCGTTCTGCCATCTGCAACCTTTTTCACCCTCTGCCCTTTTCCATTGTAGGTATATTCTCCGAGCACTGTTGAGGTATCTGAAACTTTTACAAGCTGGTTATTCTCGTTGTACTGGTAGGTAAAACGGCCGTCTGAAATTATGTTCCCGTTAGGATCGTAGGTGTATTGGTAACTATGAGTTCCATCGTTTATGCCGTCTATCCAGTCTTTCCCTGCCGCATAATTGTAACTATCTGCGCCGGGTATATTTGAGGAAGGGGCAGAGAATCATTTCGCTGGATGTAGGTGATGTTCCCATTGAAATCATGGGTATAGGTTCTGTGTAAAACATTGCCTGCCTGGATTTCACTTATTTGATACTGGTTATTGCGCGTAATAGTAGTATCAATGTTATTGAGTGCAAAGTTCATCGTATTCAGTTCCCCGAATGGCTCATAGATAACCTCTGATGCTATGGTGCTTCCGTTCATAGTCAGGCCTGTAATTTTCCCGATGGAGTCGAGTCCGTATTCCACCACGATGCCACCGGGGTAGGAAATCTTCTTTGCCACATTGTTGAGGGAATATTCATATCCGGTGCTGAACGTTCGGCCGTCAATGGTAAAACTCTGTTCGGTGACATTTCCTCTTTCATCATACGAATACCTCGTATTGCCAGAGGCATCTGCCATGGTTGTTAATCTTCCTATTCCATAGGGTACACCAGTCTCATCATAAGTATATGTGATGTCCTGATCAGTGGGAAAATCCATCTTCACCAGCCTGTTTAAGGCATCGTATTCGAAACTGGTTGCCGTCCCCTTAGCATCTGTCCTGGTCTTGAGATTTCCAGCCTCATCATAAAGATAGCTTGTTGTGCCCGCATCAGGAGAGATTGTTCTCATTAACCTTCCCATATCATCATAGCTATAACGGGTGACTTTCCCTTCGGCATCTTTAACCTGAGTAAGATTATCCTGCAAATCATACTCATATTCGGTTATCGCTTCTTCCGAGGTTCCTTTTGACTCTGTTATCTCCTTTAGCCGGCTAAGTTCATCATACTCATATTCATTAATTTCCCCTTCGGGTTTGATCATCTGTATCCGGTTCCCGTTATTGTCGTAGGAGAATCCCGTAGAAGAGTTGTCAGGGTTCTTTATTTTATTGATACGGTTAAACTGGTCGTATTCAAAGTCGAGATACTTCTTTATGACTCCCTGGTCATCACGAATCTCTTCCCTGGTCTTATTTCCTTCACCATCATATTCGTAATAGATGTAATTCCCTAATGCATCAGTGATCTTGATCACCCGATTGCTGGTATCGTATTCATAGTCAATCCTATTCCCCTCAGGCAGGGTTACGTAATCGATATTGCCGAGGGCATCGTATGCATAGGTTGTAACAGCAGAACCTACGGTGATCGTCTTTACCCGATCAGCATAGTCATAGGTGTAGGTGGTGGTTACACCGTTTAAGTCTCTAATAGAGCCTACGTTATGGTTAGCATCATAGCTCCCGTAGGTAACTCTGCCGTTGGGATATTCGATAGAGAGGAGGTATCCATACGTTGGATCATAGGTATAGGTAGTCACATCGTTCACATCCCTGGGGCTATCAATCTGGGTCACATGTCCGTGGGTGTCGTACTGATATGTCGTGGTATAGGTAAAAGGTGTACCGTTAGAGTAGCCTGTTACTATCTCGCGGTGAAGATTACCAGTACTATCATCATAATATTCATAGGTTGTCACCTTCTTATTATTTTCGCCAGGTGTATCCACACTCGCTACGGTGATGGTTGCTACCTTGTTAAAGGTTGGGTGATAGGTGTATGTAGTTGTCCTTTCCAGCACAGTTCCTTTCGCCTCGGTTTTGGTGAGCATGATTCCCCGGTCAACATTATAAGACATCTCTGTTTTTACATCGTTCCCGTCAATAGTCCTCCTCAGGTTCCACCTACTGTCATATTCATACAGCATACTTGTTGATGATTGCGAGCAGGAAGCACAGCCTCCTACCATCTGGTAGCTCGTCCCGCCAAAGGCATTGGGGGAAGTAATGGTAAGAACAGTGGTATTACCCCGAGAGTTGGTGATGGTCCGTTTGCCTCCACTTACACTTACCTCTTCTAAGGAAAAATTATCTATATAGATATTGTTTGGACCGCCCTGGATGGATACCGTGTCGAACCCAGTAGTACTCTGTTTAAGAGGATACCCACCTAAATATTCACAATTGATCCAAACCCTGAAATATTCATACCCATCCCTTGCATCTGTTTCAATCTCCACCTTGTGCCACTTCCCCTTATCCAAGCCGGTCTTGATGTCCTTTGTATAGGTATTTCCGTCAATTTTAAACTCTGTCTGGATTTTAAACTTAGTAGTACTTGTAGAAATAAATCTGAGCCAAGCCCCATAATTCTCTCCCAATGCCCTATCATACACCTTCACGAAATAGTCTTGACTTTGGGTTACGACCCAGAGGTTGAACGTGGTCTTGAGTGATTCAGATGGCTGTTGTTTTTTATAAGTCATGCTGCCCGAATTAATATGAGCAGCATGATCACTCTCTTCGGGATCGTCTTCCCCCGTAACTGAGCCGGTGGTTTCCCATTCTTCGGTATTGATTCCGTCCTCAAAATCATCTGAAAAGGTGAGTGCGGCAGGGGCATACTCTATGGAAATCACACCATTTCCATCACCAGCACTCTCTTCGATGAGCTGGTCATGATCATCATACTGGAAAAGTTTTAAGGTATTGTTATTCTTATCAGCTATTCTGCTCAGATTGGGTGGATTATTGTAGTCAAAATATTCAAACCTATACTGACTTTGATTTTCATCAGGAAATTGAATTACAACCAGTTTATTAGCTTGATAAGAGAAGGTCCACTGGTTGCTATTGGGGTCAGTAACACTCTCGAGTAAACTAGTGGTTGTATTGTAACTAAAATTAAGCTCCCTGCCTGAAGTATAATTAGCTTCTTTAACTTTTATAAGGTTTCCTTTTGTATTATAACTCAGGGTGAGAGCCTTACCATTTGGCTCTTCAATTCGGTCCAGCGCATATTTACTACCAGCATCTGTAGAAATAATATTATACCTATACTTAATTCCATCTTTCTGGGTGGCGTAAAATGTAGTACCACTTTTTGTTAGGACAGCATAGTCATCACTTGTCGATAGATAAGTGCCTCCCCCGGCAGGTTTGTACAGCCTTCGAAATCCTCTATCATTGGTAATAAGTACTCTACCATTGGTTCCTTCAGAGAGAGAATAAAGGTATGTATGTGACCAGCCAACTCCTAAGCCACGGTCTTTATTGTACTGACTGTTATAGTGAACCGAGAAAAAGGGGGAAAGACCGTGGGAAGGGAGGTTTATCAGACTCTTTGAGAAATAGTTCCCACCGTTCTGGTCAAAACTCCCGCTAGCTCCTCCGAAAGGACAAAAGGAAGGGAGAGGCAATTCTCCATAGCACAGGAGGTAAGTATCTTCATATAAGGCATTAAGTTCTTCCTCTTCTTCGCTGAATTCAAGACATTCATCAAGGGTCGAGAACTCCCATATGCTGTTTAATGAGTCAGGTTGTTGACAGACACACTCATTAGGAGCAGGTTGTCCACAATCGTACATTCGTCGCCAGGGTGTAAACACTATATCATTTGGTCCCCTTACCCAGGGTAGACAAAACGCCTCTATGTGCACTGGATTGCAAAGTCCTAATATCGAAGTACAGATTCCTGGACAAAAAGATTGAAAATCACACGGTGGTAATTCCGAAGCAATAGCGGAATGATTGAAACAAACTACTATTAGTAAAAACAAAAACGTCCACTTAATTGTTCTCATCATACTCATCCTCAATTGCAATCTTTGCTCAGCGATTTTCTGAAAACCCCTTTACCGCTCCGATTCCGCTGAGTAATATTCTTTGATGATACAGGGCCATACCGCTTCGTATTGCCGGCAGTATCTACATCCTCGAGCAGGTAAAAATAGATCCCGCCCTGTTGCGGTGGCACATCGAGAAAAGAATACTCAACTCCAGATATTGAACTTCCTTTTGCTGGAATGAGAGAATTGTTAATTTTCGTATAGTCTTTTTCATCAGCTATTCTCCGGTAGAGATTAAATCCTACGGTATTGATTTCTGACTCTGTCTTCCACTGGAGCAATACTCCCTGTGGTGTCGGTTCTGCCCTGAAATAAGCGAGGTGAATCATGGTAGGAGGAGGCTGCCCATCTCTCGTTACCGATAAACGATTCCCTGTTCTGTCATAGGTGTAGCGGATTGAAGACCCATCAGGATATGTGATACTTGAGAGCCTGCCATGTGAATCATAGGTATATACGACTGCAGTATCCGGAGGGGGTTTTGTCTCCTCCACCAGGAAATCCACAGTGACCAGGTCAGAATAAACTGTGCCGGAATTATTCACATCCAATCTGATGGTATAAACAGGCTGGTTCAATCCTGTTGTATTCCACGTCGCAAGCTGCTCATTCTGTTTGGAACTGTAGATGGTTCCGGTGATCGTATTCCAGGAAGCAGGAACTTCACCAATCCCATATTTTACCTCGTAATAACCTCCATTCGTGATTGCCGTTCCCTCAATCTTTATTTCTGTGCCCGGGGTGAAGAGGGTATGGGAAAGCGGCTGGGTAATGCGGGCAATCGTCTGATCACCCAGGTTAAGGATACCCATTACCGGCGAGGCAGTACTGCCATTACTCTCCGCCTCGATACGGTAATAACAAACGCCACTGACAACACCATTTTCGCCCATCCCATTCCAGGTGATTGTTCCGCCAGGACTGTTTAATCCGGATTTTAACCAGACCTCTTCAAACTGCTGATTTAAAACGGAGAGAGTCCAGTTGGCTGGCTGAGAGAGAGTAAAGCTAAATGTCGTATTGCCAGTAATGGGATTAAACTGCTTGGGATTGGCACCTGCCGAGATGAACCGGAAGGGATCACTGAATTCTTCTTCCAGCCAGGGCTCATATACAACCGTTCCGGTCACTATTGCTGAAGAGCAGAGGTCTTGAGAGGGACCATACGGAGTCCCCCAGTAGTTGAGTTGTGCATTTATATTTTGATTATTCTGAAAATCAATGAAGTCATAGAGATCGTTACTATAAATATTACAATTTTTAATCGTTGCACTGCCAGAATTATTATTGTGAATTTTTATACCATCAGCTTTACTATAATGAACGGTAGAATTCTTTATAGTCTCAGCTGAGGGTGAAGATTCCCAGAAGCTGACAGCCGCGTCATGCTCAATGTTATCTTGGAGCTCTGCAAAATGTGCACCGGCATATTCTATCGTACAGTAATTGAGCCGGCTTTGAGAACTCGTGTTCCATTTGAGGAGGATGCCTGACCAGTACTGACCAGGGCTGCTCGTAGTAAACGTAATAGGCTGTTCTTTTGTCCCAACAGCATTCAGGACGCCACATTGTACAACCGCTGTGAAGGCGTGTCCTAAATAAAGGCCGAGATCCGGATCAAATTTAATGGTAGTGCCAGGATTGATGGTGAAAGTCACAGTCGGATATGGTGATGAACCATTATAAATGTCGATATCATCTACTTTGATTAAATATGGTATCCCAAAATTACACCAAGTTGTATTTGCTGCAATGTTCTTGCCGATCATTTCAATTGCCTGCTGGCCGTTTCCGGTGAAAGTGGTACCGCTCGGTAGGCTTACAGAGGCTGGAATCCGTATAGGATAAGAGCCATTCTGAAGAAATCTATTTTCTCCTTGAATATTAGGTTCGCCCTTGAAATTGGAACAGTAAACCCCGTAAGTATCATTATGTGATATTTCTGTCCCGTTTATCAGCGGGAAACTGTAACCATGATCTCCGTGGATATTGACTCCACATCCATTATTTCCGGTTATGACACTGTTGTATATTCTCCCATAACAAATAAGACCGTAGTCCGTCCCACTCGTATACTGTCCCTCAATATAAATTCCGTCATATTGACTATTTTGGATTGTACAATGAGAAATCGTTGCATCTGAACAGAAGAGAGAGATATTTGCTCTATCGCTTGCAGCTGTGCCCCAACCTCCATTTTTAATGGTGCAATATTGTAAGCTGGAATAAGAATTGTTAAAAAGACTACAAAGGGCATCCTCAGGAGCTTTCGTAGGGTTCCACCTGAAATCTATCCCCTTCCAGTACGTGCCCGGTGAATTGGCGGTGAAGGTGATAGGGGCATTCTCACTCCCCTGGGCGATAAGGATTCCGTAGGATTTTGAATAGAGTGTCCCGGAACCAAGGCACAGACCTTTGCCCTGGTTGAACTTGACCTCAACTGGCACCTCGCTGCCGTCAGAGCGGACATTAGTGATGGTGAGAGTAGCACAGTTGGTTACAACGACATCTGTGGTAACTATGTAGGGACTTCCGTCAGGAGTCCATTTCTGGTTGGTTCCATAGGTTCCACCGACGTAGGTAGGGCTGGCAGCATTGAGAGTGGAAAAAGACAGGAAGAGAGAAGCAATAAAAGAAATAAAGCAAACAATTTTAAACAGGGCCTTTCTTGACAAAAATCACTCCCTAAAATTGTTTGTTGGCTAACTAAAGCGCAAGAAGACTGCTATTGCTATCGTCTATCACATGGAATGGTTATATACAAGAAAATATTTTTCTCTGTAATAGCCGAATAGATGCAGGGTTCAAACCTGCTGTTTTTCAATCCCTATTCCGCACTCCCCATTCCGCACTCCGCACTCGTCTTGGCATCGCACCCACTGGCCCGTGCATGGTACTTCAATAACATCATCAAGGAGAGACATACAGGTTATAACACTCAATAACTTCGTTCCAGGTAGCCTGACCTTGGACATAAGCAGTATATTTTGTAATTACATCTCCCCAGGTTAAGCATTGTAAGCCAG
>Ga0315282_10008246_pt1 | contig 16895 bp, 16 predicted proteins | sample YL17G07_20_MG_FD_203693 | JGI IMG/M metagenome (GOLD analysis project Ga0315282, IMG submission 203693) | Sediment microbial communities from Yellowstone Lake, YNP, Wyoming, USA - YL17G07_20 | ecosystem: Environmental > Aquatic > Freshwater > Lake > Sediment | place: USA: Wyoming | collected...
GGCCCGGCGGCCGTCCGTGGGCAGGCGTTATGAATGCGCAGGCGTTGGCCATTCGCGTCGACGCCCAAAGCGGCTTGGCGGAGTGGTGGGCGAGAGACAGTGGGGGCTTTTCCCGCGTGGCACGCATTTTCCCGTTGGTGTCGCTGCTTCATGGGGAACGGAAACGGCATCTGGAGATTGTCCGCTGGCGAAGCTGGACTAACGATAGTCTGAGCCGTTTGTCCGCGCTCCTTGTCGGCGATTTGGGGCCGAAGGGCCAGGAACTCGCCGAGATCAAAATGAACGTGCTGGGGCAGGAGGAAGAGCCGTTCGGGATTCTCGTCCAGGTAACCCTCGAAGCCAAGCGACCGGTTTATCTTCGCGCTTTTGTCACGCCGAAAATCCTGGCGGGCGACGGGACGTTTGGCGATCGCAGAGACGAAGGCCTTCTCCCCGGTGTCGAATACCTCGAGCAGGGGGAGCGCTCCTCGAGTCGGCTCGACTATCACGCGGATGAGTATTTGCGCACCGTTCCCCATCCGAAGAAAATTACTGTCCCTCTGATGGCGCTGACTTGCGGAAATCATCTGATCATGCTCAACTGGGATAGCCCTCGGCCCAACGGCGACGGCTTGCTCGCTCCCGCGGCCGGCTTTGCTTCGCCCAATTTTGTAGAGGGCCAGAAGAATCATCTGATGACGTTGTTCTGGCCATCGGTTCCCGATTTGGTTCGCGAGAACAGCTGGGAAGCGGAGAAGCCCACACTCCTCAACCCCGGCCAACATCTCGATTTCCAGTACCGGCTGTATGCGACAACGCGGCCCGGTATCCACGTGACTGAAGCGATTCCGACCTCTTTCGGGCGGATGGGCAAGGAGTGGCAGCCTCCGCTGCCGAAACCACCGCGCGATGTGGACGCCGAACGCGCGCTGTGCCGCATCGCTTACACCGATGTGGTCTGGCGCGAGAACGAGCGCGGCTGGAATCACGCCTTGCCTGCATCCGCCACGCAATGGGCGCCTCAGCCCTATACGTTCAATCTCCAGTTCCTCGAATCCGAGCGCGCCGAAATGACCTCGGGGCCGGAACGAACCCGCATCAGCCAGACCATCGAACAGGCTGCGGCCCGTCGCTGGAAAATGAACGGCGAGCGGCCCACCGCGGACGACTACTATTTTGTGGGCGAGACCTTGCTGGGGTGCATCGAGGCGAAGCAGGCGCAGGCGCGCTACATGATCAAGCAGCAGCGCGACGACGGCTCGTGGGGGTTCGACCCGCGCGATCCGCAACGGTCGGAACTCGGCGCGCAAGGTCAGGCCGAGCTGGGCATCGTCGCCGACCACGCCATCCCGATTCTGCAATATGCGCTGATGACCGGCGACCGCGAGGCCGAAGCTGCCGGTCTCAAGGCGTTGGAGCAAATGAAACGATATGTCATTCCCCGCGCGGCGCAGGTTTGGGAGATTCCGCTTCACACGCCCGACATCATGGGTTCGGCGCGCGGCGTGACGGCCTACCGCCTCGGTTATCTGCTGACGGGCAAGGGCGAGTATCTGGAGCGCGCCGACTATTGGCTCGCGACGGGCCTGCCGTTTGTCTATTCCTGGGGACACCCCAATTGGCCCTATTGGCGATATGCGACGATCCCGGTTTTTGGCGCCACGCACTATCGCGCGCCCAACTGGGAAGGCTTGCCCGTGCAATGGTGTGGTCTGGTTTACGCCGAGGAGATGCTTCGCTGCGCCCCGCTTCTCCACTCCTCCTATCGGTCCAATAGGTCCTATACGTCCCATGACGAACGCGTTGCCGTGGGGATTCTCCACAGCGGCATGTGGCAGCAACCGGCCGAAGGCGAGTATCGCGGCCTGCTGCCCGATTCCTATCCTTTTGCCTCGAAGACGGGCAACGGGCCGTTCATCAATCCCGAGACCATTCTGCGGCCGCTGTGGCTGATGCGCGGGTTTGATTTCCGCGTCAATTCGGTCGTCCTGCCGCGTGGCGCCGACCGCGCGCTTCGCCTGAGCGCGTTGGTCCGAATCACGACCGCCACTATGGCCACCGATCGTTCTCTCGCGGCGACGTTCAGCGCCGTTCGTGGATTGCCTTTCGGCGTTTCGATTTGTGGCCTCGCGAGCGCGCCGCTCGAAGTCTCCTGGCAAGGCAAGCCCGTAGCCCGGCGCGACAGCCTCAATCGCAATGAATCGTGCTGGAACTCCCTGTCCGACCGCAGCTGGCTGCTGATCAATCTCATCGGCAGCGGCAAGGAAGACGAGTTGGTGGTGCGCTGAAACGCCCAAGCCCGAACTGTCCGACCAGACCAAAAGAACCAATGGGACCCACAGGGCCAACAGGGCCAATAAGTCCTATAGGTCCGACCAGTCCGATCCCTCAAATCCCCGCGATCTTCCAGACCTGGTCGAGCGATTCCTTGGTGGCGCGGATGGCGTCCTGCTCCGGCATTTTCCGGATGCGCTCGCTGAACGGCTCGACCATCACAGGGCCGTCGTAGCCGATCCCTTGCAGGCCGCGCAGAAAGCCCCTGATATCAATCACGCCGGTTTCGCCGGGCATGCACCGCACGTTGTCTTTCTGCTCATCCACGCGAATGCCTTTGGGTGCGTCGTTGACGTGGACGTCCACGATGGTCTTGTTGGTCCACCCGTCGAAATCCCTGGTCGTTCCGCCCGAAGTGTACCAATGCCAGCAGTCGAGGAGCAGCCCGACGTTGCCGGTTCCGATGGCGTCGCACAACTCGAGCATCCCTTGTGCGTTCCAGATGAACTCATATTTCCTGCCCGCGCGAGACGTCTTCGGCCCGACGAACTCAAGACCCAGCCGAATCTTGTAGTCTCTGAGGATTTTCGCTGTCTCGCCCAGCCGCCGCCGGTGCAGCTCGAAGTTCTCCTTGAAGGGGAGTTCATCGCTGGCAGGCGAGAGATACGTGCAGCAGCGCGTACAGCCGAATTGGGCGGCCGCGTCGGCGAGGCGTGGCAGCTCGGCGATCCTCTTGCGAAACTCTTCGTCGCCTCTGCGGAAGTTGACCGGCAGGCCAAAACTCGCCGGCTTGAGATAGTGGTTGGCCAGGTGCGTCTTGGCTTTCTCGATCCCGTAGCTGATCACGTCGGCCGGGCTGAAATAGATGCCCCGGAAACCCGCCTGACCGGCCAGCTCGACCGACTTTTCAAAACCCGCCTTCACGCCAATCGCCGATACACTCAATGCCTTGAACATGCAAAACCTCCTCAAAAAAGTCCACCCCGTCCACCCCACATCCACATGTGCCCGGGAGAAAACATGCGCGGACTTGCCAGACCTCTGGACGAAAAAGTCTAGATCTTCAACGTCGTCTCGAGCTTCTCGTTTTCCTTCATCATCTCCTCCCAGGTCACCATCGCGCCGCGATAGGCGGCGATGCGTCCCAGGACCGACGTCAGAGTGCTCTCGGCGCCCCGCGCGCCGCTGTTCACCGGCTTACCGGTCTCGATCGCCTCGACGAACGCTTTGACGTTTGCCACCGCCCCGTCCTGATAGATGTTTGTGGTCAGGCCACCCTCCCACGGATTATCGCCCGTGATCTTGACCGGTCCGCCGTAATGGGAATCCACCGTTCCCTTGTTCCCGAACAGACGACAGCACAGATCGTCATAGCCTCGGGCATACTGGGCGGAGCTGAAGTCCATCAGCACGTCGTTGGGATACCAGTAGGTGACGAGGAAGTGGTCCCAGCAATCGCCGACGTCCACACGCGCCTTCCGGCCGCCCGTGCCGATGGCCTTGGTCGGGTGCGACTGGAGGAACCAGTTGCTGACGTCAAGGACGTGGATGTTCTGTTCGACGATGATGTCGCCCGAAAGAACCTTGTCGAACACCCAGTTGCGCAATCGCACCGCATCGGGCGTGTCGCCGGGCATAGACTTCTGCACACCCAGCCGGCCGGCGATATAGTAAACCTGGCCCGAGACCGGCTTCCCGATCGCGCCTTCGTGAACCCGCTTGGCCGCTTCGATATAGAAGTCGGTGCTGCGAGTCTGGAAATCCACGAGGAAGCTCAGGTTCTTGGCTTTCGCTTTTTCGCTCGAGGCCGCGATACTTTGGCAACCGGGCACATCCACCGCGACCGGCTTGGCCGTATAGACATGCTTGCCCGCGTCCACGGCGGTCGCCGCATGCAGGGGGTGAAAATAGGGCGGGCTTTCCACCAGCACCGCGTCCACCCCTGATTCGATCAGGGCTTTATAGGCATCCAGTCCGACGAAACAACGCTTCTCGTCGAGCTCTGCCCCCTTCTGGAGCTTGTCCAACTCCCTTTTCACACTGTCCACGCGATCCTTGAACGGATCGGCGATGGCCACGATCTTCGCCGTAGTGTGTTGAGGGAAAAAGCGGCTGACAAAGCGCCCGCGTCCGCCACAGCCGATCAACCCTACACGCAGCGCGGAATTGGCGGGAGCACCACGAACCGATTCGGGCTTGACGATGACCAGGCCGGCGGTTGCCGCGGCGGCCGTCTTGAGGAAATCACGCCTCCGAATGATACCCCTTTTTGAACCCATGGGCTGGCTCCTTTGTCTCGTCTCGATTGCGTCTCGCAACGAGCTCTCTTCTATCCATCTCCATTTGCCAAGCGCAAGCAAGAATCATCGAGGGCGGCGAAGAGAAACGGGCAAACACGCACGGAGCGATCTGCAGAATGCCCAGCGCGCCCGCCTGTGGCTCGAACGCGGTGGCTACTCGGTGCCGTCAAAGTGACGGCCTTCAGTGAGATTCCGTGCTGAGCCGCTCAGCGGTCGCTGTATCGCTAGGAGCAGTGTGTTGCCTGGCTCCAGGGCGAACGGACAGTTGGTTCCAAATGGGGGCAGTGGACCGGACAGGCCCATTGCCCCTTTCTCTCATCCAGTGGCCGCGGATGGGCCTGCCGCGGTTCCCAACCCTCCACGGGCAATGCGGACGACAAGAATGAGCTGCGCCCCGTGTTGGCCGGGTCCGACAAAAGTGCTTGACACCATGGTCACGGGCCATAGAAACTTTCTTCCAGTTCTCAGTGAGGAAGGGCAAAGTTCCTTTCGGTCTGCGCAGGACAACGCGGGGCTGTAGTTCAGCTGGTTTAGAACGCCGGCCTGTCACGCCGGAGGTCGCGGGTTCAAATCCCGTCGGCCCCGCCACTCCAAACACTCGACTTACGCGCTCTCCGCGACCGCCACATCCACCACCTTGCACCCCTCTCTTACACCCCCATCCCGAGACTAAGGGCGCCTAAGAAAATGCCTCACCACGAAGAGACAAAGACACCAAGAATCCTTTGTGCCTTTGTGTTTTCGTGGTGAAAAGTCCTTCCCCTTTAGATTAGGGGGCGCGTCGTTGCCCTGACCGTCCGGTGTGTCAAGTTGCTGGAAACGCTGGAGTTCCATTCTTGGCGAGCGACGGGAACCTGAGGGCCGGCAGAACTCGGTCACGCCAGTTGGCTGGGATTCTCCATCAGTTCTTTTAACCGCGCCAGAAATCGTGCCGCCATTACTCCATCAATCAGGCGGTGGTCGCAGCTGAGCGTCAGCCTGATGGTTTTCGAAGGTTTGAGCACGTTGTTGCGGACAACCACCTGCTCGCGCACCGCGCCGACAGCGAGGATGGCGGCCTCGGGCGGATGGATGATCGCCGTGAACTCTTCGATGCCATACATCCCCAGATCACTGACCGTGAAGACACCCTCGCCGAGCCCTTCGGCTTTTCCCTCGCGTGCCGCGGCAAGGATTCGCCCGATTTCGCGAGCCAGCTGTTCAAATGTCATGCTGTCTGCGCTGCGCACCACAGGAACCACCAACGCGTCCTCGGTCGCCACAACGATCCCAATGTTGGCGGCAGGAAGCGTGACGACGTCATCGCCTTCCAGGCGGCTTCGGAAGGCGGGGAACTCACGAATGGCTCTGGCACATGCCATCACGATCACATCGTTCAGGCTGCAAGCTATCTCGGCTTTGTGCGCTTCATAGAAGTCGAGCGCCGGCTTCGCCTCGATGGTGATCTTTACATAAAAGTGGGGGACGTTCTGTTTGGAAGCGGTCACGATGCGCGCGATCGCTTTGCGCGTCGGGCTCATCGGGCACCGACCCGGTGATCTTCTTCGAGAGACAGCGGATTTACGACCAGCCGGAAGAGTTTGTCCCGGGAGGCGTGCCGGAGGGTTACTACGAAGTGCCCTTCGGTCAGCCGGTCGTGAGGAAAGAGGGCCGGGATCTGACGATGCTCACGATTGGTGCGACGCTTTACCGTGTGATGAAGGCTGCCCGACAGCTCGAGAAGAAGTTCGGTCTCTCGTGCGAAGTGATAGATGCGCGGTCGCTTGTCCCGTTCGACTACCAGACGGGGACCCAACAGCGTTCCGGCCCGCATTCTCACCGCGCGCGGCTATTCATCCGCGACGGACAACTGGGCAGGATCGTTTCGGCGCGGATGGGTTTCCACCGCAATATCATGCCTGGATTTGGAAGACCGCCGGACCAGACGCCGCCGGCCGAATTGGACTGGGACATGTTTCTCGGGCCCGTTCCGATGCGGCCCTACAATCCCAACCGCGGGATCTACCATTTCTGCTGGTTCTGGGACTACTCCGGCGGGCAGATCACCAATCTGGGGGCGCATTCGCTGGACGTCGTCCACTGGTTCCTGAATCTTCAAGGACCAAAGGCCGTCTACAGCACCGGCGGACGCCACTTCCTCGACGACAATTGCGAAACACCCGACGTTCAGGATGCCATCATCGAGTATCCCGGCTTCGCGGCGGCCATTTCAATCCGGGAGTGTTCCCGTGGCAGGGATTCCGAATTCTCTGAGTTTCTATGGGACCAACGGTTCGCTCAGCATCTCGCGCGTTTCCTTCTGATTCACGCCGCTTTGCCGGGGATGCGCGAGAAGCGGTCAGGACGGATTGTCAATATTGTCTCGGTTGCGGGAAAACGCGTGATGCCGATCGCCGGTTTGCCGTATTGCACCTCGAAGTTCGCGCTGAGTACCCTTGGTACTTTCGTTAATCTGGAAGAATGCGAAAAGAACGGAATCAGGGTCACGAATATCTATCCCGGCGAAGCGAACACACCTCTTGTGGACAAACGGCCAGTGCCGCCGCCCCCGGAAAAGCGCGCCAAGATGCTGCAACCCGAAGACATCGCGGCTTGCGTGGCCGTCGTAGCGAAGCTGCCACCCCGCGCCGTCGTTCAGGAACTGGTCATCGCACCGGCGCATATGCTGATTGATTGACGAATGCGTTTTGTCCCGTAGCTCAGCTCTGCTGTGGGCGTTCGAACCTGTCCGACGGGTCGGACAAGTCAGACAGCTCCGACGGGTCGGACAGGTCAGACAGCTCCGACAAGTCAGACAGCTCCGACAAGTCAGACAGGTCCGACAAGTCAGACAGGTCCGACAAGTCAGACAGGTCCGACAAGTCAGACAGGTCCGACAAGTCAGACGGGTCGGACAGGTCAGACAGATTGGCAAAAAGCCCAAACGCCCACAGAAGGGCCAGGCTACAGGCTCTCGCTGGACACGTACCGACGGACAAGGACATCGCCATGGCAGAACAGGACTACTTGCATCTGGTTGGTCAGCAACACCAAGACGGCGTGGTGGCACGATTCCGCCGACCCGGCCGAACTGGCGCTGGGACTCGAGCGGGGCGCCGTAGGAGTCACCACTAATCCCTGTCTATCCAATCTCTCCTTGTGCAAGAACCGAGTAATGTGGGCAAGAGAAATTGAGGGCGTACTATCGCAGCATCTGGAATCGGAAAGCAAAGCAGAAGCGCTCATGAGGATCGTGGTCACCCATGCCGCGAGGAAGCTCATGCCCGAGTTCGAGCGGACCCAAGGCAAAAGGGGGTACGTTTGCGCGCAGGTCAATCCGGCGCGGGCCGGCGATCGCGGAGGCATGCTCTCGATGGCGAGGCGTTTTCACGGATGGGCGCCGAATATCGCCGTGAAGCTGCCCGCGACGGCCGCCGGTCTGGATGTCTTGGAGGAGTGTGCGGCACAAGGGATCACCGGCACGGCGCCCGTCAGCTTCACTGTTCCGCAGGTGATCGCGATCGCCGAAAGATACCGCCGGAGCATCGAGCGGGCAAAACGAAACGGAATCGAGCAAGGAAGGTGTTTCGGCGTCATCATGATTGGCCGCCTCGATGATTATTTGAGAGAGGTGGCTCAGGATTGCCGGGTGAGCGTTGACGAGTCCGATATCCGGCAGGCCGGGCTGGCGGTGACGAAACGCGCATACTCGATCTACCAGGAGCGCAGGTGCGAGGCTGTTTTGCTCGTGGCTGCCCTGCGAGGGACCTACCACATGACGGAACTTGCCGGAGCCGAACTCATCATGTCGTTCGCTCCCAAATATTAGGAAATCCTGCTGCGCGAGGATCTTCCGCGCGAGAAACGAATCCATCGGGAGATCGCTCCGGACGCCGTGGAGAGACTGGCGCGGATGCCGGAGTTCCAACGCGCCTACGAGCCGGAAGGAATGGCGCCGGAGGAGTTTGTTGCATACGTTTTAGCACCAAGTGTTACCGGCAGAACCTTGTCCTAAGGCGGCCTGTGGCCGCAACCAAAGTTAGGCTGAAGAAAGAAGGGTGAATAAAAGTTCGTGAAAAAAATGGCGCACGGCCCTCAGGGTTTGTTTGAAAAGGAACAAATTCCCACAAGGGGGTGCGGCATGGAGAAGTTCTTGAGCAAGCACGGCAAGGCCATCAAGGGGGTGATCGGCTGTTTTGATCGGGTGGTGTTCAAGGGGTATTTGCCGATCAGTTCGTCCGGCTCGATGGAAAACTTCATGGCCCAAAACGGGTTGTTGATCAAGGATTTTAAGAAGTTTGTGCTGCGAGCGTCGGCGCGGGTGAAAGGCTATGCGCTCGGCATGGCGAAGCGAACGGGGCGTCCGATGAGACCTTATCTACTGATCTACGCAAAACGGCTGGGAGCCTGTCGGAATACCTCGGTTTTCCGAGGGTTGTGTGAGTCGGTTTTGCGTTTGAACTGACCTCCGGATCGTGTTCGAGCCGGGTGGGAGCCGTTTGTTCGTGCCGGCGGGGAGAAAATGGTCTGCCCGAGGGCCCTTTTAGGCCGTTTGCACCTTCCAACGGCTCCGATGGAGTTTGAGCAGGTTATGCGTCAGACAAATCAGATCCCACTCGGCCGCGCTCTTGGCCAGGAGGCGCAGCAGGAATTGCCAGAAGCCGCGGGCGTCCTTGATCTGCCCGAAGACGGGCTCGACGGTTTGCTTGCGTTTCTTGCAGGCGCCGCGGCCGCGCAGCGTCCGCAACTTGCGCGCCATCCGTTCCTTGACCGTGGCGTTTTGGGGAATGCGTCCGCGCGGCGACAGCACGTGTTCGCCGTGGTTTTGCCGGCCGGTCGCGAGAAACGGTTCGATCTCTTCCGCTTCGAGGTCGGTGACGTTGTCCTCGCTGAAGTAGCCGTTATCGGCGCTGAGCTCGTCGGGTTTGTCCCCAGCGAGGTTTTCTTTCATCTTCTCGACCAGCGGCACCCCTTGCTGTTTGTCGTTGGCTTCCTGTGTGACGTGCGTGGCCACGATGATCTGCGCATACGGATCCACCACGGCCGGACAGTTGTAACTCTGCTCGAACGACTTGGTCGCGCCGTCTTTCATAATCCGCGATTCGGGATCCGTGAAGTTGTATTGCGCTTTCGGGCTGGGCGTGTCGGGAACCTCTTTCGGCGCGGGGCCTTTGTGCTTCTCGCCCGACGCTTCCCGTCTTTTTTCTTCCTCGTCCCGCTCGGCCCGCGCTCTCTCTTCCAACGCTCTCTTGGCCTGGCGAATCTTGGCCAGGCGGGTCTGCCGAAAACGAAGTTCTTTGGGCAACTCATCGCCCCGCTTGCCTTTGCCGTGCAACGCATCTTCTTCGGCGTCCACCTGCTCGGCCAAGGCCAGCAGCCGCTCGACCTCCGCCTCCAACTCCTTTTCTTTCTCTTTCATCCGGTCATACGACATCGCCTTGTGCTTGCTGGCGTTCGCCCGCACCTTCGTTCCGTCCAACGCCACGTGGCCCAACTTCACCCGCCCCGCCTCGCGGCACAACTGCAACACCTGCACGAACAACGCCGCCGGCGCCTGCCAGTGCCGCTTGCGAGACTCCGCGATCGTGTCGTGGTCCGGAGGCCGGTCCGCCGACACCACCCGATCCCCCACGTCCCGATACGTCGCCGCCTCGAGCTTCCGCGAACTGGGCACCCCCAGACAGTAGGCCTACAGCAGCAAACTCACCATCATCTCCGGATGATGCGGCGGCTGCCCGCCGCGAGACCTCCACGGAACCGGAGCTTCTGGGAGCCTGTGAATAGCCCTCAGAATGAGGAATCGTTGCTAAATCGCCACCCTTCGCGGGCTAACAGCCCACGCCACTTCGAGTTTTGCAAAAGCCTCCGTGGATAAGCACGGGCCGGGGCCCGTCGGTTGCGGCCACAAAGGCCGCGTCGGCTGATTCCCGGTTTCGCTCAGGAAGACAAAATATTGCGCAGGCGGCGAACGGCGGCGCGGACGTAGCGTCCGGCGCGGCGGGGAGAGCCGGCGCGAACCAACGTGCGGGCAATGTAGGTAGGGCGCAGCGAGAGGCGGAGCAGCGCGCGCCGTCGCCAGCGGTTCATCTCCTCACGCGAAAGATGAAAGGTCCGCGCGGCGGCTCGGGCATAGCCGGCTTCCTTGCATTCGGCCTCATCGAGCAGCCCTTCGGCGCGGGCGATCTCATAGAACTCGGTCGCCGGCAGCGGATAGGCGATGTTGAAATCGAAAAAGTCGGTGTCGAGTTCGCGGGCCAGTCGAAACGTCTCGTCGAGCGTGGCGGCGCTTTCCCACGGCAGGCCGATCACATAGAAGGCGTGGGTGCGAAGGCCGTGGCGGCGGCACACCTCGACGGCCCGCCGCGCTTGCTCGACCCGCGCACCTTTCTTCATTTTGTCGAGCATTTCCTGCGAGCCGCTTTCGACGCCGAAGGCCACCACCCAGCAGCCCGCCCGCCTCAGCCACTCCGCCCGTTCGTCATCCATGGTGTCCACGCGGCTGTTGCATCCCCAGCGGATGTCGAGTTGCGTCTCGACGATTCTGCGGCAAAGCTCAACCACCCATCGCCGGTTGATCGTGAACGTGTCGCCGTGAAAGAGGAATTCGCGGATGCCAAAGTCGCGCACACATTGCTGGATTTCGCCGACGACGTTTTCGGGCGAGCGAAACCTCACGCGGTGGCCCGACAGCGCGCCCGCGGGACAGAAAATGCAACGCGAGGGGCAGCCGCGGTGGGCGTGGATGACCGTCAGGAGGTTGCCGGTTTCGGGACTGCGATAGCGCGCATTGTCGAGCAGGTCGCGCGCAGGATAGGGCAGCGAATCGAGATCGTCGAGAAAGGGGCGTGGGGGGGGCGAGACGACTCGCGTCACCTCGCCTTCGCACTCGCGGAAGCACAGACCGGCGACCGCGTGAAGGTCCGTCACACCGACCAGCTCGGCCAGTGTCGGTTCGGCCTCCCCCACGACTACGACGTCGAGCGTCGGGGAGGCCGAGAAAACCTCCTCGCGTCGGTAAGCTAGTGATTCGCCGACACCCACGGTCAGGATCTCGGGCGCGAATTCCTTTGCCGCCTCGCAGGCCTTGAGGTCGGCTTCCAGAGTCGCCAGGGTCGTTTTGATGATCACGGCATCGGGCGTGAACGACTTCAGATCGTCGAGATAGTCGCCCCAACCCAGCCCCAGGCCCGGATAGTCGCGCAGTCGCACCTCGGCTCCCCTGGCGCGCAAGACGGCGGCGTAGATCGCCAGATCAATCGGCGCGAAAACGACCTCGATCGTCTGGTCTTCCACTCGCGACTGGCAGCGATCGTCGCGGCGATAAAGCCCGGTGGGAGGATTCATTACCAGGAACTTCTCTGGGGAGCGAAAAGCCATTACCGGTTCCGTTCGATGTTCTCTTGGATCCAGTCGGCGAAACTTTCGGTCGTGGAGAAGATCGCGAACGGGGCCGCACCGTTCAGCTGGTCGAAGTTGGACGTGGCGGCCCAGGCCGCCCCCAGCGCCATCACGCCGGCAACCTTGGCCGCCTTCACGTCGCTGGGTGAGTCGCCAACATAAGCCACGCGCTCAGGCTCGGCGCGCCACTTGGCCAGGATTTTCTGGATGGACGGCGCCTTGATGTCGCCCTCGGGAGAACCGGTTTCGATGGCGTCGAAGTGGTTGGCCAGGCCAAGATACTTCAGCGAAATCGCCGCGCTCTCTTTGCCTTTGCCCGTGACGATGCCCAACCGGACGGCGCGCCGCTGCAGAAGCTCCAGGATGGTGTCAACACCTGGAAAAACGGCCCGGCATCGTTCGTGCGCTTTTTCGTACAATGACATGTACGTGGCCAGGCATTCCTCCCATCGGTCGGGCACCAGCCGCGAAATGATGCCCACTTCGCTGGGCCCGAAAAGCGCCACGATTTCCTCGTCCGACATGCAGCGGCCCGTGTATTGCTGGATCGCTTCGCGACAGGCGGCGACGCAGACGGGGATCGTGTCCGCCAGGGTTCCGTCCAGATCGAAAATCACACCTTTTAGTTTCATCGTCGTTCCATTCGCTCCTGATCGAACAGGCATTTCGCCTGCGTGAATATTGGATGATCGTCACAGGCGGGAAGCCTGTGTTATCGGGTCACTCCCCTCCAAAGATCGCGCTGACACCCCCAGGCGCCCGAGCCGTGTTGCCGCGCCGATGCACACAATCGCGATCAGCGGAAAATGATAGCGTTCCTGACCCAACCAAAGCGCCGTGATCAGAATCGTGTAAAGCACAAACACATCGAGATAAGGATAACCACTGTCATGGCAAATGCAAGAGGTAGATGAACGTTGACGGCGCGGTGCCAGCCCCGGCCGCGCCAAAGGACCAGAAATGTTGCCACCGGAAGGAGAACGCTTGATACCTCGACGGGAGGGAACGCCATGAATCCCCTTCTCAACCCAAAACTCGTCTAATAATTGGCCCTCGGACCGGATTTGTCAAATGGCAAGGAACCGCCGGCGTTCCAAAAGCGTTCTCGCTTGACGATCCCATGCCTGGTACGAAGGCTTGGTTCAGAGCCGCGTACTGTGGTCTGACGGCTGCGGGGCGCGAGCACGGATCGGATTATGGGAACCAACGACGCACAAACCTGGAGCGAAACCTGGCGCGGGAGGCGCGGGAAAGTCCGACCACGATGGGGGTTCATCTTTCGCCGGATCGCCCGCCACGTGGCACTCGAAGACAAAGAGGTTTTGGAGCTCGGTGCGGGCGAAGGCAGCCTGAGCTACTATGCCCTTCAGGCAGGCGCGCGGCAGGCGACGCTGGTGGATTTTTCGGACGAGGCCTTCCGACTCGCGCGGCAATTGCTCGCGGGATGGCCGGCCGACAAAGTGGCTTATGTCAAGGCCAGCCTGCTGGACGTTGAGCTGGGTCGGCAGTTCGATCTCGTCTGGTCGTCGGGCGTCGTCGAGCACTTCGCCGGCAACGACCTCGCGCGTTGCATCGAACGCCACACCGCGCACAGTCGCCGCTACGTGGCCATTTGCATCCCGTCCGACACGCCGTTCAATCGCCGCCGCGCCCGCGATCCTCACACCCACGCGCTGTTCGGTTTCTGGCAGACCATTCCCGACGAAACGCTCGCGGGACTGATTCGCGAGCAAGGCTTCGAGATTCGCGTGTGCGAGCGATTCCGGCGGTCCTACGGTGTGCCGCTGTTGCAGCTCAAAGGAACGCGGCGGGTCCAGGCCTGGCTCCACCGGCTGATCTTCGATTTTCTTCTCGCGCCGGTTCTGCCGCGGCGGCTCGGCGGACTGCTGCTCGTGGTGGGCGAGCGGCGCGCCGGATCTGAGCAACAGGCGGGTGATTCTTCTTCCACCAGTCGTCGAAACGGTGATTGTTCATCAGCCCGCCGTCGCGAATGGTGCAATCGTGGATTTTGATTTCGGGCCTGGAAGTGACCCACGAACCCCTTGCCTCGCCCTCTCTCTTCTGAGTCATACCTGGATCGCCTTTCTGAAAAAGTCATCGGCCACGTCGTGTCGTAAATCTGAAATTATCTTTGTCCTGATGCGGGCCATCAAGGTCCGGATGACATTTTCGGGAGGGACAGCTTGACACCCCATGACCTGACAATAGACTCATCCGCCATGAGCCCGGATGAGAGGCAATTGTCTGTTTGCCGCATCCCGTCAAGTAGCGTCGGAAAAAGCAATTTCCCATCAGACCACATGTCCCCACGGGGGGCTCCACAAGGAATGACAACTACGCTATTCTCAGGTCAGTCCTGCGCCGAGGAGGTGTGAGCATGTATTTCAAGTTATGGATCCAACGGCTCTTCCTTGCTGCCCTGCTTGTCGTTTTTGCCGGGTCGAACTGGGCGGCCGGCCCGAAGAAGATCTATGTCAACACCGATTTGGAGGGGATCAGCGGGGTTTACAAATTCGCCCAGACGCGCGAAACCACCACCCCGCTGGCTCTGCAGGCGAGAGAGTATTTCATGGGCGACGTGGCCGCGGTAGTCCGCGGGCTTCGCGACGGGGGCGCGACCGAGATCGTGGTGCTCGATGGCCACGGCAACCAGGCGGTCATTCCCCATCTTATGGCGCCGGGGGCGAAATACATCACCGGCAAGCCCCGGCCCCGAGGACTTTACGGCCTGGATGAAACCTACGCCGGCATGGTATTCTTGGGCTTTCATGCCATGATGGGCACGCCCGATGGGGTGCTGAACCACACGCAGTCGTCGAAAACCGAGAACCGATACTGGTATAATGGCGTCGAATCCGGCGAGCTGGCTCAAGATGCCGCAATTGCCGGGCATTTCGGCGTGCCGCCGATCCTGGTCACCGGCGACGAGGCCACCTGTCGCGAGGCGGAGAAATTCTTCGGCAAATCTTGCGTGACCGTGGCCGTGAAGAAAGGCGCCGCGCGGGAGTCGGCCATGCTCTATCCCTTCAAGGAGACGCGCAAGGCGCTCTACGAGGGCGCCAAGCGGGCCATGGCGGCTATTCCTAAGTGCAAGCCCTACCGGCTCGACCTGCCGATCAAAGCAAAAAAGCAGTATCTAATTCTTGACGGCTCCCCGAAGCCCAAGCTGGTGACCAAGGAAGGCACAATCCCGGACGCGCTGCACCTCCTGGATTTCTGAGGGAACGTGGTGGCTGGCCCTGAATTCACGTTAGTGTAACCCAACAATCTTATTTGACAGGGCAGACCAGCTCCAAGGATGGAAAGTAGGCTTTGTATCTCCGGCTGTCGCGAGTCAAAAGGCGGAGGCCGGCTATGGCGGCATGTGCGCCGACGAAAAAGTCCGGGAGCGTCGAGGTTCTGCCCCCGCCTTTCTTCCGGTAGGCGAGGAATGCCTTCCCCGCAAGAAACGCGGCCTCGAACGGTATCTGAAGGCGCTGGAAGAACTCGTGCGGCAAGCTCGCTTCAACTTCCTCGATCGTCTTGAATCTGACGGAGACCTCCGCATAAACGATGGGATTGATGTAGAGTCTTCCCGCGTTCGCGCATTTCTCAATAGCGGAGGACGACCACTCGAACCCGCGCCGGTCCTCGGTGAGAACGTCCAGAAGAACGTTGCTGTCCACCAGGGTATCCGGCATCAGGTGCCTCGCGTCAGAGCCATGATCTCGTCCGTGGTCATCCTGACGGTTCCGCGACCCCGAAGATGGGCGACGATCCTGCGCCCTCGGCTGCGAGCATTCTTGACGGGCCTTATCTTCGCGGCCTTCCCTTCCACCTCGAACTCCACCTCCGCTCCCGGCAGAATCCCGAGCTGCTCGCGGACCGCCTGCGGGATGGTGACTTGACCTTTGGTTGTGACCTTCATGGTTGCCTCCTCAATTCCTACCGGCAAGAGTAATACTCTTGCGGAGCGCTGTCAACCCAGAAAGCGCCGGATTTCCGACGCCGGCGGAGGCTCATGAACGCTGCTCTTTCGGTACCCGTCCCCGATATTGTGAAGAAGGGCATCGCGCGCGAGTCGGCCATCCTGTATCCCTTCGAGGAGACGCGCAAGGCGCTGTACGAGGGCGGCAGGCGGCACCGGTCAGCGACACAAAAGATATGGCTGGCGGAAGTGGGCAAGTCCTCGAGGACTGGGTAGAGCGCCGTGGCGTCAAGGCTCGTCTTCGGGTCCGGATTGTGCCTTCCGGATTCGATCCCTCCAGTATCCGGACCTTCGTTTGCAGTGAGCCACGGCAATAATCCAGACGTGGTCCTCCACATGCAAGTACACAACGACATAAGGGAAGCGCTGAAGCAGATATCTTCGCGTGCCGTCCTCGCGAACCGGCCAAAGGTCGGGAGAGATTCGGACGGTGATCAAACCCGCTTCGACTTCCCGCAAAAAATCCACTCCCAGGCCGGGACATCTGGTCTCATAATAATGCACCGCTTCCCAGAGTTCCACCTCGGCCTCATGAAGAACGGTCGCCGGAATCATCGGCTATGTTTTGCTCGGATGTCGGCAAAAACCTCTTCGGCGGATCGCCCAGCCGCTTTGCCGTCCTGTACCAATCGGACCCGCCGAGCAATCTCCCTCTCCTGTTCAGGGCTTAGTTCGAGGTTGGCGGTCTCCTCCAAAGTGAGGATCAAGTCATGTGCAAGGCTGGCGCGTTCGCTGGCCGATAGCGCCAAGGCTTCTGCTCGTATGGCATTGATTGTCTTTCCCATACCCAACACCCCCCGATTCAATGATACCGCTTTCATTTGTGTCATACGGGTTTTCCCCGCGTCAAGGTGATTTTGAGAGTCAACGATACAGCAGATAGCGCCGCCGTAACCTCGAGAAGTCATCGAGACCCGGCGTGAAGCGTCTCACGATCTCTTTCACGTCAATCCCGCTTTCCAACGCCGTCCTGACGGCCGAGGTGCCTATGGCGTTGT
>Ga0315282_10008247_pt1 | contig 16895 bp, 19 predicted proteins | sample YL17G07_20_MG_FD_203693 | JGI IMG/M metagenome (GOLD analysis project Ga0315282, IMG submission 203693) | Sediment microbial communities from Yellowstone Lake, YNP, Wyoming, USA - YL17G07_20 | ecosystem: Environmental > Aquatic > Freshwater > Lake > Sediment | place: USA: Wyoming | collected...
ACCGGATGAGAGTAGGGTTGCCACACGGAGGAAGTTGGCGCGCGGCCGCGACCAGAGATGAGTTCGCAGGCGGCCCCTCAGGGGCGCTCCCGCGCGCGCGGCTCCTGCAGCGTGGGGAGGAGAAAGGTCTGTCAAAACCTACCCCAAAGGGCTTGACTGGATTAGAGTAGGGGCCAGGAACGGCCGGACACGAAATGGGTGCAGGGCACTCCAAGCGCAGACGGGTCGGTAACCTGAAGAGGCTGTCGCCGGTGAAGCGGGTGCCGCTCATCTTGGAGCGGCTCGGCGGGCACTACGAGCTGCCCGGCCACGCCCGGCCGCTGCCGCCGCTGGATGCCCTCCTCCTCGGCGTGCTGTCGCAGAACACGAACGACGCGAACTCGGACCGGGCCTTCCGTCGCCTGAAGGCCCGGTTCCGCACCTGGAAGCGGGTGCTGGAGGCCCCCCGGGCCGAGGTGGAGGCGGCGGTCCGCGTCGCCGGCCTGTGGGAACAGAAGGCGGCCACCATCCAGGGAGTCTTGCAGCGCCTCATGGCCGACCGCGGCTCTCTCGATCTGGAGTTCCTGCGCGGCCTACCCGCGGAGGAAGGGCGGAAGTACCTGACCAGCCTCCCCGGCATCGGCGTCAAGACCGCCGCCCTGCTGCTCCTCTTCCGCTTCGACAAGCCCGTCTTCCCGGTGGACACCCACATCTACCGCGTCGCCAAGCGGCTCGCCCTCCTCCCCGAGACGGCCACCGTGGACCGGGCGCATAGGATTTTCGACGCGATGCTGGAACCTCAGCAGATGTTCCCACTGCACGTGGCCCTCATCATGCACGGGCGGCAGGTCTGCATCCCGCGCCGGCCGCGCTGTCCGGCCTGCCCGCTGCTGGATCTCTGCCCGCAGGTGGGAGTCACCGAGGTGACACCGTCATGACGCCGGACCGCGCCGCAGAACTCTTTCGCACCTCGCGGGGTCGCCGCGTGCTCCTGCTGGGCGACCTGATGCTCGACGAGTGGGTGTTCGGGTCGGTCAAGCGCATCTCGCCCGAGGCCCCCATCCCCGTCGTGAAGATGCCCCTCACCTCCGAGGCCCGCGCGGAGAAGCCCGGCGGCGCGGGCAACGTCGCCGCCATCCTCCTCTCCCTCGGCGCCGCGGTGAAAGTGGTCGGGCTGGTGGGGGAGGACGAACGCGGGAGCCGCCTCTTGGCCGACCTCCAGCGCCGCGGCGCGGACACCAGCGGCGTGCTGGTGGATGACGCCCGCCCCACGACCCACAAGCAGCGCATCCTCGCCGGGCGACAGCAACTGCTCCGCATTGATACCGAGAGCAGCACGCCCATCGAGGCCGCGCTCGCCGGGCGCGTGTGCGACGCCCTCCGCGCGGGAATGCGGGAGGCCGAGGTCGTCCTCGTCGCCGACTACGCCAAAGGCCTCCTCACACCCGCCTCCCTCCCGCAGGAGTGCATCGCCTCCGCCCGCACCGCCGGGCTGCACTTCTGCGCCGACCCCAAGCCGGCCAACATGGACCTCCTCCACGGCGCCTCGCTGGTGAGTCCCAACGAAGCGGAGGCCCTGGAGGCCACGGGCGCCGCCAACGGGCCCACCGCGCCCGCCGGCCCCGGCGCCCTGCCCCCTCCCGTCCGCCAGGCGGGGCAGGCGCTCCTCGCCCGCCTCGACGCGGAGGCCGTCTTCATCACCCGGGGCGAGCACGGCATCGCCGTCTTCGGCCGCGACGGCGTCGTCCACGAAGTCCCGACCCGCAGCGAGGCCGGCTCCGTGGGCGATGGGACGGGGTGCGGGGATGCGGTGAGCGCGGCGTCCGCGCTGGCGCTGGCGGCGGGGGCGACCTTCCTGGAAGCGGCCGAACTGGCCAACGCGGCGGGAGGCGTCGTCTCCCGCTTCGTCGGCGTCCACGACCCCACGCCGGAGGAAGTGGTGGCGTGGGTGCAGGGGAGGGGGTGAGGGAGCTTCCTCCAGATGACCAGAACCCGAATCAGGTTGGCGTTACCTATCCTGGCACTTGCTTTGCTAGGCACCTTGACCTGGTTACTTCCTCGTACTGAGGCGGCCCGCCTGAAGGCGTACTACGTCACGCTCTTCCAGGACGCGCAGGTGGTGACCATTAGCCCCTTTGACGGAACGTTCACGGGGGTGCCCCCGAAAACTGTCACACGCCGGGACCATCCGGCGTTCTTCTCGTTCTTGCAGGAGGCCATGCGCCGGGGGGCCGTGAGGGAGGCGGAGCAGACCACGCGGGACACTCCGTGGGCGTTGACGGTGACGGACAAGAACGGGCGCCGAACAGAAGTGGTGGTGGATGGGTGGTTGTGGTCGCGTGATCAGCCCAAGTCCGGGGATCTTCGGTTTCGCCCGGTGTTGGCGAATGGCAAAGAGGGGATTGCGGACAGAGTGACGGAGTTGATGGGGGCCCCCAAGCCGAGTCACTGAACTCAGCGAAGGTGCCCACTTAGGAGTTGGCCGTGATCCGAGAGGATCTTCTCCGCCCCGTCGAGCGAATGTGGGACCAGGAAGTCGCCGAAGGCTGCGGCTATACCGTGCCCGCGCTCGACTTGTCGCGCGACCTCATCGACCGCTACGTCTCCGGCGAGGTGCATCACCTGCCGGGGATGGAGGAGGTGCTGGATCTGCGCGAGGTGCTGCCGGGGGTGGCGGGCAAGGACGTGTTGTGCCTGGCTTCGGGCGGGGGGCAGCAGACCGCGGTGTTCAGTCTGTGCGGGGCGCGGGTGACGTCGGTGGATTTGTGCGAGGGGCAGCTCGAAGCCGACCGGGTGGCCGCGCGGCACTATGGCTATGACATTCGGGCGGTCAAGAGCAGTATGGATGATCTATCCATGCTCGCGGACGAGTCCTTCGATCTGGTGTACCAGGCCGTCTCGCTCTGCTTCGCCCCCGACGTTCGGGCGGTCTATCGCGAGGTGCACCGCGTCCTCCGCAAGGGCGGGGTCTACAACGTGGCACTAAGCAATCCCGCCACCGCGTCTCTCGCGTTCGTGGGAGGCAGCTCCGGTTGGGACGGAGTGGGCTATCGGATCGCCGACCGGTACCAGGGTGGGCCCATCCTGCGGGATGCGACGGGGCGAGAGAACATGGAGGAGGGGGAGCCGATTGGGGAGCACGTGCATCTCTTCCGCGACATGGTCGGCGGGCTGCTCGAACTAGGCTTCATCATCCGCCAGGTCTCGGAAGACTCGCGCCACCTCCAACCCACCATCACCGGCGAACCCGGAAGCTGGACCCACCAGCAGCACTTCGTCGGGTGGCAGATCAACGTGCTGGCGGAGAAGGGCTAGTCCTCCCCCACACTTTCCTCCACCCACTCCAGGTAATCCGCCGAGCCCTCGACGATCGGCATGGCGATGATCTCCGGCAGTTCGTAGCTGTGCAGCCGACGGATGGTGCGCTCCACCTGCCCGTAGAGATCGCGGCGGGTCTTGATCCAGCACTGCCACTCCTCCGCGGTCTCTACTTCGCCCTTCCACCGATAGGTGCTGGCGATGGGGCCGACGATCTGCACGCACGCCGCGAGGCGCCGCTCCACCAACTCCGTCGCGATCCCTTCCGCCTCCTCCTGCCGCTCGACCGTCGTCAACACCTGTAGATACTCGGCCATATGCTCCTCCCGCCGGACAAGAGCATTGGCGGGGCCGGGATGAAAGCCCTGCCGCCGCGCCGAACTCCTGTAGGGCCAGGAAGCGCCATGAGAATCGGCTACCACGTCTCGGTCGCCGGTGGGCTGGTGCGCGCCGCCCGCCGCGCCCACGACATCGGGTGCGAGTGCCTGCAGATCTTCCCGCGCAACTCCCGCGGGTGGAAGTCCCGCATCTACCCCGAGGCCGAGGTCGCCGCCTTCCGTGCGGAGCGCGACGCGCTGGATCTTCATCCCCTCGTGATCCACTCCAACTACCTCGTCAACCTCGCCTCCCCGGACCGGAAGCTGCTCGCCCTGTCGCGCCGCGTGGTGGCCGACGACCTCCGGCGCGCGGGCCTGCTCGGGGCGGAGTTCGTGGTGACCCACTCCGGGCACGCGGTAGGGGAGGATATCGAGGTCGGTCTGAAGCGGTTGGCGGAGAGCGTGCGGGCCCTGCTGCGCCGCGTGCCGGTCGGGGTGCGCTTCCTGCTGGAGAACACGGCCGGCGGGGATCGGCAGCTCGGCGGCCGGTGGGAGCACTTCGCGTTCGTGCTGGAGCGCGTGGACGGCGACCCGCGCCTCGGGATCTGCTTCGACACCTGCCACGCGCACGCCTCCGGGTACCGGCTGGACAGCCCGCGCCGCGTCGGCGTCGCGCTGCGTCTCTTCAACGAGATGCTGGGGCTCGACCGGCTGGCCCTGGTTCACCTCAACGACTGCAAGGCTCCGGCCGGCTCGCACCGCGACCGCCACGAGCACATCGGCGAAGGAACCATCGGAGATGCCGGCCTGCGCGCGCTGCTACTGCGGCGCGGCCTTCGGGACCGGGCGGCGATCTCGGAAACGCCCATTCGCAAGCCCGGCGACGACGCGCGGAACCTGGCCCACGTGCGGGAGTTGCTGGCGCGGCGCTAGTCCACCTGGGCCAACTGCACGTGCAGAAACACCTGCGACGCGTTTGTCAGTTTGCTTGCCACCGCGCCGAACAGCTCCACCTTCACCGTGTCCTGCGTCGAACCGTCAACCTTGAAGTAGACGCGCGCGTCGTAGGGCTTCGGGGCAGTCCCCGGATCATAAAGCCACGCCCCATTCACGCGGAAGTGCAAGGCCTGGGGTTTGGAGGAAGTGCCGACGGAAAGCATGTAGGTGTGCTCGTCGGGGGGAAGGTGGAAGAACTCGGCCTGGCCGAAGCAGGCCAGATAGCCGCCGGGGCCGATCGCCGAGCCTTGCGAGTCGTCCCAGCGCACCGCCTGCAGAACGGGAACGTTGGCCATTCCCGCTTTGACGCGCGCCTCCGTGACCGGTTCCCACGTGATTCCGTTCAGGGTCAGCTTCGAACCCGTGACGTCATCCACGAGGTGCGCCGCGTCCAGCACGACGCCGGATTTGCGCGCGTAGGCCACGGACTTCGCGGCCTCCTTCACCGCCGACACATCCGCGCGAAGCAGTGGCTTCTGCGCCGCTCCGTGCGGCTTCACCAGCGTCGGCGTCTCCGCTGGCTTCTGCGTCTTGAGTTGCGCCACGGTGGCGAGAGCCGGATACTTCAGGCCCAAGTCCTGAACCGTCGCCTTCGCGACCACGGAATCGTCGGCCGCCAGGGCCGCACCTCCCATCAGCAGTCCCGCTAAGACCACCACGCTCCCTACGCGGACGACCTCGTTCCATCTTCCCATCGTCGCTGTCTCCTTTGGCGAGCTTCCTCGCACCGTTCGCCTCCCCAACGGGAAATGCCTGCCGCTCCGGTACGTGCGGGAACTGCGAGGGCGCTAACCCGAGGCCTCCCACAGACCGCGGATCGTCTTCAGCGTCTCCCTGACCAGTTCGCCCCCGCCTTCTGGTCCGACGATGGAGACCGCGGGCATGGCCCCATAGCCGCCGCCCGCGACCGCCCGTTCCGTCGGGAGATACCAGCCGCACCCGGCGGCGAGTTGGACGACCATCGTCTGCGCGGCCGGGCTGCAGGCCTTGATACGCAGCCCATAGTCCAGAAACAACTCGAAGGGGTTGGTGGCGAGGGCCAGGTCGCCGATGCGCAGGACGTGCAGCTCCACGGGCACCGGTTCCGCGATGCTCTTCTCGTCCCCCGCGGCGATCGCCGCCAGCCGCTGGGGCCACCAGAAGCGCGGGTCCATCTGCTCCACCGCCCGCGCGTGCTCGGCCCGCGCCCACTCCCGCTCCTCGGCGGTGGCCCGGCGCGGGCTCAGCTCCAGCCGCCGCACGGTGTGTGCGAACGGCGCCTCGCCGGCCGCCGGCTGGGTGCAGTCCAACGCGCGCACCACCGCGTCCGCCACGCGCAGGGCGATTTCTCTCCGCTCGGAGACGCCGCGGCGCTCCCGCATCTCCGCCTCCAGTCGCCCGTAGAGCAGGAAGTGCGGCGACTGATCGCCGGCCGCAGCGCACAGGGGGAGCACGGACACCCCTTCGCCAAGACGCGCCCGCAATTCGACGCGGACGTCGTGCCAGTAGTCCGCCGACCACACCTCCAGGTGCTCGTCCACCTGCGACGGACAGGGGAGGTTGATGACCACCCCGGTGAGGCGCCGCTCTGCGTCCCACGCGAAGAGCAGGTCCACGCCGTGGTCCTCGTATCCCTCGACCCCGATGAAGTCCTCCCGATTCGTCTTCCCGTACATCTCCGCGTGGCCGTCCGCATAGACGGCGCGCCGATTGTGCCCGACCACCGCGTGCCCGAAGGCGCGGGCGAGGGAGTGGGGCGCGCGCGCCTCCCAGGCTTCGACGGTGGCCTGGGCCGCGCGTTCCGCCACCCACGCCGTGCACTCCTGCGGAGTCATCACCTCCCCGCCGGGAGAGACGTAGTGGCCGTCCTCGATCACCATGGAGGTGTGGGTGTGCGTCGCGGCGAGGAAGAGCTTTTGGACCGGGAAACCGGAGAGGCGCGCGCCCACCCGCGCGCGGACCTCCTCCTGCAGCCGCTCGCTCACCCCGGTGAGGTCACACGACACGATGATCGCGCAGTCCGGCGGGTCGCCCCCCTCCAAGGCCAGCGCGGTGACCAACAACGGGTCCATCGCCTCCCGCGCGATGCGCCGGTACATTTGCCCCATCACCAGGGCCGGCCGCTCCGGAGTGATCTCACGTACTGCCCATCCCAGGCGAAGCATGTGCGTCCTCCACACAAAATGGTCCTAGAATGCCTCTTTCTGCGCCATCCCGCCGCACTCCCACCTGGACGGCCTGGCGCAGGTCCGCCAGGAATGGCTGGGCGGGCCGCGGAAACTCTCCCACGTGCCGACAGGCTTGGCCCTGAGTGAGGAGGCCGTCATGAAAGATACGCTCGCCATCCTGGGGGGAACTCCGGTAATCCCGCCGGGAGCGATGAAGCCCTGGCCGCCGATTGACGAGACCGACCGGAAGATGGTGCTCGATTCGCTGGAGGGCGAGAACCACGCCTTCGGGCCGAACTGCCACGCCTTCCAGGAGGAGTTCGCCGCCTGGAACGGCAACCGCTATGCGATCACCACGAACTCCGGCACGGCCGCCCTCCATATGGGCCTGGTGGCCTGCGAGTGCGGCTGCGGCGATGAGGTCATCGTCCCCGCCTACTCCTGGTCCTCGTCGGCGACCTGCGTGATGCAGCACAACGCGATCCCGGTGTTCGTGGACATTGACTTCGACACCATGAACATAGACGTGGACAGGATCGAGGCGGCGCTGACGCCGAGGACGAAGGCGATCGTCGTCGTTCACCTGCACGGACTGCCGGTGGACATGGGGAAGGTGATGGCGCTGGCGGAGAAGCACGGCCTGCGGGTGATCGAGGACGCCTGCCAGGCGCACGGCGCGCGGTTCGGGGGAAGGAAGGTCGGGACGCTGGGCCACTGCGCGGCCTTCAGCTTCAACCAGAACAAGTGTCTCGTCTCCGGCGAGGGGGGGATGTTCGTGACCGATGACGAGGCGATGTTGAAGCGGGCGCAGGCCCTCTGGTCTTTCGGCGAGGCGGTCGCCCCCACCGGCCGGCGCGACTACCACGTCTACGCGATGGGATGGATGTACCGGAACAACGATCTCGCGGCGGCCTTCGGCCGCTCCCAACTGAAGAAGCTCGACGGCTTCCTCGCCGTGCAGCGGGAGAACGCCGCGGCCCTGACGCGCGCGCTCGCGGGAACGCCCTCTCTCATCCTCCCGGCATCGCCAAAGGGCTGCGAGCACAACTGGTACAACTACACCCTCCGCTTCGATATGGAAGCCCTGGGCCACGCGCAGGACGCCGGCCCGTTCCGCGACAAGATTGTGCGCGCGCTGCGGGCCGAGGGGCTGGAGACGGGGGTGTGGCAGTCCTTCATCCTACCCGTCATGACCGTATTCCAAGAGAAGGACGGCTATGGGCACGGCTGTCCGTGGAGCTGCCCGCACGCGGCCGCGGTGGACTACTCGCCGGAGCGCTTTCCCGCCGCCACCAGGCACTGCTACAGCCACACGGGGATGACCACCCCCCTGCGTGCCCCTAACGGCCCGGAGCTGGCCCTCCTCGCCGCACAGGCAATCCGGAAGGTGCTGGGCAAGGCGGACCAGCTCGACGCGGTCACCTGATCCCGCGCAGGAACCGCGGCTGCCGCAGCCGAAGTGAGGAGGCCGAGGTACGCGGGATGCCCGGGGGTGGCTACGACCTCGACGAGATCCGCCGGCGAGCCGACATCGTAGAGATCATCTCTCCCCACGTCGCTCTCCGGCGGCGCTCCGGCGGCCGCCAGTTGACCGGACTGTGCCCGTTCCACCAGGAGCGCACGCCCTCGTTCTCGGTTGACCCCGAGAAGGGCCTGTGGCACTGCTTCGGCTGCAAGGCCGGCGGCGACATCTTCGATTTCGTCGAGCAGATCGAGAAGGTGACATTTGCCGAGGCGGTGGAGTTGCTTGGCCGTCGCTACGGGCTTCAGCCGCGCGCCCCGGACGGCGGCGCGCGTCAGCACCAGAAGGAGCGGCTGCTCGAGCTTCACGCCCAGGCCTGCGAGCTCTTCCAGCAGTGGCTCAAGCCCGCGCGGGCCGCGCGCGACTACCTGACCACGCGCGGCCTTACCCCCGCGGCCATCACCGAGTTCCGCCTCGGCTACGCGCCGGAGTCGTGGGACTCGCTGCTGAACGCGATGACCACCCGCGGCTTCAAGGCCGAGGAGCTCGCCTCTGCCGGCCTGGTGGTGGCGCGGGAGGGGCGGCACTACGACCGCTTCCGCGACCGGGTGATCTTCCCCATCTGGGACACCAGCGGGCGCGTCATCGCCTTCGGCGGCCGGGCGATGGGGGACGACAACCCGCCCAAGTATCTCAACTCCCCGGAGACCCAGCTCTTCTCCAAGGGCCGGGTGCTCTATGCCTTCGACCGCGCACGCCGGGCGATGGATGAGGCCGGGCGCGCCATTGTCGTCGAGGGCTACCTCGACGCCATCGCCTGTCACGAAGCGGGGTTCCGCGAGACCGCCGCGACCATGGGCACCGCGCTCACCGCCGAGCACGTGCAGATGCTGCGCCGCCGCGCCACCCAGATCGTTCTCGCCTTCGATGCCGATTCCGCCGGCATGGGCGCGGCCCTCCGCAGCCGGGAGCTGTTCCGCCAGGCGGAGCTGGCCGTGCGGGTGCTCAGCCTGCCGGAGAAGGTGGACCCGGACGAGCTGATCCGCACCCAGGGGGCCGAGGCCTTTGCCGCCCGCCTGGAGGCGGCCGTGCCTCTGGTGGAGTGGGAGCTGGGCCGCATCCTGGCCCGGGGCGAGGGGGTCAAGGAGGACGCCCGGGTGGCCATCTTCCAGGAGGCCGTGGCCGCCCTCACCGCCCTGCCCTCGGGTGTGGAAAGAGAATACTACACCCGGTGGCTCGCCCAGCGTTGGGCCCCGAACGACGCCTCACAGACGGCCTCCATGGAGCAGGCCATACGGGCGGAATTCACGCGTTTCGCCGCAAGGAGAGCCGGCCCCGGGCAGCGAAGAGAAGGGGGCGCATCGGAAAGCCCGGTCCCAGAGCGATCCCCAGCGAAGCCAGCGGTAGGCCATTCCACGGAGGCCGATTTGCTGGCCGCATTTGTTCATTATGGGAAGCTGGCTCCGCCTCACGTGCAGGCGCTGGAAGAGGCGGACTTCGAGGGTGAGGCCGGGCGGCTGATCTTCGCGGCCATTCGGGGTCTGGTCGAGGCGGGCCAGCAGGTGACGCCGCAGGCGGTGATGGCGGGTCTGGATGAGTCGGCGCACGCGCATCTCGCCGACCTGGCGATGCGGCAAGTACCCGCGGAACGGGTACAAGAGACTATGGAGGGATATCTGCGGCGTCTGGTGGAGCGGCGGCTGCAGCGCCGGCGGGACGGGTTGTTGCGGCGTCTTGAGACCGTTGGGCCGGGAAGTGAACAGGAAGCGCTCGCGGCGGAGTTGAACGAGTGCAATGAACGGCTGGGGAAGTTCTTGAGTCGGCGAATTGTGGGATAGGGGCCCACACGGTTCCTCTGCAGGGCGGCGGGGGCCACGGCGTGTGTCGCGAAACCCGCACCAAGCAGCAGGCATGCCGATGGGGATGTGGAAGGTCAGGGGCGGAGTTGGAGAGATATGTCTCGGCGTGACTTGAGACAATCCGAAGAGGTGCAGAAGCTCCTCGAGCAGGGCCGCCGCAAGGGCGGGGTCCTCACCTACGCGGAGATCAACGACACCCTCAGCGACGACCGGGTGGACTCGGACCAGCTCGACGACATCCTCCAACTCGTGGGGGACGAAGGGATTCGCGTCGTCGAGGAGTCCGAGGAGACGGTGCGCGGCGACGAGTCGCGCCTGGACCGTCGTGGGCGCGTCTCCCTCGGCGAGGAAGAGATCCCCTCGGTAGAGGGCATCCCCCCGGACGACTCGGTGCGGATGTACCTGCGCGAGATCGGGCGCGTCCAGCTTCTCACCCCGGACGAGGAAGTCGAGCTGGCCCGCCGCCTCGAGCGCTCCACCATCCTCTCCAAGCTCCAGGCCGTCTGGACCTACAGCATGAACGTCCTCGACCGGGAGCCCAAGTTCCCGGACATCGCCCAGGCCATCGAGAGCGCCTCCGACCCCGGGACGCACGAGGAGATCGGGGTCATTGACCATGTGGTCAAGCGGCTTCTCTCCCGCGGCGCGACGCTGGAGGAGATGACCCCGGACCGGGTGCACGCGGAGGTGCAGGCCTTCATCAAGCAGCGGCAGGAGGAGTTGAAGAGCAAGCACGTGATGCTCGTGCGAGGCACCACGGAGGAGGCCGAAGAGAGCCGGGCGGAGGCGCAGAAAGCCCTCGCGGAGGCCAAGCAGCGGGGCGAGTTCTACCGCCGCCTCGCCCGCCAGCTCACCCTCAAGCATATCAAGCACCTCCTCTTCGTGCGCAACGTGTGGGAGCAGTTCCGCGCCGAGGCCCGCACCGAGGAGGAAGGGCCTCCGGAGGAGGATGAGGACGCCTACGGCCGCTACAACGCGCCCGCCATCCTCTCCCTCACCGCCCTCCAGTTGCGCAAGCACCTGAAGGTGCTCACCACCGCCGACCGCCAGTTCGGCCGGCAGCGGCGGGATGCCACCCTGGCCGACATCTCCCGGGAAACGGGGCTGCCTCCCTCCGAGGTGAGGGGGATTCTGGACCACGCCAATCGCCTGTTGCGCGAGGGGCGCGCCGCCAAGCATCAACTCATCGAGGCCAACCTCCGCCTCGTCGTCAGCATCGCCAAGAAGTACAGCGGCCGCGGCATGTCCTTCCTCGACCTCATCCAGGAGGGCAACATCGGCCTCATCCGCGCGGTAGAGAAGTTCGACTACCGCAAGCGGTTCAAGTTCTCCACCTATGCCACCTGGTGGATCCGCCAGGCCATCACCCGCGCCATCGCCGACCAGGGCCGCACCATTCGCATCCCGGTGCACATGGTGGAGACCATCAACAAGCTGGTGAAGACCTCCCGCCAACTCCACCAGGAGCTGGGCCGCGAGCCCACCTGGGAGGAGATCGCGGAGGAGATGGAAGGCCCGTTCGCCACCCCGGAGGACCGCCAGAAGGCGATCGCCCGCGTCAACGAGATCTTCCGCATCGCCCCCGAGCCGCTCTCTCTGGAAACGCCCATCGGCGAGGAAGAGAACTCCCACCTCGGCGACTTCATCGAGGATCAGGACGCGGTCTCGCCCGCCGACGCCGCCTCCACCCTCGTGCTGCGCGAGCAGCTCGAATCGGTGCTCGACACCCTCACCGAGCGCGAGCGGGACGTGCTCAAGCTCCGCTTCGGTCTCGACGACGGCTACCAGCGGACCCTGGAAGAGGTGGGCCACATCTTCAAGGTGACCCGCGAGCGTATTCGCCAGATCGAGGCCAAGGCCCTCAAGAAGCTGAAGCACCCCAGCCGCTCCCGCAAGCTGCGTGACTATCTCGACTAGACGCCGCTCTCTGAAGGAGCCGCCGATGAGCCGCGCCGTCGGGCTGCACTTCGCCCTTCTCGCCCTCCTTTGCGCCGGCGCGCTCGGCGCGTGCTATGCCGCAGCCACCTCCGGCCTCCCCCCAAAGGAGACGCTCACCTACGGCGACACCGAAATCCTGGTGGAGCGCTCCGAGCGGGTCACTGCCCAGGACCTCCAGCTTCCCTTCTATCGGGGGGCGACCGTGCGCCAGAGCTACTCCTGCCGGCTCACCAAGAAGGCCGACGGCAAGCTGCTCAGCTACTTCGCCACCGCCCAACTCGACAGCCGGGACGCCCCGGAGACGGTGGCCAAGAGCTACTCGGCGCAGATGCCGGGCAAGCCGAAGGCGGAGCGGGTGACGGATAAGCAAGGAACGCGCCTGGTGCTGGCCGTGGGGTCGAAGGAAGAGGTGTGGACCGTCACCATCGTCAAGACCCGCGCCGGCTCGGAGATCACTCTCACCCGCGTGGTGAAGCACACTGAGACGCTCAAGCTGCCGGATCAGACGATAATGCCTCCGGGTGGCCCGGGGAGCGGAGAGCCGCCCGGACGGGGGCGCCCTCCCTCCCGCCCGCGCCGCCTCCCTCGCGGCAGCGAAAGCGCCTGACCGATCGCGGCGCGCACGACGTTGGCTGGCAAGTCCGGGGAACTGGTGGAGCCAGGCGGATTCGAACCGCCGCCTCGTCCGTGCGAGGGACGCGTCTTCCCACTCGACTATGGCCCCAAGAGAAGGGAACGGCCGGAAAGAGCCCCTTTCCGGCGTACTCGAATCCTACCAGACCCGGCCGACCGCGTCAAGGCAGGCTCACCCCCCTTGCGCCCCTTGACGCCGCCCACGCCGTGTGTTAGATTTACGGTAGGTCAATGGACCGTGTGAGCCGGGCGGGATGGGGCGATCCGCCGGCTCGGTTTTTCTTGGCCCGACCACCAGGGCGAGACGACAGAAGGGAGTGGCCGCCGTGCCACGTCAGAGCCGCATTCACGACCGAGGCTTCTGGTTCGCGTGCACCGAGTGCCGCAGCCGGAACTACACCAGCTATAAGAACAAGCGGAACGACCCGGACCGACTGAAGCTCAAGAAGTACTGTCCGGTGTGCCGCCATCATACCGAACACCGGGAAACCGGGCTTACCGCCCGCGCCGGCCGGTAGTGGCCGGGCGCGGTGCGAGACTCTTGGCACAGGCCCGTAGCTCAATTGGCAGAGCGCCGGTCTCCAAAACCGGAGGCTGTCGGTTCGATTCCGGCCGGGCCTGCCATCCCGTTCCCTGAGGAGTCGTAGGCGGCCTTCTCTTGACTGCCGCCCCAAGGATCGAAAACGTGAGAACAATGACAGAACGAGCGCCAAGCGTAACTCCCGGCACTCGCCCCGCCTTCTGGGCGCGGGTGAAGACCTTCTTCTATGAATCCTGGCTCGAACTGAAGCGGGTGATCTGGCCCAGCCGCGAGGATGTCACCAAGATGACCGGCCTAGTGGTCGCCGTGGTGTTGGTGATGGGATTCTTCATGTACCTGGTGGACAATATCCTCGCCCGCTTCACCGTACACCTCTTCGGACGGTAACCCGAGTAACACGCCCATGGCGAAACAGTGGTACGTCGTCCATACGTTCACCGGCCACGAGGATAAGGTCAAGGTCAGCATCGAGCGGCGCGCCGCCTCGATGGGACTGGGAGATCGTGTCGGCCGCATCCTCGTCCCCACGGAGGAGGAACTGCGGGGCACGCGGCGGGGGCGCCGCCAGGTGTCCAAGCACAAGGTCTTCCCCGGCTACGTAATCGTGGAGATGGACCTGGACGATCAGACCCGCCACCTGGTGCGGGCCACCACCGGCGTCACCGGTTTCGTCGGCCCGGACCGCCAGCCGGTGGCCCTCAGCCCGGAGGAGGTCACCCGGCTGCTCTCCTCGATGAGCGAGGAGGCCGCCCCGGTGCGGGCCGCGTGGAACATCGCGGAGACGGTGCGCATCACCTCCGAGCCCTTCGACGGCATCCACGGCAAAATCGTGGACGTGGACGTGAAGCGGGAGAAGCTCAAGGTCCTCGTCTCCATCTTCGGGCGGGAAACGCCCGTGGAAGTGGATTTCGCGGATGTTGAGAAGCTGGATTAGGCGATAGGGGTTAGGGACTAGGAGCTAGGGGTCAGGGGCCGTTTCTGGACCCTAGACCCCAAGCCCTGGACCCCAGACCCTGTCGTTGAGTGGGAGCCCCGGACGGGCCGCGGTGCGGCAAAGGCCGGGGCACTAGCTACCACGGAGACACATGATGGCAAAGAAGATCAAGGCGATCGTGAAGCTGCAGATCCCCGCCGGGAAGGCGACTACGGGACCGCCGGTCGGCCCCTCCCTCGCCCCGCACGGGATCAACATGATGGAGCTGATCAAGTCCTACAACGCGGCCACCGCGAACCAGGTGGGCCAGATCGTCCCGGTGGAAGTGACGATCTACGAGGACCGCTCCTACACCTACGAGCTGAAGACCCCGCCCGCGTCGCAGTTGCTGCTCAAGGCGGCCGGGATCGAGAAGGGCGCGGGCACCGCCGGCAAGACCGTGGCGGGGAGCGTCACCCGGGCGCAGGTGCGGGAGATCGCGCAACTGAAGATGCGCGACCTGAATGCGCGGGACGTGGAGGCGGCGATGCGAGTGATCGAGGGCACCGCGCGCAGCATGGGCCTCCAGGTAACGGAGGGGTAGTCCCATGGCACACACCGGCAAGCGATACAAGTCCGCCGTCGCGCAGTTGGATCGGGAGAAGACCTACACCCCGGAGGAGGCCCTCACCCGCATCAAGACGTTGGCCTCCGCGAAGTTCGACGAGACCGTGGACCTCGCTATCCGCCTGGGCGTGGACGCCAAGTCCGGCGAGCAGACGGTGCGCGGCATCATCGCGCTGCCGCACGGGACGGGCAAGTCGCCCCGCGTGGTGGCCTTCGCCCGCGGGGAGGGCGAGTCGGCCGCCCGGGAGGCCGGGGCCGACTTCGTCGGCGCCGAGGACCTGGTGCAGAAGATCGAGGGCGGCTGGAAGGACTTCGACGTCCTGGTGGCCACCCGGGACATGATGCGACTGGTGGGGCGCCTGGGCAAGCGGCTCGGGCCTCGCATGCCGAGCCCGAAGGCCGGCACCGTGGGCGAGGACATCGGCCAGATCGTGCGCGACCTGAAGGCGGGACGGGTGCAGTTCCGCGTGGATAAGGGCGGCATCGTGCACGTCCCCATCGGCAAGGTGTCGTTCTCCATCGAGCAGTTGACGGAGAACTTCGCCGCCCTGATGAACGCGGTGGTGCGGGCCCGCCCCGCCGCAACGAAGGGGCAGTACCTGCGCAAGATCGCGGTCAGCTCCACCATGGGCCCCTCCTTGCTGATTGACCCGGCGGAGGCGCAGGCCGTGGGGGAGTCCATCTGAGTCTTGGCAAGAGCCGTTCGAAGCGGTACAATACAGAGCTTGGGGTAGGGGCGGTTGCCCCTATCCGGTCTGCCCGAGACAGCAGGCGCGTGACTGCATAAGGTCCGCCGGGTGGCGGACGCCCGCCGAGGCAGAGGAGAATGAGGGCAGCGTGGCCCCGGGCCACGTGAGCTTGGGCATTCCCTCGCACGGCGAGGGAATGCCTTTTTGTATGGACCGGGCTGCGGCCCACGGACTGGCGATGGTCTGGACATGGACCAGGAGGTGAAGCGTGCGAAAGAGTGAGAAGGCCGGGGTCGTGAAGGAGCTGCGGGCGGCGCTGGGCGAGCACACCGTCGTCATCCTCACCGACTACCGCGGGCTCACCGTGAAGGAGATCGGCGAGCTTCGCACTCGGCTCGCGCCCCTGGGCGCGAGCGTCAAGGTGGTGAAGAACACCTTGCTGGAGCGGGCGTTGGGGGACGAGCAGGAGTCGCTGAAGCCGTACCTGAAGGGCCCGGTGGCGGCAACCTTCGTCTCCGGCGATTTCACGGTGGTGCTGAAGGAAATGAGTGCGTTCGCGCGGACGCACGACGAGCTGAAGTTCAAGGGCGGCTGGGTGGAGGCGCGCGCCTTCGACGGCGCCCAGGTGGCGGCCTTGGCCGCCATCCCGCCGCGCCGCCAACTCCTCGGGATGTTGGTGTCGGTGCTGAGCGCCCCGCTCTCGCAGTTGGTGGGCACGCTCCAGGCCGTGCCGCGGGATCTGGTGCTCACCCTGATGGCGCTGGCCGAGCAGCGCGGGGGTGGGGAGGTCGCGTCGGCGGACGCCGGCGCGTAAGCCGGCCGAGTGCGAAGGATACACAATCACGGAGGAACGATACCCATGGCGAAGTTGACCGCAGAAGAGTTCATTGCTGCCATCGAGGAGATGACCGTCCTCGAACTCAACGACCTGGTGAAGGCGATCCAGGACAAGTTCGGTGTGAGCGCGATGGCGATGGCCGCCCCCGCCGCCGCAGGGCCGGCCGTGGCCGCGGAGCCGGTGGAAGAGAAGACGCAGTTCGACGTCATCCTGGTCTCCTACGGGGAGAAGAAGATTGACGTCATCAAGATCGTCCGCCAGCTCACCAATCTGGGGCTGAAGGAAGCCAAGGAACTGGTCGAGGGCGCGCCCAAGCCGGTGAAGCAAGCCGTGACCAAAGAGCAGGCCGCGGAGATGAAGAAGGCCCTCGAGGGCGTCGGCGCCAAGGTCGAGGTCAAGTAGGTCGAGAGTCGAGCTTCGAGATTCGGGACGACACAGGCGGCGCTCCGGGGCACACCCCGGGGCGCTGCTGTTACCCCGGCTGCACGGGCCGTTCCCTGAACCCGGGCCCCTGGCCCCTACTCTAATCCAGTCAAGCCCTTTGGGGTAGGTTTTGACAGGCCTTTCTCCTCCCCACGCTGCAGGAGCCGCGCGCGCGGGAGCGCCCCTGAGGGGCCGCCTGCGAACTCATCTCTGGT
>Ga0315282_10008248_pt1 | contig 16893 bp, 24 predicted proteins | sample YL17G07_20_MG_FD_203693 | JGI IMG/M metagenome (GOLD analysis project Ga0315282, IMG submission 203693) | Sediment microbial communities from Yellowstone Lake, YNP, Wyoming, USA - YL17G07_20 | ecosystem: Environmental > Aquatic > Freshwater > Lake > Sediment | place: USA: Wyoming | collected...
GCCGGCTTTCAGCGCCTCCAGTTCCCGGCGCAGATCCGCTACCTCGGCTCTGAGCGCGTCCCATTCCTCGCGTGGCACGGCGATAGTCTCGGCCTGTGGGGAAGCGAGGGCGCGCTCGTCCTGGTTCGATGACTCCGATGCGCCGAACGCGGGGAACATGTTCCCCAGGGTCACACACAACATGACAGACAACGCAAAGCGCCACATGGCGTGTCTCCTTGTTACTTGGGTGCTTGTGACGGCCGAGCGGCCAGCGCGCCAGGCGCGGCCATGGCTCAGCGGTCATGGGGGTGGGGCACAGCTTCCGCGCGGGCAGCGCGTTTAGGAGTTCGCGCTACGGAAGCAGAGTCCGGGGAGGGAGACTACACCAGAGGAGGGGCGCGACTGGAGTGCGTACGAGGAGTGGAGACGACCGGGTGAAGGGCGGGAGCGAGCTGCGGGGTCTCAAGGTAGGCCAGGCGGGGGAGAAGCGGCGCCTGCGGACAGTGGGTGTTGGTCTGTGCAAGCCAGTCGCAGGCGACACAGCGCCCCTCCAGATCATCGCTGTCGGCCCGTAGCGCGGTCGTGCCAGTGAGGATCACGCGGGTGGCACGCGCACCCAGCCACTGGCGACCTAGCCTGTGCTGGTGGGGTCCACCGGCCACGAGGGCCAGAACGAGATATGGCAGAACCGGCAGGATGGCCAGCCAAGTCTTCCTTGCTCGCTCTAGTCTCCTCAAGGGCATCACTTGAACGAACCCACCACAGTGTAAGTTGCAGGCATTATACCCGAAGGCCGGAACACCGTCAACCAGTTTGGTCACCACCGCCAGAGGAAGACTCACCCTCGCTGGGCCTGCGGCCAGACGCCAAGTAAAACTCAGGCTCATCAACCACCCACACCTCTGTCAGCCCGGCCCCCTGCAGCAGCGCGGTCATTGCCTCAGGCGGAGGGACCCGATCTTCTTCCACAGGACCTCCCACATCGCGGTGGAGCCTATTCACGGCCTCGCGTCCGATGGGGTGTGAGATCACCAGGATTCCCTCAGAGCGCAGGACGCGTACCATCTCTCGAATGCTTTGTGCGCGATCCTCGAAGTGCGGCAGGGCAGCGTTGCAGATGACGCGATCGAAGTCTGCGTCCGGCAACGGCAGATGATGCACATCGGTTTCGAGAAAGGTGACGCTGGGTGGGAATCCCTTCTGTCGTGCGACCTCGAGCATGCCCGGGGACGAATCGATGGCGACGATCCGGCCGGCAGATCCGACTGCGCGAAGCAAATGCGGTACCAAGACGCCGGTTCCAGTACCTGCATCGAGCACGGCGTGGCCCGGCTGCACCTCGGCGAGGGCAACCACTCGGGCAAGCCGGGTATCCTCTTCGGGATGCCGATCAGCGTCCCAGGTTGCGGCATGGTGATCAAAGAACCCTGGTCTGTCCATCGTCTGTCCTCAGAGAAGCAATCAGTCCGTACCGCTGGAGGCTGTTCGTGTCCTCCAGGAATGCGGCCATCGGGGTGTCGGCGACGAGTTCACCGTTCATCAGCACGAGGGCACGCGCGCAGAGAGCGCGGGCAAACTCCAGATCGTGAGTAGCGATCAGTTGGGCACACGGCAACTGCAGCAAGATACCAGCCAACGATGCGCGCCCCCGGGCGTCGAGGCTATTGGTAGGTTCGTCCAGCGCAAGCACCACCGGGTTCATCACCAGGATGCTGGCGAGGGCGGCCCTACGGCGCTCGCCGGAACTCAGCTCATGGGCCGCTCTTTCCAGTGTTCCCTCGGGCAGTCCGACGTTCCTGATCGTCTGCTCCGCGGCCTGGGTTGCCTCCTGGGAACTGACCCCGGCGGCCAGCAGGCCGAAGGTCACGTCCCGTTTCACCGTGGGCATGAAGAGCTGATCCTCTGGCTCTGCGAATGCCAGACCAAGCTTCGTCCGTATCTCAGCTTCCGTTCCGGGCCGCAGCACAGTGCCGCCAACAGCGATCGTGCCCTCCGCCCGGAGCACTCCGACGAGGCACCACAGAAGCGTTGACTTCCCTGCGCCATTCGGCCCCAACAGCGCCACTCGCTCCCCGTGGGCGATGGAGAATGAGATCTGGCGCAGCGCGGAAGCGCCATCCGCGTAAGAGTAGCTGAGGTGCGTTGCCTCCAGTGCCGTTAGCGCCATCGGCCCAGCCCGGCAACGCAGAGAGAGGCCAGTGCGAAGGCCACGCCTGCTGCCATGTGTGACCACGGGAGCGGGGTGGGTGTTGCCGTCGGGAGTTTGCCCTGGAACCCACGCAATACCATGGCCGCGCCGATGCGCTCCGATCTGGCTGCTGCCCTGCTGATGAGGCTCATGCTCGCTTGAGTCAGCCCGGCCAACCGCACTCTGACGGTTGCAGTCGGAGCGCGCAAGGCCCAGGCGCGGTTCGTGCGCATCACCTCCTCCACGAGAAGATCCACGCCCCGGAGGATGAACTCGCCGAGTTGCCCAAACACCGATATCAGGGGCGGACGCTCTGCCACCTCCAGGAGCACAATCGCCCGCGTGCTCGCCATGAGGACGAGGAAGACCGCAGCTACCAGGAGTGATCTCGCCGCGAACTGCTCGCCGGCGGCTCGAGTCGCCTCTCCACCCAGCCTGGACAGCAGAAACGGCATCCCGATGACCACCGCCAGAGAGAGCACGCGGCGGCACATCAGCCGGACTGGAATGCGGGCGAGCGCAGCCGCGCAGATCAGGAGCACGAGCAGTGCTCCCATGGGCCACGTCGGATGCATCGGGGCAAGCAGGACTGCGACGATGAACCCAGCGACAGCCAGCATCTTGGCTCGCGGGTCCAGCCGGTGCAGAGTGCTCTCTCTCTTCAGATAGAGGTCAAGATGGTGAGGCATATCCGCTAGCCTGTCCCATGCCTCTTCCTGGGACGCAATCGCGGCACTCGGCGCTCAGTCGCCAGCACGGCCGCGGGGACGGCAACCAGTTGAAGAATGGTGCCCGGCAGGCCGATCAGAATGGCGGCCCACGCATACTGGAAAGGGGACGCTTTAATGGCGAAGAAGCCGGCGGCGAGCGACACAGCCAGGGCGAGCACGGCCCAGTCGGCGACGACCGCCGCGGGCAGCGCAACCCACATCGGCAGACGGAGGGTGCGATAAAGCACCGATGCTGCTCCCGCCTTGGCGGTGAGTTCCAGCGCCATCAAAGGAGCCACAGGCGGCGCTAGTGGAGGCATGCCTGTGAGTGCCGATGACAGAAAGGGGACCACGATACCCAGGGAGACGGCCGTGGCCGGGCTCACCAGAAACCCGGCCACGACCACTGGGAGATGCATGGGGAGGAAGACTTGCCCTCCCCATCCGAGCGCGTGGAAGCCGATTGGCAGCAGCAGGCCGAGGGCGCCCAGCAGGCCCGCGAGTGCAAGCTCCCGCGCCCGCGACAGGACATCTCGGTCCGAAGCTCCTCTTACCACGATTTCCCCAGCTGCAATCTGACCGCGCGCCCAGGCATGGGGTAGAGATAGGCGGGGTCTACGCGGTAGGTGCGGTCGAACAGGTTCTCCATCACCAGGCCGATCCTGGCACCGTTGGCGAACGGCCGAGACGCCTTCAGGTTCACCACCGTGAAGGCGGGCACCTCGATGAGGGCGTTGGTCTGGTCGAAGTCAAGAAGCCGATCAATGTACTCAATGTCGCCGGACAGCAGCCACCGGCCGATACGGTGATCCACTCCAGCCGCCAGCTTGCGTCCTACGGTCTGCTCCTTGATTTCGCCCGGGTCGAGGCATGAGAAGTTCGCGTAGAGCGCGGTACGAACACCGGCGGGCCAGCGAGCGCCCACCTCGAAGCCATCCCGCGCGACCTTTCCGGCGTTCGCCAACTGCTTAGGCAAACCCGGCACCCCGGCCGGGCGAGGTCGCAGCACAATCAGGTCATCTGCGTCAATCCGAAACAGGCTGAGCTCCACCTGCGCGCCCGAGGGCAAGCGTTTGCGCGCGCCCACTTCGTACTGCCAGGCGCTCTCCGGCTGGAGGTTCAGGTTGTTGATGCCAAAGAGGAACAGCTCTCGGAAACTCGGCGCCCGGTAGCCGCGGCGGGCGCTGGTGAACAGGGTCCACCCGTCTTTCAACTCATGCGTCAACCCAAGGTGGGGAAGAAGCTCCGCGTCGAAGTCCTCCGGGGCGGTATACCGCAAACCCGCGGACAGCTCGGTTCGGCCTGCAATAGGCTGGTCAACGATGAAGTAGGCGGCCCGCTCATCGCGAGAGAACGAGCGAGCTAGTGGGGCGGGGCTGTAGATGTCTCCGCCCAGTGACCGCCAGGCAAGACCCCACTGTCCTCTGCCCCGCGCCACCGGGGCAATCTGGGAGACCATGACCCCCTGTCCGAAGTCCTCGGAATGAAAGCCGTCCTGGAACTCATGCTCTCCCTCAGTGCGGTACAGCTTGACGCTGGTGGTGCGGTCGTTGGCGCGGCGCTTGAACTCGAGGTCATAGTCTCCCCGGTCATAGTCCTGCTCAATGAACTTCGCGGGCCGCCCCGCCGCGTAGGCATTCGCGACCTCACTCTGGTCGGAGGTGCTGTAGACCAGGCGCTGCCCGCGAAACGATGCCTGCCATCCGCCGCGGAGGGAGTGGTCAATGGCCAAGGAGTAGTTGTCACCATCGTACTTGGCAAACGGATTGTCGCCATCGGTATTGAAGCGGCCGAGCTGCGCCCGATAGCCGGACTGTGCGTTCAGCCCGCGGAACCACACCTGCCCGCCAAAGGTGTCGAAGCTACCACCAGTCGCCGAGACCGCGCCCTTCGACTCATCATCGCGCGGGCCACGGGTGATGATATTGATGACGCCGCCGATAGACATGTCCCCGTACAGCGCTCCAGCTGGACCGCGCAGGACTTCGATGCGCTTCACATTGTCGAGGATGTAGGAGGTGGGCAGAATATGTCCCATGATCCCCATCTGGGTCGGATGGCCATCAAGCAGCACCGCAAGTTGCGTGGGCGGAGAGCCACCAAACCCGCGAATGCTGACGTTCCCGCCAAAGCCCATCCCGCCCTGTCGTGACACCCACACGCCCGGTTCTCGGACCAGTAGGTCCATCAGGTTCTGCGCACCGGACCGCTCGATCTCCGTTTCGGTGATCACGCTCGTCGAGGTAGTGGCCACACCAGGGGTGCTCCGCTCGGCCTGGCCGACCACCTCTACCTCGAACACCGGCTCGTCTGGGCCGCCGTCGCTCGCCCAGCCGGCAGTGGCGAGGCCGATCGCGAGCCCCAGCGTCACAACCGTCTTCAGTAGCCTCTCCATTGTCTACGCGTTCCTCCTTCCTATGGTGTGCGCCGTGCTGGCACGCTTCGGCGACCGCCGCGGCGGCCAGCCCCATCGTTATACGATTCTAAGATTCGTAGCACTGGATGCGCAAAAAAAGAGACAACCACCCGCCGTTCAGATCAGATTTGCCCCTGTCGTGGTGCAGATCATCTTGCCGTGCTTCACTCCCTTGGTGCTGATCAGGCGGTCGGCAATCGTCCGCACATGGGCCGCTTTTCCTCTGAGCACTATCACCTCCAGGCAGTTGTGCTCGTCCAGATGCACATGGGTGCTACAGATAACGGCGCCCTGGAAATGATGCTGAAGCTCAGTGAGAATGTGAGTGAGTTCGCGACGCTCGTGGTCATACACGATGGTCACGGTGCCCACCACCTCACCGCGCTCGGATTCCCAGGCTTCGTTCACGATATACTCCCGCATGATGTCCCGAATGGCCTCCGAGCGCGTCCGGTAGCCCTTGCGCTGAATGCGCTCATCGAACGCATCGGCCAGTTCCTGCGGGATGGAAACTCCGAAGCGAGCGACATGTCCCATAGGGTAACACCTTTCTGAGAAAGATAGCACTGACCAACGGCGCTGTCAAGCATGACCGGCAGGGCACACGGGCGGGAGCATTGCCGGCCGGTGGGGAGCAGACAGCAATAGCGGCGTCAGGAAGAGACGCTATCTTCTCGAGGGAGTGCCGACAACTAGGCTGCGAGCCTATCCCTGGCCTGGGTCAGCCTCGCATTCGCCTGCCTCATCGCGTCCGCCGCGTCGCTGATCGAATCAGCTATCTCTCCCATGCCCGCTGACCGCGCCTTCACGACCCATTCCGACAACTGCTCAGCGTGCGCCTCGTTGTGCTCAATCCAATGCGGCAGCAGATGCGTTAGCCTGTCCGCTATCTCCATCTTATCCCCTTCTCTGTTTACGCGTGGCATTCTGGTTCGCGCCGGCCGATCATGCTCTCGCCGGTGGCGAGCATGGACTGCCTGTAGCGGGCTGTCCGCTTCGCTTCGGCGTCAACGTCACTCAAAGCCAGGCCGCACCCCTACCGGAACACGAGCGCGGAGATGATCGCGCCCGGCACTACCACCCATGGCACCTCGACCTTGAGCATCAGCGCGGCGAACGCCGCGCCAGCTAGCATGGCCGACAGCGGGGACCACGGAACGACAAGGGCGAACTTGATAGTGACTGCCAGCAGCAGGCCGACGAACGAGGCCAGGATGCCCCTCATGGCGCGTTGGAAGTACGGGTTGGCCTTCATCCGGTCGAAGTGCGGAACCACGAGGGCAAGGATAAGGAATGACGGAAGGAAGACCGCAGCCGTTGCCAACGCCGCTCCGGCGATGCCGGCGATCCGGTAGCCGACAAACGTGGCCGTGATCACGATCGGCCCTGGCGTCACCTGTCCCATCGCGATCCCATCCATGAAGATCCGCGTGCTCATCCACTGCTTCACACCGACGACTTCATGGAGCATAACCGGGACGGAGGCGAACCCGCCGCCAAACGCGAGCGCGTCAACTCGCAGCATCACGACGGAAAGGTCGAACAGTTGCCGGTTCACCAGCAGCAGCGCGGCCAGCCCGACGAGTGCAGCCAGGGCGATCAGCAGCACCAGATGGGTGGTTGAGCGAAGTACCGGCATCTTCTGGGCACCGTCTGCCCCACCCGATTGGACCCTCCGGTAGAGGATGATGCCTGCCACCGCGCCGGCCGCGATCCCCACTACCGGGTTTCCTCCACGGGCCAGGTAGGCTGCCACCGCCAGGCCCACGACCGCATCTTCCCATCCCTTGACTGTGGTTCGCCCGAAGGAGACGGTCGCTCTGGCGACAATGGCGACCACGATCACTTGGAGGCCCAGGAAGACCGCCAGATTGATCGGTGACTTGTTAGTGGCTGTGTGCACGACGGATAGCACAACCATCAGGACGAATGCGGGCAGACCAAAACCGATGTAGGCCGCCGCCGCGCCGCCCACCCCCCGAGCCCTGAGACCCACATATGCGGCAACCTGCATCGCCGTGGCTCCTGGAATCGTCTGCGCGACCGCCACCCCTTCCTTGAACGATGGTCTGGTCAGCCATCGCTTCTTCGCGATCGCCATCTCGCCGATGTAGGACACCATCGCGGGGCCGCCGAATGCGGTCAGCCCGAGGCGCAAGAACTCCCAGAACAGCCGCGGCACGGAGGGGCGGAGGGGTCGGGCATCCCGCTCAGCACTCGCCGTTGCTGCTGTTTCGGCCTGCGCTGGCAAAGACAGCCGGACGGCCGCCGGTCCACACGAATGACTCGCCGCATCCCCGTGACATTCCCTGATCTGTTCCGGAGAACAGGTCTCGGGGTCCACGCCCTTCTCACAGGTCTTGGTTGGTGTAGCCATGGTTGGCGCGTCCTTCGCGAGAGGCAGTTAGAGGGCCAGGCACAAGGCGTTGAACAACGTCTCGGCGTGGTTCTGCTTGATGATCATGCCCAGTTTCACGAATCGTCCTCCTCTCGTTCAGCTTGACCCCCGAACGGCTCATCGGCTTCGCTACTCCGCTTCTTGCTGGAGGCGACCCAAGCGCGTATGAGGCCGAACTCCTGGGTCTCCACACAGTCGAATGATGACCGCAGATATCGGTCAATCGCCTCGGTGGACATCTCGCCCTTCGGATGCTCTCCTCGTCCCAGCATTCTGTGGTGCAGTTCCATCAACCTGAACCCCTCCGCGTTGAACTCGGTAACCAGGAGCTTGCCGCTGGGTGCCAATACCCGCGCGATCTCGTCCAGCGCGCCGGCCGGGTCACTGATGTGGTGAATGGCATTTGCCAGGGTCGCGGCGGTGAAGGCGTCATCGTCGAACTGGATCTTGTGAGCATCCATGATGACCAGCGTTGCCTTGTCGGCCAGGTCGCCGAGTCCTTCCCTGGCTCTGTCCAACGCCTCTCGGTCGACATCCCCGGAAATCACGGAATATCCGCGCTGCAGCAGTTGCAGCAGCATTCGCCCCGAGCCCGTGGCAACATCCAAGACGGTGTCCCGAGCGCCGAAGCCCGCCAGATCGAGCGCTGCGTCGTGCTCACGGATCAGCAGGGACTCTCGTTCTCTCAGCATCTGCTCGATATCGCGATCGTGCATCGGCAGCATCTCTCCTACACCTCAGCGTGCCTGGTGATGGCGCTATCCCACGGGAAGCAGGCTCTTCTTGACCATCTGTCAGCGCAGTCGCCTCATGCTGGCCGCACTCCTGCCCTGCCAGGACCTCCAACGTGCGCACTGCACCGCCAGCTTGTCCGTCAGCTCCCTTCGCCTGATGTCTCAGGCGCTACCGCGACTCTGATCTCCGGCAGGCGGCAGAGCGTGTTGTGGACAGTGCAGGCCTTCGCCACCTTCACTAGCGCGGGCTTCCTCGCCTCCGGGAAAGTGGCCGGCATGGAGACCTCCACGCCCAGCACCGGAACGCAGTGGTTCTCCCGATCGTGCACGTAGTCCACCTTCACCTGGAACCCGTCGCACGCGATCTGCGCTTCCTTGCACCAGCGGGCGATGTAGAAGGCGATGCAGGTTCCCAGAGAACCCGCCAGCAGATCCACCGGGGTCGGGCCGCGGTCATCTCCGCCCATCTCCGGCGGAACATCCGCGATGATCCGGTGGCCCCGCACATTGAGGCTTGAGCTCATTCCCCCTTCATGTTTGACCGTCAGAGTTGGCATCTCGCTCTCTCTCCTGTCCAATCGGTTCTCCACGTCTACTGCTGGCAGCAGCGCTTGGGATCAGAGCAGCCTCCTTGGTCACCGCAACAAGGAGCCGCCTGGGCGCTCTTCGCCGCGGGCACAGGGGAGATCGGAGACAGGTACACCCGCTCGAGCCGCCTATCGCCACATTGCTCACAGCGTACACGCTCGGCCTCTCGCGCGTTCCTGATCAAGGCCTCGGTAACCTGCCCGCAGCTCTTGCACCGGTACTCGTATATTGGCATCGCGACTCTCCTCCTTCATCCTGCCTTACTGCGGATTCTAGACTTGTATCCCAAAGTAGACCAGGATGTACTTCAGCGAGACGTAAAGGAAATACACCCCGAAAATGGCCTTCAAGGTTGCGGGGCGAAATCGTTTGATCACGCGCGCGCCTAACTGGGCACCGACTACCGCGCCAGCACCAAGCGCGATCCCCGCGGGCAGGTCAACAAACCCCTGCACGAGCTTGATTCCACCACCCACCAGGGCCATGGGGACCATTACCGCGAGCGAAGTGCCCATGGTGACGTAAACAGGCGCACCGAAGAGATAGATAAGTCCAGGCACCAGGGCGTATCCGCCGCCTAACCCGACAACCCCGGTGGCAATGCCAATGATGGAGCCGAAGATGAACTTGGCAACCCTTCCACCTGGAATCTGCGTCCCCTCGCCTTTAGGCGCGGTGCGTCTGAGAAGCCCCTCCCACAGCATGCGAGTTGCAGGCCAAAGAAACAAGACGCCAAGCACCAGGTCAAGAACCGGCAAATGGGCCTTGGCCGCATAGCCGAAAACCCACGAACCCAATAGCACGCCCAGCAATCCTCCACCACCAAGCCAGAACGCGGCCCGTGCATCCAGATTGCGTTTCGCAAAATGCCCCCAAGCTCCCGACGCGGCGGTGAAGATCACGGCGAACAAAGTGGTGCCGATGGCAGTGGGCGTCCCGACTCCGAAGCCAAAGTGGAGAATCGGCAACATCACCGAGCAGCCGCCGGTTCCAATCAGGCCGCCGAGCAGGCCCGCCAGGATACCGACGGCGACCAGAGCGAAGTACATCATATCCGTATCTCCTCCATCAACCCCCGCTGCACCTCTCTCCAGACTCCGGCCACCGCCCGACTCGCCGGGCCGTGGTCGAACTCGACCAGCGGCAGGCCCTGCTGAATCGCCCTCGTTACGGATTCGTCGAAAGGAATGCTCTGCGTCACCGTGGTCTGGGACTCGGCGCAGAAGTCGCGGACCTGCTCTTCCAGGCCCGGGTTCAGATCGAACTTGTTCACACACACCGTCGCCGGCACCCTGAAGTGTCGGCATAGCCCGAGCGCGCGCTCCAGGTCGTGCACGCCCGAGGGCGTAGGTTCGGTGACCACCAGGGCGAGGTTCGCGTTGCCCAGGGAGGCGATGACCGGGCATCCAATGCCCGGCGGGCCGTCGGTCAGAAGAAGCCCGATTCCCTCGCGTTCCGCCCAGGCTCGCGCCTCTTTCCGCACCAGCACCACCAGTTTACCGGAGTTCTCTTCGGCCGGGCGGAGACGAGCATAGACCATGGGGCCGTACTTAGTCTGTCCGCGGAACCAGTCGCCGGCCACCCTTTCCCGGAGCTCAATCGCCTCCGCCGGGCAGACCACGCGGCAGGCGCCGCACCCCTCGCAGTTGAGCGGTTCGACGCTGAACTCGGGCGTGATCGCCTCGAAGCGGCAGACCTCGCGGCAGCGTCCGCAGCGGAGGCAGCGTTCCTGGTTGATGACCGCGAGCTGGCCCCCGCGAAACTCCTCGTGGTGATCGATCTCGGGATGAAGCAGCAGATAGAGATCCGGGGCGTCCACGTCGCAGTCGGCTAGCACGCTCCGGCCCGCCAGAGCAGCAAAGGAGGCGAGCATAGTCGTCTTCCCCGTGCCGCCCTTGCCGCTGATGACCACCAGCTCCTTCATCGCCGGCCCCCTTGCGCGCAGTCGAGGGTGCGCTCCAGAATCTCCTCCAGGTGGCGACCGAGTTCCGGCAGCGCGTAGACCGGGTGCTGACCGTGTGCGTAAGCTTCAGCGATGCGGCGGTCAAAGGGAATGCGGCCAAGCAAAGGCACGTTCTCCGAAACGCAAAAGGCTTCCGTCGCTTCGTCTCCCTCCCCCGCTCGGTTGATCAGCACTCCGCAGGGCACACCGAGTCTCACCATCACCTCCGTCGCCAGCCGCAGGTCGCTCAGCCCGAACGGGGTAGGCTCGGTCACGAGCAGGCAGAAGTCGCTCCCCTTCACGGCCTCCACCACCGGACAGGCGGTCCCTGGGGCGGCGTCGATGATGGTCAGTGGTCGGCCCTCCAGGTGCGCCTTCACCGCCCGGATCACCGGCGTGGCCATCGGCTCGCCGACATTGAGGCGACCGTGAACGAAAGAGATCTTGGATGACTTGCCCGACTCCACCACGCCGACCTCGCGGGGCACCTCTCGGATCGCCTCCTCAGGACAGGCGAGGGTGCAGGCCCCGCAGCCATGACAGAGCTCGGGAAAGACCAGCACCTGCTTGGCGATCACCGCGATGGCATGAAATTGACAGGCCTCCGCGCACCGGCCGCAGCGGGTGCAGCGCTCCACATCAACTTCCGGCACCAGGATGGTGACGGGACTGTGTTCCGTCAGCCGCGGGTGCAGGAACAGGTGGGCGTTGGGCTCCTCGACATCACAGTCGAGCAACTGAGCGCGCCCCGCGACGATAGCCAACCCCACCGCTACGGTGGTCTTGCCTGTTCCGCCCTTGCCGCTGGCAACTGCGATCTTCATGTTGACCTCTCGTCTTGGATCGAACTCGCTCGGGCGACGGGGTGCCTGTCCATCGTATTCGGTTCCCCTACCGAGTGCTCTACGGACGTTCGCGCAATACCGCGCATTTGCCCCAGCGCAAGTGCGCCCTCGAAGCAACATTGCGCGAACGCCTTTCTTGAGGCATTTGCTAGTCTTCTGACGAGTTTCGCCCTTACTTCTCCGGGCGAGACTCGTTAGGCGGTATGCAGCTATAGGGCGCTGGTGGGAGGGGGATCGGGAACCCGCGCACATACCTTGCGCACAGCCACCCCGAACTGTCGTGTGCTGCCGCCCTCGCTCACTATGTTGAGCATCGCTGACCCGTCGAGGACCTCGATTCCCGCTAGTAGCGTGACCGGTGTGCCGACGAAAACCTCCGGGACCATCGGGGTGGAGGGGCCCAGGAGGACCACCTCGCGTGCGGACCCGGTCAGCTCGAGCAGGCTCTCGAGCGTGTGGTTGGCAAGGGCCGTTGCCGTGATGAGTGCGACGTCGCAGTGTGGCAGAACAGCGACAGCTTCCGCAGCCGAACGCGTACCCGGAATGGACTTCAGCTCGAGTATGTCGAGCTGAGCGCCAGTGTCCCGCAGCCAGGGGAGCAAGGGGGCGAAGTAGCCGACCATGGCAACCCTATCCTGGCTGCGGATGCTCACGAAATCGCGGATGTCTGCCCCGTTGCATGTTTGCGCCGCTTCAGCGGCTGCCGCGTTGAGGACGGCCAGGCCCACGCTGGCTTCCGAGGAGTCAGGGGACGAAACCCACTGGGCAATCTCCTGTGCGGGAGTGCCTGCGAGGCCACCGGCCCCGGGGAGCGGCCGACACGGGCCTCCCCGCTGAGCGACCAGATGTGCCACGCCGGTCGCGCTATTGCTGAGCCGGACCGCGACGTAGAGAAGTCCAACGCGGAGGTCAACCACTGCGTGGCCCCTCAAGCGCGGGTTCAGGTAGCTCAGCAGACGCTCCGCTATGGGCGCTGATGCTTCCGTCACTCTATGCACCACCTCCGAGCAGAAGGGCGGCCATGGCGCTCACTATGCTGCCCAAGCCGGCCTCCACTGCTGCCATGTTACAGATTCTCTTGCATTACGGCGAGATCCGTAATGCAAGAGAATCTCCTGTAGCGGCGTCACGCTCTGCGCTGAGGAGTCTCTTGCATCATAGCTCGGATCACTATACCGCGCGGGCTGCGCAGCAACCGCGCAGCAGTAATGCGAGAAACTCCATAGGTCGTTGCCTTGCGGCGGTGATTCCCGGGAACGCCCTCGGCGAGTGACATGCGCGTCACCGTTGGCAGCAGCGCCTCGGATCAGCACATGGCTCGGACAGGCCACAGCAACTGGCACCCTTGTCTGCGCTCGCCCGCACCCTGCCCAGGGCGAAAGCAGACGGGACCTTCTCAATGCTCGTGCTGCTGCACTCTGGGCAGGCGACTTCCTTGCTCTCCGCCGCAGTCCGAACCAACCGGTCAAAGCGCTCGCCGCACTGGCTGCAGCGGTACTCGTAGATCGGCATCTGGTCGCTCCTTATCTCATCAACGCTGCCGGGTCATCGGCTGGCCGCACTTGGGACACGGGAGTTGGTTGCAGGGCACTCCGACCTGGTGCGCCACCGTGTGTCCGCAACTCGGGCAGATGCAGTTGCCGCCCGGTCCCATCGCGAAGCCGCCTCCGCGACCGCGTCCTCCGCGGCCCAGACCGCGGCCGCGTCCGGTGCCCGGGCCCTGTCCTGCTGGCCCGGTTCCGTCACCTCGTGGCATCTTCGATCACCTCCGTTGTCTTCTGATCGCCGCCGTGGGTCTCAGCGCGGTAGTCCGCGATGGCGCAGCGCAGGGCGTCTGCCGCCGAGTTGGAGCAATGCAGCTTCATCTCCGGCAGCCCCCCGAGGAACTCGGCGACAGACTCATCGGTGATGCGCTGCGCTTCATCGAGCGTCTTACCGGCTGCCATCTGCGCCGCGGCTTCGCATGTGGCGATGGCCGCCGGGCAGCCGAAGATCTGGTAGCTGACCTCTGTCAAGCGCTCATCGCGGACGCGGACGTACATCACGAAAAAGTCCCCGCAACTCAGGTCTCCCACCACGCCGATGCCGTCCGGCTGTTCCATCCGGTAGGCGTGCTGGGGGTCCAGGAAGTAATCAAGGACCTTGGCCGAGTAGATCATGGGCCGTGCCTTTGGCCTACAATGCAGGTCCTCCATCCCGGCTGCCCGCCAAGTCCGGCTAGCCGGGCGCCTGCTTCACACCGAAGTGGGAGCTGACCGATGGTTCCGTCGCCTCCTGCAACTCGCCCCGCGAGTAAGCCTCAATGGCTTGGCGTACGGTGCCGGCTGCGCCGACATGCACTTTGAGTCCCGCGGCCGACAGCGCGTAGTAGGCATTCGGCCCGACGTTCCCGGTGAGCACGGCCTGCGCTCCCGTGGCTGCAACCATCTGTGCCGTCTGCACGCCTGCGCCTCCCGATGCCTGCACGCTGGGGTTCTCGATTGGCTCAACTGCCATGGACTCCGGGTCAACGACCAGGAGGTACTGCGCCCGACCGAACCGTGGGTCTACTGGCGCGTCCAGACCGGGTCCGGTACTCGTCACTGCGATCTTCATGGTCTTCTCTCCACTCTCTTACACGATTGCGCGGCTGCGCCGGCTAGGCGCGCGGCGCAGCCGCGTGCTCTCGCATCCCGTCATTCTTCCGGCGAGATGCGGTGCTGTCAGCTCTTCTGCTGGTCGAGCTCACCGATCCGCTGGCTGATGGCGTCCATCTGCTCCTTCAGCCAGTCCGCCTGGCTGCGGAGCATGTCCAGTTCCTGGTCGCGAGTCGGCGGGGCGAGCGGCATAGGCGCGGTGTACGGCCCGGCGAAGCTGGGCGCGAAGCCGAAGCCCCGGCCGCGGCCGCGCCGCCACGCCATTCCCATGCCGAAGCCGCCTCCGCGGCCCCAGGCCATGCCCATGCCTCGGCCGAAGCCGGGGTTCGCGTAGCCGGGCACACCGTAGCCGGCGCAGTAGCCGGCTGCTCGTCCTGTCATGGGACCCATACCCATGGGTCCGGTTCCATCTCCTCGTGGCATCTGTTCACCTCCCTAATGCATTCGTTACATGCTCTTGCTGCCAAGGCCGGCATGTGCCGGCCCTTCGAGCCGAGACTCAGGCCTGCGCGCCGCCGTCTCCTGAACGTCGAGCGGGTCCACCTTGGGGCGACGCGCCTCATAGACTGACACGACTCGCAGGCCGCCGAGAGCCTGCTGAATGCGCCCGATCGTTTCCGGCGGCAACGGCTGAACCGCACACGGGCGCAGCGGGGTGTTCACTTGCACCTCATCCGGCGACACCTCCCGCGCCAACGCAGCCAACGCCTCCGCGCAGCTTTCGTTGGCGGCGAAGAACATCATCTGAAGCGCGAGGCGGCCGTGATACTCCTGCCGGAAGAGACGCAGTGCTTCCACGATCCTGGTCAACGTAATGCCCGGCGCGGGCCGATTCACTTCCCGGAAGAGCGCCTCAGTCGGCGCGTCGAGCTTCGCTACCACCACGTCGGCCAGCGCGAGGTCGGCGCGGACTTTCGGATCGGACATGAGAGACGAGTTGGTGAGCACGGCCACAGGTGCCGAGAGATGCTCCCTGACAGCCGTGATCGCCTCCCCCAAGTTTGCCGCCAGCGTCGGCTCGGCCGTGCCCGAAAACGTCACAGTGTCAACCTCCAACTGCGGCAGGGCGTCCAGTTCGACGATGACTCGATCGAGGGGCACGAACTCTCTCCGCTGGGCGGAGCGAATGTGGGTCGGGCCGAGCTGGCAATAGGCGCAGCTGAAGCTGCACGTCTTCGCCTGCTGCGAGACCATGTCCACGCCCAACGACCGTCCCAGTCGCCACGATGGGACTGGACCGTAGATGACTCTCCTGAGACTCTTCCCCATGTCAGGCGTTCGCGTACCCACGCTCGACCTCGCTGACCGCTAGTGGTCGCAGGTGCTCTCGCCGGCCTCCAGCTCACCTTTCGCCAGCGCCTCCAGCGCATCGGAGACGTTTCCCGACACCCCCACAAGCGTCCGGATGCCACGCTCGGCGAACAGCCCGTGCGCCCTCGGCCCCATGCCTCCCGCGACGATGCACTCCACCCCCCGCTCCGCCAGGTAGCCAGGCAGAAAGCCGGGCTCGTGCCCAGGGTTAGCGATAGTCTCGCTCTTCACCACCTTCGCGTCCTCGATGTCCGCGAGCGTGTAGGCCTCGCACCGCCCAAAGTGGGCGGCGACCATCTCTCCGTCTGTTGAGATCGCAACGCGCATCCCGATCCTCCTTATCTCACAGCTGTAACGTCAGCCCGACTCCACCCAGGCTGAAGTCCTCACCAAAGGCCGCCTTTAGCTCTGCGCTCGCGCCGAAGCCGGTGCAATGGCAGGCCACGAGCCGGCCCACGTCCAGAGCGCGGAGTTCCTTGATAGTGCTCTCCACCTGCGGAGGGGCCGCGGCCGCCAGGTGCGTCCCTCCGATCACCGCGCGCACGCGGCCATCCCCCGTCAGCTCGATGGCGCGCCGGATGGTGTTGATGAGCCCCCGATGAGCACAGCCGAGAATCACCACGAGACCGCGCCGCGTGCGCACGACGACTGCTTGCTCATCGTCAAAGGAATCCTGCGCGAGCTTACCTCCTCGCCTCACCGCGAAATGCGAAGGGATGTGTTCGAAGTCCGTGGTGCGCGGGACCATGCCGGTCGTAATCACCCCGGGCGCGACCTCCTGCGGTTCGGCGCTGAGCCTGAAGGTGGCTCCCAGACGAGATAGCCGACGCCGACTCTGAGGAGATCCGATAGCACGCGCAGGCCGCGAGCGTTGCCGAGAGTACTTCGCCGCAAACACTTCCGGGTGTCCGATAACCTCCCGACCGCCATGGGCCGACAGGAGGGCGGCCAGGCCACCCGTATGGTCATAGTGGCCGTGACTGAGAACGACCGGGACCGCCTGAGACAGATCGATTTCCAAGCGCGCCGCGTTCCCCACGAACACGCCGGAGGCGCCGGTGTCGAACACGAAGGCATGGCCATCGGCCTCAACGTGCAGACTCAGGCCATGCTCTGCGAGCACGCCCGGCCCGGCCACGGAGT
>Ga0315282_10008249_pt1 | contig 16893 bp, 16 predicted proteins | sample YL17G07_20_MG_FD_203693 | JGI IMG/M metagenome (GOLD analysis project Ga0315282, IMG submission 203693) | Sediment microbial communities from Yellowstone Lake, YNP, Wyoming, USA - YL17G07_20 | ecosystem: Environmental > Aquatic > Freshwater > Lake > Sediment | place: USA: Wyoming | collected...
GAGGTCAATATGCAGATTTTCCCCTCTGGGCAGCTCGGTTCCCAGCAGGAACAGATGTTAGCCACCATCCAGGGGACCCAGGAGATGTGGATGTCGAATCCTGCCTGGTTGGCACAGTACTCCCCCAGGGTCGGCATATTGGGCGCGGCTTACCTCTTCAGAGACCTTGACCACATGTATAAGGTCTTGAGAGGTCCGATTGGCGAAGACCTATTCAAAGAACTCCCTGCCAAGATCGGGGTGAGGATTATCGATGTCTGGTATCTTGGAACAAGGCAGACCACACTTCGTGACAAACCCGCTTCAACGCCGGAAGAATTTAAGGGAATTAAACTAAGAGCTCCTGGCGCTCCTACTTACATCGAAGCTGTTCGTGTTCTGGGCGCCAATCCAACACCAATGGGATTTGGCGAGGTTTACATGGCCCTGAAGACCGGAGTCATCGATGGGCAGGAAAACCCCTTGACGACGATCAAATCATCCAAATTTTATGAAGTGACGAAATACCTCGTTCTCACGAGCCATATGGTGGATTCCATCATTCCCCAGATCAACGAGAAATTTTGGAAGAGTCTGAAGCCAGAATTTCAGAAAATTGTCATTGAGGCCTTCAGAGAAGGTGGCAAGCTCAACGACAAGCTGATCCTCGATGGTGAGGCAAGCCTGGTTGAGGAGTTACAGAAGGGCGGAATGACTGTGATTAGACCCAATCTGGAGCCTTTCAGAGCAAGAGCCAGACAGATTCCGGACCGCTTCAAGAACCTCTGGGAAGAGGGAATGATCGAGAAGATCCAGGCGGTTAAGTGAAGCTTCCCGCCCACAGGGCGGAGCTTCCGGGAGATGTAAAGACGATTACAGGGTCGGCTTCCTCCCCGCCTATCCCGCTAAGGCGGGACGGGGCATCCACCGGACTTGCCCGTGAAATGGCGCGCTTAAGATTTTGAGCCACAATGCAGTTCTTGGGGGCAGTGCCCGTTCCTGCCCCCAAATAATTTCTGGGTCTCGGAATTCCTCGGCAGGGGATGAGAAAATAAGATGCGGTGACCGATGAAGGTCCTTGAAACCATTTTTGACATCATTGAGCAGGGTCTTGGGGTCTGCTTCGTCTTGCTCATGTTCATCTCTGTTCTTCTGCAGATCTTTTATAGGTATGTACTGCAATCCCCATTGACGTGGACAGAAGAGGCAGCTCGGTACAGCTTTATCTGGACTGTCCTTCTCGGTGCAGCCTTCGCCGTAAGAAGAAAAGAACATGTCGCGATGAATATACTATTCGACCGTTTTCCAAAATCGGTTCAGCGATACGTCACGGTGATGATCAATGGAATCATCCTTATTTCCTTGATTTATCTCTTGCCGGTCAGTTGGAGCTTCTTCTCATTCATGAAGAACATATCTGCCCCGACGTTGAACATCTCATGGGGATTCTTGTTTTTCGCTGCCCCTCTCAGCATCGCTTTGATGACTATTCACACATTTATCCGGCTCGTCAAGGATCGGTAGTTTGGATTTGTCCCTTGTCTGTCGGAGGTCAGCCTCAATGGTCTGATTTCTGCAATCCTTACAAAAGTCTGGCGGAGAGACAAAGATGCTGCTTTTAATCCTCCTATCTTCCTTGGCCATCCTTTTCAGCCTGGGTACACCCGTGGTCTTCAGCCTCATGATCTCTTCCCTCGTCTATCTTCTGCTTGCAGGCATCGATCCAAGGATTGTGATTCAAAAGATCGTCATGGGACCTGACAGCTTTGTATTGCTTGCCGTCCCTTTTTTCATCCTGGCCGCTCAGGTTATGAATACCGTCGGCACGACCAAGCGAATTTTCAGATTCGCCTCCACCATTGTTGGACACTTCCCAGGGGGGTTGGCTCATGTCAATATCGTTGATAGTATGATCTTTGCAGGGATGTCCGGATCAGCCATCGCGGATGCCTCGGGTGCTGGTCTCATGGAAATTGAGGCGATGGTTTCGCAGGGGTATGACAAATCTTATGCCACAGCCGTTTCGGCAGCCTCCAGCACGATCGGGCCGATCATCCCACCCAGTATCCCCATGGTGATTTACGCCGTCATTGCAGAGGCAAGTGTTGGAAAACTCTTTCTGGGAGGGTTCATCCCAGGGATCTTAATGGGCCTATCCATGATGGTGATCACCCACTTCATAGCAAAAAAGAGGGGATTCTACCGCGATAAGAGGGCATCCCTTAAAGAATTTCTCGATGCCTTTAAGGGAGCACTCCTTGCCCTGCTAACGGTGGTCATTCTCTTAGGAGGGATCTACAGTGGAGTATTTACGCCTACCGAAGCTGCCGCTGTGGCGGCCTTCTATGCCTTGTTTCTAGGGACGGTGGTTTATCGGGAGTTAAACGTTCGGGATATTTTCCAGATTTTCAGCAGAATCGTGATCAGTTGTGGGTTCATTACATTCATCATTTCCACCTCTGCAATCTTCAGTTGGATTATCGCAAGGGAAAGGGTCCCTCAGCAGCTCGCGGACCTCATGTTGTCGTGGACCACTAGCAAACCTCTTGTTCTACTCATCATGAACGTCCTTTTTCTTATCCTGGGAATGCTGATGGATACAAATGCCATCATGCTGATCTTCCTACCCATCGTTCTTCCAGTGGTAAAATCGGTGGGGATAGACTTGGTTCATTTCGGCGTCGTGGTCACATTGAACCTCATGATAGGACTTTTAACACCCCCCTTCGGGGTGCTTCTCTTTCTCTTAAGCGGACTGACGAAAGTGTCCATTGAGGACATATTACGGGAAATCTTTCCCTATATCATGGTGCTGATATCTGTCCTGTTCCTTATAACCTATTGGGAAGGCCTGGTGATGTTTCTACCAAACCTATGGAGCCAATAGAAGTCGCATTGCGCAGGGAGCATACAGTAAGAACCTTAAATTTCTTGGCAATTCCCTTTGGTGAAGAAAGCTTCCTGAAAGAAGTGTCTTAAGAGGAGTGAAGCTTCCCGCCCCTGCCTACCGGCAGGCATCCGGCTGGGGCTTCCGGGTAATGAAAATTTCATTACAGGGTCGGCTTCCCACCCCGCCCCTGCCTACAGGCAGGAAGGCGGGGCATCCAGCCGACTTGCCCGCAAACATCTCGCATGATGAGCCCAGAGGAAAGAATCTATTCGGCGATGTCAGGGAAAATCCCCGATCGGGTACCTGTCGTTCCAAAAATATGGGTGGATCTTGCTGCCCGAATGACAGGAACGCGGTTGACTGAGGTCATTACAGACCCACTCACTGCGTTACGGGTGATCGTCAAAGCAGGGGTTAAGTGCCACGTGGATGGCGTTCGTCAGTTCCATTTTCCAAAACGCCGGATTCTCGAAAAAGAAGGAAAGGTTCTTGAGGTCGATGATAACGGTAGGCGCCTCGGAGAAGTAGACATGCTCGGCGGCTTGATGACTTACTTAGACGATGCGAGAGACTTTCGTCCCCAAGATCCTTACACCATGGCCCACTACCAGTACTGGTCATCGAAAGAGCCTTTTGTAAGAAGTTTGGAAGAGGCCGCTCAGATCGTTGTCCCAGGGAAGACTTTTTATGAAGAGATCGGATGCGGTCAAAGACAAAAAGAGCTGATGAAACGAAGCGGGGATGAACTTGCGATCCTCGGAGATTGCGGATCGGCGACACTCGCGTTTTACGTGAGTCTCCGAGGGATGCATCAAGCCCTACTCGATTTAATCGAACAGCCCATGCTGGTGCATCGCATTATGGAAAAGGGCGTTGCCATCGCCATCGAGAAAGGGAAGTTCAATATTGACCTTGGATTGAGGATGCTTAGGCTAAACGACTCGGTTGGCAATATGTCCGTCATCTCTCCGAATCATTGGCGAACCTTTGTTTTTCCTCACATGAAGGACGTCTGTACCGAGCTTCACCGATATTGCCCAGGCGTAAAAGTGTATTCCCATATTTGCGGAAACATCCTTCCCATTGTAGAGGATCTTGTTGAAGTGGGCCTTGACTGCATCGGTCCTCTCGATCCTTTGGGAGGATTCACTCCCTCCGAGATCAGGCAACGGGTGGGAGACTCTGTCGCATTGATGGGCGGAGTGGATACTCTCTCTTTCATCAATAGCACTCCCGATGAAATCGTCGAGGAGTCAGGAAAGTGTATCCATCAGGCTGGGAGAAAAGGGGGGTACATTCTCGGTTCTGGCTGTGTCGTCCCTCGCGGGGCAAAGAGGGAAAATGTCGAGGCCTTGCGAACCGCGAGTGAAGAATACGGGATTTACAGGAACGGCAGACTGTCTGTCTAAGACTGAGCAATACACTCACCTAAGAGAAACGCTCTCAATCATCTTCACACACTGAAGATGTTGGGAAGCCCCCCGCCCTAAAGGGCGGTGCTTCCCGGGAAGGTATTTCCTTTTATATTGTGCCCCTTCACCCCCCCCTAAAGGGCGGGGCTTGCGGAACACTTGCCGGTCATCATGAGCTTGCTGCAATTACGAAATCACATACCCATCGCCGCGCCCGCGAATAGGGAGCCTGCCGACGGCACGGAATCAGACCTAAGAGTCTCCGTCGGCTTCGAGCCTGCTTGGTATCACCAGAGGTGCGGAGTCGATTTTTCTGAACCATGGCACAAAGACCCCACGTATCGACATGGAACCCTCAAGAAGATGAAAGTGGAATTGGCGAGGGCCTTTCCTACCGTCTCCTGCTGGGACCTTTCCTACAAAGACGATCTGGCAACTCTTTCCGGCTGTTACGGCGCTTACGTCGTCCCACAGGTGTTTGGGATGCGCCTTCTTTATGCCAAGGATCGTTGGCCCGAATTGAATCCCGAAACTAAGCTCTCATTAGATGAGATCGAGACTCTTAAGATCGAGGAACTCTTGCAGGCCCCCTTTGTCGAGGAACTTTTCAAGCAGATGGATGTGATCGAATCTAAATGGGGAAAAATCCATGGCTACCTAAACTGGCAGGGAGTACTCAATAACGCATTTCATCTCCGAGGACAGGATCTATTCCTGGATATGATGGAACGACCCGAAGGGGTCCACGCTGTTTTCTCAAAGATCTGTGAGGTGATGATTCGACTCGCGATGATGGTTCAGAGAAGACAGAGAGAGTCCGGCTTCACCATTAATCAGTTTAGCGTGAGCAACTGTGTCGTCAACATGATTTCACCTCAGATGTATCGAGCTTTCGTTTTTCCTTATGACAGGAGAATCGCCCTCCGTTTTGAACGCTTTGGGCTTCACACGTGCAACTGGAATGTCAATCCCTATGTCCAGGCATTTCAGGAGCTCCCCAACCTCGGATATCTCGACATGGGCATGGAGTCCGATTTACCAAAAGTGAGGACTTTGTTTCCCGAGACTCGTAGGGCGGTGATGTATTGGCCCACGAAGTTGCAGGACGCGCCTCTGGAAGAGTTGAAAAACGACATGGAGAGGATCTATCGGGAGCTAGCCCCTTGCGATGTGGTGATGGCAGATATTCAGGCAACGACGCCAGACAAACGCGTGAATGAACTCCTTGAGATCTGCAGAAAGCTTCTATGAAGCTCCTCGCGCACAGCGCGGGACTTCCCGGCAATGATTTATCACTCTATTGTGCCGCTTGACCCCGCATACAAGGTGGGGTCAAGCGGCACGCTGCGGTCAACTCACAAGTGATTTTTTGAGCTTTAGGTCAGCTAGAACCTTTTTGACGCGTGAGAGTTCATCATCGTTCAGTGGCAACAGAGGAGGCTTCAGCCACTTTTCGCCTCGTCCAAGAAGGAAAGTGGCTGCTTTTATCGCGGGAATGTTCCTGTTCCCTGCCACATGGAATACCTTGTAGAGTCGATTGATCTTCTTCTGGAACTCTCGAACTCTCGTAAAATCGCCTTCTTCGACAGCCCGATACATTTCCACATAGGGCTCAATCCAAACGTTGCCCAATCCAGTCACGACTCCAGAGGCCCCGAGGATCAGTGACTCTGCATCCAAGGAATCCTCCCCCTGAATCCAAGCAAACTCTCTCTTCCCTCTCCTCCGAACAATACGTGAGAAGGTGATAAAATCCCCTGAGCTGTCCTTCAAACCTACCACCTTCTCCATCGAGCAGATCTCAAGCATCGTTTCATAATCCATTTTATTGTGAGTGCATTGAGGAATATTATAGGCAATCACTGGAAAAGGAGATCGCTCTGCAATCTTCTCGAAGTGGCGAACGATCTCTTTTTGCGAGACAGTAAAATAGAATGGAGCAGTCACCACAACAAAATCCGGCCGAAGCGACTCAAAAGCAAAGATCTCATCCAGCGTAAGCTCTGTGGAGGGCTGAATGCAGGTTAAACACAGAAATTGCTTCCTTTTCGAAGCCCTCCTGATCACCACGAATGTTCTTCTCTTTTCGTCCCTACTGAGGAAAGGCCCCTCTCCGGTGGTCCCATTAATCAGAAAACCATGAACACCAGCTTTTGAGAGATAGGTCACCTGTTTTTTGAGGAGTGCCTCATGAATCGTCCCATCTTTACGCATGGGGGTAATCACTGCGGGAATGATTCCCTTAAGAGCCTTTTCTGTCTCTTTCTCCAAACTCATTTTCTTCGTCCCTTCTTCAATCATCCTTGGTTCGGGTTAGGATCTCAACGTTTTCCCTGCCTTCAAAACGGTTTTACTCTTTTTTCACAGAATAACAAAGGACCAAAAAACACTTTTCTCGTAATCCCTCATTCATGTCCGGGTGCAACAGGTCCAGGGGTTAACAGGAGTATCATAGCAAGACTCATGTCTTCGACGGAATTAACACCTCGTCTGTGGGGCCCGCACCCTCAAGCACAGCATGGGCTGCTCGGAGCCCACTCTCCATGGCTGTGGGAACACCCCCCATGAACAGACCTGAAAAGGCCTGGACTCCCGCCATGAACAATCCGCGGATCGGGGTTCGGATCAGTTCTCTGGGTTGAGAATACCTAACGTCACCGTAATCCCATGACCATCCTGCCACCGCCCCTTCGCTTCGCCCGCCTTGGTCCTCGAACGTAAGAGGTGTTGCGACATCCATGACAACAATCGCGCCGTCAAGTCCCGGCAAGAGATGGGTGACTTCCCTGACCAGCGCTTGTCCTAGTCGTGTTTTGTAATTCACATATTCCGATGTTCTCTTCCGAAAACCAACTCGGAATCTTGAAAAATGAGAATACGGAACTTCGGTACGAATCACGATGACTGCGCCATCGGGAGGGGCCAACATCCTGTCATCTCGACTCCACAGGGTGATTTCAAGTTCTTGACCTGCGAGAACCCCGGTGTCGATTTCATTGACAGTCCAGTCCATTTCTCGGTTGCCGGGATTCATCTCGCGACTTCGTCTGTAAATCAACCGGCTGGCATGAGCGAATGCTGAGAGATCAACTTTTTTCACATGGACACCGAGACACACCTGTAGGACAGACCCTGTCTGCCTGGCCTCAAAGACTGCACGGTACCATTTCTCCGGTAGAACATCCCGGTTGATCAATTTGAGAAACGTGGTCTTATAGTCGGCATTCGATATGACAGAGCTCGATTCAATCTCTGTCCCGTCTTTGAGGACAATACCCGAAATACTCCCATTCATAACCCGGATCTTATCCACTTCCCTCCGTAACTGAAGGACCCCAAGGGATTCGTTCTTAAGTTCTTTGTTCCCGAGGTCTCCAACTTTCTCTTCCTCTCCATGCACTTCTTCCACCATTCTTGTCAGCATCTCACAGAACGATCTCATCCCTCCCCTGGGATACCATATTCCTTCTTCAGACATCAGCCTCCACATGGCTGCTTGAAGACAAAAACTACTGTAGGGTTCTCGCGTGCCGAGGCTTCCTAAGATCCGGCGAAGCCTCCAATCTTTGATGGATGCCCGAAGATAATCCTCAGCCGCCATTTGCTCAAGCATCTTCTGCCGTCTGGCAAGATCACTATCCGCAACGGATGCTTGTGGCTCCGTGGCCAGAGCGTGCCCCGCAAGCCCCGCCCTGTGGGTGGGGTCAAGGGGCACAATATCAAATAACAAATCATTGCCGGGAAGCCCCGCGCTGTGCGCGGTGAGCTTCACCTTTCCGACATCCTCGAAAAATTGACTCACAGCGGTGCCATCGGAAGGGAAGTGTTTCGTGAATGCGCCAACCATCTCTGAGAAGGGCAACGAAAGGGGGAGGTCAAGATCAAAGGCTCTCAAATGAAAATGGACTCGATCAAAACTCAGCTCCTCCCTTCCCCCGCACCTTCTCAGGGTCTCCTTAACGATTGCCAGGTTGCTAAATCCAAGGGGGCCCATTGGAAAAGAAAATCCTTTGCGCTGATAGACATAAGCCGTCCCCCCGGGATGAGGATTCCTCTCCAGGACCAGAACACGCAGACCGGCCTTCACCAGTTTGGCCGCAGCGGTCAGTCCTCCGATGCCCGCACCGATGATGAGGGTGTCCCATCCAGAGAGTTTCATACTCTCGAATCATCCCTTAACGAATCAAAAAGCCCGCCTTCCTTTTGGGTCAGGCGGGCCGCCCGTGTTACTTTTCTTCCACCGGGAACTTGGCTTGGGACCACTCGTGCCATCCTCCCTTCAGGGCATAAACTTTAGTATAACCTTTCTCCATGAGTTTCCGTGCCACCCGGGCACTGGTTCCCTCGCTGGGTCAGGCTCAGTAAAGAACAAGTGTCTTGTCCCTGGGGTACTTTTCGATCCAAGAGTCGACTTTGTCGGCTTCTTCCCTCACGGCTCCCTTGATCTTGGACGTACTGGCATTCCAGTCCGAACCCGTCCGGACATCCACGATGACTACGTCAGGTTTCCCCAGCATCTCTTTGAGGTCTTCTTTGGAGATTCTTGGAACCTCTTGAGACATCACAGGCAAGACCGCTGCCAGGACAATTCCAAGACTCAAGACCACCGCCAGCCAGCCCATCGCTCTCTGTTTCATTTAACTACCTCCTCTCTTCAGTTGATCTCTCTCTTGACCGCCCTCTTTCTCAATCCAATCCATATCAAACTCAGCATTACCGCCAGATGCACAATAATATTAGCACAAACGTCATTAAGCCAACAGGGTGCTCATCAGTGGCGATCAGCCGAGGATACACATTCCAAACAGCAACAGACCGATGGAGCCCTGCAGGCAGGCCTGGTCCCGTCCAAACGGCTCTGTGGGGTGACATCTCCCGTCCAGCGTCGGGACCAGCCGTCCCCAAAATGCCGCATTCCTCCTCCCGGTGATTATCGGGGGGTTTTCTGCTGCCGGAATGACGGGAACGACCCCATGTCCAGTGCGCCTGGCAAACGAGCAAGTGCCTCAGGGTTTCATTTTGAAAGCTTCTTCTTCGGCTTGGCACCTTTTTTTCACTTTCGATCTGTGCTAAATAGAATGCATCCTTCAGAGGAAAGGAACCCTTGTCCTGGTCTGCCTTCAGCGCGGTTGTCATTTGGGGAATTTCATTCATTGCGACGAAATTCGCTCTCAGAGAGATCCATCCCTTGACGCTTCTCACGCTCCGTTTTGGAATCGGGTTTCTCCTTCTCCTACTTGTTCAGCTTCTCTTGGAAAGGGATTTTCTCAAGATCTTCTCTCGCCGTGACTGGGGAATGATCTTCTTCTTAGGCCTTGTTGGGATTGCCCTTCACACCCTCCTACAGGCCTATGGGCTGCTCTATACTACTGCAATCAATACAGGATGGATTGTCGCCATCTATCCTATCTTTATCGTCCTAACCGCTCGTCTTTTTCTTGCAGAACCCATTACCCCCCGAAAGGTTTTGGGTATTCTTTTGGGATTCATGGGTGTCGCTTTCATCATTTCTAAAGGAAAGTTTTCTCTTTCCATGTTTCGTCTTGCTTCAACCTTTGGTGATCTCCTCATCCTTTCCAGTGCCGTGACTTGGACTGCTTTCACCGTTGGAGGCAGGGGATTTCTTTCGCGATTTCCACCCCTCACGGTGATCATGCCTGTTATGGGAGCAGGATGTCTGGGGACTCTCCCCTTCAGTCTTTTCGAAGGAGACTGGAGCTACCTTGGTCATCTCTCGGTAACCGCATGGGGTAGCCTTCTTTTTCTTGGAATCTTCTGTTCGGGTCTGGCCTATCTACTCTGGTACGCTGCGTTAAGGAAGAAGGACTCCAGCACCGTTGGGATGTACCTCTATGTTGAACCTCTGGCAACTCTAATGGGGGCTTCGCTTCTACTTGGTGAGGAGATCAGAGTGGTTACATTGGTTGGAGGGAGTATAACTCTACTCGGGGTCTATTTAGCCACCCGAAAGGCCTAAACTATTCAGGACGTTCTCGATCTACCTTGCGGCGCTATCAGGACTTGGCTGTCGAAGCACTCGAACGCCCCCTCTTTCTGGGAGGTTGAGAACAAAGCAGCTGGAAAGTGGCTAAATCATTTGCCAGGACTTAATCACAGCACTCATAATCTTTTCTGATCCCACCGGTTGTGTTGACTAAATTGCTTCCAATGCCGCCTTCATTTTCTCCATCGCCATTTCCAAATTCTCATAGGAATTGGCGTAAGAGATTCTGATAAAGTCGTCGCCGAATTTCCCAAACACGCTTCCAGGGACTACGGCGATTTTGGCCTTCTCAATCAAATACTGTGTCATCTCCATAGCGGTCTTCCCGGTTCCCCTGATGTTCGGGAAAATATAAAAAGCTCCCAACGGTTTCACCACGTGAATTCCCGGCATATCTTCCAAGGCAGTGGTTACAAGGTTTCTTCTCCGATTGAACTCTTCGATCATACGGTTGATTTCCTCCTGAGGGCCTCTGAGTGCGGCAACGGCTCCCCACTGGGCGAAGGATGTTGCACAGATCGTCGCATACTGATGGATGCGGACCAGCGCTGAGATCACATCACGATGGGCGGCCACATACCCCAAGCGCCATCCGGTCATGGCATACTTTTTTGAAAACCCGTTGACCGTGATGGTACGTTCCTTCATACTGGGAAAACTCCCGATACTCACGTGACGGGCCCTGTCGTAGACCATTTTTTCGTATATCTCATCAGAAAGTACGAAAAGATCCTTTTCCCGCGCCAGTTGGGCCAGCTCCTTGAGGGCTTCGGCTGTATAGACCGCACCGGTGGGGTTATTCGGGGTGTTAATGATGATCATTCGCGTCCTGGGTGTTAGCCGCGATCGAAAATCATCAATATGGGGGGTAAACGCATATTCCTCCTTCGCCGGAACAGAAATCGGGACAGCCCCTGCCATTTGAACACAGTAAAAATAGTTGAGCCAGCAGGGATCCGGAATCAGAACTTCATCGCCGGGATTAAGAAGACCCATCATGGTGATCAAAACAGCTTCATTGCCTCCCACGGTGACGATCATCTCCGTGGCCGGGTCATAGGACAGACCATTTTCCTGACTCAGCTTTTGGGCAAGGGCTTCCCTTAGCTCAGGAATACCGTAGTTGGACGAATAGTGAACCTTCCCTTCATCCAGAGCTTTCTTGGCTGCCTCCTTGATATGCCTCGGTGTGTCAAAATCAGGCCTCCCTATGTTCAGGTGAATGATCTTTTCTCCCTTCTTTTCCCGACGAGCCACCTCTTCAAAGACCTCTCGAATTCCCGAAAAGGGGATTGACTTCATCCGATCAGCGATCCGCATCATTCATTTCTCCTTATCTTGAATTTTGAAAAATTTCCGTCCACTGCATCTAGGAGTGGCGTCCTATAACGGTTTCATTAAAGGACAGACTATCTTAGGGTGAATCGAATACTCTAATTAACCAAACGAGGCCGTTACCGGGCACCAGCGTAGTACTCCACTCGGCGCTCCAGATAGGCAATGCCTTCGGAGATGAGGAACGCGAAAGCAAACACGACAATGACGAGGGCCCAGAATTCCTCCATCAGGAAATGCTTGGAATAGAGCTCAAACAGTTCTCCCACGCCGATGATTGAGACCAGCAGCTGACCGATCACCACGCCCTTCACCCCACGGATCGCGCCCAGACGGATCCCAGCCAGAATCTCGGGCAGGGCGCTGAGAATCAGAACCTTCGTGTAGATCTGGACCCTACGGGCGCCGAAGGAGCGGGCCATCTCGATCAGTGACTGGTCTGCCTTGCGGATCCCCACCTGGGTGTCAAGAATGATGACGAAGACGGCGAACAGGAAGACCGTCGCAACCACCGTCGATTCCCCAATCCCGAGCACCCCCATGAGAATGGGGACCAGGGCGGAGATGGGCGCGCTCACAAAGACATTGACCCAGGTACCGAGCGTCCTTCCGACCGCCTTCACGCGAGCCATCAATACGCCGAGCGTCATGCCGACGACGAGCGCCAGCGCCATCCCAATGGCGAATGAACGCAGGGAGATCTCAACCGCTTTGATGAACTTCTCGGTGGTCAGAATGCTTGCTCCTACCACGATGACCCGGGAGAGCGGAGGGAAAATGCTGGAGAACCCAAACCGCCCGACGAGTTCCCACACGAGAGCCCAGAACAAGAGGGAGACACTCAGAGGGATCTTCTTGCCAAACAGCTTCATCGCTTGCTCCGGTCGTCACAAATACTTCTTCAAAACTTGCCAAATCTGATCCACGGCGTCCAGATAGTTCTTGTCGCGGCGGATCTCGTCAGGACTCTCGCTGCTTCGATCGACGTTGGGTTGGATGATCTGCGAAACCGTCCCTGGCCTTGCCGAAAGGAGGACGATCCGGTCAGAGAGATACGCTGCCTCTTCGATGCTGTGCGTCACAAAGATCACCGTCTTCTGGCGGTGGCGGAGGAGGTCGAGCAGCTCCTCCTGGAACTTCCGCCGGGTCTGTTCATCCACAGATGAGAAGGGCTCGTCCATTAGGATGATATTGGCATCTACGGCCAGGGCGCGGGCCAGGCCGACACGCTGGCGCATCCCGCCTGACAGTTGATGGGGGTAGCTGGATTCGAAGCCGACCAGACCGACCTCGCCGATCAACTTGCGGGCGATCTCGAACCGCTCTTCCTTGGGAACCCCCCGAAGTTCCAGCCCGAAGGCGATGTTGCGAAGGACCGTGGCCCACGGCAACAAGGCGAAGTCTTGGAATACGAAGGCGCGTTCCGCCCCTGGGCCTTCCACGCGCTTGCCCTCCACCAAGACCTCCCCCGTGGTGGCCGGAATCAGCCCGCCGATGATTTTGAGCAGAGTGGTCTTGCCGCACCCGCTCGGTCCCAGGAGTGTGCTGAGCTTGCCCGCGGGGAAGCTGTGATTCACCTCCCGCAACGCCTCGACACCTGTCTCGTATGTCTTTCCGATTCCTTTGAGTTCGACAATCGCGTCGGCCGACATGGTCAGGATCCTCGCACTTCAGGGGGAAATAGTCTCCGCTCGAGCCGCTCGAGTCCGTGAATGGTGACAGCGGCGATCAGTACAATGGAGGCCACCGCCGCAAACATTTCCGGAAAGTCAGCGACCGAGCTGTGATAGCTAATTAGGTCGCCGATCCCGGTCGGCGTGATGAGGAGCTCCGCGATCACCACTCCGATGAATCCCATCGCCAATCCCAGCCGCAGCCCGGTAAAGATCATGGCCGCTGCATGCGGAAGAATGATCTTCACTACCACCTGCGTCCGGGTTCCCAGGAAGGCGCGGCACATCTGAATCAGCGAGGGGGGGGTATTGCGGATGCCCTTGTAAGAGTTCATAACGATGACCGGCGCCGCCAGGACCGCCACCGCGAGGACTTTCGAGGTGAGCCCAATCCCATAGATGTAAGTCACCAGCGGAATCACAGCCGCCATGGGCGCAGCCTGCAGGATAATGAAGAACGGCAGGCTGAACCACTCCGTCGTGCGGGAGAGTCCCATCCAAATCCCAAACCCGCCCCCTACAATCCCGCAGATGATGAAACCAATGATGAGCGGTTGAACGGTGGAAGCATAGGCTTTAAGGAGGCTCCCATTCGCCACCATGCGCACCATTGCGAGAAACGTCTGGCTGAACGGAGAAAAGGCGACGCTGATCGGCCAGCGGCCGGCAGCCTCCCAGAGGCCGAATGCAAAGAGAAACGATAGGAGCAACCAGAGGATACGACGATCCCCTGTTCGATGTGAGTTTGACACAATCTTAGTTTCCCAGATGTAAAGAAATTAGAGCCGTATCACGGGCAAGTCCGCTGGTTGCCCCGCGCAGAGGGCAGCAGCGGACTCCAGCAGTGGAGTCAAAGCCGACCGTGTAATCATATGAAGCTCCCCGCGCACAGCGCGTGGCTTCCCGGCAATGATTTATCACTGTTATTGTGCCCCTTGACCCTGCCCACAGAGCGGGGCTTGCGGGGCACGCTCCGGTCAACATTACTCGGACGCCCCAGCCGTGCCTGTCCCGTCTTAAGGGGATAAGCGGAGAGCTCTACTTGCCGAGCTTCGCAATGGCCGCCTTCAGAGGTGCCAGATCCCAAAAATCCTCGGCCTTCAGGTTCTCTCCCTTGAGCTGACCGGCCAGCGTAAAGAAGTCCAGGTCGGTTTTGGGTGCCCGTGCAGCGCCGCCGTCGTTGGGAATGATCTCGTTCTTAACGGCTTCCTCAAAGTACGGTGTGATATCAGCTTCCAGCTTGGCGGGAATGTCTTTCAATAGCCCAAGCTTCTTGCGCTCTTCCGCCACAGATTTTGGGTTCGCGTTGATCTCTCGGGACACCCGAAGCAGCTCCTCCACGAAAATCGTCATCGCAGCCGCGTTCTTATCCAGAAAAGCCTTACTCGCAAAGAGGGCCTCGTCGCTTGCCTTCAGCTCTCCGAGCGGTAGGATAAGGAACTTGTCAGGGGCTTCCTTCATGACGTGGTTCTTGTTGTTAGAATCCAGAATCGTAGCTTTAATGTTGCCACGCAACAGGGCAATGGCGCGGACATCAGATCCGGGAACGTAACTGATGTTTTTGAACTTGATCCCCTGCTCCTTGGCCACCAGATTCACGATGGCCTCGGTCCCCGAGCCGCGGGCGTGGACCGCGATATCCTGGCCGTCCAGATCCTTCCAGCTCTTGTAAAACTCCTTGTTGACGACCGGGAAGAACAGCAGCGAGTAAAGCTGATAGAAGAACCGGATGGGGACGTTCACTTTCTGGATCACTGCGTACGGCGTCCCCTGGCCCACATCTGCCTGACCGTTGATCACTGCCTGGGTCGCCAGGTCCTCGCTCTTGAAGGCTGTTACTTCGACATCCACTCCCCGGGCCTTTGCCCGCTCAATCGCGATCAAGAGCTGGAGATCGTCCGTGGTAATCACGTCGCCCAGGGCGTACCGGATCTTCGTTCGGGTCTGGGCGCTAGCTACGGACAGACCGACGAAAAGACAGATCAAAAGGACAACAGCCACTACAATTTTTCTCTTGATACCCATGGTTTCCTCCTTCTACCTTCCGGCGAGTCCGACCGGAAGAAATGAGAACTCACTTTGAAGTGAGCCCAATTTGAGTCATTGTTTATAAGAAAATCAAACTCCAATGTCAAGAACACACCCCATTCATTTAGGCAAACGGAAAACAATTTGTGTGGTTTCTGCAGATGACGACTTCTTAAGGGATGAGTAAACGCTTTCCAGTGTTCCTACTAGTCTACTGGTTCAAGAATAACACACATAAATAGTTCTAATCAAATCCAAGGGTGGGTGGGAATATGGGAAGAGCCTTACACCTGCTTGCTGGCAGGCAGGGCGGCAACCTCATCACGGAGCTATAAGGACCTGGTCTCCAAAGTGCTCAGCCAAGGTATCCGACAGCGCTTTCGCAGCTTTTTCGTCCGGAAGTTCAACCATCAGTTCCCCAGCCTCGCCAACCACCAAACGACCGTGTTTTTCGATGGTTTCGACCACATCATCCGGATCTACGGTCCACCAACCGCGAGTCCGTTGGAGGAGTTCCTTCCCTTTTAGCTTCTGGGGGGTAACAAGATCGATACTCCGAAACCAGGCCTCCCATCCAATCTGGGCAGGAGCGCGAAGCACTGGGGTCACTGGATCGTGATAAATCCGACAACGGCCAAACAGTCTGAGGCGAATCACGGTATGACCTCTTCGAGAAGCCTCATGATCTTCTCATTCTCTGAGATCACTTTAGCGGCGCCTGGAACTCCATCCTTCACAAGAATCCGCAAAAGACACTGAACGTACAGGGCCCCCGCCTCTTCTTCACCCACGAAGAGCCCTTTCCTTGAAGCTGTACTCCATGCCCGTTCAAAGAGTTCCAGAGCCGCCTCACGCCAACCGCGGAGCTTAGGATTGAAAGGAGAGATGCTCAGGCCGGCCAATAACTCTTCTTGCGCAACCTCCGCGCGATGGAACACCTGGCGCATGACCCTAACGGATGGGTCTCTGCCCCATTCATCACCATTCGAAATCGAGCTGACCCGTCGCACCATGGTTCAGAATTTCAGAACGACCCCTGATGAGAGTTTAACACGTTCATCTCTTCACTAGGTGAACACAGTACATCTCTTGTTGTCTTAAACTTACTGGATTAAAGTGCAGCGGTCAATGGTCAAAAAGTAGAGGGGGGAAACGAAGCGATGTGAGGTCGTTAGCGCAGGGGTCAAGCAGAGCTCGAATTGCCTGACGACTTCTTGCATCAGGGTCCTGTCAGTAGGAGGTGAGACACCAGGCGCTGATCCCGGGGTGAATGAGTGCAATCCCGACCGCGATGATGATTATCACGGCAATGAGATATTCGAACAATGTCGTTCCCTCTTGGTTGATCATGGGCACTCCCTTTGGCCTGGTTAAATAGCAAAGGCTGTGCCAGCCAGCCCGTAAACTTATAATAGTCTGAAATCTTTAAATAAATCTAATCAACCTAATAGGGGTATCTCCTTGACTCCAGTACCCCCTATATCTTGTGGTGTGATTTTTTTCTCCCTCGCGCGTGCTTGACCAAGTCTTTATACGCCACCGGCTCGATTTGTGTGGCCTGCTGGACCAATC
>Ga0315282_10008250_pt1 | contig 16893 bp, 13 predicted proteins | sample YL17G07_20_MG_FD_203693 | JGI IMG/M metagenome (GOLD analysis project Ga0315282, IMG submission 203693) | Sediment microbial communities from Yellowstone Lake, YNP, Wyoming, USA - YL17G07_20 | ecosystem: Environmental > Aquatic > Freshwater > Lake > Sediment | place: USA: Wyoming | collected...
AACTCTCGCGTCCGCGTGACCTTCCTCGCGGCCGTGGGCGGGAGAGTCACCGAATACGCCCTGAGAAAACCCCGCACGAACCAGTTCGGGCTGAATCCGAACTTCCAGCGGCCCGAGAACGCCGGCGACGACTACCTCTACGGCGGGCTCGGCGACCACCTAGGTCTCGAAGGGGAAGTCGCGATTCCGGCGCGGCTGGACCGCGCCCCATACGCCTGCGAGGTCCGCCGGTCGAACGACAACGTCACCGTCAAACTCACCTACGCGAACCCGCGGTGGAAGCTCGAACGCACGCACGTCGTCTTTCCGGATTCCACGCGGCTCGCCACACATGAGGTCGTGACCAACCTCGACGACGTCCCGCGTGCGCTCATGCCCCGGCCGCATCCGACGTTCGCCGTGGGCGGGGAGGCGGACAACGGCGATTACGTCATCCAGCCGGTGGGAGGCGCGACGCTGGTGCACCGGCATGCCGAACCCATGAACCGCAACGTCGCCGTCCCCGCCGGCGGCTCCTGGGCCGGCGTCGTCGATACGAAAAAAAACCAGGCGGTCGTCCTCGTCTTCGACCCCCGCCAGGTCGATACCGTTAACCTGTGGTTCGCAAAAGAAGGCACGAACGTCGAGCCGATGCGCATCCCTCGCCTCCTCAAGAAGGGCGAATCACTCAGCATGTCGTTCGACATGTTCATCCTCTCGGCAGCGGACCTCGCGAAAGAAGCTCGTACACTCCCGGTCGCGAAGAAGACCGCCGACGAGATCGCTTCTACGCTCGAGACGTTCTCAAAACGCAGGAAGGAGATCGCAAGAGTCGCGAGCGGCGACTTCTATCTGACGCCGCTGGGCACCTTCCGCGTCGAACTGCCCAAAGCCATGGTTATGGACTCAAATCCTCTTCCTCTCAAGGCGTCATACGACTTCTTCTCGAAAATGGCGGACAACGAACCGCGCGTAGACGCCGGCCTTTCGCTCGTCCGCCGGGGCGACGGCAAGACGGTGCCGATGCCGCTCGCGACCGTATTATGGCAAGGGGGACCCCTGCCGTCTTCGCCTGCGAAGGCACGGTGGGAGTTTTCCATCCCCGTAGACAGGTTAGAGGACGATGCGTACGAACTTGCCCTCGAAGTGGGGCCCAAGAGGAATCCCGGCAGGATCACCCAGCAGATCATCATCACAAGGGGGCTGCGCGAGAGGATCGAGAGGGCGAAGTCGGCTGAGGCGGGGAAGTGGAAGCCGAACTACGCGGCGGCCAGGTTCTGGGTGGAGGACGCCGGTCGAGCGGGGGCGTCCGCCGACGGGAATATCCCGCCCGTGAAGGCGGTCTATGAGAAGATCGATAAGCGGCTCCGGGAAGCGCGCGACGTGCTCGCCGGAAGCGCTCCCAAACCGAAGACCGGCGTGTTCCCGCGCTTCTACTGGTCGCCCATTGACGACTCGGTGCAGGGCTACAGCGTCACCGTGCCGGACAACTACGTCGAGTCGCGGAAGTGGCCGCTCGTCGTCCACCTGCACGGGAGGATGAACCCTTTCAGCGTGTTCGAGCCGGAGCGGCACGACGCGGATCTCGAGGAGTTGGCCGGGCGGCGCGGCGTGTTCCTGGTGAGACCGCACGGACGCGGGAACACCGGGTATCGCGACGCCGGGGCCGACGACGTCTTGAGCGTGCTCGAACAGGTGTGCGCCTCCTACAGCATCGACCGGGACCGCATCTACCTATCGGGCCAATCCATGGGAGGGGATGGGACGCTCTCTCTCGCCATGCGCTACCCGGGCGTCTTCGCGGCGGTCGCCGACATCTTTGGCGGGTCGGATTACACGCTCTGGGCGCCGCCTCGCGAGAAAATCCCAGAGTGGGAACTCTTCCGCCTCCAGGCCGATTCCCCCGTGAGTGCGGCCGAAAACCTCCTCCATACGCCGGTCTACGTCTACCACGGGGTCAAGGACGCGTCGGTGTCGGTTGAGCACTCGAGGCGGCTGGTGCGGCGCCTCAAGGAACTCGGGTACAGTCACGTGTATGAAGAGGATCCGGAGGGGACCCACCTGCGGCCGGCGGGGCTCTATGACAGGGTCTGGGAGTTCCTCTTCGAGCACACCCTGACGCGTGATCCCAAGACCGTGACGCTCAAGACCCCGTATCTCCGCTACGGCAAGGGCTGGTGGGTGCAGGTGGACGCCTTCGGGGAATCCATGAAGTTCGGCGAACTCCGTGCGAAGGTGGAAGGGCGGTCGATCGACGTCGGGACGAAGAACGTCACCGGTTTCACGCTCGAACTCGATAAGGACCTCGTGGATCCGGCGAAGGACATCACCGTGGCCGTCGACGGAGAGAGTGCCTTCGTGATCGAGAAGCCGTCGGGCCGGGTCCCGTTCCACTCCCAGAGCGACCCGAAGACGGTGAAGCCGCGGTGGGTCCGCGGGGAACCGGCGCGGCCGACGCCCGGGACGCTCGTCAAGACCTCGCACGTGGAGGGACCGATGTGGGACGTCTTCCGCTCGAACTTCCTCCTCGTCCCGGGCACCACGGGTTCCGACCGGTGCGATAACGTCCTCCGGGCCGAGGCCGAGTGGTTCAGCCGTGAGCAGTGGCGGCGCGTCCAGGGCGCGGACTGCATTATCAAACCGGATAGCGATCTCACCGCCGAGGACAGGAAGAAGGCGAACCTCGTCCTCATCGGCGGACCCGAGATGAACTCCGTGACACGGGAACTCGCGCCGCGACTCCCACTCGCCTTCGAGAAGGACGGCTCCATCACCGTGGACGGGGCGAAGTTCCCGGCGAGCGGGGGCGCGATTGCACTCGTCTATCCCAACCCGGATAATGCCGAGCATTACGTCCTGCTCTTCGCGGGGACGACGAGCGAGGCGACCGAGGGGGTCATCCGCAGGACCGGAGACGCCCTCCACGAGTTCGACTATGCCGCGTTCTCTGAGCGCTCGCAGAACGCGGACAATGCCCCGCTCTTCGGGGTGTTCGACCGGGCGTGGAAGTTCGACAAGCGCACCCAATGGTCTCGCGGCGGAAAGGGTGAGCCCGAGAAGAAGTCGGAGTGACCGGTCACGCTTCGGGAGTTTCCCGCGGCCCGAGGACGAGTGACCTATGCGTTCTGGAAAACATGAAGATCCATGAATGGAGGCCCCTCTCCCTCAGGGAGAGGGGGTTGAAGTCCGTCACGGGTTCACGGGGTCGCACAGATCGGTAGAGCGGTTCAGGTCAAGGAGGGCGTCCGATGCTGAAAGTGTTGACGATTGTGGTCGGGGTGGTGGCCGTTGCGACGCGGCTTGTGCCGCTTCTCTTTCCCGGCTTCGGCAGGAAGCTGCTCAAGCTGCTTCTGGAGGAGAGGGGCGCACTGCTGGCCATGATGGTCTATGTCGCAGTCCTCGGGGCCCTGTTCATCTGGGGATGGCGATGTGAGTACTCGGCGCCGCAGGGGGCCATCTGGCAGCACTATGTCATGCTCGTGCTCGGCATCATCATGACTCTCCTGGCGTTGCTCTTCCTGGCGTCACCCGAGAGTCTCTTCAGGATCCTGACCAGGATTTCCGAGATGGCGACGATGGCCCTCCGCCTGCTCTTTCTCATCGGCGTCATTGTCGGGGTGCTGCTCATCCTCCTGGGCGTGAGCATGCCCTGAGCCGGTCAGGATAACCCCTGGGCAGGCATTTCGTTTGGGGGGTGTCATTCTGGAGTCCCGATTCTATCGGGACGAAGAATCTACCCTGCTATCTGGGAAAACGCTTCCCATTCGCACGCGAGATGCTTCGTCCCCCGATGAATCGGGGGCCTCAGCATGACACCGCTGACGGTTGCCGACACGGGTCATTCGGATAGGGCCTCATGGGCATTTCGGGGGCATTCCCCCATGCAAGACTGCCAAATTGGCAGGAAACATCGGTCCTCCTGCCCTCCCAACGGCAAAATGCCTCCAAAACAGGCCGTCGTAAGCCCCAGTCGCATATTGGGTTATGGAAATAACCCGGAATCCTGACGAATTTTCCGGCGATTGGCATGCTTCTTGCTATAAGCTATATGGAAAGAGTGAGCAGAGAGCAAGTCAGGAGGACAAAAACCATGCTATCGCCATGGAGTTCAGATTGGAGTCCCTTTGACAGGCTGCGCCAGGAGATGAGTGAGCTCTTCGGCCGCCGCATGTTCGGACGGGGACCGTTTCCGGGCTGGTTCGAGCGGTCCGGCAAGTACCCGCGCGTGAACATGATGGAGACCGCCGAGGCACTCTCGGTCGAATGCGAGCTGCCCGGCGTGAAAAGGGAGGACATCGAGGTTTCGATGGAAGGCAGTGTGCTGAGGATTCGGGGCGAGCGGAAGGCTCCCGAAACAGGTGAGGTGGAGTACCACCGTCGCGAGCGGGACTTCGGCCCGTTCGAGCGGACGATCGAGCTTCCGGTGAAGGTGGACGTCGAGGGCGTGAAAGCGAAGTTCTCCGCCGGTCTGCTCGAGATCGTCCTGCCGAAGCACCCGGACTCCCAGCCAAGACGAATCGAGGTTAAGGTCGGCTGACCGATGCGAATCGAAGGAGGTACGTGGGATGGCCGCCAAAAAAGATCCGGAGGAGCCCCGCGCGCAGGAGGTCGAGACCCGACCGGTCCATGAGGGCCAGGGCGGTTACTACGCCCCGCTGGTCGACATCTACGAGACCGATCAAGAGATCGTCGTCGCGGCCGACATGCCCGGCGTCGATCCTTCCGGGGTGGAGGTGAAGACCGAGAATGGTCTCTTGACGCTCCTCGGCCGGGTGACGCGGAAATCGGTCAAGGACGTGACGCAGCTCTACGAGGAGTTCGTCCCGGGAGACTACTGCCGTGCGTTCAGTCTCGACGCGGACGTGGGCGAAGGGAGCGTCTCCGCGGAGATGAAGGACGGGGTGCTCACGGTGAGGCTCCGGAAGCCCGAGCGTGCACGCGTCCGCAGGATTGAAGTCAAGTAAGAGCCTATCCTGGGATAGGTTCTACGGTGTTGGGTTCGAAACAAGCATACGTCTCTCTTGAGAGGAGGTGAGTAAGATGAATCTGGTACCGTGGAAGAAAAAGGATGTCATGGAGCATCCGCTGGCGAGCCTCCGGGATGAAATGAACCGTCTGTTCGACGGCTTCTGGCGCGGGGATTTCCTGCCCGAGAGGTTCACCTTTGCCAGGACGTTCCCGAACGTCGAGGTGAGCGAGACCGACGAGGAGGTCGTCGTCCGCGCGGAGGTCCCGGGCCTCGAAGCCAAGGACATCGACCTCTCCATCAGCGGCGACTCGCTCTTCATCAAGGGCGAGAAAAAGGAAGAGAAGGAGGAAAAGAAGAAGGAGTACTATCACCGTGAGACGCACTATGGGGCGTTCTCGCGGAGCATCCCGCTGCCGAGCACGGTGGACGTCGAGAAGGTCCAGGCCGAGTGCAAGAAGGGCGTCCTGAAGATCACGTTCGGAAAAGTCCCGGGCGAGAAGGCCAAGAAGATCACCATCAAGGGCGAGAAGACCGAGAAGACCTCGAAGCCCGAGAAGGGCGAAGAGAGCGAGAAGACGTAACGGCTCCTTCTTCGCTCCAGCGGTGTTCGGCCGGAGGGCCGGGGCGGGCGCCCCGGCCCGTTTCTTGTCTGCCTGATACTCCTGCGTGTCCCCGTTTTTCCTTGATTCTACGGGCGTTTTCTGCAATCTTACAAGCCTTCCGGGTATCGCTTCGCTCGAAGCAGGGCATATCCTGTTCGACGGATTAAGACTTCCGCTTCCGAGGGACTCCCTTGCGAAAGGCTGTGATCCTGGCGGCCCTGGCCGCTGCGTGCCTTTTCACCGCGTGTCGGCCTGTGAAGCCGCGCCCGCCGGCGTATGCGTTTCCGGTCGAGCCGTCACCCGCGGGTGCCGAGAACGCGCGCGTCTACGAGGGCTCCCTCACCATCCCCACGGTGAAGTTCGAGGACGTTTCCTATACGCCTTCACCCTTTCCGCTGGACAGGGTAGGGCGCGGGTATCCCTACAAGCGGGCGGATATCCACTTCTTCCGCCGGGGCGGTGCTGACGACGAGGCCCGGACCTACAAGACGGTGGTTCTCGAAAACGAGTATCTGAAACTCACGATGCTTCCCGGACTGGGAGGAAGACTGTTCGAGGCGATCTTCAAGCCCACGGGCAAGCAGGTGTTCTACCGCGCGGAGAGGCTCGGCTTCTTCGACCTGTTTCAGCTCGGCAAAGAGTGGATGTTCGCGACGGGCGGACTCCGGTTCGAGTTCCCCACGTGGGGTCACGACCCGAACACGGAGGAGCCGTGGGACTATGAGCTGCACACCTGGCCGAACGGGACGGCATCGGTCGCGTTTACCCGGACGGACCTCCGGACGGGGCTCCGGGCGCGGAACCACGTCTCGCTCGATCCCGGCCGCTCGTGGATCCGGCTTGACCTCGAACTTGCCAACCCGGGTGAGTACCCCGAGCGGGGCGCCTTCTGGATCATCACGGGACTCACGGGCACACCGGGGATCGAGTTCATCATGCCCACCGAACACGCCATCGACCACGGCGGCGAAAGGTCCTTCCGCTGGCCGGTGACGGGCGACGTGGACTGGGCTTACTTCCGGAACTGGCCGGTCTCGCAGTCGTTCTTCGCACTGAACTGGAAGTCGGACTTCTCCGGACTTTACGATCACCAGGGGGAATTCGGGGTGGTCCGCTGCGCGCGTCCCGAGGACGTGCCGGGGCTCAAACTGTGGGGCTGGCCCGAGGAGGGCGACCGCTTCTATGTCTCCCTCTACGGGGGCATCACCCAGACGATGGAGGAGCACCTGGAGTTCACACCCGGCCAGGTCAAGAGCTGGGAAGAGGTGTGGTATCCGCTTGCCGGCACCCATGGCCTCACCGCCGCCAGCCGCGAGGTCGCTGTGAGCCTGCATACGCAGGAGGGCAAGCTCCTCCTTGGGGTGATGCCGACGCGCGTGCATTCGCACGCCTCGGTGCGCGTCAGTCGCGGCGACACGGTGCTCTTCGACAGGAAGGCCGATCTCACGCCGAAGGGCGCGATGGTGGAGAGCGTGGATCTGGCGGGCGACGCGGGGACGCTTGCGGTGCGCGTCACCGCCGCCGATGGTCGCGTGCTCCTCGAAAAAACGCTTCCGATGAGTGAGATCCGTCCGACGTTCCAGAACAAGGAATAATCTCGCGGAGTCTTCATGAAGCGGTTTTCCCCGGTCCTGGTTGTGGTTATGGTCGCCGGTGCGGCTTTTGCGGAGTCCGCCGGGGGCTACCGCGTCGAAGTGATCGGCGGCGGCCCGCTCATGTTCTGTCAGCCGCGGTGCCTCCGTGCGGGGCTCGCGGGCCGCGTCTACCTTCTCGAAGGGGAACGGGAGTGGACGCGCGGGAGCATCCTGGGTGACGACGGGGTCACGGTGAAGCGTTTCGGCGCGGACGGCCGCACGGACGGGAAGAGCGGTCTCTGGTATCATCCGGCGAGTCTTCGTGTGACGGCAAGCGGTGACGTCCTCGTCGCCGACACGGGCAACCGGCGCGTGTTGCTTTTCAGCGCGGAGGGTGAGTTCAAGAACGTTGTCGTCGCGCCGGGTGCCGGGGACGCGTCGCTCGAGGGCCCGACGGACGCGCTCGAACTCGCGAGCGGCGAGTTGGTGGTCTGTGATTCCGCGTCGAGCCGGGTGCTTCTCTACGACCGGGCGGGAAAACTCAAGCGGGTGGTCGCCTCGCCCGGCTCGCGTCCCGACCAGGTGAACCACCCGTTCAGCCTGGCACTCGACCCCGCGGGGAACCTGTGGATTGCCGACACGCTCAACCGCCGACTCATCCAGCGCGGGACCGACATGTCCGTGAAACGCGTCCTCCGGCCCATGGACGTCGATGGGGGATCCCCGCTGCTCCGCTGGGTCTCCTACCTCGACTTCGACCGCAGCGGGAATCTTCTCGTCGCCGACGACGGGCTGGGGTGCATCCTGAAGCTCTCCCCGGAGGGCAAACTCCTCGGACGCATCGGACAGGCCGAGGGCAAGCCGAGACCTTTCTCGCGTCTCTCCGGGGTGGCCGTCGCGCCGGACGGCACCATCCTTGCTTCCGACGCCGGACGCAACTGCATCTTCCGCTTTGACCCGCAGGGGGAATTCCTCGGCAGGACGGGGACGGCGAGTCACGGCGAGCGAATGGACAGGCTGGCGGCGGTGCTCGTGGCCGCCGACGGGAGTCTCTTCAAGGTTTTCCAGAGGACGATGTCGCTCATCCAGCATTACGGGGCCGACGGGGTTCTCAAGGAGGAGTTCGGCGGGGAAGGGACGGCGCCGGGGAAATTCCTGCGTCCGCGAGGCGCCGCGCTCGGTCCCGACGGGAATCTCTACGTCGCCGACAGCGAGAATCAGAACATCACCGTCCTGCGGCCCGACGGCGTCCTCGTGCGGGTCTTCGGCAAGCCGGGCAAAGGTGCGGGCGACATGTATTACCCGCGCGCCCTCGCGGTCTCCGACGAGGGAATCGTCTACGTCGGCGACGCCGGGAATCAGCGGGTCCAGCTCTACCAACCGACGGGCGAATGCGTCCGCACGCTCAGCACCATTCGCGTCAACCCGTACACCCTGGACGTGGATGCCAAGGGGAACTGTGCCGTGTACGACGACGCCGACAGAGTGGTCGTGGTGTTCGACGGCGAGGGCCGCGAGCGCTGGCGGATCTCTCCGGCCGAGGTCCGGGATGTGGGAGCCACCGCGTTCGCCCCCGACGGCAAGCTCTGGGTGCTGGACCGGGGGGAAGGGGCGGTTCAGGTGTTCGGCCCGGACGGAACGCCCCAGGGAGTTTTCCGGGATGAGAGGTTCAAGTGGGCGGAGTGCATCATGCGAGGCCGCGACGGCAAGATGCACGCCGGTTATGATTTCGGCGTGTGCACGATTGGTTCGAGCGGGGAGATGGGACTTCTGGTCCCGATGAAGGTTGTCGCGACGCCCGGTCAGACCCCGGAGCCTTCCTCCCTGGCGCTCGTCTGGGACGATGAACTGGCCGTGCTCTCGTCGTCGGGGACGATTCAACTCTTCGGGCGTGACGGGAAGTTCCGCAGGGTCCTCAAGACCACGCCTGCGATCAACAGTCCCTCGAGCGTCGGCTCGGGGCCGGGCGGGGACCTCTTCGTCCTGGACTCCTTCGGCGGTGAGCTCTATCGCGTCAAGCCGAGCGGTGCCGCGGAGATCGCCGGATCGGGGGAGCTCTTCCGGGGCGCCGGGGCGTTCGCCGTCGGTGCCGACGGGAGAATCTACCTCCTGCAATACGCCCGACAGGGGATCGTCCGCCTCGACGCCGCGGGGAAAGAAGCCGGTCTCATCCAGGCCAGCATGGCTCGTGAACAGGCGCCGCTCCGCTGGCCGAGGACCTTCACCGTCATCCCCGGTGGCGACGTTCTCGTCATCGACTGGCATCATGGAAATGTGGTCTGCTACGGGCCGGACCTGGGATTCCAATGGATGCTCGACCGCGAGAAGCCGGGTGAGAGGGGTTCGCGGCGGGGCGTGGCGGCGGTTCGCACGGACCGCGAGGGCAACTTCTACCTCCTGGCGGGGGGCGGGGAGGGCATCCAGAAGCTCGACCGCGAGCGCAAGTACCTCGCGACGATTCGCCCGGACCGGGCGGAGCCCGGCGCGTTCGCACGCGGCGAAGACATGGTCATCGACGGCGAAGGGAACCTCTTCGTGGCCGACTCCGCCGGGAACCGCGTGCTGAAGTTCGTCCCGCAGCGCTGATCGACGACGACGTGATGCTTGTTTCGCAAGTCCGGTTATCTGGAGGGTCGCCAAAAAACTCGACGGGGATGTCATTCCGTGGAGTCCCGATGAATCGGGGCCTCGGAATGACATCGTGGGATTTCTTTATTCACCTTCAATGGTGGAAAGGGGGAGTTCATGGCTTTGAAGACGAGTATCACCAACTACAGCTTCAACCGCAGTCTCCGCTCGGGCAAGATGGGGATCGAAGGGTTTCTCGATTTCTGCGGGAAGGCCAAGTTCGACGGCGTCGACCTGATGGTCTACTTCTGGAAGGACAAGGACGCCGAGATGGCGAACCTTCCGAAGTGGCTCGAGCGAAATCGTCTTCGGCTCGTCGGCTACGGCGTCGGGAACAACTTCCTCGTCCGCGACGCCGCCGAACTCGCCAAAGCGAAGGAGATCGTGCGGTCGGGCATCGAAGACGCGCACCGGATCGGGGCGAGGATGATGCGGGTTTTCGGCGGCGGGAAGGTCGAAGGCTGGGCCACCGACGCCGCGCTCGACCACCTCGCCGGGTGCTTCCGGGAACTGGTCAAGATCGCCGAGGACAAGGACGTGGTTCTGACCGTCGAGAACCACGGGGGTCTTCCAGGCACCGCGGAAGAGGTCATCCGGCTCATCCAGGCCGTGGGTTCCCCCTGTCTTGCGAGTCTCCTGGACACGGGGAACTTCGTGGACGCTGGGGCCGACCCGGTCGATGCCGCGAAAAAGCTCGCACCCTACGTCCGTCACGTCCACGTGAAAGACATGCTGAAATTCCCCCTCGGGAGCGACCGGGGACACAAGGCAAGCCGCGGCGACTTCCATACCGAAGCGTGCACCGTCGGAAAAGGCGTCGTCCCCAACAAGGAGATCTTCCGGGTCCTCGCGGACGCCGGATACGACGGGTACCTCTCGCTCGAAGCGGAAGGCCCCGAGGACGAGGACGAAGGGAAGCGGGTGCTCGCGGGACTCGCCCACATCCGCAAATGCATCCGGGAAATCCGGAAGTGAAGCCTCCCCGCCGCAAGCGGCGGGGCTTCCTGCGTAGAAACAGGCGAAACCCGCCGAAGCCCCGACCGCGACGTGCGTCCGGGTCGAAAACAACGCCCTTCCTCCCCGCCCCAAGGGGCGGGGCTTCCGGGCGAAGGCGGGTGACTCCGGGTCGGCGACGGGTCTGAGGCGGCGTCGCGCCCTCTCCCTGTGAAAGGCATTGATGGACGAGAAACCGAAGCTTCGGCCGGTGGAAGTCTTTCCGGTGAAGAGCGAGCGGGGGACCATCGTCTGCATCCGCGACGCGACGGGTCTTTCCGACCGCGTGGTCACGAGTTCCCCGCGGGCGCTGCGGATCCTCGAGATGCTCGACGGGAAGCACAGTGTCCTCGACATCCAGGCGGTTTTCGCGCGCGCGACCGGGGAGATCGTCTTCTCCGACGAGATCCGGAAGGTGCTCAGCGTGCTGGACGAGGCGCTGCTCCTGGAGGGGGAACGGTTCGAGACCTGGCGCAAGGGGATGGTGGAGTCGTTCGCGCGTTCGCGGGTGCGGAAAGCCGCTAGCGCCGGACATGGTTACCCGAGCGAGACGAAAGAGCTGCGCACGTTCCTCGACCGCATCCTCGACGAGGCGGAAATCCGGAAGGACGCCCCGCCCCCCGAGCTCCGCGGGCTGATCGCCCCGCACATCGACTACGAGCGCGGGCGGAAGAGCTACACCGACGCCTTTGCCGCACTCCGGCGATCGACGCCGCCCGAGCTTTTCGTCATCCTCGGCACCGCCCACACCGACACCGCGGAGCGCTTCGCGCTGACGCGCAAGAACTTCGAGACCCCGCTCGGCGAGACGGTCACCGACACCCGATTCGTGGACGAACTGGCCAAGCGCTCCTCCCGCGACCTCTTCCACGACGAGTTCGCCCACCGATCCGAGCATTCCGTGGAGCTGGAGCTCCTCTTCGTTCAGCACCTGATGCAGAAAGCGAAATGGGACTTCCAGGTGGTCCCGATCCTGTGCGGCGGCTTCCAGGAGGCGATGGAGAAGGACACCTCCCCGATGGAGCTTCCGGGTGTGCGGGAGGTGATCGAGGGACTGCGGGAGATGATCGCCCGCCGGAAGCGCACGTGTGTGGTGATTGCGGGCGCCGACCTCTCGCACGTGGGCCCGCGTTTCGGCGGAACGAGGCGGCTTACGGAGGCGTTCCTCCGGAACGTCGCGGCCGCGGACCGCGCGACGCTTGCCTTCGTGGAGAAGGGCGACGCCGACGGGTTCTTCGAGAACATCGCGCTCGAGGAGAACGCCCGCAACATCTGCGGCGTCGCGCCGATTTACGTCACCCTCAAGGTCCTCGGGTCCAGCCGGGTGAAGTGCCTCCGGTACGAGCAGTGGTCGGACGAAGAGGGCTCGAGCTGCGTCACGTTCGCCGCGTGTGCGATCTCGTAGGAGTCAGAAAGATCATGAACACAGGAAAGGAGTTGAGGTTCAGGCGGTTCGTGCGACACGGGGGCTCGGTGGTTGTGCCTCTGGATCACGCCCTTTTTTCGGAGCCGGCACCCCCCATCCGCGACCTGAAGAAGCTGGTCAAGACCATCTCCCAAACGGAGGCCGACGGCATCCTCGTCACGGCGGGGATGCTCGAATAGGTCCGCGACGTCGTCGGGGACCTGAGCGTCGCGTTGAGGATGGACGGGACCCACACCCGGCTGGGCAAGCACCTGGAGAGGACCGACATGACCACCACGCTCGAGAGCGCCCTGGCTCTCGGGGCGGACATGGTCGTCATCAACGTCTTCGTCGGCACCGACAACGAAAACGTCCAGCTCTCCAAGCTCGGGATGCTCGCCACGGAGTGCAGGTCGTTCGGCATGCCTCTCATGGGCGAGATGCTCCCCGTCTCCGTGATGCCCTATCATTACGGGAAAGGGGAGAAGGAGGCGTCGGTGGAGCAGATCAACAAGGACCTGTTCCTGGTGTCGCGGCTGGGTGCGGAGCTCGGCTGCGACGTCATCAAGACGCAGTATTCCGGCGACAAGGAAGGCTTCCGGGAGGTCGTGGAGGGGACGCCCGTGCCCATCTGGCTCGCCGGGGGACCCAAGGGGAAGAACTCGGACAAGGAGTTCCTCGAAATGATCGAGGAAGCGGTCCAGGCCGGGGCGAGAGGGGTCATCATCGGCCGCAACGTCTGGCAGCGGAAGGACCCCAGGGAGATGATCGCCGCGCTGTGCGGAATCCTGCACCGCACGTAAGGAAACAAACGTGCTGCCGAGGGAACGGGTACTGTTGACGCTGAAGCGCGAGGAGCCGGACCGGGTGCCTTTCGACCTGGAGGGGTTCAACCGCGAAGCCATGCGCCTGTTCCGCGAGAAGACCAGGAGCGACAGCCCCGACGAGTATTTCGGCGTGGAGTGCGAGCTCCAGAGGCTCTACTTCAGCGCCACCCGGCTCGACCCCAGGGAACGGTACCTCCGCTATCACGAGTTGCCGCCGGAGAGGTACGTCGCGGAGCTTCCCGAGAGGCCCGCGGAGGGGACGTTCACGATCAACGAGTGGGGGACGGCGTTCGTCGTCGGCTCGAACCCGGCGTACGACCATTTCGTCGCGCCGCTCGTGGGCGCGAAATCCATCCGGGAGATCGAGGAGTACCCGCTGCCTGACTTCTCCGCCGACTACCGGCACACGCATCTCGACGAGGCGGCGAGGCGCGCACGGGAACGAGGCCTAGCCGCCGACGGCAGGATGCCGATGACCATCTTCGAGGTCGCCTGGCAGATCCGCGGGTTCAACGAGCTCCTGACGGATTTCCTGATGCAGGAAGAGTGGGCCGCCTGTCTGCTCGACCGGATCACGGAACTCGCGGTCTTCCGTGCGAGGAGGTTCGCCCGCGCCGGGGTCGACCTCATCCAGCTCGGGGACGACGTGGGCATGGAGGACCGGATGATCATGTCGCCCGCGATGTGGAGGAAATGGTTCAAGCCCCGGCTGGCGCGGATCATCGCGCTAGCGCGCGCGATCAAGCCCGAGGTCCTCTTCCACTATCATTCGGACGGCTACGTGGAGCCGATCATCCCCGACCTCATCGAGATCGGGATCAACGTCCTCAACCCGGTGCAGCCGGAATGCATGGACCCGGCCAAGCTCAAGAGACTCTACGGGGACCGGCTCGCCTTCTGGGGGACCGTCGGCATCCAGCACACGCTTCCTTTCGGCACGCCCACTCAGGTTGAGGCGGAGGTGAAGGAGCGCATCGAGACCGTGGGGAAAGGCGGGGGACTCTACCTCTCGCCCACGCACGTCATCGCCCCCGAGGTCCCCCAGGAGAACATCCGTGCGTTCGTCGATGCCGCGAAGAAGTACGGAAGGTATTCGTAAGGATTTTCCCGGTGCCCAGGCGTGGTGTAGCTCAGCTTCCGCTGCACGGCGGGAAGGCTCCGCGGTGGCTCTTCGCACGGATGAAGAAACTCGCGGGGGCGATCGCCGAGGCGGTCTGTCACGAGTTCGGCCCGGACGAACTCCTGGACAAGCTGGCCGACCCGTACTGGTTCCAGGCGTTCGGGTGCGTGCTGGGGTTCGACTGGCACTCCTCGGGTCTGACGACGGTGGCGTGCGGGGCGCTCAAGGACGCACTCTCGGACCGCGGGAAGGACCTCGGTGTCTACGTGGCGGGCGGCAAGGGACGAGCGTCCCGCAAAACCCCCGCCGAGATCGAGACCTTCGCCGCAGCCGCGTCACGCACCCTCGACGTCCCCAGACTCGTCTACGCCAGCCGGATGTCCGCGAAAGTCGACTCCGCCGCCGTCCAGGACGGTTACCAACTCTACCATCACATGTTCTGCTTCACGGACGCCGGCAATTGGGCGGTCGTCCAGCAGGGGATGAACGAGGCGACCCGCCTGGCCCGACGGTATCACTGGCTGGGAAGCGCCGTCGAGGATTTCGTCTCGGAGCCGCACAAGGGGATCGCCGCCGAGGAGACCCATCCGCTCCTCAACATGGTGGCGGCGGAGTCGGAGGACTCCCGTCGCGCGTCGAGTTCCGTGGCGAGACTCCACCCGGACGAGGTGCTGAAGACGTTTGAGTCGCTGCCGCTCCTCGAACTCCCCGCCCGGCACGAGCTCCTGGTCGGCGAAGACGTCCATCCGAAACACCTGCGGAAGATCCTCATCACGACGTATGAGAGTCGGCCGGAGAACTTCGAGCGGCTTTTGGCGATGCCCGGGGTGGGGGCGAAGACCGTGCGGTCCCTGGCGCTCATCGGGGAACTCATCTACGGGGCGAAGCCGAGCTTCCGCGACCCGGCGCGTTTCAGCTTTGCACACGGCGGAAAAGACGGTATACCTTTCCCGGTGGACCGCCGGACCTACGACCGGTCGCTCACCGTCCTGAACGAAAGCATCAGCCGCGCGAAGTTAGGACACTCGGAAAGGCTCCGGGCGCTCGAAGCCCTGGCGGCCTTCGCGGGAAAGGACTGATCCGACAGGCGACGAGGAAACGCGGACAGTAGTGCGCCCCCTCGTGGGGCGCTGGCGCTCAATCCGTTCTAAGGAGAAAAGACATGGCGAAGATTGCGTTTATCGGCGCGGGGAGTTTCGGTTTCACCCGGGGACTCGTCCGGGACATCCTGACGTTTCCGCTCCTTGAGGACGCGACGCTCGCGCTCATGGACATCGACCGGGAGCGTCTCGGCTACATCACTCAGGCCGTGAGGAGCATCATCGCCGAGGGGAAGCGCCCGGCGAAGGTGATGAGCACGACGAGCCGGCGGCGGGCGCTCGAGGGGGCGGACGCCGTCATCTGCACCATCCTCGCCGGCTCCGTCGACGTCTGGCAGCACGACATCCTCATCCCGAAGTCGTTCGGGGTCGACACCAATATCGGGGACACCCGCGGACCCTCGGGCATCTTCCGCGCACTCCGCACCATCCCCGTCATGCTCGACATCTGCCGCGACATCGAGCGATATTGCCCCGACTCTATCCTCCTCAACTACACCAACCCCATGGCCATGCTCTGTAAGGCGATGCTCTCCGGGACGAAGGTGAAGGTGACGGGGCTCTGTCACAGCGTGCAGGGGACGGCGGGGGAGCTCGCGGCGTGGATCGGCGCACCGGTCGAGGAGATCACCTACGTCTGCGCCGGCATCAACCACCTCGCATGGTTCATCCAGTACGAGTGGAACGGGAAGGACGCGTACCCCCTGGTCCGTGAGGCAGTGAAGCGGCCCAAGGTCTACCTCCAGGAGGTCATTCGCGCCGAGATGTTCAAGGCCTTCGGGTACTACGTGACCGAATCCTCCGGGCACAACAGCGAGTACAACTGGTGGTTCCGCAAGCGGCCCGACCTCATCCGGAAATACTGCGTCGGCACCGGGTGGAACCCCGGCAAATACGCCTACGTGCTCGACTACTACCGCAAGCAGAAAAAGACCTGGAGGCGTAACATCCAGAACTGGCTCAAGGACCACAAGGGTTTCTCGCTCAAGCGCGGACACGAATACGCCGCCAACATCATCAACGCCTATAAGGGCGGCGACCTGTACAAGTTCAACGGGAACGTCCTCAACACCGGGATCGTCACGAACCTTCCCGAGAACTCGTGCGTCGAGGTGCCGGTCGTGGCGACGCGTCGCGGCTTCGAACCGATCCACGTCGGGGCCCTGCCGCCCCAGTGCGCGGCGCTCTCCGGTCTCAACGCACAGATCGAGGACATGGTGGTCGAGGGGTCGAGAGCCGGGGACCCGCGGATGGTCTACCAGGCGATCTGCTACGACCCGCTCTCGGCGGCGGTGCTTTCGCTCGCGGAAATCAAGGACATGACGAAGGCCCTCTTCCGCAAGCACAAGCCGTATCTCCCGCAGTTCAGGACCATCGACTTCTGAGTAATGCTCTCCACCTCTTCCCTCTCCCTCCAACGGGGGGAGAGGGGAGGGTGAGGGGCGGCGTGGAACGACGAAATCCGAAGTCCGAATGCCTAATCAATGACGAAGTCGGAAGCGCGAAACCCGAAAGACCCCGCATCCCGGGTATTTGCACTTGTCGTTTCGGATTTCATTCGGGTTTCTGGTTTCGGGGTTCCTTCGGCCTTCGGCCTTATTGAGTCCCGTTCGGTTAAAGGAAGCGGCCTGATGTGCCGATATTGCTGGTATGAGACCCCATGGCACCCCTTCGGAACTGGAAGCACGCCGCATGC
>Ga0315282_10008251_pt1 | contig 16891 bp, 11 predicted proteins | sample YL17G07_20_MG_FD_203693 | JGI IMG/M metagenome (GOLD analysis project Ga0315282, IMG submission 203693) | Sediment microbial communities from Yellowstone Lake, YNP, Wyoming, USA - YL17G07_20 | ecosystem: Environmental > Aquatic > Freshwater > Lake > Sediment | place: USA: Wyoming | collected...
CACGTTGTAGCCTCCAGTAATAATCATATCCTTTTTTCGGTCGGCGATGAATAAGTACCCTTCATCATCCAGGTACCCCACATCTCCCGTGTAGAGCCATCCCTCCTTCAGAGCTTTCTGAGTTGCCTTAGGGTCTTTCCAGTACTCCTTCATCACCAGTGGGCTGCGGGCGATGATCTCTCCCATCTCGCCTGCTTTAACATCGTTTCCGTCATCATCCACCACGCGCACATCAGTCATAATGGCCTCCCGGCCAGCTGACCCTAACCGCTTAATCTGGCCTTCATTACCCCCCACCACATGATCATCCTTGTTCAGCACGGTTATAATGGGGCACTCCACCAGTCCATAGGCCTGTGTGAACATCCCTCCGAATACCTCCAGCGCCTCTTTTAGCTTCTCCACCGCTATAGGCGCGGAGGAATATGGAAGCATCCGCAGGCTGGAGAGGTCATAATTTCTGAGGTTAGGGTGGGCGAGTAGGAAATAGATGATAGTGGGGGCCATCCATATCGTGGTGACTTTTTCCTTTTGAATGGTATCCAAAACGAAGTCGACGTCAAGGCGGCTGATTAGGATGTTGGGTATCCCCATCATGAAATGAGCCGGGATGAGGGTCCCTGAACCGTGGTTTATGGGAGCGATATACAAAGCCACGTCGCCAACTCGAATGTTTAACAGGTTGGCGATAGAAAAAGTCATCATTATCCAGTTTCTGTGCGTATGCATGCAGGCCTTAGCCTTGCCGGTGGTGCCTGAGGTATGCATTAGGGCTAATGGGTCATTCTCGTCGATTTCCACTCGTGTGGGCCTATCGCTTGCTTTTTCCATGAGGTCCTCATATCTCTCCATGCCAGAGAAGCGCTCGCCATCCACAATATAATGTTCCACCGTCTCGATCTCGTCCCTGACAGATTCTATGCCTTCGGCGAACTGCGACTGCACGATGAGGACTCGGGATCCAGCGTTGTTAATATAGTAAGCATGCTCTTTTGGGTGATTGCGGAAATTTAAAGGGGCCCATACCATACCCCCCTTAATGAGAGCGTATTGAGCTTCTAAGACCATCACGGAATTCTCACCCAATACCGAAACCCGGTCGCCTTTCTTTAAGCCAAGCCCGTACAGAACATTGACCAGCTTATTTACTCTCCTCTCGAACTCCCGATAGGTCACCCTACGGCCACCGTGAACAACTGCCACTCTCTCCGGATAATCCATAAACCCTCTTTTTAATAAACCCCAAAGGTCCATTGATCCCCCTTTCTAATAGTTCTTTATAATTCTCTAGTCATTGTGCCTAAAATTAGTTAAATAGTCTTTACTTACATAAATGTAGTACTTACTATTTTTTTTTAAAAAAAATTTTAAGCTTAATCAATCTTCAACATGTCACAGATTGCCTGAAAGAAGGTTTCGCCCATGAGGTATTTTTGATTCATAAATTCCTTCAAGGCAATTGGCGTAAAATATTGAATTACAAACATACCCGCCAAAAAACCACTATCAACTTTACTTTTAATCTTTCCTTTTTCCTTCGCAGACTCTATCATCTTTCTAATCGATCCTATACTTCTTCCAATGAACTCCTTAAAAACATTGTTAAATTCCGGAATATCTCTGTAACTTAGCATATGAGCCAGGAACATTGATTTATCAGGGTTTTGCTCAACGAAATCATAGTACACCTCCATTACCTCCCTTAGATAACTTATTTCATCATTTACATTTTCTTTGTAAACCTTTCGATATTCCATAAATAATACGCCAACAATGGACTGAAAGCATGCCAAAAACAACTCCTTCTTGTTCTTAAAGTGTTTGTACATAGTAGGTTCAGATGTCGCTGCTTCCTTAGCGATCTCTGCAGTGGTAACTCCGGTGTACCCTTTTTGATTGAATAAGCGAGTTGCTGCATCTAATATCTTTTGATGGCGATTTTTATACATAAAATATTTTTCCTTTGATTTTCCCACGATGCCTAATTCCAAACTAGAAACACCATCCTTTCTTTCAGAATTCTACTAAAAATAGTATTTACTAATCTTTCAGTAGCTTTTACTATAAAATTTAGAAAACTTTGTCAAGGAAAAAATGAGGTTGTGAAAAGAATCTTTTGAAGATTACCCATTCAAATCTTCAAAAAGGGCAGGATATTCTACCTTGGCGATGTCAGGAAGTAATCTTGCGCGGGGGTTCTTGCCGGATTGGGGAACCCAATGCCATTCCAAGGTTGATCTTAATGCCGACTTCTTTGTTTCAATAATTCGAAATCAGGAGCTCGGTTGTCTGCTTCGGGGAGGTGTATTGCGCTCAGCTTTCCAGGTGAACTCGGTCGAAAGCCGAAGGCGAAGGGGATTGAACGGAAGGACTGTTTCAGGTTAAAAAAGAAGCATGAATAGATATCGAGGCAACATGATTTTGAAGTTTCTAATCTATACCTTCCTTTTTTTCCTTTGGAGCATTGATCCGGGACTGTCTCAAGAAATACAAACCAGGGAACGGATCATCTCAACCTTCGCGGGCAAAGCTCCGCAAGAATGGGGAGAAAGCGTGAGGGGGATAAAAACGAGATTAAACACAGACCAGAAAGTTTTGGCATTGACCCTCGATGCCTGTGGTGGCCCCAAGGGGACCGGATACGATGCTAAGTTAATCGACTTCTTGGCAAGCGAGGGGATTCCCGCCACGCTCTTTATCAGCGGTAAGTGGATGGATGCGAACCCTGAAATTTTCCAAACATTAACAAGGAATCCTCTATTCGAGATTGAAAATCACGGCTTGAAACATAGGCCATGCTCAGCCGCTGGCCGTTCTGTTCACGGGATAAAAGGGACAAAGAGTGTGGGGGAAATTTATGATGAGATAGAATTGAATGCTTTGGAAATTCTTAACCTGACCGGTCGCAAACCAAAATATTATCGGCCCGGTGCAGCCTACGGCGACGAAATCTGCGCAGAGGTAGCCAGTGCCTTAGGCTATGAGGTGGTCAATTTTAGTGTTCGGGGAGATGCGGGAGCCACCTACTCAAAGAAGCAGGTGGAAGAAGCCTTACTCCATTCCGCTCCCGCCTCTATTATTCTAATGCATATGAATCATCCTGAAGGAAAAACAGCAGAGGGGGTGAGTGCAGCCATCCCCGAATTAAAGAAACGTGGTTTCAGATTTGTTAAGCTATCAGAATTCGAATTGAGATAAGCCTGCCTCCCGTCTCTTATTCAAATGATGGTTTACGTTCTTCTGCGCCCTCCGAGCAGTCCCCATTTCGATTTAAGCAACTAGTGTAATGCGTCCAACACTTCTTTACATATAATGTGGCATCAAAACGGTCATTCCTGCCCCGATTTTCATCGGGATAAACTCCAGCAGGAATCCAGAGGGGCTAAAAGACTGGATTCCGGGTCAAGCCCGGAATGACAATCAAAGTAAAGGGATTTATGACACACTACACTGGATTTTTTCGGTGGAATTCTGATGCATGCTAATACAAACGTATTAATTTGTTTTACCCCCCACCCTCCCCTCCCCCTCAAGGGGGGAGGGTTAGGGAGAGGGTGAGGCCCTTCAAAATAAAGCCTTTGTTGCAATAGAATACAGGCTTTACCCTATTTACACCCCTTCATCGAAGGGGTAAATTGCTGTGTGCCACAATGACCGTTGATTCCCGCGATGTTCTCTGACGTTTTTAGCTTCCGCTTGCGTTCGGAGAACGATAAAATGGTAATACGGCAAAAACTCGTACCCAAAGACAGGATATCAAATTGAAGGAAGCCACTGTTGCAATTCTGAGAACAACGCCTCAAAAGGTTTTTGAGGATATCCTTAGGCTGATGGAGATGGCCAAGGTAAGAGAGGCATTGAAGACTCAGGCGACCACTATTTTGAAAGACAATATTTCATGGCATTTCCCCTTTCTATCTGCCAACACAACTCCTTGGCAGTTGGGAGGTGTCATTCGGGGTCTCAAAGCAGCCGGGTTTTCTGACCTCGTGGCTGTGCACAATAATACGGTGGTCACCGATCCTTTCAAGGGTGGACGTTTGAACAAGTTGGAACCTATCTATCGGCAACACGGTATCCCGGAAAAATACAACTTTCTACCCCAACAGATCACCTGGGAGGTTTACCGTCCTAAGGCAAGAATGAGAGTGCTGGACCAGATTTTTCCGAAAGGCATAAGAGTGCCAACCTTCTTTCGCGGGAAGAACATCGTCCACCTGCCCACCGCGAAATGCCACATCTATACTACGATTACAGGGTCGATGAAAAATGCCTTTGGCGGGCTCCTTGCCACTCGTCGCCATTACACGCACAGTGTCATCCACGAGACTCTTGTAGACCTTCTGGCGATTCAGAAGGAGATCCATCCCGGGATTTTTACCGTCATGGATGCGACTCTCTGCGGTAATGGGCCCGGCCCTCGCACCATGATCCCTGTAGAGAAGGGTTTAATGCTCGCAAGTTCTGATTCGGTTGCGATCGATGCCGTAGCCGCCAAGATCATGGGTTTCGAACCTATGAAGATTGATTACATCAGGCTTGCTCACGAAGATGGGCTTGGCGTTGGGAGGATTGAAGAGATCGAGGTGCTGGGAGAAGATATCTCTCACATGAATTTTCACTTCTCGGTAGGAGACAATCTGGCAAGCCGTGCCGGAGATTTACTCTGGTTTGGTCCGTTAAGGAGATTTCAAAAGTTATTTTTCCATACTCCCTTAGTCTATCTCTTTATCCTTGGTTCCTACATCTACCATGATTGGGTGTGGTGGCCTTTGGTGGGAAAACGCCTCATGGAAGTTTTGGAAGCCAATAGCGAATGGGGTAAATTCTTTGTAAACTACCCCCTTGTTTAATACCGACAAGGTGTATTTCTATGGAAGAAATCCTGTCTGTCGAAAAAAGCCGATTGTCGAACCAGCGTGAGACATCCCTCCCATTGGTGGTCGACCTCGACGGGACTTTGGTCAGAACAGACCTGCTGGTAGAATCCTTTCTTGCACTGATTAAGCAAAACCCTCTATACCTTTTTCTTCTTCCTTTCTGGCTTCTCAGGGGAAGGGCTTTTTTAAAACAACAAATCAGCCAGCGCGTCATCCTTGACGTAAGCCTCCTACCCTACCACCGTGAACTTCTCGATCATCTGAAGGTTCAGCGTGCTCAAGGACGCCGACTGGTCTTGGCAACGGGGACTGATGAACGAATTGCCCAGCAGGTAGCCGATCACCTGCAAATCTTCGATAGGGTACTTGCCAGCAATGGAATCAATCTTTCTGGTCAATACAAACAGAGCCGTCTGGTCACCGAGTTCGGCGAGAAACGTTTCGATTATGCCGGAAATAGCCGGCGTGATCTCGCCGTTTGGTCTTCAGCGCGCAAGGCCATCCTCGTCAACCCCACAAAGAATTTATCTCGAACAGCCGCTCGGGTAACAGAGATCGAACGGGTATTCAATAGCCGGAAAAGAAGGCTGAGCGTCTATTTGCAAGCTTTGCGTCTCCATCAGTGGCTAAAAAATCTGCTGGTCCTTGTCCCGTTGGTGATGGCCCACCGTTTCCTTGAATTTGACTTGCTCGGAAAGACCTTTCTGGCCTTTTTGGCCTTTGGGCTCTGTGCCTCCAGTGTTTATCTTGCCAATGACCTTCTGGATCTCCCGTCCGATCGCCATCATCCCCGAAAGCGGCAGCGCCCTTTTGCCGCGGGGGAACTCTCGCTCTTCTGGGGCTTGGGATTGGCCCCTTTTCTGCTTGGCCTCAGCCTTCTTGTGAGCCTACTGTTACCCCTGTCTTTCCTTGGAATGCTGGTCACCTACTATGTTTTAAACCTGGCCTATTCTTTCTACCTAAAGCGGATTGTCCTCTTGGATGTGATCGCCCTTGCGGGTCTATATACCCTTCGGATAATGGCCGGTTCGGCATCAATCCCAATCTGGCCGTCATCCTGGCTCTTAGCCTTCTCAACTTTCATTTTTTTGAGCCTCGCTCTTGTGAAACGCTATGCTGAACTGGTAACCATGGAGGCTGAAACCGGGGTAGTACAAGTTCGGGGCTACCAGATTCTGGACAAGGAACTCCTTGCATCCTTAGGAAGCGGTAGCGGGTATGTGGCCGTCCTCGTCCTCGCCATCTACATTTCCAGCGGTGTCGCAGAGATCCACTATACGCGGCACCAGCTCGTCTGGCTCTTATGTCCTTTGCTGCTGTACTGGATCAGCTATGTTTGGTTGATTGCTCACCGCGGAGGAATGCATGATGATCCGCTGGTATTCACTATCAGGAATCGGGTCAGTCGTATCGTCCTCTTACTCGCGGCTGTCGTCTTGCTGCTTGCAAAGTAGAGGCGTTGCGGCAGCCCATTTGGAAGCGCTATTCGAAGGGGGTGTTTCCAAAGCCTAGGAATTGATATGCCGAGAGAACTAAACTACCCCGCCGCAAGCAGCGGGGTATGATAGCTCGTCATGCCGGACTTGATCCGGCATCCAGTTCGTTGGTCTCTGGATTCCGGCTTTCGCCGGAATGACTGACGCGCGGCAAGCCGTGGGGTATTGGACCCGAAGTGAATAAAATGAGCATACACCAAGGAAAAAAGAATCGGACGTGGTCACCTCTTCTTATCCTCTTGTGTGTAGCAATTCCACTCGTCTGCAACGAGTGGACACCTTTCTCCAGGGCAGAGGACAAGGGGGAACCTTCGTCGAAAAACCAACAGGACGTATCTGAAGTTTCTAAAACCATTGTAGACCTGCAGCCCTTTCGAGAGACGAGTTCGATCAAAATTAAAGGTGCACGGGGTGAAGACGGTCTTGCCACCCTGATCAATCTGAACCCAAATGTCAATGCGTGGTACCTGCTCCGGCTGAGTTGGCGGGGTATGCCGGAGGAAGAATATCACTTAGAGAATGCTATTCCCACGGCTCAGAGGTTCTTCCTGGATAATAACGATACCGACGGTCTTGTCATGGATGAGAAGGGAAACAAATATATCTGCACGCTCTGGGGAGCAAAGTCCTCCCACAGTCTGAAAGGAGCCAAGGGAACGGGCGCCGCCTACGTACCCCTTTGCGGAGGGAAACTGTACCTCCGCAACCGGGTGAAAGGACACCGGACAAACATAGAAAAAGTGACCGACGTCCTGCGAGACCAAGTACCCGGCGGGGAGAAAATTGTGGGTTTTGTGCGCGACACATTTTTTAAGTATCTCTACGAACAAAAGGCCGGGGAGAAAGTGGAGTCGGAGCCGGTGGGGGGCCTGCCTCAAAGGGAGACGGATAATGCGCCAGTGCCGGCCTTGTTAGACCCAAAGAAAGCCAACCGAAGCGTGAGGCCGAATGATCTTGGCATCGAAATTCAAGAATTAGGCTCAAATGGAATGGTTCTCGGGTCTTGGTATGCCGTTAAGGAAAATCCGGGCATCTACGTCAGCGCGATCGTGCCGGATGGGATTGCGCCAGAAATTCTGCGCAGCTACACCAAGGTGGTGAACGGTCTGGACAGTGTTGAAGCAAAAGGGATTGTGTATCTTGTGGCTTTCGATCTGAATCAGTTCAGCCTGAAGTACGCCCTGGGGACAGACCATCCGAGAGTCGGATGGTCTGATCATATACTCAGTCAAATGATGGATAAATCCCTCCCCGGACCCGATGGCATTGGCAGTATTGCTCCTTTAGTTTCGACCGGCCTCATCCATCCCACGGACGAAAGCAGAACAGCAGCCACCTTCACCGGAGGATTCAAGCGCGTTCATGGAGCTTTCAGCTATGGCGAGTTGGCTCTCAGGAATCACGGCAGCCACTATGGCTTCCTCGAAAATGGCGTCCTATTCAGTAAGCTTCAGCCCGGACTCGCCACAGTTTATGTGCTCGGTGATGGATGGGTGGATATGAAAACCTGGACCGAACGAGACGATCATCTCCTTCCGAGAACTAAGTATGCCCGCCAGAACGGCGTCCCGATCATCGTCGAGTTTGATCGGGTTACCCAGATGTCCGTTCCGGGTCCGCTCGTATCCCGATGGGGAGATGGAAACTGGTCTGGCTCGGTAGATAAGAAGCTGCGCACACTCCGTGCGGGTCTCGCCTTCCAAGAGTTCAGTGGGAGGCGATATCTTATCTACGCCTTTTTCTGGAGTGCAACGCCATCAGCCATGGCGCGTGTCTTTCAGGCTTATCGATGCCGTTACGCCATGCTTCTGGATATGAACGCCCTGGAGCATACCTATCTGGCCATATACAAAAGGCAGGGTTCAAACCTTTTTGTCCAACATCTGATCCGAGGGATGAGTGAAGTCGATATGTCTGTGAAAGGGAAGTATATTCCACGCTTTCTCGGCTATTCAGATGACAGAGATTTTTTCTACCTGACGCGAAAGGAGGTACCATGAGAGAGTATCGAATGGGGGTAACAAGCGCCCTCGCACTTTTGGGTCTGGTCATTTTTCTCCTATCCCCTGCTGCTGCCGAGTCTCTCAAAGAAAATAATGAAGTCTTATTCGAACAGCTTCAACACGTCCATGGCTTGTCCGATAAGCAGCTGGATTCCATTCGCACGATCTTTCGCGAGTCCGGTTTCGTCAGTCAGGGAAACCCGGCCGTAACCCAACACCCGATAACCCCACAGGGGTGCCAGGAAAAGCTCGGCCGTCTGGCCGTCCGATATGGGAATGAGAGGTTTGAAAAGATTTGCAGGGCGAAGTACATGGCACCGCTCTATAATCCGGCCACCGAGAAGGCCGAGGAGGCCGGAGCCTGTATCGATCAATTCGAGTTTCCCGATATCCCCTGTGTATACCCGGTCGTTTGGGTGCGTGCCCGCGAAGCCGCCCTCATCTGTCGGGCCATGGGCAAACGCCTCTGCGACGCCCATGAATGGGAGGGAGCTTGCGCCGGTGCCCTCGAACGGCCCGATTACCGATTCGATCTCGCCAAAGGCGTTCCCCCCAATGCAGCGATCGAGAGAATGCGGGAAGCCCACAACGAAAAATATAGCACCCACAAGGTTTGGGCTTACGGGAACCACTATGAAAAAGGGATATGTGGTTGTTCAAGTTTCAAAACCTCCGGTTGTAATGGAGGAAGCTGGAGGGGATGCGGATCGAATACGTTTCCCTCCGGGAGTTTTCCCGACTGCCGCAGCGCCTTAGGAGTCTACGATCTGCATGGAAACGCAGCCGAACATATGAACCTTCCTCTTAACGAAAGCCAGATGGCGAGTCGGGGCAGCTTGGAGCTGGGATATACGGAGATGAAGGGCAGCTGGTTCATTTTCGACACGGTCTATGCCCATCCAGACTGGTGCCGTTGGCGAGCCCCCTTTTGGCACGGCAGCCGGGTCATGGATCTGCACAGCCATGAGAATTATCATCTTGGCTTTCGCTGCTGTAAAACCATCAGGGCAGATTAGAGGAAACCGGTAAGTTTCAAAAGGAAACGGCCTGTATTGGATAGGAATGATGAATGCCCATAAACTGTAACACTTTTCGGATCGGTCCTTCGTCGCTCACTATCGTTGCAAGCTTTGGATCTTCTAAAATTTCATAAATAGACCGCGGTTCACCATCGATCAAGACCACGTCGCTGACCAGACGGATACCATGGCTGTAATCTGCGTAATTTGCACCATGGACGATGGTGAGGGGCTGGATAGGAATCCCCGAAAGGCGATGCCAGCCGTAGATGGCGACTCTCCCAAGTGTTTCGCCCAACCGATTGGTCAGGACAACATCTTTCTTGTGGCCCGAAACTAAAGCATCCAACGGGCAGCATAAGACGTCGCGCTGTTCTTTGATCTTTCGATTATGCTCCGAGAAGTACGCCAGGGATCTCATTTGGGAGCCCGGGGGCATCGGGGCAGGTGAGAGGTGGACATCGGATTGTTCGAAAATGGCATCTACCATCTTTTTCGTCGGCAGGATGAAACCAAACCTAACCGCTATTGCAGTTGCCGCATACCAACTCATCGGCATCAATAGGAAGTCGCGATCTGACCCGATGGCCAGGTAATCCGGCATCACAAAAATCGTTGCGGTCACTGTTTTTCTCTCTCCAACTTTTTGAACCAGCTGGACAGGTTTCAATCTTCTCAAAAAATCTGGAAGGTTGCCTTTGATGATTTGGCCCAAGATAGCCTGCTCTCTCTTAGATCTGTCCATTGCAGAGAGATATTTAGCAAATTCTGATCCGGTCATCGCGAAAGACGACCTGGCGGAAATCTTCTTGACCAAAAAGGCTCGGATATCAGCCCAATCTGTGCCAAAAGCGTTGATGGACTGTAAGCACAGGACAAAAACGAGCAAGACTTCCAGTATCTTTTTTCCCATGGCTCCGACTCTGGAATCGAAATTTAAATCTAATATTACCACAACCCGGCCAGATAGGCAACGGCAATTTTAGACTTGCCGACCCCCAGTTTTTTCCCTTTCCAACCCGCCCCCTGCGTCTGGGTCTGAAGAAGGATGTGCTTTCTTCTTGCCCGACCGGGGTGGGTCCCTGAAGAGGCTTCATCGGCCCAACCTTTTTAAGGTTTGGCTGCACAGGTTTCAAGGGGAAATCGGAGTTTCAGGATCTTGCGCGCTTTCAGCCTGTTTGCCCTCAACGTGGGCCTTATGAAGCCTAAGAGGGGATCTACCCCGGTCGGGCAAGCGAAAAACTGGGGGTGGGCAAGTGATCTTAGATTTGCCTGAATACTTGATGCAGCTTGACTGTTATTTTATGATTAATTGCTTTCGTGGTGGGGCCCAAAATAGTTGTTATAAACCATAGACTTTTTTGCAGGGGCGGATGGACCCGGGAGGAGAGATATGCAAGAATTGGACTGTCTTATCATACACACCCCCAAGTTCAACAATTACTACAAGCCAGTCGGGCAGTTCATGTGGGTCAACTATATGCCCCTTGGGCTGCTGGGCATTGCGGACTACCTCGACAGGAACGGAATGAAATGCCGGGTCCTTCATCAGGGTGTGGAAAAAATGAACAGCAAGTCATGGCATCTCGAGGACAGCCTGAAGTCCGGGTCCACGCCGGTGATCGCACTTTCCTTGCACTGGCATTACCAGGCGCACGACGTAATCGAGTCGTGTAAAAAAATACGTGAGATGCACCCGGGCACCTATATTGTCCTCGGCGGATCTACTGCAAGCTTTTTCCACGACGAGATCGTGCGCGATTTCAACTGTGTAGACGGTGTGATTCGCGGCGATGGCGAGTCTCCCCTTCTTGAAGTTGTCAAAAAAACAAAAGCGGGAGAGAGGGACCTCAGCGGCGTCCCAAACCTCACGTGGAGGGATGGCAAAGGTAAGGTCATCTCCAACGAAACGACGTACTGCGCCGATGAGAAGATGCTCAGTGAACTCCGCTTCGCCAATATGGAGCTTCTCGAAAACTACAGGACTTATATCGATTACGTGTCCCTGCCGTTTATCGTGGTGAAGGGTATACCGAAGAAGTTGAACTTCAAAATGTTCACCGCCCGCTGCAAGCTTTTTCCACTCTGCGTGGGAAGGGGCTGTGCGTTTAACTGTACCTGGTGCGGTGGTTCTTTCACACCGCAAAAAGAGTATATATCGTGCAGGAAGAAGGTGGCCTGGCGCCCTCACGATGCAGTCATCGCCGATATCAAACAGGCACTCTCCTACGGATACGAGGCCATGTACACTGTTTTCGACCCAACGCCCGACAACCAGGATTACTTCGTGGGGCTCTTCAGACGTATCCGCGATGAGGGGCTGGCCAAAAAACTCGGCTGGATGCATGAGGCGACCGGGGTGACCTCGAAAGAGTTTGTTGATGAATTCGCCGAGACCTTCTCGGAAGACTTCAGAGTGATCGCCCTGTCACCCGAGACAGGGAATGAAGGGATAAGACGTCGCAACAAGGGATACTTCTGCTCGAATGCCGAATATCACGACATGCTTGAATATATTACCTCAAAGAAAGTGAATGTGGAGGTATTCTTCACCTATGGTATTCCAGGGGAAAATGAGGAGCTGATTCAAGACACCTACCGGATGCGAAGGGAGATCGTGAAGAAATACGGGAGACGCAACTGTCTACGTGCCCTTTCCATCGAGATGGAACCTGGAGCTCCGTGGCAAATAGATCCGGATACGTACGGAGTGGTGACATCTCGGAAGACTTTTGCCGATTTCTTAAAGGCGCATTCCCGAACCACCACGGGCACTTACACCGACCTTGGATATTACATGCCGGGCTACTTCACGAAGCCGCTCGACTCGGAAAACCCGGAAGGCGATTTCTCGAAGAGGCTGCAGAAGATCAAGTGTAAGCACTTCTGCTTCGTACACCCGGACGGGCGTAAGACCTCTTCACCTTTCTGGGGCAGGATGCTCTGTCACACGATGCAGTTTATGCGTTTCATTATGATGAAATAAGAGTCGGTCAGGTCTTCCTTCTCGAATCGACGTAATGGGGGGGACGAGCTCTTTAGAACCCTCCGTGATTTTCGATATCGTCCTCTCCATTTCTTCCATTATTTTCTCGCCTTTCATCATAATTCCTCTTGAGTCCGTCACGGGAATGGCCTATATTTGGTAATATGTCACAAAAAAAGAACACCGTGATGATGGAGTTTCACATCTCCCGGAAGGCAAGGGACCTCTACCAATTTGATGAATCCTTGTTTTCCCTTACCGGAAATGTCATTTTCCTCAACTTTCATGCCGCAAGATTATTTGTCGCGAAAATAAATGAAAAAAGAGATTTGACCACCTTCCCCGACCAAGCCGTTAAAGCCGGCCATATCAATGCCATGGGGTTGATTGACGAAATCCTCCATTACGTCGTGGGCTTGTATCGCGTTGAAAAGAATGCGCAGGTGGTGCAACAGGCCCTGGATTGGCTCTATGAGAAGCTGGGTAAACACAAAGTGGATGAGGCCCTACGGAAATTCGCCGATGAATTTCCAGCGGTAGCTGTCTATCGGCGTGAAGTGGAACTCAATACCTATTTAGAAGGAGAAACAGCGGGAGTCCCTCACCGCTTGATTGTATTGGAAGAGATGCTCATGCTCTGGCTGGCCAATATGAATCCAGCCTTTTCTCCTTTTATCGAGTTGTTCGATGACATCACACTGGAAAAGGATACGTCTTACCTGCAAATCATTGAAGCGCTCCATCCCTTCTTTGACAACCAGCCCTTGTTTGGCCCTGATCATCAGAACCTCGTCGACATGCTCCGTAGCCCTGCCCTGGCAGCTCCTCACTCGCTTTCAGGACAGCTGGCATACATCCGGGACAAATGGGGTTATTTACTGGGCCCCTATCTCTTACGACTTCTCAGTAGTCTCGACTTGATTAAAGAGGAAGAAATTGCGGAATGGCGGAGAATGGCATTTTGGGGCCGTGCTCCTGCGGAGGTCTATGAATTTTTCGGAATGGAGGAGGAACCTGAACGGTTTAGTTTTGATCTCGACTGGATGCCCAAGTTGGTTCTCATGGCAAAAAATGTTTATGTGTGGCTCCATCAACTCTCCAGGAAATACCGGCGTTCCATCTACCGGCTCGATCAAATTCCTGATGAAGAACTGAACCTCCTCGCCCGTTGGGGTTTCACCGGCTTGTGGCTGATTGGCGTGTGGGAGAGAAGCCTTGCCTCAAAAAGAATCAAAGAGCTATTGGGCGATCCCGATGCAGTGGCTTCGGCCTATTCCCTGTTCGACTACCAGATCGCAAGCGACCTCGGGGGCGAAGAAGCCTTTCAGAACTTAAGAGACCGGGCTTGGAGGCGGGGCATCCGCATGGCAAGCGATATGGTGCCCAATCATGTTGGAATTGATTCCAGATGGGTCATCGAACATCCAGAATGGTTCATTTCCCTGGATTACAGTCCCTTCCCCGCTTATCGCTTCAATGGACCCGACCTCTCGTGGCATGGGGAAGTAGGGATTTATCTCGAAGATCATTATTTCGACCGGAGTGACGCAGCCGTGGTCTTCAAAAGGGTGGACCGGAGAAACGGCAACGAAAAATTCATCTATCACGGTAACGACGGGACCCGAATGCCCTGGAATGATACGGCCCAGTTGAACTACCTTAACGCTGACGTGAGAGAGGCGGTCATTCAAACGATCCTCAGCGTCGCCCGAAAATTTCCAGTCATCCGTTTCGATGCGGCCATGACCTTGGCGAAGCGGCATTACCAACGTCTGTGGTTCCCGGAACCGGGCACAGGCGGGGCCATCCCTTCCCGAGCGGAACATGGCATGCCGAAAGAACAATTCAACCGTTTCATACCCGAAGAATTCTGGCGTCAGGTGGTGGACCGTGTGGCTCAGGAAGCCCCTGACACGTTACTACTGGCCGAAGCCTTTTGGTTGCTGGAGGGATACTTTGTCCGAACCTTGGGGATGCATCGCGTTTACAACAGCGCCTTCATGAATATGCTGAAGGACGAAGAAAACGCCAAATACCGCTCTGTCATGAAGAATACGCTCGAATTCAACCCCGAGGTCCTCAAACGATTTGTCAATTTTATGAGCAACCCTGATGAGGAAACCGCTGTGACTCAATTTGGCAAGGGAGATAAATACTTCGGTGTCTGCACCATGATGGTGACCATGCCCGGACTCCCCATGTTTGCGCATGGCCAGGCCGAAGGATTCAACGAGAAATACGGAATGGAATACCGGTACGCCAAATGGGATGAACAACCGGACCAAGAACTGATCCTGCGGCATGAAAAAGAGATTTTTCCACTGATGAAGCGCCGTCATCACTTTTCTGACGTTAAAGACTTCCTGCTCTATGATTTTTTTACTCCGGAGGGCTATGTCAATGAGAACGTATTCGCTTACTCCAACCGATCCGGCGACGAGCGATCTTTAATCATCTATCATAACAAATATGAGTCCGCCCGAGGATGGGTCCGGTCCTCCGTCGCCTATTCGATCAAGCCCGCTGAAGGGGATGAAAGAACTTTAATTCAGAAAGATTTAGGAGGAGGCCTCGGATTGCACGATGATCAGGCCTATTTCTGTATTTTCAGGGACAACGTGACCGGCCTGGAGTACATTCGCAGCAGCGAGGAATTGTGCAAAAGAGGATTATATGTGGAGCTGGGTGCTTACAAGTATCATGTATTCATCGATTTTAGAGAAGTTCGGGATAACCAATGGCGTCACTATGCCCAGATAGCCAATGATTTAAACGGCCGTGGCGTACCCAGTATTGAAGAAACATTGAAAGAGATGTTGCTGCAGCCTCTGCACGAGGCTTTCAAAGGGCTGGTGAATGCGGACACATTCCGCCGTTTGATGGAGGCACGCATCGTCCAACCACAGGCCCAACTCGATCAAAAACTGATGGAAGAGATAGAAAAGAAAATGAGACGCCTCCTTCGAGAAGCCAAACAGCTTAGTGAGGAAAAAGAAGATGAGACGACGATTGTCCAAGAGATAAGGCGGAGACTGGAAGCCATCCTGTACTTGCCCATCATTACCAGCCGCTACCCGCGGCTCCAACCAAAAGGAGTCAAAGCCGCCGCAGAATACCTTCACAAGAAATTGACCGATTCAACAACCACCTGGGCTACTCTCTTCGGTTGGTTATTTGTCCATGCGCTCGGGAAGGTGGTCAATCAAAAGGACTTTGCAGGACAGAGTCATACCTGGATTGAGGAGTGGGGGCTCACGAAAATAATCCTTGGCGTTCTGAGGGAACTGGGAGTCGAAGAAGTCGCTGCACGGAATGCATTGACAGTCATCCAATGGCTTACGACTCATCAAACATGGTTTGACTCGAAGCCGTCCGGCCAAGAGCAAGCTCACGGAATATTAGAATTATTGTTGAAGGATAGTGATGTCCAACAATTCCTACAGGTGAACCAGAGCAACAATATTTGGTGGTTCAACAAAGAGGCGTTTGAGGAGATGCTGTGGTGGCTGATGATGGTGGCCGCGCTGACCATCGGCTCCGATCCTCTCCGACCGGTCAAGGCTGTGGTTGAAGAGTTGCAAGGATGTTACTCAACGATTCAAATGTGGCAACGGGCCGAAGAGAAATCCGAATATCAAGTAGAAAAACTGCTTTCTGCCCTGCAAGAATAGGAATTTGGGATTATCCTAAATAGAGAAATTCAACGAAAAGTGACCTCGCCCCCGCAACTAATGGGTTAAGCAAATATTTCTTCCTTGTTTATTCCAGTCAAGTGTTTTTTATCTTTTGAGGCGTTATAGGTTTTGCCCTACTAGGCGGGTTCCCCTTCGCTCTGTAACATCCTACCCAACCCTTGTAATTAGAAAGTCGTCTGAGAGACGCTTTTACCTTGCTCAATTGGGGTTAGGATGTCGACGGGGAGTCATGTATTCTGTACTGGGAGGTCGCTTAAGCGCCTCAATGGAAGAAAACGATGATCTCCCCGTCTATGTGCTCATACCTTATGCAGCCTTTTTGATCACGCTCCTTTCGGGGGCTTGGTACTGTCCCACATAGTCTCTGTTATCCCGCACGATGGCATGGATGATCCGTAAGAGCTTCCTCGATACGGCGATGAGCGCCCTCATCCTCTCCATGCCCCTGCCGGTGAGTCTTGCATAATAGTCATACATGATCCCGTTCTTTCTTATCATTTGGATAGCCGCATAGAACAGGATTTTCCTAAGAAGGCTTCTGCCCCTCTTGGATATCCTTCTCTGCCCTTTTCTTTTCCCCGAGCTGATCTCGTAAAGGTCAAGCCCCGCAAGCTTCATGATCTCAGACTGGGTGCTGAACTTTGAGAAGTCCCCCACCTCGCCGATGAGACCTGCCACAGAAACTGTGCCAAGGCCTTTTATCGACAACAACTTGACGCTACAGGGTATCCGTTCGAGGGTTACTCCCATCTCGGCCTCGATCTCTGAAATAAACCGCACTTCGGCTTCAAGCTGCATGAGGATATGCCTGA
>Ga0315282_10008252_pt1 | contig 16888 bp, 17 predicted proteins | sample YL17G07_20_MG_FD_203693 | JGI IMG/M metagenome (GOLD analysis project Ga0315282, IMG submission 203693) | Sediment microbial communities from Yellowstone Lake, YNP, Wyoming, USA - YL17G07_20 | ecosystem: Environmental > Aquatic > Freshwater > Lake > Sediment | place: USA: Wyoming | collected...
TTTCGTTTCAAGCGCAGTCATCTTCTCCCTCTCCACGAGTGTACTCTCAGCTAGTTCGTAATCGCGCGTGTAGAGTGCACGTAGCGCGGTGTCCATCATCTTGTATGAGAATTGAGCGAGCGCAGTGGTGTCCTTGGTTAGGGCGGGTTCTAGTGGACGGTTGAGCGTCAAACAGCTGTGAGCCACTCTGGAAGCGTGGTCTCCTGAGCGTTCGACGCTCTTTGTTATGATTCTATATCCAAGACATTCGACTGGAGTACTCAGGCCAACTCTCTCCAGCACGGCCGGCCGGCCGTAGACCAGAAACATGGCGGTCCAGAGCATTGTAGGACATGTTGCTCTTCCATTTGGAGAACCATCTCCCATACGGGGGCTGGTCCATAGACTCAAAGACTTGAGGATCCTTCTTGTACCAGAACAAGTCGTTTGCGACTTCTCCCCAGAAAGAGTCCGGATCTTTGAGGCTCTCTTTGTGGACTTCGGTTAGAGTCTTTAGTCCCTGCTTAGTTTCGGGGAATATCATCGTTGATGTAGGGAGAATTTCGCGAAGGCCCATCATTAGGCACCATTGTCAAATTATCGTTGCGGAGTTCGAAAGCGCGTTCTTAACTGTTTAGTTCGAATTCCATCTTATGCACCATTGAAACACAACTCGACTCAGTCACATGAACAGTCACGCGAATGTGACAGAAGAAAGTATTTGACGCGTTTTGAATTGCAAATGCCCTGCGGTATCTATTTGCCTGCGAGTTCTCTTCTCAGGATCTTGCCGACAGATGTCTTAGGGAGTTCATCTCGGAACTCTACGATCTTAGGCGCTTTGTAGGGCGCGATCTTTTCTTTACAGAATGTAGAAATTTCATCTGCTGTGACTTTCCCTCTATACTCCTCCTTCGTTATCACAAAGGCTTTCACTGCTTGGCCGCTCACCGGGTCCGGGACGGCGACTACAGTCGCTTCCCTAACGCTGGGATGTTCGTACAGTACTTCCTCAACTTCTCTTGGCCACACCTTCAAGCCGGAGACGTTGATCATGTCCTTCTTTCGGTCAAGTATTCGGAAGTACCCGTCAGGATCCATGGTTGCTATGTCGCCCGTATAGAGCCATTCCCCTCTAAGCACCATCCTACTTTCCGACGGGTCATTCCAGTAGCCTACCATGACCTGCGGTCCATGAACAACGAGTTCTCCCGCGGTCTGAGGTGGAAGATCACGTTCGCCCGTCTCCAGATCAACAATCTTAGCGTCTGTATCTGAGATCGGTATGCCGATTGAGCCTATGCGGCTCTTGCTGGGGTCGTGAAGCGGATTCACGTGAGTGACTGGGCTCGCTTCCGTTAGGCCATAACCTTCAACCAGACGCCCACCGGTTAGTTCCTCGAATCTTCGCTGAACTTCAACTGGGAGCGCTGTGGCTCCTGAGACGCAGATTCGGATTGAGCGAAGATTATGCTTTCCAATCTCGGGCTGATTGATGAGTGAGATGTACATGCCCGGTACTCCGCAGAGGACTGTGGGCCTGTACTTGTCGATGGCTTGCAGGACCGCGTTGACGTTCCTTGCGTCAGGAATGAGAATCATGGGTGACCAAGTGTAGATCGGCATGTTCATCGCCACTGTCATTCCGTAGATGTGGAAGAATGGCAGAGTGGCAACGTGTACTTCTTGGCCTGGTCTCATCTGCAGCCACGTGGCAAATTGCGCAGCGTTGACGACTAGGTTGTAGTGGGTCAGCATGGCACCCTTAGGTGCCCCAGTAGTTCCTCCAGTATACTGAAGGAGGGCTAGATCCTTCTTGGGTTCGATCTCAGTCGGTTCCGATGGTTCTCTATGCCTTGCCAATAGTAGCTCCATCTCCAACGCGTCGGGATGGGATCCTGCAACATTCGAGCTCGTTGGCAGGTCTTGTGGAAGGAGAGCGTTCCCTTCCGTGATGATGACGTGGTCGACTTTCGTCTTCTCTCGTGCGGATTCAATGTACGGATATAATTGATCCCAAGCTACGATCGTGCGGGCACCTGAATCCACCAAAATATGTGCGAGTTCTCTCTCCTTGTAGAGAGGGCTGACAGTCACAACGATGGCGCCAGTTCTCAGCGCACCATAATATGCGACAACGAACTGCGGAAAGTTCGGCAAGTAAATCGCGACCCGATCACCTTTCTTGACTCCGATATTCCGCAGTGCTTCAGCGAACCTACCTGCAAGTTCGTCAAGTTCCTTGAAAGTCAGTTCAGTATGTTGGTAGTAGAGAGCCGTCTTGTCAGCGGCTTCCTCAACCGATCTTCGTAGGACCTCTCCGAGCGAGAGTTCTGGATACTGGATCGTATGGGGCACGTACTTGGGCCAGTTGGTCAGCCAAGGCTTCGGCAATGAACCTACACTCGCCAATATCTCAGGCGGATTGTTATTTAACAGTCAGTTTTCCGTTCGCTTCTGTCGAACTTTGTTCACTTACAAAGGCTGGTAAAGCGTAACTTGAGCCGGAACTCGCTCCTAAGAGCGTCTAGGGAGAATCGATGATTCATCCAGACGATTCCTTCCGAAGAGGATTATATAGCCTCAGCCAAAGGGTGGCTCGGTGATGAAGAAGTTGAAGATGAAACATGCTCTGCCAATCGCACTCGCAGTCGTGCTGCTATCCCTTTCAGCAACTTTCGCTATTGCCGACCCGCTCTTCGCGACTGGCAACGCTGTGGTTGGAGATCGTTATTTGCTCACGACCGTCAGTGGCGAAGCAAGGACTTGGATTGACGGGCACTTGGTCACCGGCCCGGCAGATCTGCAACTCCAGGTTCAAGTGACTTTCGTTGGCCCTCACAGTGTTGTGTTCAAGGTGCTATCAGGGACGTTCCAAGTCAGCCACAAGACGTACACTATTGACATCGGTCATTGGCGCGGCGACTGCAACCGCGATACTCGCACAGCCATCTATCAAGGTCCAGCAACCGCACCTGACGGTCGAGACGGTCACTTCGTTCTGTATGGTCAGGACACTAGTGATGTTCAGCAAGGCGTCTACATGAGGATGTACAGCGACTTCCGGGGAGAATACGGGGCGCTGTGGCACATAGAACTCACAACCTATCGCTACAAACTCAACTAAGTACTGACCATTTGCCGAGACATATTTTCTGAAGTTCCATTCCTACGGCTCAGCCCCCGTGACTATTCCCAGAAGAATTTCGCATCTTTCTGTACTGTTCTTCCGCCCATGACAATTTCGCCGGGGTTCATCCTCTTGATTATATCGCGGTGAGTTGCGCTCCTGTTGAGACGCCCGCAGGCTTCGTAAGCGAAACCCACGGCCAAGTGAATGGTATCCGCCCTCTTCTCATCGGAGAGTATGTGCCTAGTGAAGCGGTTGATGCCGCGATTTGTTCCTACTCCAAATTCGCCCAGGCGTTTGGAACCATCGTCGGTTTCGATTATGCGTTTCAAGTGTAGACTGTCATACTTCTTGTCACTGGAAAGAGGGGCATCAAGCGTAGTTTTGCCACACTATTTGTCACCGGACCTACTGTGAGGCGGCTTCTTTGTCATACTTCTTGTCACCGCCCTACTTTGGGATGAGCACCAAAGCTTGGGAGTAGGGCCTCGCGTGGGATATGGAACGAAGGTTCAGTACAGGTCATCCATGCGTGGGGCGTGGTTGAGGCGCCGGGGGTGGGATTTGAACCCACGAGCCCCTACAAGCGTTGACCTAGAGGAGACACCTTGAGGTTTCATCCCCTCTCTTCCCTCGTCTCCGGTCAAGAGAATCACGAGGATCTGGGTATGGTGTCGTTGAGGGAGATAAGGGTCCTCCACCAAACTGTGCCTAGTTTGAATCCCGCTGGTGTCTTAGTCACTCACCCGAGCTTTCTTTCTTCACATGGTTGACATAGTCAGCCAACGTCCAGTTCGCATGCTCTGTGAAACTCAAGCCGAGACGACTGTACAGGCTCCTTGCGATCAGTTTCTCCATGACCTTGGCACCCGCGCCCAACAAGTCTTGTAGTGCCTTGTGGAAGATCTCAACCTTCTCGGAGATCTCCTCGCGTCTGACTTGGTAGCTTCGCTCGATACGCTCGTAGATTGCTGCCCTCACAATCTCACTAGGAACCGCTAACCCTTGGTCAACAGCCTCAAGCAGAGTCTCCCGCTGACGAGAAGGGCTTATCGATGGCGACGCTGGCTTGTCAACTTCCCGCATGGAGAACGATGCCATGCCCCGTTACCTCAAAAGGCGTAACTCCTGTTTCGTGGGCTGCGCCTCTCGTCTTGAGAACCACCATCTCGCTCACCAATCGGTTCTTCGCCTCTCGGTGGCGCATGAGGATGATGTTGTCCGCCACTGTTGAAACGGCCGATCGGGTCGCAGTTTCAAATGTTCCCAAGGCTGAGGTTACAATCGCTGTCAAACCTTTCTCCTTGCATAGGAGTTGAAGGTAGCGCACGAACGTGAAGAAATCCTTTTCCGGAAGCATACGCTGAATCCTAATCCAAGTGACGCATAACGCATGCCGGAACGATGAACGGCTGAGAAGCCTATTCGAATGAGTCGCACGTCGACGCGGAGAGAACAAGGCTACGGTCGCAGTAGCGCGTGAGATGCTCGTCAAACTAGACAGCTAGAGACGCAACGTACCCTCAACACCATTGGCCTCGCACCCGAGACTCCGAACTGATGCTGAACCCCTATTATTCAGGGAGCATGTACGCGATATCATCCCATGGATGTCGGTACAATCCTTGTTTCAACCGCTTCTGATCAAGGTGGTGCCCGATCAATCCAATGCTGCGACCAAGCACGAAGAGTCCGTTCAGCGCGCCCATTCTCACGTATTCGTCAGCTTCTTCTTTGCCTAGCTCTGATCGAAGTAGATCCAGAAAACAGATGCCAATGCACCCATCGACATTCAGGATAAGGTTGTCTCTCTTCGTTGTCGTGATCTTCTCGACTTCGAGTGCATAATCAAGAATGCCGGTGCTCTTGAAGTGTTTCTTCGCATACTCCTTAATGATCGTCACTCTCATGTCTGGGTTATGGATCGACTTAACCAGGTGTCCGATTCCTTGGATATTGATGCCTTTCGCCTTCATGTCATCTACGAATCGCTGCGGCGTCTTTCCCGCGTCGTGTGCTTCAGAAAACATCTGGGCAGCACCGTCGATAGCTCCCCCAAACCGTGGGCCGATCGTTAGCAGTCCTGAAACGAGTGAAGAGACGAGATCCTTGCCTGCTCTCGTCGCAACGATGGTATTATGCGCTCCGGAAACCGCTGGACCGTGATCTGCGATTATCATGAGCGTCATCTCGATGAAGTCGGTGGCATACTTGGGTAGAAATCTCTTGAACCACAGGATACTCAGGACGCCACCGATGCCAACGTTCTTCTCGATGACCTTCGTGATCGGCATGGTTCCATAGAGGAGTTCCTCGCCACGGTCGTCCGATATCGTACAGATGAAGTTCGATGGTCTTCTGATCAGTCTTGCCTTGAGTGCAGCGCTGTAATCCGTCGGGATCGTGACGACAGATGGCTCTTGTTTCGGAACGATGATGCCTTTCCCAACGAGGTCGTTGTAGACTACGGCGATCTTCTCGCCGTAGTCGTCAAAGGAGTTCGGGACAATAGCGCCAGCTGCTTTCAGGGCTGAGTTCTTCGCATCCGCTGTCTCCAGTTCAGAGCAAGCTCTCGCTCCTGCGTGGCCGAACTGAACCTCGGTCTTGAATGCCTTCACACATGTCCCAGTAACCCAGATTACGAGCGGTTTCGTGATCTCCTTCTTCTTGAGGGCTTCAACGATTGCGTACTCATCTGTTCCTCCGACTTCGCCAAGGCAGACCAGCATCTTGATCTCAGGGTTCTTCTCAAATCGCAAGAGATGATCGAGCAACGTAGTTCCAGGATACCGGTCGCCGCCGATCGCTATCCCTTCGTACAAACCGTTTGTGTTGCGGAAGATGATGTTGTACGCTTCATTGCTCAATCCACCGGATTTCGAGACGAATCCCACAGAACCTGGCCTGTGGAGTCTAGATTCCATGATGTTCTCTATAGTGCCCCCCGTGTTCCCGATCTTGAACGCACCTGCCACAACGCCTCCAACAGTCGCTGGACCGATGATCACCTTTCCGAGGGCTTCTGCTTGTGTGATCAGTTCTCTCATCTGTCGTTCAGGTACGCCCTCCGCGATGATGATGACCGTTCGAATCTGAGGTACTGTGAAGGCTTCTCTTGTTGCAGCAGCAGCCGACCTAAACGACGCGAAATTGATCATCACATCGACGTTCTTGTGATTGTTCGCTGCAGTCTTGAGTGACTTGTACACTGGAATCAAGATTTCCTTTGGTCCAAAGAAAACCTTCTGGTAACTGTCGGAACCAGTTGGGTTGATAATCGCTGCTACCGAAGGAGCTTCTCGCCCGGAAACAAAGTCGAAGTCGAGCATGCGTTGAACTGCGTTGACCTGCATGTTGTAAATGAAACACTGCGTGTCTTTCGTAAACAGAACGCAATCTTCCCTACGTGATCTCTCGTACATCGACTGGTTTCCCACGGTCTCTTGCATTCAGCTCTCTCCCTTGAGCGCCATCGGGACAATTCTCGTCATGTGGATTTCAGGTCCATAGACCTCGATAGGAACACCGACCTCGGAGCCCAGTTGCCTCATGATCCTCAATCCTTCCTTGTAGTTTGGTCCGCCTCGCCTAACGTAGATCTTCACGTCGTTTTCCCTCAGTTTCTGCGCATATTCTCTGAGCGCTCGAACGATCCCCTTGAACGTACTTGCCACATCAGTGAAGTTTGCGATGCCTCCACCAATCAGAAGTACCTTGCCTCTGGGATCCTTTTCTCGTGTCATCAGGTCAAGAATAGTTCTTGCATAGAGATAGGTGAACTCTTCACTTGGGTCACCAGAGTATTCGCCGTAGTTAGCCATTTCATGCATGAATCCCAGATCAGTGATGGTATCGGAGTAGATGACGGAGGCTCCACCACCAGCAACCATTGTCCAGACCCTGCCTTTCGGGTTCAGAACCGTCAATTTCAGGGATGCTCCAGTCATGGAATCGAGCTCCTGAATGTACGCTTCTTCATTCGTGAACGTCCTTCCGAAGGGCGGCGGAAACTCGATATCGCCCCACTTACTACCGCTCACGAATTCTGCGGTGTCATCGAGTTTCGCGGCAAGGTCCAGCGGGTAGATATGATTGTCACTGACGACAAACGGGTTTATCTCCAGATACGTGTAGTTGAGATCCACATAGAATCTGAACATCCCCTCGATGAAACCTGCGACTAGTGCGCGTCTTTCTTTGGGAACGTTCCCGAGGAATCTCTTGTCAATTTCAGCTGCCGTAGGTTGATTGCCGATGGGAACCATCATTCGCAGAGCCTTCGCGTCGATATCTCCAACATCCATGCCACCTTGGTGGTGGAACAGGATTTGATCACCTTCTCTCTCTGAGAGTATGGCTAGGTAATACTCGTCGTTCTCCTTGTGAGGAATGAACGGTTCGATAATGAAGTGATCGAGTATTCCGGTTACATTGCCGACGGTGAGCGGCTTTCCTCTTCTTTCTTCGATCCATTTCTCCGCATCTTTCCAATCAGCGTTCAACAGCAGGAGTTTGCTCTCGCCTCTCCTCTTGACGAGCTGGTCTGGTTTTACCACCACTTTCTCGCTTGTCAGCCATTTGGATGTGTTCGGAAGTCTCTTCAAATCTGTGCCAGGGCCGACAGTAACGAACTTGTCCTCAAGAGCGTATTTTCCATTCGTGTATTCTTTGAGTAGGCGCGCGATCATCCGTTTGCCGTCTGCTTCTCGAATCGCTCTCTGCGCCATCTCCTTCGTCGCTCCTTAGATCTTCTTCAATCTGGCGGCGACTGCATCGATGAGTCCCTCGGTATACACCTGTTTGTTGTTCGGGCTTGGGGTTGCTACCTTAGTCAGGTCGCCTGTCACGATGCCGCTCTCGACGGTTTCAATACACGCCTGTTCGAGTTTCTTGGCGAACTCGACCACGTCGGGTGTCTTGTCAAGTTCTCCACGCTTCTTCAGGCAACCTGTCCAAGCAAAGATGATGGCTATGGGATTGGAGGACGTTTTTTCACCTTTCAAGTGCTTGTAGTAGTGCTTTTGAACTGTGCCGTGCGCTGCCTCGTATTCGAAAGATCCTTCGGGGGAAACAAGCACAGAGGTCATCATCGCGAGACTGCCATACACAGAACCGAGCATATCGGACATGACATCTCCGTCGTAGTTCTTGCACGCCCACAGAACTCCACCCTCGGATTTGATGATCCGCGCGACTGCGTCATCGATCAACGTGAAGAAATACACTATTCCTGAATCATCAAACTTCTTCTTCCAGTTCCTCTCGTATTCCTCTTGGAAGATCTCTCTGAACCGAGCGTCATAGGTCTTTGATATAGTGTCCTTGGACGAGAACCAGAGATCGACTTTTTGATCCAGTGCATAGATGAAACATGACGTTGCAAAACTCCGTATGGATTTGTCTGTGTTGTGGATCCCTTGGAGGATTCCAGACCCTGTAAACTCGTGAATTGTGAGTCTTATCGGGCTTCCCCCAGCAGCAGGAGTGAAGATCAGCTCACCCTTACCAGGTCCAGGTACACTGATCTCTTGGTTCTTGTATACGTCTCCATACGCGTGCCTGCCGATGATGATTGGTTTCTTCCAGTTACGTACCGCCGGCTGTATGTTCTTAGTCAGGATGGGGCTTCTAAACACAGTTCCGTCAAGTATCGCCCGGATCGTTCCATTCGGGCTCTTCCACTCTTGCTTCAGGTTGTACTCTTTCATTCTCTCTTTGTTGGGTGTAATAGTAGCACACTTCACTCCCAGACCGTGTCTCTTAATCGCGTTTGCAGCCTCTATGGTTATCTTATCCTCAGTTTCGTCTCTCATTTTCAATCCGAGATCATAGTATTCGAGTTTCATGTCAAGATGGGGCAAGAGGAGCTTGTCCTTTACCATCTTCCACATGACTCTGGCCATTTCATCTCCGTCGATTTCCACGATCGTGTTCTTGACTTCGATCTTGTCAGTCTTCATTTTCTTCATCTGCCCTCCTTCTCATTTCGCTCCAATGAAGTTCAGCGCTCCTCCTGCAAGGAGGATCAGTCTTTGCCTCTTGGAAAGCGCATACTCGACATTGAACTGTGTTCCCTTCGTCTTGTTCTTTACAACGATAAGTCTCTCGTCTTTCAGCAGGTTCTTGACGCCTGGTATCTCTAGTTCGTCTCCTTGGTCGATGCGGTCGTAGTCGCCTTCGTTCGCGAAGGTCAGCGGAAGGATGCCGAAGTTAATGAGGTTGTCCTTGTGGATTCGCTCGAGTGATTTGGCGATTACAGTCTTGACGCCGAGGTACATGGGGCAGAGCGCTGCGTGCTCACGTGAGGAACCTTGACCGTAGCTTGCCCCAGCGACAATGATGTTGTGTTTGCCAGTATCTCGTATTTTCTTCGCCCGTTCATGGAAGGTGGGATCGACGATCTCGAATACGAATTGTGAGTACTTGGGGACATTGGATCGGTATTTCATTTTGCTGCCGGCGGGGATGATATGATCTGTTGTGATCTTGTCCCCCACTTTGATGGTGACCACTCCGCTGATTATTTCTGGCATCGGTGTGTTCGCTGGCAGTTCCCCAATGTTCGGCCCCCTATAGATCGTAATTTCCTCCGGGTGCTTCGATGGGTAGATGAACATGCTATCGTCGATGTAGAAGTTCTCAGGCATCTTGATAGAGGGGTACTTCACTCCCATTCTTTCAAGGTCACGAGGATGGGTGATTTTTCCCGTGATGACGGTCGCCGCGGCTGTCTCGGGGCTGACCAAGTAGACTTGCGCATCTTGTGTGCCGGACCGGCCCTCAAAGTTTCGATTACTCGTCCGCAAAGATACAGCCGCCGTCTTTGGGGACTGGCTGTTTCCGACACAGAAACCACAGGCTGATTCTGCAATGCGCGCTCCTGCAGAAATAAGGTGGAACAGTCCTCCATCCCTTGCGAAGTTTTCCAAGACCTGTCGTGAGCCAGGGGCGAGGACGAAGCTCACGTTCGGATGGACTTTCTTGTCATTGAGGATATGAGCGACGGTCATCAAATCGGTGTAGGATGAGTTCGTGCAACTTCCTATGCAGACTTGATCAACGTCCATTCCCGCGAGTTCTCTCACAGTTCGTATGTTACCTGGGCTGTCTGGTGCTGCAGCAAGTGGTTCAAGGGTGCTCAGGTCGATGTCTACGACTTTGTCATATGCTGCATCGGCATCTGACTTCAGTTCAATCCAGTCCTGTTCTCTCCCTTGGGCCTTGAGAAACTGCTTGGTTATTTCATCGCTTGGGAATACAGAGGTGGTTACTCCGCATTCCGCTCCCATGTTGGCTATGGTTGCGCGTTCGGGGACGGAGAGTGTTCTTACTCCTTCGCCCCCGTATTCAAGGACAGTACCAACGTTGCCCTTGGTGGTGAAGATCTGTAGGACTTTGAGAATCACATCTTTCGCAGCCACCCACGGTCGAAGTCTCCCGGCAACGTTGATCTTGACCACTTTGGGGTATGTCAAATAGAACGGCCCGCCAGCCATAGCGACTGCGACATCGAGACCGCCTGCGCCAATTGCAAGCATCCCTACTCCACCGGCGGTCGGTGTGTGGGAATCTGAACCCAGCAGCGTCTTTCCTGGTCTAGCGAATCGCTCTAGGTGTACTTGATGGCAGATCCCGTTTCCTGCTCGCGAGTAGACGATACCGTATTTCTCTGCAACAGTTTGCAGATATTTGTGATCGTCAGCATTCTCGAAACCGATCTGGACCGTATTGTGATCGACGTAGCTCACCGACAGCTCCGTCTTCACCCTTGGGACACGCATGGCCTCGAATTGAAGGTGGGCCATGGTTCCTGTCGCGTCTTGGGTGAGAGTCTGGTCGATCCTTATTCCTACTTCCTTTCCCTTCTCCAGCTTCCCTTCTACTATGTGATTTGAAAGCAGCTTTTCCGTTATTGTCATTCTCATACTTCACCCTCTCATATGATCCGTCGTACTTCTATCCACCGTTGCACTTGCTTCTCGGATAGCGAAGGGCCAGGGTGCCCGAGAGATCTGGTGCACTGGTAGTGTAAACCCTCATTTCAAGTAGAAATCTCGGGCCGCGCCAATGCTAATGCGCGCCCCACATTTGACTTTGTAGCGATCTCTGTAGACTGCTCTCCCAAGTACTTCCAAGCCCGCGAAGAATCTGCAGCCCGCTGCTAATGCGCCTTCGGCGCATGCTAGGACCCAGCGTAAAGTAGGAGCCGGTTAGAATGTCTCTCCTCATAACCCTCCCTTCTTATCTACCATGAAGATGGCGAAATCCGGGCAGAGTTCCTCACATATCCCGCAACCCACACATAGTTCCGCGTCCTTGACCCGCGGCGGATGGACTCCTCTAACGTTCAGTTTCTTGCTCTCCTCGAGAACGTGCTTAGGGCAGAACTCTATGCAGAACATGCATCCTTTGCACCTATCCTCTATGACGAGTATGTCTACGTCTTTGAGCTTCAACGACTGGCGCGGCGAGATCGGTCGTCTGGTCAAGGTTTCTGCAGCCGATTTGCTGGGTTTTACCGCTAGAGTCAACGTAATGGACACAGTATCACGACCGACCGATGTTTGGGGCCGAAAATCGGCTTCTTTCTGAGGCATTCTTGGGTCCGGTCTAGATATAGAGATCGTTCAGGAAATACATACTGTTTATATCATTTGTAACCGCGGCGGGGCGAGTCGATACGTGTCTTTAGCCGCATGACACATCGCGACAAACAAGACGAGCCATACACATGTCACAAGGCAATTGTTCGAGGGTAATCTGCTCGTTCTTCAATGCTGAGGAGTTCCTGGAATCCTTTTGGTCCAGATGATCCTTCCGTCTGAAATGCTGCGAATCTCCAAAATCCTGTGGAACGGAATGATGGACTCCTCTGATTCAGCTTGAGGATCATCGAGAAATGTGAAGTACGATTTCCCGAGCTTGCTGATTCTTGAAGCTGCGATTTTCTTCGCGTCGCCGGGGGCGCCTCTATGCCGGTAGGTTATGAGGTAGTTCTCAGGGTTCTCTCTGGCATCCCAACGAAGTCTATTCAGAATGTTCTTGAGCGGGTGAACCACGGACTCTTCATCAACATAGACGCGTGTGACTGCCTTTCTGCCTACTAAGACCTTATTAATGCGCCTGCGACGGTTTTGGCGGTCAGTGTTTCTAGATGAGTGAGTTCTACATGCCTGGCGCGACAACGGTGGGCATAGTCTGCAAGGATGGCGTAGTCTTGGCGGCCGAACGTCGAGTCTCGTACGGCTACTTCGTTATGAGCAAGACCGGGAAGAAGGTCTTCAAGATAGCAGAGAAGATCGGCGCGGCATGCGCAGGCGTAGTTGCGGACATGCAGATCTTGACACGCGAGGTTAGTGCCTACCTTAACCTTTACACATTTGAGCGAGAGCAGAGCGTGACCGTTCGAACCGCAGCAAAACTCATGGGCAGCATGTTATTCGAGCGAAGATACTTCCCGTACCTCGCGCAGACCATTGTAGGTGGAATCGACGAGTCTGGACCGAAGCTTTTCGTCCTCGACCCGTTGGGCTCCGTTATCGAGGATAAGTTCACAGCAGTGGGCTCAGGTTCAGAGATCGCGATGGGTCTTCTCGAGACCGAATTCAAGGAGGGCATGTCGGTAGATGACGCGAAGGGTTTGGTGCGGAACGCCGTGAAGGCTGCGTCAGCGAGGGATATTGGTAGCGGGGAAGGCCTGGACATGCTCATAATAACTAACGCGGGAATACGGGAAGAAAACGAACCGCTAACGAAATAGAGATCGTTGTCCCTGACCTTATTCGACCGGGATTTGCTTCGGTGAGCGGACACCGTGCTCGCCAAGAGTGATATCAACCGAATCCAAGCCGAACTTCTATCTTACGATAAAGCGAGAGAAAAGCTACAAGAGCTAACCCGCAACGCCACGCGACTCTGTGGTTGGGCAATAATTCAAGTTCACAGAGGTAACATCGCACAAGCCACCAAAACGCTCAATGATGCGAAGGAGTCGTTGGACGAGCTCCAAGGGCTTCTCTCAGCTCACTCTGAGCTTCCACAGCTCGGGCAAGCGCTGGTCGCCTTCCAAGAGTACGCGGAAGCTAGACTCGTTTTCCAGATGAAGAAGAACGGGAAGCTCGCATCTCTGCGCGAAGTCGGGACGAGCAGCACCGCCTATCTGCTGGGCATGTTGGACTTCGTCGGCGAGATGCGTCGAATGACGCTTGATGAGCTGCGACGTGGCAACGCGGATGAAGCCCAGAAGTTGCTGTCGACCATGGAGAAAGTCTACGAGGACTTGATGTCTCTCGATCGCACCTCGATCCTACCGAATTTTCGACGTAAACTCGACGCAGCTAGGCGAATTCTCGAAACAACTCGCGGAGACGTAGCGATCGACCTGAGGCGCATATCGTTGGAGAAGGCGCTCAGGAGTGTTGAACGTAAACTTGGAAGGGCACCCAAGGACTCCAAGCGCGGTCAAGATTGAGAATCAAAATCCCCGATAACATAACACCTCACACCGCAATCGCCCTGCAGAAGAGACTCGCGCCGCTCGTGAAGGAAACCAGCGAGCTCCCATCAAAGATCTTGAACCTTGTTGGCTGCGATGCAACGTACTTTCACGGAACAACTCTGGCCGCTGCTACCCGCGTCGATTATGAAGAACTGACGCTTCTAGGAAGCAAATTGGTCGCAGAGCCGACGAGGTTTCCGTATATTCCTGGTCTGCTGGCCTTCAGAGAGGCTCCTCCGGTTCTCAGAGCTATCAGAACTCTCCGAGCCAAATCATACGTCTGTCTAGTTGACGCTCATGGCTTGGCTCATCCGAGGAAGTTCGGTCTCGCCTGCTTTGTCGGATTGGCGCTTGACCGTCCCACTATCGGCGTTGCAAAGAGTCTGCTCTATGGGTGGACTCGAGGAGATCGAGTTCTAGATAAGGAAGGTCATGCCGTGGCGGAGGTCGTCACTTTGCCAAGTGGAAGGAACCTCTATGTCAGCGTGGGGCACAAAATATCTTTGAGAGACGCCGTCAAGATCGTTAGGCATTGCCTGAACCGGACAGGGCCTATTCCCATCAATTTGGCTCATGAGGAGGTAACGAAACAGAAATGGCTGATCAAGAGATCAAACCGAGTCTCCTCATAACGCTCTACAAGCTTATTGAGGTCGGCGCATACCCGGACGAGATCATATTCACGACGACAGAACTTGCGAGACTATTGAGGGCATCACAGCAGACCGCGTCACGCCACCTGATTGAACTCGAAAAAATGGGATTAATTCATCGAGTGAGGTTGGGGCGCCGTGAATCGATAAAGATCACGAGCCGTGGCATCAGGCACCTGGACAACATGTTCCTCACACTGAAGCGGGCGTTCGAAATGAAGAAGAGTGAGACCGTCTTCGAGGGCATCGTTTTCTCGGGGATGGGTGAAGGTGCATACTACATCAACCAGCCCGGCTACAGGAATCAGTTCATCTCGAAGTTGGGCTTCGAACCCTATCCTGGAACTCTGAATCTCAGAGTGCGAAAGGAGGATCAAGAGGAGGTTAGACTCTTGGGAGCGTCACCATTCATCTTGATCGAAGGGTTCACGAATGGGAATAGGAGCTTTGGGCCAGTGAAATGCTTTCGCGGCAGCGTAGGGGAGAAGGTGGATAGCGCACTCATCGTTCCGGTGAGAACACATTACGCTGGAGACGTCGTGGAGTTGATTTCAAAGGAATTTCTGAGAAAGCTACTTCATCTCAAGGACGGGGACACTGTGAAGATCAGGGCGTTCACCTCATCTCTTCAGAAAGCTTCTGCCTGACCGAGCTCGAACTCGCGTACTCCTCACGGTCGAACCTTGAAAGCGTGGTTATCTGGATTTTCAAGTTTCTTCGTTCAATGATTTCGCGGACTGTCTTCTCCAGATTCTCCTGATCATAACCGAACGCTACTATGTCAGGCGTGACGTCCATCAGAACCTGCTCAAAGCCGAATCCCACGTCCTCATATCCTAAGATCGCTTTATCCACGGGTTTCAAACCCTCAACTAGGGCTCGTCGATCAGCTTCGGAGAAGATAGGCTTCCGTCCTTTCAGGAGCTGGACGGTTGCATCGGTGGCTACAACAGCCACAAGCACGTCTCCGAGGCTTTTCGCCTCCCTCAGAGAGGCCAAGTGTCCCAAGTGGAGAACATCGTACGCTCCGCCGGCCAACACGACTTTGATCTGGGAACGCCCCTTCAGCGTCAGTGAATAACGTCGCTCTCCCCCGCCAACAGTCTGCTCAGCGAAATATCCCAAGCTCAACGCGTCTTGTAACTCGGATCTGCTAACTTGTTCACCCAGTTCTTGCTCAGTAAACGGTCCGTGCCTAAGCTGCAGCAGGTAGGCAGCCCTGAGTACGCCTTTGAGATGCTCTTCATGTTCCTCTCGATGCATATCGCGTCAGCCATCCTCAGATTGTCTCAAGCGTTACATGCTCACTAAAGGGCTTACTTCGACGAGTTGCTTTTCGCCAACTCTAGGAATGTCAAGGCGTCCATCAAACCTTCCGCATATGCGATTGAAGCCAAGGCTGTGGTTGGCTTCTTGTTCTCAAGATAGTACCGCGCATCCTTCAGGTAGCGGTCAATCGAATCCGAGACTCTCTTGGTGTTCTTCGCCTTCACCACAGAGTCTTCGCTTACCGGAATGAAGTTCTCGAGCGCCACCTTACATTTCTCAACATACATTCGAGCGCGCTCGGTCGGATCTTCGGTGAGTTCGTTCATAGGGTGGGGTTCACCAATTCCTTTGGCGCATCGCAGAACACTTGAAGCGCCTCCGCCTCGACAAAATGCAGTTGCCCTGGAAAGACCATAGCGAAGGGAGGTTTCCCGAAATCCGCTCGAATGAGTTCCTCAACCGTCCCTGCTTTCACGATCATGTCCGGAGCCTCCAGTCTCGCCGCTCCCACAACCAATGTTCCTCCTGCTATTGCGCGTTCGGGCTTCAGGTCGGCGAATTCAAGCAGTTGTCTTAGGGCTTCGGGGATCGAGATATGCCTCTTTCTCTCTACGTCAATCTCCAAAAGCACTAGGGAATGTAGTCCCGATGCTAGGTTGTTCTTGATTCCAAGATAGACGCTTTCAGGGAACTGCCCCTGCCAAGAGGCGGGGACGGAGACGGTTCTGCCGAACTTGTAGGACTGCAGCCCAGTGACGCCAGCGATCGCAGAGACCACTGAACTGGCATGCACGATCCGCGTCTTGATTCCAGCCTTGTGGGCGCGTAGGCGGAGGTCTACATGGGTGGTGGCAACCATCGGATCCCCTGGGACAAGAAAACCTGTCTTACCTGCCGTTGCCTTGGAGAGTATCAGCTCCGCATTCTCCTCAACGCCATGGCGAGAGAGAACCCGCACTTCTCTTCCCACGATCCTCGACAGATTCCTCAGGTCCAGACTCGGCATCACGCTGGTGTAGAGTTCGGCGAATAGAAAGTCACAGGACCTTGCCTCCGCTTGTCCGCGAAGTGACATGCCAAATTCGTCATGGAGGCCCAGCCCGATGAATACTAGCTCTCCAACCAAATGTCCTCACATCACTATATCGCAGTATGCGTTCTGCTTATGCTGATCCAGAGAATAGGTCTCATCAAAGAATCTTTATTTCGGTTAAGGAACCTTCAGGTGCTTCCGACGGGTCCGTAGCTCAGCCAGGTAGAGCGGCGGACTTGACGTTGGCCGAAGCTCTTAGCTTGGTGAGGGAAACCCGAAGGTCGAGAGCCAAACAACTTACCTTTGGCCGACAAGGTTCAAATCCC
>Ga0315282_10008254_pt1 | contig 16884 bp, 14 predicted proteins | sample YL17G07_20_MG_FD_203693 | JGI IMG/M metagenome (GOLD analysis project Ga0315282, IMG submission 203693) | Sediment microbial communities from Yellowstone Lake, YNP, Wyoming, USA - YL17G07_20 | ecosystem: Environmental > Aquatic > Freshwater > Lake > Sediment | place: USA: Wyoming | collected...
CAGCCCTGAAAAGGCTGGCGTCGGCGGTTCAACTCCGTCCCGCGGCACCATCTGTTCCCTAGCCCTCAGCTTCTGCCAGACCGGAGAAAACACATGACCGAGCACTTCTGGCTAGGCATGGCCATCATCGTTGTGAGCGGCGCCTTGAACGGCAGCTTTGCCGTCCCCATGAAGTACGCTCGCCAGTGGCGGTGGGAGAATACCTGGCTGGTCTTCTCCCTGACCGCGCTGCTCGTCCTGCCTTGGGCGCTGGCTGCGGGCTTCGTGCCGCAACTGACCGATCTCTATCGCAGTGTCCCCAGCCGCGTGCTGATTTACCCTCTGGTCTTCGGCTTTCTCTGGGGCATCGCCCAGGCCACCTTCGGGCTCAGCATCAGAGCGGTAGGCATGGCCTTCGCGTTCGCGGTCGTGTCCGGGCTGGGGTGCCTCCTGGGGTCACTCATCCCGATCCTTACTTCCAATCCTGCCGACCTGTTTCGCCCCCGGGGTCTCCTCTTGATGGCCAGCCTGCCCATTCTTTTTCCTGGTCTCGTCTTGTACACCCTGGCGGGGCGCCGGCGAGAAAAAGAGCAAGCCGCTGGCACGCGCGCCGCTGACGCGGCCGCGATGAGTTTTGCGGCGGGCCTGGCAATTACGATTTTCACCGGCGTCTTCGGCGCGAATCTCAATCTGGGATTCCACTTCGGCGGCAACCTGGTCCGCAAGAGCATGGAGCTGGGCACCAATCCCGCCACCTCTACTTACCCGGTCTGGGCACTGGTGTTGACGGCAGGTTTCATTCCCAATCTCCTCTATTGCGTTTACCTTCTGTTTCGGAACGGCACGTGGCCCTTATACCGCGCCGCCTGGGCAAGAGAGGGCGCGCTCGCCGTCGCTATGGGACTGCTCTGGCTGGGAGGGATCGTCTCCTACGGAATCGGCGCCACGCTGGTGGGCCGGTACGGCACTTCGGTGGGTTTCGCCCTGTTCAGCGCCTCAATCATCCTCTCGGCCAACGTAGGCGGGATCCTGGCCGGAGAATGGAAATCCACCTCTCGGAGAACAAGACTGCTGCTCGGCGTGGGAATGGCCGCGATTCTGGCGGCGATTGTGGTCCTCAATCTGGGCGGACTCTTTTGAGGGTCCTATCCGGTCCTTAGTCAATCCGCTCCAGAAGCACTGCGGTGCTGTCGAAATCCCCTGTCAACTTCACATTCAGTCCATGGCTCATGAGGAACGAGCCACTCAAGATTCCCTGTTTCTCCACTAGTTTGCCGTCAAGCGGCTTGACGCGATAGGTCGCGCCCTCGCTCAGGCCGCGGAGGCGGAACCCAGCGCCACTGTGGGCCACGCAAAACAGGCGGGAAGGACTACGCCGCAGGCCGCCCCCACAACCCATCCTCCCCGGAGGTTGATGACAGTGTTAAGCATGCTTTTTCTCCGACTCGCGATTATGGGGTCGCCATGCCAAGCACACGCACAGTGTGCGAGCCCTCATGCCGGATGCGCAACACGCGCTGGCGCTCCTCAAACGTCCATCCGGGCGCGGCCAAGTCGTTTCGCTTGGGAATTTCCTTCCCGTCTGCGGTCACCCGGCGGGGAGTAAAGTTCAAGCGCAGCACCTCCGTCGAATCATCATCGAATGTCTGGTAGTTGATCTCCTCGGGCAGATAGGAGACGCTGCGGACGATGGAAGTCGAACGCAGCAGGTGGTTCTCCCCCGGCGGCGCCCACTCGGGAACCGATCCAAGGCCCGCCATGAAGTGCCGGATGTAGTCGCCGTAGCCGTCCGAGAACCAGACGCTCTGCTCATTCGGGCCGACGTTGACCACGCCGTTTTCGTGGCACATGTACGTGGCCCAGTTGAACGACCGAAACGCTTTCTCCCTGGCGGCAGTCTCGCCCGTTTTCTCGTACCACAGGGCGTTAATCGAGGCGTAGCGCGACGTGTGGCTGCCCATCTTCGGCATGTAATGGATCTGCTCGGAGACCGCATTGGCCCCGAACTGCACCGCGGGTTCCTTGGGCACATCAACGACGAAGGTTTTCTCCACCCACTGGATGATCTTGGGGACGTGCGCGCGCCAGCCGGGATCGTACTCGGGATGCTGCATGATGTACCGCGCAATCTCGAGCGGGCTGTACTGATTGAAGTTCTCCGGCTTGTCGAAGATCGAGACATCCTCAAAATAAGTAGCCCAGAGACTGTTTTCCATCGGGTAGGTCATCATCCACGACCAGGCCATTTCGCGGGCCCGGCGATAGGCCGGGACATCCCCCAGGTTGAGGCGCACGAGTTCGTCAAAGAGGTGCAGAGGGCCGATGACGTTGCTGGAGTACTCCTCGCGGGGAACGTTCGTTTCCGCATAGACTCGGAAGGGCCAAGGCGAGTGCGTTGCATCGCCGGGACGAACGTGCCGCGCCAGTGCGTCGGCGCAGGCGATGGCCGCCGCGCGGTAACGGGCCTCGCCGGTAAGCTCGTAGAATTTCAAGTAGCCATAGCCCAGCTCCCCCACCTTGTCCGGCTCGATCACTCCGTAGCCGTCGCCGCGCCCGAGCATTTTCTGGTCATATAGAAAGTCGTGCGCACCGCGATATTCGGTGGCGCCGTGGTCGGAACTCGCGTACGGGATGCTGCCCCAATTCCAGTGCGCCGGCGTGGTTCCGTGGGCGAGCTGATAATCCAGCAGCGATTGAACCAGTTCCACCACGGCCCGGTCTCCGGAATAGGCGTAGTAGGCCAGCGCCGAATCCGCCAGCATCGCATACACCCCGGCGGGATTGTGTGGCCATGCGGTGCCACGCAACGTTTTCTGATCAATGCAGCAGTAAGCGAAGTAGGATTTCAGGCCATTCGGCTCTACGACCGCCGAATGGAGCAGGAATTCCCAAGCCAGCCTCATCACCCGGTCATAGGCTTTTTCCTGAGGGGTCACCCAGGAAAGTAACTTGCCCTGAGCATCCAGCACCACGCGATGACCGTTCAACGTCTCTTCGGCGCGGAGCGGAACCAGCAGTGCCAGGCAGACGCAAAGGGCCGCTGTCCAGCATGCAATTTGTTTGTTCATCGTCATCACAACTTCCTGCGGAGGCCAATGGCCTCTGCGATTGTTGGCGGCCATTCTAGCAGCTTCGCCGAATATCCTTAACGCGGCGTCAGCCGCGGCCAATCGATTTCGATGCCCTGCATCTGGATCAGACTTTGGAAGTCCTCCAGCAGTTTCCCGTTATTGCGTACCTGGCGAGGTGTGACCTTCTTCTCCAGGCAGAACACCACCAGCATGCCGACTGATTCTCCAACATTCCATTCCACGGGATGCAGCCGGAAGCAGCCATTAGTGATGTGGGTTGTTCCGATATTCTTCGCTGCCGGCAGGAGGTTCTCCACCCGCCGGGGAATCAGCGCTCCCAGCGCAATCTGGAAGGGCAGCGAACTCACGTCAATGTAATTGTCTCCGCCGGTGGAGGGGTGCAGATCGATGCGATAGCTTCCGACTCCTACGGAGTCAGAGAAGCGTTCGGCCTGTAATTCCTCCGGCTTTCTGCCCGTGAGTTTGGCGCGCGCCTCCGTGCCGACGTGCTGCTCGCGGACGGTGAACTCCGCCCGGATGCGCCGCGCTTCGCGGATATACGGGTATTGGGCAAGTCCGTCTTCCGTCCCCACGATATCCTTGCGCAGTCGCAGGCCGCGCCAGCCCGCCCCACCGTCGGGGCGCGGCGCTGCGGTCTGCATCCAGTAAAGCAGGGACAAGCTCAACTGCTTGGCTTGCTGCAAATGCTTTTCCACCTCCGGGGCGGGAACGTCAATCAGGCTCCCTAGCCAGTAGTCGTTCTGCGGCCAGTTGACCAGCGAGATGTCACTCGGATAAGTACCCGCAACAAAGTTGCGCCGGTCGGCAATCCGCCGGTAGGTCCAAAGATTGGACTCTTCTTCTCCGGCCTTTTGCTCAAGGGGATCGAGACGCCCTCGCGCCACGCTTCGCGTTTGGGGTTCCGTCCACTGCCAATCCAGCAGACGCCCCGGCCAAGGCGGCGTCAGTTGGGGCCGATAGTTCTTCCAGAATTCGTAGGAGGCGGGCTTTTCAATCGTGTGATCCTCACCTTCGAGGTAATCCATGGCGAAGCAATATGTGAATGCTTGCTGGTTGCCAGGTTGAGCCGAGGAAGGCGCATGGAGTTCGCCCGTCTCTCGTTGAGATTCAACCCCGGTCACATACTCCGCCCTGGTGAGCGGCAAGAGATCTCCCAACTCGGTGGCATCCACCAAGTAAGGGGCGCGAAGCACAACTTCCCCACCGGTGTGAAGATTCCTCACGGTGACGGCGGCAACGGAATCTCGTTCCACATCCGCCGCGACAGGTTTGTGCCCGCAGAGAATCGTCAGCCGCGCGCCGCTGAGATAGGGAGCCAGCATTTCGTTCAGCACGGCCAGCGCCACGCGCGGCTCATGACAGAGCCGCGAGACGTTTCCATTGCCGGGATTCAGGTAAGCCTGCGCCCGGGCCTCCGCCGTGAGCGGATAATTCCGGCGGTAGTACTCGCGGACGCGCGCGCGGAACTCCCGATAGGCGCGCGTAGCCCCGAACGCTTCGATCCAGGGATGTTCGTCCGGCGGCACGGCCTGGGCAGTCAACTGACCGCCAATCCAATCCGTTTCTTCCGTCAGGATGACGCGCCAGCCATTGCGTGCCGCCGCGAGCGCCGCCGCACAGCCGCCCGTCCCGCCGCCAATCACCAACACATCGGCTTTCATTTCCCGAGTGGCAGCCGACGACCCAGCCCCGCCGGTTGCTCCAGTCGCACTTCCTCTCCAGGCAGGCAAGGCCAGCGCCCCCGCACCCATTTGCTGAAGGAATGTTCGCCGCCTCATAGCCCTCTCGTAGATGCCCTTGCGAAATTCCCAACAGTGCCCGCACAGCCTGGCATCTCCAGGTCCACCTATCTGCGCCGACCACGTGAAAATGCGCAGCACGATACTAACTCCCTTCCCTCCCAGACGCCAGGCGAGTACAATGCGCCTCGCTTGCCAAGAGTCAGGCTTGGCCGAGAGGGCGCGTTTCATCCGCCGCCGCGATTCCCGATGCAGAAAGCGCTGCGCATACTTGCAGGAGTCGTCGTTATCGGCCTCATTTTTTATGCGGCGAGTCGCGCCGTGCGTGACTGCCCGGCCCGCCCCTACATCTACGACAACTGTCTCTGGCTCTGGCTGCGCGACGGATTGCACCTGCCCCAGAGCAAATTATTGCGGGCCGTCGTACTGGAAGTCGTAGGGCTGGCATTGCTGGCGGGCCTGTACATGACAGTGCGGTTCCTCCTCTGGCCCGCTAGGATTGCGCAGACAATGGGGAGCGACGGCCCGGCGAGCCGTTCGCCAGATTCTGAGTCCGCGCCGCCCCGCGACTCGTGAATCATCGCCGCAACGCACCCGGCGTTGACTCTGATACAATGGCGCCCGCCTGAGCCTCCCAGGGTTTAGGCAGGATTGCCGCCGTCGAGAACCCTTCATTATCGCCTGGAGGGAGGGATGATGAGAATCGCGCAGAATATCCTAAAAGCCGTCGTGGTGACGCTCGCGTGCAGCAGCGCGGTCGCCCTGGCGCAGAGTTATAAGTCGCAGATCGATAATCCCATCGTGCGCTACAAGATGTCCGCCCGGCTCGAGCCGACGATGAAGACGGTCAAAGGCCACTACACCCTCACCTGGTGGAACCACACCGAAGAGTCCGTCCCCGATCTCTATTTCCACCTCTATCTCAACGCCTTCAAGAACGTTGACAGCACGTTCCTGCGCGAAGGCATCGTCAGCCGGCGGCGCGAGGCGCTGCGAGAGTGGAAGACCACTCCCGAGGAAGCGAAGTGGGGTTGGGTGGATGTGGACAAGATCCAGATCGTCGGTGGCCCGGACCTGACCACCGCCAAGTCTTTCGTCCATCCTGATGACGACAACGCGGCGGACCAAACCGTGCTGCGGGTGGCGCTGCCTCAACCGATCCCGCCGCATGGAACCATTGAGCTGGCCGTGGACTTCACCTCCAAGCTCCCCCGCGGCCTGGCCCGCACCGGTTATGTGGATGATTATTTTTTTGTGGCGCAGTGGTTTCCCAAGATCGGCGTTTACGAAAGCGCCGCAGAACGCGCGCACCACTACGGTCTGACCACCCCGCCGCCGCCGGGCGGCTGGAATTGCCACCAGTTTCACTCCAGCACCGAGTTCTTCGCGGATTACGGCGTGTACGACGTCGAACTCACCGTGCCCGCCAACTACGTGGTGGGCGCGACAGGGTTCCTGCGCAATGAGCGCCGCAACGCGGACGGAACGAGCACATACAATTACTTTCAGGAGGATGTGCACGACTTCGCCTGGACGGCCAGCCCGCACTTCGTCAAGCTGACCCAAACCTTCGTAGCGGCCCAAGAGGTGAAGGCGGATGAGCTTTTCGCTTGGGCCAAGATCCTGAACCTTTCCACCGATCAGGTGGCCTTGCGCGATGTCAGCGTGACGTTACTGCTCCAACCGGACCACCAAAATCTCGCCGAGCGCTACTTCCGCGCGACGTTCCAGGCGCTGAAGTATTTCGGGCTGTGGTACGGACAGTATCCCTACGATACCTTGACGGTGGTGGACCCGGCGCGTCACTCCAACTCCGGCGGCATGGAATATCCCACCCTCTTCACAGGCGGCACTTACTTTTGGCCCGGTGAGCGCTCCTTCAACCCGGAGGGCGTAACGGTCCACGAATTCGGCCACCAGTTCTGGTATGCCCTGGTGGGTAACAACGAGTTTGAAGATGCCTGGCTCGACGAGGGCCTCAACACCTACTCCACAGGAAAGGTGCTGGAGACGGCTTACGGGGCCAGTTGCAGCTACGAGTACGTGCTCGGAATGCCCGTTCCGGCCGTGTCCTGGCTCAGGGTCGGGGTGCCTTCGTTCCCGTTTGCAGGCGTCAACAACATTCCCCTCGGCCCGTACTTGTCCTGCGTGGAGTTTCCGGAACGCACCGACCGGCGCTCCGGTTACCTCCAGCACGCCAAGGACGACGAACTGGTCAGGAAAGGCTGGCAATACCTGAGCGGCGCCAGCTACGCCATCAACTCCTATGACCGCACGGCGCTCACCCTGCGCACGCTGGAGAGCTACCTGGGCCAGGAAACGATGGCGCGCGTGATGCGCACCTTTCACCAGCGCTGGCGTTTTCGTCATCCGACCCCGCCGGACTTCTTCGTCACCGTCAACGAGGTCTCCGGCCAGAACATGGACTGGTTCTTCCAGCAGTTCTTCTACAGCTCCAACCTCGCGGACTACGCCGTGGCCGACATCACCAACATGCCTCTGGAAGGCAAGATAGGGGCCTACGACGAGGGGGGAAAGAAAGTGCCCTTCCGCGAAGAGGCCGCCAGCAAGGCCTTTGAGAAGAGCACGGTGAAGCGCTACCGTTCCACCGTCCTGGTGCGGCGCGTGGGCGAGGCCATCGCCCCCGTGGACGTCGTGATTCGCTTCGAGAATGGCGAGACCGTGCGCGAGCAGTGGGATGGAAAGTACCGTTGGATCAAGTACGTTTATGAAAAGCCTTCTCCGGTGCTGTCCGCTGAGGTTGACCCGGCGAGAAAACTGGTTCTGGACGCGAACTTCACCAACAACAGCCGGACCGCCAAGCCCGACAACCGCGCGGCGGCGAAGTGGTATGTGCGTTGGATCTTCTGGTTGGAGAACCTGTTGCTGGCCGCGAGCTTTTTCAGCTAGCTCGTAGCGCCCGGCTTCAGCCGGGCAACTCTCTGCCGGCCTAAAGGCCGGCGCTACGTGAGCACGTTGCGGAGGAACACGATGACCTCGGGAGCAGCCCTCAAGCAAGGATTTCGCTTGGCTCGACGGAGCCGTGCCGCAGTTTGGATACTTTTCCTGACCAATCTCGGCCTGGCCGCCCTGGCTGCCTTGCCCATCTATCGCGGCATTCTGAGATTCACGGGATACAGCCTGATGAGCCAGGAGCTTGTCCGCGGCCTCGCGGCGGATTGGCTGACGGATTTCGCCATCAACAATCCCGGGGCGCTGGAGCGTTATGCGGCCGTAATCACCCTGGTGGCGCTGCTCGCGATTCCGGTGAACGCTGTGCTGGCGGGAGGCGTTCTCTGCCGTCTCCGCGACCCCGAAGCGGCGTTTTCGCTCGGCGGATTCTTTCGCGATACCGCCCGCTACGCCTGGCGCCTGATCCGGCTGATGATCCTGGGCCTGATTTGCTACTGGATTGTTCTGCGCCTGCTCAACCAGGGTCTGGGCAGCCACATCGGAGAGTGGACCCATGACTGGCAGAGCGATCGCGCGGTGTTTTGGCTCCAGCTCGGGGTAAGCATCCTGGTTCTGCTCGGATTGGGCTTTGTGAACCTTATCCTCGATTACGCCCGCCTCAAGCTGGTGATGGAGGATGGTTCAAGCGCCGCCTGCGCGTTCTTCAGTTCCCTGGGTTTTTGCTTGGCCCGCTTCCGCCGCGCTGTCACGGTTTATATTCTGCCCACGCTCTGCGGCCTTGCCCTGCTGGGGCTTTATCGGTTGGTGGTTCCGTGGTCCGTAATCAACGCGCCGGTCAGCGAGGGGCCTTGGGCTCAATTTCGCGGCCCGCTTCTGGTGGCGTTGCTCTTCCTCGGCCAGCAGGTGGTAATCTTCGGCCGCTTCTGGTTCCGCGTTGCTACCTGGGCCAGTGAGTGGTCCTATTACGCCGGCACCCGACCGGGAGCCGCACCGCCTGCCGCGGTCCCTGCCGAGGCTCCTTCGCCCGTTTAGGGCCGTAGCACGGAGGCTGTCTCACAACCGGTGCTGTAGCGGCGGCGTCCTCGCCGCCGAGGTTTTGCTTTCAACGGGTTCGGCGATGAGACATCGCCGCTACAGTTGTAAACGCGACGTTTTGAGACAGACTCCATGCCGCGTCCCTACTTGAAAATGTCGTCGAGCGGCGGATGCGCGCCGAACTGTGGGTCCTCAATTCCCAGTGCCTTCAGAATTGTGGGACCAACAGCCGTCATGGGGATATGGTGAAGGTTTACTCCCCTCTTGATGGATGGGCCCCAGGCAATGAACGACGCGTCCAGCGCTTGCCGGAGAGGCAAGTAGCCATGCGTGCCCCGGGGCTCGCGCCCTTTCCTGACGACCTCGCCTTTGGCATTGCTGCCAAAACTCGCGCCTGACGGCGCCTCGAGGGCCATCTGCACCGCCGGCTCCGCTCCCACTTCTGCCAGCGCCTGCCGGTTCAACACACCCCACACGATGCCCTCGTCGCGCAGCGGCTTGAGCGCGGTGTCCACTTCCGCCCGCAGGTTCTGCGACTCCGGCCAGTAAATGAAGAATGCGCCGCCACTGGCGAGGGTCGAGATCTTCCCTCCCGTGACCGACCCCTTCGCGTCGGCCTGGAGCAAGCGGGCCTTCGCCAGAAGCACATTGGGCCGGATCTCGCGCTCCACGGGGAGGAAACCGTGATCGGACACCACAAAGAAATCCGTCGTCTCCTGTAGCCCTGCTTCTTTGATCGCGGCCAGCAGCTCGCCAACCCGCGCGTCCAGGCGCTCGAGCGTGGCCACCGCTTCCGCGCTCTGCGGTCCGTGGTCGTGCTCGGCCTCATCGAGAGCCGATAAATGAACCAGCAGCAGGTTTGGCTTGTACTTCTTGAGCAAATAGGCCGCCACACGAGTCCGGACGGTATCGTCGTCCGCGCCGGGTTCGGGCAGGCCCAATGCCGTCATCGCCTCCTGCACTAAGCCGGGCGTGGAGAACTTGGCGATGTACTGGTAGTCCACCGCCCCGCCTGTCTTGGGGTCCCAGACTTCGGGCACGTCCCAGTTGATGGCCGCGCCCACGGTCACCGGCCAGGAGATGGCTGCACTTGACAGGTGTGCCCGGCGCGCCTCGTCCCAAATTGTCGGCACCTTGAGGGCACTCGCGAACCAGTACCAGTCTTCTGTGTTCTTCCCCGGCTCGCGCGACGACAGATTCGAGTAGATGCCGTGCTCCGCCGGCAGGCGGCCCGTCACCAGCGTGGCGTGCGAAGGATAGGTCACCGAGGGATAGACGCCTTGCACGCCTTCCGCAAAACTCCCCTCAGCTTGCAGCCGCCGGAGATTGGGAATCCGCAGGTTCGGCGGCGACGCTGTCAGCCAACTGGCGCTCAGCCCGTCCAAGGAGATTACCAGGACATGCCGCGCGAGCGGGGGCGCCGCGCCTTCTGCCCGCGCCGGCGATGCCAAGAGCCCCAAACTCAGAACAACAGCCAGCAGACCCAGAGCGAACCGCGAAAGTCGCTCGCTTTTCCATCCTTGCCTTTCCTGCCTTACAATGGACAGCCACTGAATTATGAGCACGATAACCTCGCAATCCGAGTTTTCCGTTTTCCCTACGCCGAGGTCCGCGGCACCGCTGGCCACGGGACTGGAAGTCCTCTTCGTTTACGCCGGCATTCTACTCTACATTTGGCGCTGGCAGTTCAGTCACCCGCGCGCCTGGATTCCGCTGCTGGCCGTCGTATTGGCCAGCCACCTCGCGCATCGCGACACACCGCATCAGCTTGGCCTGACGTGGCGCGCGCTGGCGGCCAACGCCAGCGTCACGTTGCCCGTCGCCTTGGCGCTCTTCATCCCCGCCGTCATCTACGGCTTCGCAAGTCGATCGCTAGTTCCGCTCGCACCCGACCGGCGGACGCTTGCCGCGTTCGCATCGTACGGGCTCTGGTGCCTGTTTCAGCAATATCTGGCGCAAGCGTACTTTCACAACCGACTGCTGAGCGTCGTTCATAACCGCCACTTGAGTTCACTTCTGGTGGCGGTGATGTTCGGCGCCGCGCACCTTCCCAACCCCATTTTGCTCGTGGCCACCACGCTCGGCGGGTTTGCTCTGGCGGAAATCTTCGCCCGGCACCGGAACATCTGGCCCTTGGCGCTGGCGCAGGCCGTCGGCGGATTCTTGATTGGGGCGCTCTCGCCGCCGGCGCTCATCCACAACATGCGTGTGGGCCCGGGGTATTTCACGCACGGATTGCGCTGACCATTTGGGATGAGAATGCGGGTGGCCACGCCACGCCCTTTGTGCCGTGGGCTTTTGTTATTCTCGGACCGAAGAACCCACGACAAGAAAAACGCTTGTCGTGGCTACCAGCTAGATGACACGGTCGGTGCCCCGGAGGGCTTCAACCTTGCGGCGAAGGGAATCGATGGCGCTGCGCGAGGGTAAGGCAGGCCTCTGGAAGTTGCCGGCAATCTTGCGGCCACAAAACTGACAAGTGCCGTCTTCGTTGACGCGGACGTCGCTCACCTGGTGCCAGGAGCGCTTCACCACGGCGCGCTGGCAGCCAGGACAGATGGTGTTCGCGGCCTCGGAGAGAATGTTGCCTTCGTAAACGTACTTCAGGCCCATTTCCAGCGCCGCGCGCCGCGCCCGATGCAGCGTGGCCGGCGGGGTGCTCGGCTTATTGAGCAGCTTGAAGGCTGCATGGAACGCGGTGAAGTGCAACGGCACCTCATCGCCCAGATTTTCCAGAATCCAACCACAGAGTTCCTTGATTTCCTCGGCGCTGTCATTCAGCGTGGGAATCAGAAGCGTGGTCAGCTCAAACCAGACGTTGGTCTCGTGGCGGAGGATCTTCAGGGCGTCGAGCACCGGTTGCAGGTGCGTGAGGGTCAGCTTCGCGTAGAAATCTTCCGTGAACGCCTTCAGATCAACGTTGGCCGCATCGATGTGCTGGTAAACGTCAAACAACGCCTCGCGGGTGATGTAGCCGTTCGTGACCATCGCGGTCTTCAGGCCGAATTCATGGGCAATCTTGGAGATATCGACGACATACTCGCCCCAGATGGTTGGCTCGTTGTAGGTGAAGGCCAGGCTCGGACAGCCGTATTCAATGGCTGCCAAGACCACCGCCTCGGGCTCCAGGCGCTCGGAATTCACCTGGTCGGACCGGGACTTCGAGATGTCCCAGTTCTGGCAGAAGTAGCAACCCATGTTGCATCCCGCCGTGCCCAGGGAAAAGATCTTGGTCCCGGGCAGGAAGTGGTTGAGCGGCTTCTTCTCGATGGGATCGACCTGGAGCGCGGCGGGTTGCGCGTAGCCGAGGCTGTAAAGCTTGCCGCCGATATTCTTGCGGATGAAACAGAAGCCCGTCAGACCTTCGCCAATCTGGCAGTGCCGCGGGCAGAGATAACAACGCACCTTGCCCTGCGGGGTCGGCTCCCACCAGCGGGCCTCGTGCATTTGGGTTGTCGTGCGCGTTGCCATCAAACCTGCCCCATTCCTATTCTCTGTCCCGAGTCTTGAGATGTCAAACTCAGCCCCGGCACGCCGGGGGAAGCGAACGTGTCGCTCCTCCCCGGTCAACGAAACTGTGAAGTGGGAACGCAGATGGTAGCCACGCCAAGCGCTCTTCTCGCCGTGGGTTCGTTGTAGGGGAGCCCTCTGGGCTCCCGTTGGCGGAAAAAGAAAGCGGGAGGGCGAAGCCCTCCCCTACCCACCGCAGGAAAAAGCCCGCGGCATCCCGCAGAGCGGGACCGTGGCTACACGCTGTCCTTTGCGCCGGCGCTAGCGCGAGGCGGGCTTCTTGGACATGGCTTCCTGGATTTGTCGACGCATGGCGGCGAGGGCTTCCGGGGCGCGCTTCGCCATCCACTGTTCGTACTTCCCCGCCAGATTCTCCAGATTGCTCCAGAGGAACGGGTTCTTGCGATTCTCCCGCATGGCCGGGGCCAGGTGCTTGATCTTCTCCCAGACCGCCCAGAACTCGCCGGTGTTCTCGAAGAAGAAGTCCCCGGTGATGAGACCGTGGTTCACGATGGAGGCGGCCGTCTCCCAGTAACTCACCACCATGCGAAAGAAGGCATTTTCCTGGCAGCCCGCGGGCCAGCGCAGCCAGAAGTCTTCCAGCGATTTGGCTTGGAATTCGATCTCGAACCACTCGCGCGCCTGGCGCAACTTCACTTCCCGGCGCAAGTCGTAAAGGCGCAGGAGAAGTTCAGCATCATGATGGTCAGGATGTTCCCGCATATTGTCCTCCACAGGCTACCTGCTGGGGCTGGAAGCGGCGGGGAGGGACACAGGGGCGACAGGCAGCTTGGCCCGCAAGGCCTCCAAGTCATTGGCCAGTTCACCCGCGGTCTGGAAACGCTCCTCGGGCTTTTTCGCCAGGCAACGTGAAAGGACGACCTCCAGCTCGCCAGGCAGATCGGCATTAAACTCCCGCAGAGGAGTGGGCGGCGTGTGGACCACCCTGTAGGCCACTTCCGTAATCGATTCTCCGGCGAACGGCCTGTTGCCCGTACACATCCAGCAAAGCAGAATGCCGAAGGAGAAGATGTCGCTGCGCGAATCGACGGCGCCTCCCGTGATCTGCTCCGGCGACATGAAGGCGGGCGTTCCCACAATGAGCCCGGTTTGAGTCATCTGCGTGCCCGCCAGCTTGGCAATGCCGAAGTCCGCGATCTTGGCCCGACCTTCGGAAGTAATCAGGATATTCGCCGGCTTGATATCGCGGTGGATCACGTTGCGGCGGTGGGCGTAGTCGAGGGCATCGGCCACCTGGACGGCAATATCCAGTATCTGCCGGAGGCTTCGTGGCACCCCAGGTTGCTCTGGTGTGTCCGGCGCGAACAGCTTGGCGAGCGTGTTACCTTCGACATACTCCATGACCAGGTAAGGCTGGCCGTCCTCATCTTCTCCCACATCGTGGATGGTCACGATGCCGGGATGGGACATCTGGCCGGCGGTTTGCGCTTCCCGGTAGAACCGCTGGAGGTAATCCGCCAGGACTTCCGGAGACTGATTCCCGATCAAGATGACTTTGATGGCCACCGTGCGGGCGATCTGGGGGTCGCGCGCCTTGTACACCACGCCCATGGCCCCGCGGCCCAGCTCTTGCAGGATCTCGTACCGCCCCACCCGGCGCGTTCCGGCGGCGGAGGCGCGCTCCGACGCCGCCAGAAGCTCGGCTCCCCGGCCCGCCCGCGCCGCCATCGTGCCCCCCCGCGGCGGCTCGAGACTCCATTCGTAAACCGGCATCCCATCCACTTCCTGGCCCACCAACCGGAAGCCGGACTTGTCTGCCAACAGGTTGTAGATCTCCCCACCTACCCACAAGCTGTTCGGACGGCCCTCCTTCTGCATGTGCCCCGCCACGTCAATCACGTGGTCCGCAATTCGTTCCAGCCTGCTATCTTCGAAGATCGAGACCTCACCATAGTTCACCCCGGCCCGGACGCGAAATGACGTCCGCAGCTTGTTGTGGACCTCATTGAACCGCTTCAGGCTTTGCAGGACGCGCTGCCCCGCCGCCAGGGCGAGGTCCAGCTGGAGGAAACACACCATCACGCCGTCGGGCGTCCATGCCACCTTCCAGGCCCCGTGCTGCTCGAAGACTTGCTTGAGCATCTCCTCGTAAGCCTGGAAGGTCGCGGCGATGGCTGTGTCCTCCTCGCCGTGCTTCATCTGCGTAGAACCGACCACGTCAATGGAAAGGAAGGCACAGGATTTGCGCTTCGAGGCCTTGAGCGCATCCTCGATTTCCCGGTACCGCTTCAGGAGTTCCTTGCGCGCGTGCTCCGAATCGGCGGGAACGCGCCCCAGGCCGGCTATCTCGACCAAACCGGCCTCCTCTTCTGCCGCACGTTTCTTGGGCGTGGCCACCATCCGACACAGCCAATTGAAGGCCGCGTCCAGGGCCACCTTGCCCACCCAGGTGGCGAAGGCCAGAACAAGAGGAAGAAGGAAGCTGACCCCGGGCGCCGGCCAAGCCACTCCCACCCAGGAGCCAACCTCCCTCACCACCGGGTCGCCCCAGACGTGGAGGTAGACGATCAAGCTCCAAGCGTCCAACTTTAGGTTGTGAGGGAATTGCAGGCCGAAGAGAATCAGAAACCCCAGGATGGCCAGCAGGAACGCCCACCCGGCCGTACGTTGCACGGCCCGGATAAAGCTAAGTCCAACACTCCGAACACTGGCTGCCAAGAACCCTGCTCCTGTGCGAGACAACTGCCGGTGAAATCGTCCACACGGCCCGCCTGGCTCAAAGGCCGGCGCTTCAAGCGCCGGCCCGGACCCGTTGCTCCAGACGTTGCCCTCCGTGTGTGGCCCATCATACCATAATTCACCAGCTACCTCTTTCCGGCCCCGCCGAGCCCGGCGCGGCAGACACGTCAAGATCACTCAACAGCGCGGTGACCTGTCGCTCAATCAGGTCCCGCACACTGCGAAAGAAAGCGAGGTCGCGGCTGTAAGGATCCGGAATGTTCCACTCGATCACCCGACCCTGGAAACCGGCGGGGACGGGGCAAACCACTTCGCATCCCATGCCTACAACGATGTCCATTTCATCGATGGGGACATCGCGCAGCCCCTTGGACCATTGCCCCTCCAGCAAGATTCCTTTCTCAGCCATCACCTCGTATGTTTCCGGAGTAATCTCGCCCAAGGGATGTGATCCGGCGCTCCAGGCGCGTACCCACCCCTCGCCCAGATGATTGGCCAGCGCCTCCGCCATCTGACTCCGGCAGGAATTGCCGACACAAACGAAGAGGATGTTCAGGGGCCGACGCCCGGCTGCCTCAGCCATGGCCACTTGATATCACAACAAGAAGATTGAGTCATCGAATCATCGGGCCATCTCGTAGCGCCCACCCTCCGGCGGGCATTTCTTTATTCAGGTGATTCAATGACCCCATGAGTCAATCAGCCAATGGCGCGATGATCCGATGATTCGATGGCCCGATGGCTCGATCACTCAATGGCTCAATTTCTTGAGGAAGTACCGGTGGACCGTCTCATCTTGGGTTAGTTCGGGATGAAACGTGGCGGCGAGAATGTTTCCCTGCTCTACCAGAACCGGCAAGCCATCGCAGCGGCCCAGCACGCGCACGCCTTCGCCCACGCGGCGAATGATGGGCGCGCGGATAAACACCATCTCCACCGGCGAGTCGGCAAGTTCCGGGCATTCGCCATAACGTACGGAACTGTCCACCTGTCGCCCGTACGCGTTCCGCTCAATCGAGACATCCAGCAGCCCTAGCTGCTCTTGCGCCGGGTTCAAAACCTCTTTGGCCAGGAGAATGGCTCCGGCACACGTGCCGAAAACCGGTTTGCCCGCCGCAAACTCCTTGATGGCGGGGCCCATGCCTTCGTGGGCAAAGAACTTGAGCATGGTGGTGCTTTCGCCGCCCGGCAGAATGAGTCCCGCTACCTCTTCCAGCTCCGAAGCATGCCTGACCAGCTTCCAGGGCGCCCCGAGGCGGTCGAGCATCTGGGCGTGCATCTCAAAGTCGCCCTGAAGAGCAAGGATGCCGACGGGTTTGTGGCCGTTCGTCATCTTCAGTTGCCAGTCGCCACTTGTCAGTTGTTGGTGGTTCGTTGTTAGTCGTTCGAGGAGGCGTTCCGCCGGAACGTCTCTACCAGCGCATCCGCTCACGCAGCGAGGTTAGGTGCGCCACGTGATGGCGGCCGTGCCAGGCGTACATCCCCAGCAGCCTCTCGAGCTTCATCACGCCATGTTCGGGGTGATGGAATTCGCGCGCAAAGTCTGCCGCGCTCATCTGCCTGAGCATTATCACCCATCGCTGGTGCAGCCCCTCGAGCATGGCCAAAGAGGGCTCCGCCGGCGCGGTGCGCGCATCCGCCAGTTCCGCCCAAAGCTGCTGCTGGTAAGTCTTGAGGGTGGGCCGGTCTTCGGTGAGCGCCAGCTTGAAGCGCACGAAGGCATTCAGGTGGCTGTCGGCGAGATGATGGATCACTTGCCGCACGGTCCACCCACCCTCACGATAAGGCGTGCCAAACTGTTGCTCCGTGAATCCCGCCACCGCCGCGCGCACCTTGCCCGGCAACTCGGCAATCTGCTCGATCATGCTGCGCCGTTGCTCGTCGGTGAGATTCTCCTGCCACTGGAATTTGCCGAT
>Ga0315282_10008255_pt1 | contig 16884 bp, 15 predicted proteins | sample YL17G07_20_MG_FD_203693 | JGI IMG/M metagenome (GOLD analysis project Ga0315282, IMG submission 203693) | Sediment microbial communities from Yellowstone Lake, YNP, Wyoming, USA - YL17G07_20 | ecosystem: Environmental > Aquatic > Freshwater > Lake > Sediment | place: USA: Wyoming | collected...
GCTGTGTCTAAGGCTGTATCTCGTGCCACGATAGCTACCCTCCCTTGCTCGACGCCCAAGCGTCGTATCGCTCAGCAGGGGAGGGTATCACTTTCCGGCCATCCCAACAATCTTGGCGCACTCCGGGGCGGCAGGAGCTGGGAGAGCAAGTGCGACGCTTCTCGGTTCCCCTCACCTGCGGCCATCCTCACACCCTCGAGCGTGTCGCGAACTACACGGGAGGTGTGAGCGTTGGAGGGATAGAATGCCGGTGTGCGGTCCGAAGCCGCCGACAACCGCGAGGGGGACCTGCGGCCATGCGTAAGATCATCATGGTTTCATCGCTAGGGGTGCTAGCGGCCCTGGGCTTGCTGCTGGGCTGCCAGAGGGCCAGCTCCGGCGGGCGCGCGGACAGGTTCTGGGCCCGGGCGTTGCAGGAAGTGTACAAGACCCCTGAGGAGCTTCAGGCGCAGCACCAGCGCGAGATACGCAAGGGCCTGGTGTTCGCCAAGCTCATGCACGGCGACCCGCACACCCGAGCCGTCGCGCTCACCTTCGACGATGGCCCCCACCCGCAGTACACGACGAAGCTGCTCTCCATCCTCCAGAAGTACCACGTCAAGGCCACGTTCTTCGTGGTGGGCAAGATGGCCCAGCAGTACCCGGACTTGGTCAAAGCGGAGCATGCCGCCGGGCACGTGGTGGGCAATCACACCTACGACCACGTCAACCTGACCCGCGTACCCCTGGACGAGGTCTCCACCGAGTGGCGGAAGTGCGACGACACGATCAAGTCCATCCTCGGCACGCAGATGCGCTTCTGCCGGCCGCCGGGCGGCGACTACGATGCCGCCGTGATCACCGCTGCCCAGGACCTGGGCCTGACCACCGTGCTCTGGACCGATGATCCGAGTGACTACGCCAGCCCTGGAGATACGGTCATCGAACAGAGGGTGCTGGATAGGATCGGCAACGGCGGCATCATCCTGATCCACGACGGCGTGCAGCAAACGGTTGATGTGCTGCCGCAGATCATCTCCACCTTGCAGAAGAAGGGGTTTCGGTTCCAGACAGTCGAGGATATGGAGAAGGCCGTCGGGGGGTGATCGCCTTAGCAGGCCAGCTTCTTCGAGGTAAGGCTGGCGCTGCGACCGACCGCACCGGGCCTGGTAGGTTGGGCCAGCGGGAGTCGAGGTGGGGAAGAGATGGCTAGTGCCGACCCCAAGGTAGCTGAGCTGTCTGACGAGGTGGCTGACACCGCCGTCCTGGACAGGGAGTTGGAGCCGTCCTTCCTGGAGCAGCCGCTCCCACTGCCCGTACCAGAAGCGGCTGCGCAGGAGCAGGCCAGACCGGGGCGCCTGCTTGCGCTGGACGCCTTGCGCGGCCTCACCATTGCCCTGATGTTGTTGGTGAACAACGTTGCTCTGGACATATACACGCCCAAGCAGTTGACGCACGCCCCCTGGAACGGCGGCGTGCGAGTGGCCGATTTCGTCTTCCCCTGGTTCCTCTTTTGCGTGGGCCTGGCGATCCCCTTCTCTGCCGCTTCCTTCCGCCGCAAGAAGCTGTCGGCCTGGCACTACGACCTGAAGGTTGTGCGCCGAGCTGCGGTGCTGGTGCTGCTGGGCTGCCTCCTTGACAGCAGCATCGCCAAGCGCCCCCTCTTCACGTTGGGCGTGTTGCAGATCATCGGCCTGGCCTACCTGGTGGGGGCGCTGCTGTACGATCTGCCGCTTTGCCGCCGGCTGATCGTCGCCGGGGGCCTGTTGGCGGCGTACTGGGCTATCCTCAAGTTCGTGCCCATACCCGGGGTCGGCGCGGGCGTGTTCCTGGCAACCCAGAACCTGGTCGCCTACGTCAACCGCATTTACCTCATGGGTTTGCACCTGGCCGGGCTGCCCTCGGTGATTCCTACTGCGGCGTTGGTGCTCATCGGCACAGTGATCGGAGACCTGGTGCGCAGCCCGGAAGCTGACCACCGGCGGAAGCTCGCCTGGCTGCTGCTGGGCGGCCTTGGCCTGGTGGTCGGGGGCGAGCTGTGGGCGCTGAGCGTGCCCCTCAACAAGGCGCTGTGGACCCCCAGCTTCATGCTCCTGTCCGCCGGCACCGGCGCCATCGTTCTGGGCTTCTTCTACCTGCTCATTGACTCCAACGGCTGGCGGGCATGGTCGTATCCGCTGCTGGTCTTCGGCTCTAACGCCATCCTGGCGTATGTGGTCCCCATCCTGGTCAAGGTCCTCGTCCTGCAAGTCTGGCAGGTTAGCGTCGGCGGCCGCCTGGTGCCGATGCAGCAGTGGTTCCTGGACTACTGCGTGAACCACAGCGACCGGGTCGTTGGCGGCTGGCTCTATACACTCGGCTTCATCCTGGCCTGGTGGCTCGTTCTGTGGCAGCTCTACCGCCGCAAGGTCTTCTTCCGGGTCTAGACCCCTATTGGCTGCTCGAGGCTACGCGGCCGTGAAGTGGAGAGGCGACACGAGCAACCCGTGGCCCGTCCCACGGTGCGGGCCAGAAAGCGCCCTCTCTCGCGCCTTCGCGGCCTGTTCGGACGCGGCCCGCAGCTGGACTGAGAGCTAGAGGAAGTGGGTCAGGAGGAAGGTGAGGGCGGCTGTACCCGCCCCCACCAAGGCACCCAAGACCGCCTCGCGCGTAGTGTGGATCTCGGCTTGCACCCGGCTCTGCGAGATGAGCAGGGCCAGGCCGAGGGCCAGCAGGCACGCCTCCAGGCTGGCGGTCAGGAACAGGATGCTGGCGGCCAGGAAGAAGGCCAGAGCCGAATGGCCGCTGACCGCGCCGCCGGCCAGGAAGGTGCCGGCACGGCCGCGAGCTTTGAGGGCCACGACGATGACCGCCAGCAGGGCCACCCCCAGGGCGGTGATCAGCATGGTCTCCATGGGCGAGCGCCGAGGCGCGTGCTGTAGCAGCTCCGCCACCCGCTCCGACCAGCGATGCGGCCGCAGAAAGACCACCAGGCCCACCAGTATGGCGTTGGCCGAGGCCACCAGGACGGCGCCGGCGGCCACGTCCTTGATGATCCTGGCCCAGGGATGGTAGCGCTGGGTGACCAGGTCCACCGCCATCTCCAGTGCCGTGTTGAACAGCTCGGTGAGCAGCACCAGCGCGATGCTGACGAAGAGGGCGACGGTCTCCCACGCCGGGATGCGGAGGAACAGTGCGGCCAGCATGACCATGCCGATGATGATGAGGTGCGCGCGCATGTGGCGCTGGGTGCGGAAGGCATGGACCACACCCGCCAAGGCGTGCGCGAAGCTCTCGACGACAGTCTTGCCGTCGGTTTCCCCTCGCTGGCGAGGACGGTATCCGGGTGGTGTAAGCTTCCGTTGCATAGCGGCCTTACCGCGCCACTAGGCTTGTGCTTGGCCCAGCCTGCCGTGCCTACTGGCCGGCAGGTTAGATCAGGCCGGCGCGCTGCGCTTCGTCCAGAACCCGGGCCTGGAGCGCTGCCATCTGCCGCCGACCCGCCTGGTCCTGGTCGTCCAGGCTCAGCAGGTGCAGGACGCCGTGGACGACCAGCTCGGCCAGCTCCTGGGACAAGCTGCGCCCCAGCTCCGCAGCCTGCTCCTGCGCCCGCTGCACAGAGACGACCACGTCCCCCAGGTCCTCGTCCTCCTGCGCCGGGAAGGCCATTACGTCGGTGGGCTGTGCGCGTCCCAGGAACCGCGCGTTGAGGCGGCGGATGTGAGCATCGTCCACCAGGGCGATGGTCAGGTTCGCCTGTTGATCGCCGCCGGCCGCCGCCAGGGCCAAGCGTGCCACCCCTGCTATCATCTCGGCGTCAACCGGCTGCTTCTGTACGTTCCGCACCTCGATTGGCATACTCGCCCGCCTTCTTCTCGTGCTCCTCCTCCGGGTATGGCACGCGCTTGTGGAACATGCCGTTGAGAATGCGGACCAGGGTGGCCTTGACGATGCGGACCTCGTCGAAGGTCAGAGGAGACTCGTCGAATTGGCCGTCGTCAATCCTGCTCTGGGTGATCCTGTCCACCAGAGCCTCCACCTGGGCGGGGCTGGTGTCGCTCATGGTGCGGGCCGCCGCCTCCACCGCGTCGGCGATCATGAGAATGGCGGCCTCTTTGAAGCGCGGCTTGATCCCCACGTGCCGGAATACGCTCTGGTCCACCTGTTCGTTGCCGGCCTGCTCGCGAGCCTTATGGTAGAAGAAGGTGATGAGGCTGGTGCCGTGGTGCTGGCGTGTCATCTCGCACACTCTGTCGGGCAGGCCCAGCTCCTTGGCCATCTTATAGCCGTCCTTGGTGTGACGGGCGATGATGCGGGCGCTCAGGGCGGGCTCCAGCTTATCGTGCGGGTTGGCGGCGCCGAATTGGTTCTCGATGAAGTAGAAGGGCTGGCGCAGCTTGCCGATATCGTGGTAGTAGGCGCCCACCCGCGCCAGCAGCGGGTTGGCGCCGATGGCCTCGGCGGCCGCCTCGCACCAGTTGGCCAGCAGGATGCTGCCATGGTAGGTGCCGGGGGCATCGTTCATCATCTGGCGCAGAATCGGGGTGTTGGGGCTGGAAAGCTCCCGCAGGCGGATGTCGGTGGTGACGCGCAGCCAACGCTCGAGGGGCGAGATTACCAGGATGGCCAGCACACCGGCCACGATGCCTGCAATGAGGGTATACGCCAGGTAGGCCAGGAGGCGAGCTGCGGTCTCGACGCCGAACACCTCGTTGGCCATGAGCAGAAGGGCGCAGTTGGCCAGACCAATGCTGAGGGCTAGGCGCACGGCTACCTGTGCCCTGCCCGCGATGTACAGCGCGCTGAAGCTGGCTGCCATCCCGGCCAAGGCCAGCACCAGTATGATGCGGGGGTCGTTGCCCGGGACCACCATCCCTGCCAGCAGGCCCATGGCCAGGCTGGCGACCACGGCGACGTTGAGGTCGAACAGTATGGCCAGGAGGGTGGCCCCGAAGGCGGCTGCGGCGGCCGTGGTCGGCTCGAAGAAGTTGTAGGGCAGCGAGAGGCGAGCGGCGGCCACGGTGACGATGAGGGTCCCGCCCACCAGGCCCAAGCGGCGGGCGCGGGCGTAGACTTCGCGGCTGCACAGGCGCAGATAGCCACCGGTCAGCAGCAGCACGGCGAGCAGAGCGAGAAAGGTGGCGAAGGCCTGAAGCAGGTCGAGCCTGGGGGTGACCATGCGCAGCTCGCGCAGAGCATCGAATTGCTGCGCGGTGACCATCTCGCCCTTCTGCACCACCACCTTCCCCTTCCCCATAGTGCGTTCAATGGGAGGGACGGCTTGGGCAGCGGCTTCCCTGGCGGCCTGGGTGGCGGCTTCGTCCAGCTTGCGATTGGGGCGCAGGGCCCGCTGAGCGATCTCGACGACGGCGGGGCGGAAGGTGGCAGCCAGTGAGCTCTGTTGGACTTCCTCGGCTATGGCCGGGCGCCGTTGGCTGAGGTCTTCGGTGTTCTCGCGGATGGACTCGTTGGTCATGCGCCGGTCCACAATGGCCTGGGTGCGGTCCCGAAGGCGAGGCAATGCGCTGGGGTCAGCGGTGAGCAGGATTCTCAGGGTGTCGTCGGAGGCGGCTACGATGAGCGTTCCTCGCACGGCCCGCAGGCGCTCTTGGACCGTGGTCATCTCTGGATCGAGTCTAACCTTCTGTATGGCGTCGAAGACATCGGCCACTAGGCGCAGAGCCGTGTCGCGGGCGGCCGGGATGACCTCATACCTGGGGGGCGTGTTGTCCCGCGCGTTCTCACGGGCCAAGGCGGTAGCTTGTGTGTCCTCATAGGTGACTTCGCGAGGAGCAGTAACAATGCGAGGCGCGGGCTTGCCGACCTCGAAGGGCGGGCCCTGGGGCAGAATGCGGGTGGAGAGCAGCACGTAGAGGATGACCGTGGTGCCGACGAACACCAGCGCCTTGCCCAGCGGGACGCTATGCACGGGAATGCCGAAGATGGCGTGCTTGGGCGGCTTGGCCCAATCGCTGTGCGTATGCCGGTTGTTGGCTGGGCTGCGCATGGGGTGCTAGTCGCCCGCCTCGCTCCCCTGGCTGGCTGCCCGGTCGTAGGCCTCGACGATCTCCTGCACCAGCTTGTGGCGCACCACGTCGTCGGCCGCTAGCTCGACGCTCTCCACACCGCGCAGACCGGCCAGGATCTTCATGGCTGCGGTCATGCCCGAGGCGCGCGGATCGGGCAGATCCACCTGGGTGATGTCGCCGGTGACCACCATCTGCGAGCCGAAGCCCAGGCGGGTCAGGAACATCTTCATCTGCTGGCGGGTGGTGTTCTGGGCCTCGTCCAGGAGGATGAAGGCATCGTTGAGCGTGCGCCCGCGCATGTAGGCCAGAGGCGCGACCTCGATGGCGCGGCGCTCGATGTAGCGCTGGGTCCGCTCTGCCCCCAGCATCTCGTCCAGCGCGTCGTAGAGCGGGCGCATGTAGGGGTCCACTTTCTCCAGCAAGGCGCCGGGCAGGTAGCCCAGTCTCTCGCCCGCCTCCACCACCGGCTTGGTCAGCACCAGCCGGCCCACGCGCTTGTCGCGCAGGGCGGCCACACCCATGGCCAGGGCCAGATAGCTCTTGCCCGTGCCGGCAGGGCCGATGCAGAAGACCAGCTCGCTGCGGGCTAGGGCCTGCACGTAACGCGCCTGGCCGGCCGTACGGGGCCGGATGCGGGCGCCCCGTTTGGAGGTCAAGATGGACTCCGAGAACAGCACGCCCAGGTCGCGGCCGGCGTCGCGCTTGATGGCGCGGCCGGCGTGGCGGAGGTCGGCCTCGCTGATGGCCTGGCCCTGCCGCGCCGCCTCGGCCAGCGACTCCAGCAACTGCACGGCCTTGTCAGCCTCCCGCCCCTGAACCTTGAGTGCCCCGTCTCGGGCCACGATGGTGGTCGCGAACATATCCTCGATCAGCCGCAGGTTGGCGTCCTGCTGGCCGAAGACGGCGGCCAACTGTTGGTGGTCGAGCTCGAGGGTAAGTTCCCGCGTCTGAGCCAAGTTGCTCACTGCCTCCCCGGCGGCGCAGCCTACACTAGCAAAGTCGGGACGCGCCTGGCGAATCGCTGTGGATCGCAGCCTGCGTCCCGACTGGTGGGTGTGGACGGATGTGTAGGTGGGCGGCTAGCGGTTGCGTCTGCGTTGCGCTCGGGCGCGCTCCCGCCGTCGCTTGTCGCTGGGCTTCTCGTAGTGCTCCCGTCGCCGTGCGGCTCTGAGGACGCCGGACTTCTCCAGTGACTTGCGGAAGCGCCGCAGCGCCGCCTCCAGCGTCTCGCCCTCCTGTACGGTAACTTTGGCCATCGTCGCGTTCCCTCTCCTCCCCGCAGCCTCCGGTCCAGCCGGAGAACCGTGCAGTTCGCACGGGGTCAGGACGGGGAACGCAGGCCCCTGCGACCCGACTAGGGAGGGTCAGCGCCCGTCCCCGCCTCGGCCCCGGTGCGATGGATCAGTCTTGCGCCCAGTGATGCCATAGACTCAAAGACTGCCATCTGACACGAGCTGGCGTCTGTGCGGCTGACCCATACGATACCGCAAAGGGCGCGCACTGTCAAGGGACCCCGGCACCGGCCAGTCGAGGGCTGCGCCCCCAGGCCCCGCCTGTGGCCTCCTCAGGCGCTTTAGGGCGGATCCGGCCCTCTCTGAGCGCCTCACAACTCGAACATCAGATCGAGGTGGGCGGCCGTATCGCGCACCATCTGCTCCGCAAAGCCCGGATAGCCGGGCAGCTCGGCCGTCACGTACCCGTCGTAGCCGATCTCGCGCAGAGCAGCCATGACGGCCGGCCAGTCAATAGTGCCCTCCAACAGCCAGCAGAAGTCTCGCTTGCGGGCGTCAAAGCCCTTGACGTGGACCTTGCGCAGCGTCGGCCCCAGGGAGCGAATCCAGTGCTGGGGGAAGCCGTAGAGCACGATGTTGCCCACGTCGAAGTACGATTGCAGGTAGTCGCTGCCGAACGAGTCCACGTAGCCGCGGAACTCCATGGGGCTGAGCAGGAACTTGTTCCAGACGTTCTCCAGGCACAGGGCCACGCCGGCGTCCTCGGCGGCCGGCAGCAGCTCCTCCAGGCTGCGGCGGGCGTTGGCGTAGCATTGCTCGTAGGTGGTCTGCTCGTTGACTACGCCGGGCACCACCAGCACCGCGTCGGCGCCTACGATCTGGGCCGTGCGAATGGAAGTGCGGATGCTGTCCATGCCCTTCTGCCGCGTCTCCTCGTCGTTGCTGGACAGGGGACACTGCCAGTGCAGGCTGTCCATGACGCTGTGTAGCTCCAGGCCCACGGCGTCGGCCTGCTGCCGGAGCCGCTCGGCCTCGCCAGGGTCGTGGATGGTGTTCACCTCTACCCCGTCGAAGCCGGCCTCCTTGGCCAGCGCGAGCCGTTTGACCGGGGGCCAGTCGCCCGGAAGCGATCCGATGCAGATGCCCTTCTTCACGGCGCAATCCTCCCTTGGCACGGTGGATGAAGGCTTACCTTCGATGGATGCGCCGCCTAGACCTCGCCAGGCGCGCAACTGCACTGGCCGGGACGGGGGCCGTTCTGGATGCTTCTACGCAGCCGGTCGTGGGAGCACCGAGAGAGCCGTCGTGGGCCTAGCCAGTTGGGCCGGCGCCGGTGTTGGGGAGCCCCCAATACTCCGGGTTCCACCAGGGCTGGGGGAAGACGTTGTAGGGCTGGCTGGGGGCGGCGCTGCTGGCAGTCTGGGTGAGCAAGTCGCGGGTCGTCTCGGCCTCGAAGATGCACACCGTGTGGCGGCTGCCGGTGCCCAGCTCGGTATAGCCAACCAGCACCCGCACCGTGCAGCTCTTGAAGCCTGTGTCCACGCGGGCCGCCGTCAGGGCCAGGCGGTTGGCCTCGGCCAGGACCAACTTCCCGGCGGGGCGGGCCGCCACTTCGTCTGGCACCTCGAAGCTGACCACCAGGCTCTCAGTGCGGGGGGAGAGTGTGGCCGTTACGTAGGTGCCGATGGGGTTCCCGTCGCTGAGCACGAGCTGGCTGAGTTCGTAGACGATGCGCTTCTCCCGATCAGTGAGCGGCCCCCGCAGTTGAGAGGAGCGCTCTACACGACGGGTGTAGCCGCTGCTGGCTGTGGCCCCGCCTCGCACGGCCGGACGGCCGCCCACTGACCCGTAAGCCACTGGCGGGGCAGCTGCCGGCGCTGGCGGAGGGCTGGGGTAATAGGTGGGCGCCGTCAGGGGGATAGACGGCTGTTGGGGCGCCACCGCTACTGGTGCCGGCGCCCCCACGCTCGGCGTCGGGGCGCCAAGGCCGCGGGTCGGCGCGGCCTCGTTGCCCTTGCGGCCCTGGGCCCACAGGACTACGACAATGAGGACGAGGATGACCAGGCCGCCCAGGGCGGCTGCCGCGGCCAACTGACGCCTGCGGGCTCGCCGCCGCAGGGGCCACCGCTGGGCCCAGCGCTCGCGCGGCTTGCTGGGCTGCGGCAGCTTCTCTCTCTCGCGCAGCTCCTCTATCTTCAGCCGCACCACCGCGTCCTCGGCGACCTCCAGGGCGGCGGTGTAGCAGCGAATCGCCTGCTCGTTGTCGCGATGTGCGCTGTAGAGGTCGCCCAACAGGACGTGCCCGGCCGTCTCCTGCGGGTCCAGGGCAATGGCCTCCTGGCAGGAAGCCATCGCCTCCTCCCATCTCCCGCGCAGGCGGAGCATGTCCGCCTCGCTCAGTAGCCTTCGCACTTCCGCCCGTTTGCTGCTCGGGGAAACGTCGTTTGAGGCCGTAGCACGAGTGTTGCGCTCGTCCAAGGGAGTGCTGCCTCCGTTGCCAGCCCTATCAGAGCGAATGTACCCCGCCAGTCGCCGGCCCAAACACGACAGCCCGCGCAGGGCTAGGACACGCCTGCGTCGGCCCGCTGACCGCACTACCAGTAGGTTTTCTCCATCCGCACCCGGATGGTCTCGTACCCCATCTTCTCGTACAGGCCGATGGCTACCGGGTTGACCGTGCTGGCCGTGAGCTGCGCCCTACGCACGCCGCGGCTGCGGAACCACTCGTCGGCCTTCTCCACCAGCAGCCGCCCCAACCCCCGCTGGCGATGCTCGGGGGCCACGTAGAGGTTGTTGATGAAACCGACGCAGGCATCCGTCATGGTGGCGATGAGAGACACCCACAGGAAGCCCCCCAGCCCCTGCTCACACTCCAGCACGAACAGGCCGTCGTTGCCGCTCTGGTAGCTCTGGCGCAGTTGGGCCTCGTAGTCCCGCAGGAACGCCGGGGTGACCCGAAAGCCGGGGAAGTTCAGCTCGTAGGTATCGCGCTGGAACTCCAGCACCTGTCGCCGGTCGCGCTTCCAGTCCAGTTCGCGGAATATGTAGTCCACGGTCCGTTGCATCCGCCTCCAGGGGCTGGATCCAGCTTCGCCGGGCAACCGCGACCTCCCTCCCGAAGGCAAAGGTGAAGTGAGGGCATCGTCGAAATGCGCCTCACTTGCCGCGCCACCCCGGAGGGAGGCAACGTTGCCATGGACCGGGTGAGATTGGCCGTTCTGGGCTGCGGAGGCATGGGCGCCAGCCTGGCCTGCGCCGCCTCCACGCTCGACCTTGCCACCGTCACCCACGCGTACGACCCGCAAGCTGATCGGGCCAGGGCCCTGGCCGAGGAACTGGGCGCGCAGGCCTCCAGCGAGCTGGACACCGCGCTGGCGGCCGAGGACGTGGATGCGGTGTTCGTAGCCGGCCCCAACTACACGCACCGGGACCTGACCGTGCGGGCCGCGCACGCGGGCAAGCACGTCTTCTGCGAGAAGCCCATGGCCCTGTCGGTGCAGCATTGCCGGGAGATGATCGCGGCGTGCGAAGCGGCCGGGGTCAAGCTCATGGTGGGGCAGGTGCTGAGGTACTTGCCGGTGTTCGAGACAGTGACGGGCCTGCTGGCGTCGCGTGATTTCGGCCGGCCCTTCTCGGTTGCTACCTGTCGGTTGGGCAGCGGCTGGTCGGGCCTGGCGCAGCAGGCCCCCTGGCGTGCGAAGCAGGAGCTGTGCGGCGGAGTGCTGTTCGAGGTGAGCCAGCACGAGCTGGATTACATACGCTGCGTGCTGGGCGAGGCGCAGACCGTTTTCTGCATGATGGATCAGTTCGGCACGCGCGAGTGCGATTACCCCGACCTGCTGTATGTGCTGCTGCGCTTCGACCAGGGCGGCTTGGGCTGCCTGCAAGCCGGCCATGCCGCCGTGCTCGGCTCCTACGACGGCAAGGTGCTGTGCGAGAAGGGCACCATCTTCTTCGACAACGCGCACGGGCTGGTCAGCTACAAGCTGGAGGGCGAGGAGACCGCCACCGTGGACACGCGCAAGCGCACGTTCGAGCCGGCGGTGCAGAAAGAGGTCCGCCAGTTCTGCGAGGCCGTTCTGCGCGACGAAGAGCCGGCCATCCCCGGCCTCGAGGGCCTGCGCAACGTAGCCATCGCCGAAGCCGCCCTCCAGTCGGCCGCACAAGGCAGGCCGGTGGAGGTTGTGAAGGAGTAGGGCAGCGCCACTGCTACGGTTTGAGGATGGCGCAGTCGAAGACGCCGCCGGCGGTGTTGCCTGGGTGGGCCTGGAAGCGGACGGTTATCTTCTCCTTGCCCTGAGTCAGCTCCCTGGGAATGGCGTACTCCACATCGTCGAACTCACCCGGCTTGCTGCGATCCAGGGACTGAGTGGCGAGCTTCTGACCGTCCACCAGGAGGTCGAAGGTGCGCGGCGGGACGTCGCTGCCCCAGTAGGTGCAGACCAGCGTCATCTGCGCGTCGGGTAGTACCTTCAGGTCCCAACTCCACCAGCCGCCGGGCGCGTCGCGCCAGGGCCTGCCACCGAGGAGCCCGGCGTTCGTGTTCTCGCCCTGCAAGCTGTGGGCCTTCTCCGAGGCCTCGTCGCGCGGGACGACGCGGTCCAGCAGGCGGGCCTCTCGCTGCTTCCGGGCTTCCTCGGCTGCCTGGAGCTGCCGGTGGCGCGGGCTGCCCTCTTTGGTGATGACCCAATAGACGCCGTAGGGCTTGTCTATGACCTTGTACAGTGGGATGAAGGTCATGTCGGGCTGCTGACCGACGGTGCCAAAGGTGAGCGGCTGGCCCTCGACCGGCTTGATCCAGGAGGCCAGTTGGCTAGCGTCCCCCAGGAAGTACCTGTTCTCCTGCGTGAGGCCGGCGAGGACCAGCGGGCCATACATGAGGGCCATTAGCTCGGGGTCGTCCGGCATGGGGTCAGCGTGCAGGGACATGGGCATGCTGACCTCGAGCTTGTCCGCCTCTTTCCACGTGCGCTTGATGGTCAGGTAGGAGGTTGGCTTGGCCTGCGCCTCCAGCGGCTTGCCGTTGAGCTTCACCTTGACGCCCTGGGTCGCCCAGTAGGGCACATGGAGATGAAGAGCCAGCTCGGTCGGACGGGCGGGGTGCAGGACCAGCGTGGTGTCCTCCTGCTCCGGGAAGGTCGTGAGCTGCTCCAGGCGCAGGCCTTTCTCGGGCCAGTTGACCGTGGAGGCGATGAACAGGTTGACGTAGATGCCGTCATCGTCGTGGAAGTAGATGCTGTCGCCGAGCTTGGCGAACGACTCGATGCCGGTGCCATAGCAGCACCAGAACGAGTCATTGGGCGTGCCGAAGCTCTTGGTGTGGCCCGTAGCCAGAGGCACGAAGTACATGAGCTGGCCGCTCTCGGGGTTCTGGGTGCCCAGGATGCCGTTGAAGTAAGCCCGCTCGTAATAGTCGGCGCAGCGCGCGTCGCCCGTCCAGCGCATGAGGTAGCGCGTGACCTTCAGCATGTTGTAGGTGGTGCAGCACTCCTGGTTGTCGGCCGACAAGGTCTTGGCGAGCTTGCTTGGATCGGGCCAGTGCTCGCCCTGGTTGCTGCCACCGGTGGCGTAGGAGCGGGTGTTGACCACGCGATCCCAGAAGTAGCGCACGACGGTGCGGTAGCGCTCGTCGCCGGTGAGCTCGTAGCGGCGCGCGGCGCCGCAGATCTTGGGAATCTGGGTGTTGGCGTGGATACGGCTCAGGTTGTCGTGCTCCAGGGCTAGAGGGCCGAGGAAGGCTGCCTGGTCGAAGGCGTGGGCCAGCTCCAGGTGGGCGGGGTCTTTGGTGACCGAGTAGAGGTTGTGCAAGGCCTCGGACATCCCGCCGAACTCGACGCCCAGCAGTCGGTCCCACTCCCAGACCGCGAGCTTGTCCAGGCGCTTGTGAAAGTAGGCTGCCATGCCCTTCAGAACGTCGAGCGCCTGCTGGTTGCCGCAGAGGCTGTACATGTCGAACAGCCCGGCCATGATCTTGTGGATGGTGTAGTAGGGGGCCCAGGGTGGTCTGTCCATCTGCTCCAGGCGATCCCAGAAGCTCTCGGGGTACGCTGAGAGGTACTCGCCACCCAGGGCCTGCTGGCACTTGGCCAGCTCGGCCACCATGGCGTCGGCCTTGGCCTTCAGTTGCTCGTCGCCCGTGCTGGCGTACATCAGGGCGCATGCCGACAAGTAGTGCCCGACGAAGTGGCCGCGCAGTTCGCAGTCGGGCTTCTCCCAGCCGCCCAGGGGCTCGCCCGGCGCCGGCAGCCCGGCGTTCACGCGGAAGTTGCGCAGCAGGCGGTCGGAGTCCAGCGCGTGCAGGTAGCGCCGGTTGGCCTCCTCAGCCACCTTGCACGGGCCGTCGAGCAGGCGTACCTGGTGCAGGTCGAAAGGCTTCAAGCGCATCTGAATCACCTCTGCTTGGGCGATCACACCGCGGTGGGGCCAGACGAGCGAGAAGCTGAGAGCCAGCAAGACGACAGCAAAGCGAACAGCGGGCATGGATCTGCCTCCTGTTGGATGACGGACGTTCTGTCGGGCAGGAATGCCCGACCCACGGGTGAGGTCCTCACCGCCGGAGTTCCGGATGCGGGCCCAGGGGCACGAGGCCGACGGTGGGGTAGGCGTTGTCAATGAAGTCGTTGGTCTTCTTCGCCCATTCCCACAAACGCTCCAGGAGCATCCTGCGCACAGGCGCCAGCTCCGGGTCGGCGATGAGGTTCCGGCGCTCGTAGGGGTCTTCTTCCAGGTCGTACAGCTCGTCGAAGTCGAAGCCGTTGAAGACGTACTTGTAGCGGCCCACGCGCATGATGCGCTGCGTGTAGTACAGCTCCACCCCGTTCATCTGGCAGTATAGCTCCTGGCGCTCCCCGTCGGGCTCCTGGTTGGCGAAGATGGGCATCAGGCTTTGGGCGTCGCAGGGCTCCAGCGCCGGCGCGCCGGCGGCCTCCAGCAGCGTGGGCCCCAGGTCCATCAGCTGCACGATAGAGCGGCAGGTGCGACCGGGCTGGCGAATGCCTGCCGGCCAGCGCATGATGAGCGGCACCTTGTAGGCTTCCTCGTAGGGCGGGATGCCTTTCAGGAACAGCCCGTGCGCCCCCAGCAGGTCGCCGTGGTCGGAGGTGCGGATGACGATGGTGTTCTGGCCCTGCCCGGCCTCCTCCAGGGTGCCTACGATGGCGCCGAAGAGGTGGTCGAGCATAGCGCAGTAGCCCCAGAAACAGGCGATGGCCTGCCTCACGTCGTCCGGCGACAACTGGTCCCAGAGCTGCTTCTGGCGCCGGTAGATGGCGGGGCGGTCCATCAGATCGTCTCCGTAGCTGGGCGGCAGCTCCACCGTTCTGGGGTCCACCAGCGAAGCCCAGGGCTCGGGCACGACGTAGGGGTCGTGTGGCCCGCTCCAGCCCACGTACAGGCACCACGGAGTGTCTTCCTGGCTGAGGCGCTTCAGCTCCTCTATGGCGTCCTGGGTCTGCCTGTGCTCTGCTGTGCCCTCTATCGTGCCCTTGCTGATGCCGCAGAGCAGCACGTCGGGCCAGCCGTTGCGCGGCGCCCAGACCGACTTGAGCAGATTCCGCTCCCGCTGCTGCCGCGAGGGCGCTGGCTGGTCCCAGCTGTGGCGAGGGCTGTAGCCGGTGGCAGTCACCTGGCCAAACGTCGTCCAGCCTCGGTCCTCGGGGCCCTCCTCCGAGCTCACGTGCCATTTGCCCGTGAACCCCATACGATACCCTTGCGCCGCCAGCGCCTCGGACCAGGTGCGCACCCCCGGGTAGAGCCCACGATGCAGCGCCGTCGGGTTCATCACGTTGTTGAAGATGCCATGTCGGCTGGGGAAGAGCCCGGTCATGAAGCTGGCACGGGCCGGGCAGCAATGCGCGGCCACCGTGTAGGCCTGGTCGAAGCGGATGCCCTGCGCCGCCAGGCGGTCGGCGTGTGGAGTGGGGCAGGGCGACTCGGGCACCATCACGTCGGCCCGCTCGTGGTCGCTCATCACGATCAGCATGTTGGGTCGGTCGGGCATGGCGGTCCTCGCTGGTCAGTCAGAGCAACTGATGTCGGCGTGCTGTTTCACGGCGTAATGGCATGGGACCTTCTCTCTGCCAGAAGGGCAGGGCGGATCGGGTGAAGGCGGGAACTTGTCGGGCAAGAATGCCGAATTGCGTCGGGCAAGAATGCCCGACCTACGTAACGACGCGAGTTGAGGTAGGAGACCATGCGCATCCATAAGCTGACGGAGGGCAAGCAGTTCAAGATGGGGGTGGGCGATACGAGGTGCGTCATCGGGCCGCATAACGGGGCGCGGCGGGTGACGCTGAACTACTCGGTCTTCCCGCCGGGGGCCGCTTTCACCCGGCACGTGCACGAGGAGTCGGAGGACGTGATCATCGTCCTCCAGGGCAGGGGCGTGGTGCGGCTGGATGACCAGGAGTTCCCCATCCAGGCGGGAGACGTGGTGCACGTCATGCCTGGCGAGTTCCACGGGACGGTCAACGGCCAGGAAGGCGAGATGGTGGTTATTAGCTGCCAGGCGCCGCCGGACCTGAAGCTCTACACGGGCGAACGCAACCGCTAGCAACTCCCTCCCCGAAGCCTGCCCCCAAGCGCCGCGGAACTCAGTGCCCCCCCGTAGCCGGGCCCCGTCGGGCGGCGCCTGGCTGGGCGCCCCAGCGCGGTTCCTGGGGCCCCTGAGGGGCATCTTGGGCCTGACCCTCGCCCCTCCGCTTCCGCCGAGCAGCCGGTGTTCTGGCGGTCGGAGAAGGTGACATAAGTGCAGTTTAGCCGGTGTGCGCCTATGGTACGATACTAGTGGAGACGCCCTGGGACCCGCTCAGCAGGCGGCCAGGGCGGGATCCAAGATGAGGGCGCGATGCGGGCTAAGATGCGTTCTTCTGGTCGTGCTGGTGGGGGCCGTGTGGCCGCAGCCGGCGCTGGCGCGCTCGCTCGCCTATGCCAGGCGCTGGGTGCTGGGCGTGCCCGTGCACGTCATCACGGTCAACCTGGCCGACCCGCAGGTGCGTGTGTCAGTGGTCACCTCCGGTGCGTTCCCTGGCGGCGCAGAGCCCATTGACAGTCTCATAGCCCGCAGCATGCCCTCGGCGGCCGTTACCGGCACCTACTTCTCCAAGAGCACATATCTGCCAGTCGGCGACATCGTCGTGGACGGGGCGCCGCGCTACTTCGGTGGCCTGGGCACGGCCCTGGCCATTGCCCCCTACAACACGGTCGAGCTGCGCGCCGTGCCCTACGGCCGGCATCAGGACTGGAGCCGGTTCGAGACGGTTTTGGCGGCGGGCCCCCGGCTGCTGGCTCACGGGCAGGTGTCGCTCAGCCCCCGCGCGGAGGGGTTCTCGGACCCCGGTGTGCTGGGCCGCGCGCGGCGCACCGCAGTTGGCCTGACCAAGGACCGCAAGCTCCTGCTGGTGGCTACAGAGCGGCCGTTGACGCTTGGTGAGCTGGCACGGGTCGTCGCCAGGATGGGTGCTGTGGAGGCCATGGCGCTGGACGGCGGCGGCTCCACGGCCATGTACCTTGACGGACGCTATCTGGTCCGGCCGGAGCGGCGGCTAGAAGTGGTTTCATAACCCCCGGTGTCTAGGTTTTGGGGGGTCTAGATTTTTCTGGGCTTATGTGTAATAGTAGTGGGCCAGAGGTGATGACCGATGGCCCGCAAACGCCGGCCGTTGCTG
>Ga0315282_10008256_pt1 | contig 16883 bp, 22 predicted proteins | sample YL17G07_20_MG_FD_203693 | JGI IMG/M metagenome (GOLD analysis project Ga0315282, IMG submission 203693) | Sediment microbial communities from Yellowstone Lake, YNP, Wyoming, USA - YL17G07_20 | ecosystem: Environmental > Aquatic > Freshwater > Lake > Sediment | place: USA: Wyoming | collected...
CTGTGGAAGGGCATAGGTCAGCCTCCTTGCGCCGCGAGGCGCAGAGCAGTTGCTCCGGGGCTGACCTGGGATTCAAACGAAAAACTCCCACGGAGAAGCAGCCCCGCAGGAGTCATTGGCCACGCGAATCTGAAGGCGGTTGTCGGTGGACTCCACCACCATCGTCACGACTCTAAATATACCACTGCACCCGAAAATCCACAACGCAGTTCTGACGAAAAAGCTACCTGTGATCCAATCATGAAGGTCGCCGATCATTTCAGCGGGTTATTTTGAGCTTGGCGGCCGCTTCGCGTAAAGACTCGGGCTCGGTGAGGGCGGCTAAATTTCGTGACGCTTCCTGGAACCCTTCGAGGGCGTAGAAATAACGATCCAAGGGGTCCCCGGGAAATGACGGGATGAGAAAGAGGTGGGTGTGGGGGAGCGCCAATTGCTTCCGTGGCTACTCTTTCTTGCCGTGCCCATTCTCTGGGGGATCTCAATCCGTTTCGACCTGCCGATTTCCACTTTTGGACAACGCGCGGGAGAAAACCTCTGGAAGTTCTTATTGGAGATGGCGGCGTTTCTGCTACTCATGTTCGTGCTCATCGGCTTGTTCGATGTATGGATTCCGCGCGAAGTGGTCGAGCGGCACGTCGGGCGGGAGACTGGTCTCATGGCAATTCCCTGGATGGTCATGCTGGCGACGTTCCAGGCGGGACCGCTCTATGCCGCTTTTCCGGTTGCCATGATTCTGTGGAAAAAGGGATGCGCGCCGCGAAACGTGTTTATCTATCTTGGTGCGATCAGCGCCATGAAATTGCTGATGCTGACGTTCGAAGTGGCTTGCCTCGGCTGGCGGTTTTCGCTCGCGCGGACAGCGGCCACGTTGCCTGTTTTCATCGGGTTGGCCTATGTTCTGGAGCGATTGCTCCCCCGCGACTACCATCTTCCTGACTGCAGTGATCATTGAATTTGCCGGACGCTCGCATGACGACGACGGCAAACCCACATGATCCGAAATTACCTGCTTGACATGCGCCGCCATTTGGCTATATTGCCAAACGAGCAAACGAAGGAGGTCCTGATGGACTGCAAATCTTACGAGGTTCGAGCCAAGATTTTCAAGGCGCTTGGCCATCCGAGTCGCCTGAAAATCGTGGATGCCCTGCAGGAAGGACCGAAGCATGTGGCCGATTTGGTCAAGCTGGTCGGTTCCGAGTACTCGACCATCAGCCGCCACATCAGCCAGTTGAAAGAAGCCGGGATCGTTTCCGAGGACCACAAGGAAGGCAGCATGGTGTTCTACCGGCTGGATGTGACTTGCATCGCTGGGTTTTTCAGCTGTGTCACTCAGGTTGTCGAGCAGCGGCGGGCCGCTTTGAGTTTTTCATGATCAGAAACCCCGTCTTTTTTCTTCGCCATCGTCTTAGCCATTTGGGCAAAAAGCTAAGGATAAACTCATGAAAGAACGAACCAAGCTCGCCGTCCTCGTCGGGGCTTTTCTAGGCGCCTACCTCATCCCGCTTTCCAACGAACGGGTGCGCGGGGCGATTCTGGAAGCCTTCTGGATGCTGCAGGATTACGCGCAAAAGCACGTACTGTTCTGCCTGGTTCCCGCGTTCTTCATCGCCGGGGCGATCAGCGTTTTCGTTTCGCAAGCATCGGTGATGAAGTACTTCGGCCCGACAGCGAAGAAGGTGCTGGCCTATTCCGTGGCCTCGGTATCAGGGGCTATCCTCGCGGTTTGCTCCTGCACGGTGTTGCCCCTCTTTACAGGCATTCACAAGCGCGGAGCGGGTTTGGGACCGGCCATCGCCTTCCTCTATTCCGGTCCCGCGATCAACGTGCTGGCGATCATTCTCACGGCACGAATCCTGGGATGGAAACTTGGCCTAGCGAGGGCGGTCGGCGCTGTCATCTTCTCCGTGATCATCGGATTGATTATGGCGGCGATCTTCCGGAAGGAAGAAGAAGAAAAAGCGGCCAACAACATGTTCGCCGCTGTCCCGGATGAAGCGCTGCCGCTGTGGAAAACGGTTTCCTACATGGCCGTCATGGTCTTCATCCTGATCTTCGCAGCGTGGGGGAAATCGTCGCAGCCCGTCGGCTTCTGGGATGCCGTGTACCGGGTCCATTGGCCGATCACCATTATCCTTTTAGCGGTCCTCGGTGTCATGTTATGGCGTTGGTTCAAGAAGGATGAACTCGGCGAGTGGGTCAATTCGACGTGGGATTTCACCAAGCAGATCATGCCGCTGTTGCTGGGCGGCGTTCTCGTTGCAGGTTTCCTGCTGGGGCGCGCGGGCACGGACACGGGCGTCATCCCGAACCGCTATATCGAAACGCTTGTCGGCGGCAATTCCCTCTGGGCGAACCTCTTTGCTTCTGTGGCCGGGGCGCTGATGTACTTCGCCACGCTGACGGAAGTGCCGATCCTGCAAGGCTTGATCGGCTCCGGCATGGGCCAGGGTCCCGCATTGTCGCTGCTTCTGGCTGGTCCGGCGTTGTCGTTGCCGAGCATGATCGTGATCTACGGCGTCCTCGGTCCCAAGAAATCCATCACCTATTTCGCGCTGGTCGTCGTCATGTCCACCATTGCCGGCATGGGTTACGGCGCGCTGGTCGCCTAAGGAGAGATTAGAATGAAAATCGAAGTTCTCGGTCCTGGTTGTGCGAAATGCAAACGTACGTTTGAAGTCGTCAGCAAGTTTGTCGAATCGCGCGGCCTGCCGCACGAGGTCGTCAAGGTGGAATCCATCGACGCCATGATGGCCTATGGCCTTATGACCTCCCCCGCCGTTGTCATCGACGGCAAGGTGGAAATCAAAGGCCGCGTGCCGAGCGACAAGGACCTGGAAAAAATCATCAAGTAGCGAAAGGAGAGCACAATGAACATCAAGGTGTTGGGCCCGGGCTGCGTCAATTGCAAGACCATGCTCGAACGCACCAAGGAAGCCGTGCAGAAGCTGGGCGTGCAGGCGGACGTCGAGTACCTCACCGATATGGACAGTATCCATAAATACGTGGCGCTGACGCCGGGCCTCGTCGTGGATGAAAAAGTCGTCCACCAAGGGAAGCCGTTACCATCGGTCGAGAAGATCGAACAACTGATCCGAGGAGCGCAATGAAAACTGGCGCGATTGGCTTGGCTGGATAGGCTGGCAAGGAGACGAGGAAAATGAATCCGGTAAATAGCGGCGTTAACTTCGAGGAAGCGAACAATCGAATCCGAAGACTTCTCGGCCTTCAGTCAGACCCCGTTTCGGTTTTCTTTGTGCGAAACGAAGACGAGATGGCTGCCTTTCAAGAGTGGACGGCCCTGAAAAGTCATCGATATTGCCAGGCCTTGATGAAGGCCCGGCGCGGTCAGAGGGTCGTATTGACCGGCGATGAAATCGCGTGCCCCGCCGCCGCGTCGGCTTTTGGTTTTCGCTCTCTTCCCGAAGGTCTCTCCAGCGGAAAAGGTCTGGTCGGATTTGGGATCGTGAAAGACGCCGAAACGGGCAAGCGAATGTTCGAGGGCATGACGAAGTTTGCCTCCAACGAAATTCGGGCCCTTGCACTCTGTCCGCTGAGCGCGTCTCCCCGAACGCCGGACGTGGTGGTGGTCGAGGACCAAGTTGAGCGGTTGATGTGGCTGCTTTTGGCCGACTTGAATCTACAGGGCGGAACCAGACGACACGGAAACACGGCCGTTTTGCAGGCGACTTGCGTGGATTCCACCATCATTCCCTTTGCTGAAAAGCGGATGAATTTCTGCCTGGGATGCTATGGCTGCCGCGAGGCGACGGACATCGGACAGGGGGAGACGGTGCTTGGTTTTCCCGGGGCGATGTTGGGGGACTTGCTGAACATGCTTGAATACCTTTCGGAAAAAGCGATGCCTCGGTCGCGGGAAAAGCAAGCCTTTCACCGCCTAGACCGGACAGTAACCGACTGATTCAAATGGAGGCGAAATGAAAACAAAGGCGTTGGTTTTTGCGGTGATTGTGCTCTCTTGCGCATTCGTTTTCTCGCCGCCGCTTTCCGGCGCGGAAGAAAATCCGAAGGTGACTTTGTACTTCCTGATTCATTCAGGGGCGTGTCCATGCCAACAAGACTACTGCAACTGGGCCAAGCCCATCGCGGCATTTGTGAAGGCGCACCTGGCCGCCGGTATCGAATACAAGGAATTGGATTACGGCACGCGTCCGGAGACCGTCGAACCGCTAGTTCGCCAGTACAAGATATTCACGTTCCCGGCGTTTCTGGCCTTGGACAAAGACAAAAAGGAACTTTTTAAGTACCAGGGCAAAATGCGCCGCGACGACATTCTGAAAAAACTTTTTGATGTCGGTCTGATTACGGGAGTCAACTAATGCTCGAATCTTTGATGAACAACGCGGAAGCCTACATCCACACCAACCCGTGGTTTGCTCTGGTTGTCGTGTTTCTCGGCGGTTTGCTGACGGCCAGCAACCCGTGCGTGCTGGCGATGATCCCGCTGACGATCGGCTTCGTCTCCGGCGGCCAGAATATCAAATCCGCCAAGAGCGCATTCCTCTTTTCGCTGTTTTTCATCCTGGGCCTATCGGTGATGTTCACCGGCATGGGCATCGTGGCTGCCGTGGTGGGAAGATTGTTCGGGACCGTTTCATCGTTCTGGAATTGGGTGGTCGCGGGAGTCTGCCTGGTCATGGGCATTCACCTTATGGGACTCGTCAACATTCCGATCCCGCAGCTCAACATCAATCCGAAGGTTAAGGGTGGATTCGGGGCATTCCTGCTCGGTCTTCTCTTCGGGATAGTTTCCGCTCCCTGCGCCGCGCCGATCCTGGTGGTGCTCCTGGCGTACATCGCGGGTAGCGGTTCATCGGTCGTTTATGGCGGCTTGCTGTTACTTGTGTACGCGATGGGCCACTGCACCTTGATCGTGATCGCGGGAACCAGCATCGGGGCGGCCAAATCGATTATCGAAAACAAGAAACTGACCGCCACGACGAATGTCCTTCGCCGCGTCGCGGGCGTGCTGATCATCGCGGTCGGCGCGTACTTCGCTTATAGGGGATTGTTATGACACGAAAGGTTCTTCCGTTCCTTGGGTTGGTCGCTCTGGTCGCCCTTTACGCTTTTACTTTAGGAACGCCATGCGGATGCAAACCCGGCGACGACACGACTGTGGCCGCCGCGCCCGCTGCGACCCCAGCACCAGCGCCGAAGAAAGCCGAATACCAACCAGCCGCTGCTGAAATTGCCGAATACCGTGCCAAGGGCCTGCCGATGATGCTCGACTTTGGGCGCGGTTGGTGCAAGCCGTGCAAGGCGATGGCTCCCGATTTGGAGGCATTGCACACGGAGTTGGCCGGTAGAGTGCTGGTTCGCTTCAACGAACTGGACAAAGAAATGGATCTGGCCCGCGAGTTCAAGATTCAGATGATGCCCACTCAGGTTTATTTGGACGGAACAGGCCAGGAAGTTTACCGACATGCCGGTTATGCCTCTAAGGCCGACATGCTCGCCAAGCTGAAGGAGTTGGGATTTTTGAAATGAATCGGCCCACGTACAAGCATTTGTGTATGACTCTGGCGTTAATGCTTATCGGGATTTTAACGTCATCGGGCTGTTCGGTTATGAGATGGACCGACGCCGACGAAAATCTTCGGACTCCGGAGCACCAGAATCGTTCGCCGGAACCCTCTCCAATCGTTCAAGGTCAACCCTTGACGTCCGGTGCGCCGCTCTCGCTTGCGGAGTGCGTTTCCGTCGGGCTGCAAAACAACCCGGACCTGGCGTCCCGTAGCTGGGAGGCCTCCTCGGCCGAGGCTCGCTCGTTTACCGCGAGGGCATCGCTTGTTCCTAGATTATCGGCGGAAGGCGGGTATCAGAGATTTCTCGATCCCCAACGGCTGGTTCCCGCAACCGTCAACAGCGAACCTGGAGTTTTTGACGACGATATCTTCAACGCGGGTCTGGTGCTGAAGATTCCGCTGTTCGCCGGTGGGAGATATATCGGCGAAATACAGGCTGCGGATTTGATGCGGGAAGCCGCCGCACACCGACTTGCCCGAACGCAACAGGAACTGACCTTCAACATCTCCAGCACCTACTTTTCCATCCTGGCGCAGGAGAGATTGCTCTCTTCGCTGGAGTTTTCGCGGAAGGTTTTAGACGAACAACTCGCGCAAACGAAATTGATGGTCGAGACCGGTCGTGCCGCGGGCGTGGATGCGCTCAAGATCGAGGTTCGCCTCGCCGAAGTTCGGCAGAGCATCGTTCGAGAATCCAACATTTTGCTCGTTCAACGTCGTCTTTTGTTGAACCAGATGGGCATCGATAGGGACCCGAATACCCTTGTCTTGGCGGAACAGGAGTTACAGGTGGAGGCAACGCCCCCGGAAACTCCGGCTTTTGCCGATGTGCTGGCGGGTCGGGAAGATTACCTGGCCGCGCGCCGGGAGATGGAAGCACAGGCGCGCCGAGTCGATTCCGCGCTTGCCGGTTACTGGCCTTCTCTGGACGCCATGGGTACTTATGGATTGCGAGCCGATGCGGTCGGTAACGATGAAGAAGTCGGTTATATCGGAGTGGGGGTGTCAATTCCGCTTCTTGATCTAAGCCGCAACGTGGCGGCGGTTCGAGAAGAGCGGGCCACGCTCGGCCTCGCACAATCCCGCCTTCGAAGCCTGGAAAGCCAGATTCGACTTGAATACGACAGTGCGATTTCCGACCTTCAATCCGCTCTTGAACGAAACGCTTCCGCAAAGCAGGCGGTGTCTCTCGCGCAAGAGGTATTGAGGATCGAACGGGAAAAATATTCCTTGGGACGAGGGGCGATCACCGATTTGCTGCAAGCCGAGTCCGCTTTGCTCCAAGCGGAAACGAACTATTTCAGGTCCATCACGGACTGCCGCACGGCAACAGCCCGCGTCACGCTCCTGATTGGGGATAGGCGATGAGAAAAGTGTTCATGGGTTTCGCTTTTGTGTTGCTGATGTCGGCAGTGATCCTATCGACGGCTTGCCAGAAGTCTTCGACACAAAATCCGGCGGTAAAGGAAACGCCTGGCGTGCGCGTCGGGGAAGTCGTAACCGCGTCCATTGATCAATATCTGGACATCAATGGGTACGTCGAGGCCGAACGATCGGCTCGAATCGCTTCTCCCGCCGAAGGTCCCATCAAGAATTGCGCGTTCCGTGAAGGTGATCGTGTCCGCAAAGGCGATCGGATTCTCACATTAGGACATAGCGCTTCGGCCATTGCCCTGGTGGAAGCCGCGAAAGCGGATCTCGCCCGCGAGGAAGAGGAGTTGAAGCGCGTTGAAAAATTGGTGGCGGCCTTGGCGATTCCCCGTGACGAAATGGATCGGGCCAGGGCCAACCATGCCCGGGCGCTTTCGCAACTTGCCAAAGCTCAAGAATCGGTCGAGGACTACTCCATTCGTGCGCCCTGGGACGGCATCATTTCCAAGATGCTGGTGACCGATGGCGACTTTGTTGCGGCGCGCACTCCGCTCTTGGAAATGTATGAACCGTCTTCCCTGATCGTCCGGTTCTCCGTTTCGGAAACCTACGCCGCCAAACTGAAGAAGGGTACATCGGCGCTGATTACGTTCGACGCGTTTCCAGATCGAGAGTTCAAAGGGATTGTGAATCGCGTCTATCCCGCTCTCGATCCCAGGACAAAAACCCGAACGGCGGAGGCCGTTATCGAAGGCGATGCGGATTTGTTTCCGGGCATGTTTGCCCGAATTCGACTTACTCTCGAAACGATTCCTGACGCCATCTTGGTTCCCTCGGAGTCAATTATTACGATGCCCAACGGAAACCACATGGTCTTCGTTGTCGAAGGCGACAAGGCCATCAAGCGTGAAATCAAGATAGGTCTGGAGGACGGAAAACGGACGCAGGTTTTGGAGGGACTAAATCCGGGCGAAATGGTCGTCATCGCGGGTCATCAGAAACTGAAGGACGGAATGACCGTCGCCGTCAAAAAGGAAGAAAAACCGGGGAAGCCGGGTGAGAAAAAACCGGCGGGGGCTGCGCAATGAGCCTGACATCCCGCACGGTTCATCGACCGACAGCGACGGGCATCATCGTCCTGGCCCTTCTCGTTCTCGGTGTTTACGGCCTCGCTCAACTGCCGACGGATTTCTTGCCCGATGTTACGTACCCGCTGATCAAGGTTCATATCTGGTGGCGGGGCGCCACGCCGGAAGATATTGAGACCAATATCGCCGATCCTATCGAACGTCAGATGGCGACGGTGGACGGACTGGACTACCTGGAATCGTCATCCATCGAGGGCATGTACACGCTGCAGGTCAACTTCCGGTACGGCTACGATATCGACGTGGCTTATCAGGATGCCCAGGCGGCGATGGCGCGCGTGGCTCGGGAATTACCCAAGGATATCGACGCGCCCATCGTCATCAAGGCCGACCCCTCCCAGTTGCCCATCGCGCAAATTACCATCAGTTCGGACGCCTGGAATCTCGTTAAGGTGCGGGACTGGACCGAGAATTACTTCCAAGACCAATTGCTGGCCGTCGCTGGTGTGGCGGGCACGGAAATCGTCGGCGGCCTCAAGCGGGAAATACGGATTCACCTGGACCCCTCGGCCTTGGAAAAGTACGGCCTGACGCTGCCGTTCGTCACCCGACGGTTGCAGGAAGAGAACATCGAGCAATTCGGCGGGCGCGTCACGACGGAGCGGCAAGAGTTCATCGCCCGCACAGTGGGAGAGTATCGGACTCTCGATGATATTCGCGCCGTGCCCTTGATCGTCAACGGAGTCAACCAGGTCTATCTGCGCGACATCGCCGTGGTGGAGGACGCGCACGAGGAAATCCGAGTCATCACGAGGCTCGGCGGCAAACCTTGCGTGAAACTGAGCGTTTTGAAACAGGCGGACGCGAATACGGTGCGCGTCGCCGAGGCGGTTTCCGCCCGCCTCAAGGAACTGGAGCCTGCGCTGCCCGGCGCTATTCGCTTGGGGATCGTCGAGAACCAGGCGGACTACATCGCCGCCGCCCTGCATGGGGTGAGAAATACCGCCATCGAAGCGGCCATTCTTGTCGTGGCGATCATCGCACTTTTCCTCGGGTCATGGCGGCAGATCGTGGCGATGGCCTGGGCTTTGCCGGTCACGTTGTTGCTCAATTTTGGCCTGATGAAGCTGGCCGGTTTTTCTCTGAACATTTTTTCCCTGGGCGGTCTGGTGGTCGCCATCGCCGTGGACTTGGACAACTCCATCATCGTCATCGAGAACATCACCCGGTGGCGGAAAGAGCGGCATGACCTATCCCGGAAAGACCTGGTCATCGCCGCGACAGGACAGGTCGGCCCCGCGGTCATGGCCGCGACCCTTTCCTTCCTGGCCCTGTTCCTTCCCTTTCTTCTGGTGCCGGGATTGGTCAGCCTTTTATTCCGCGAACTCGTCCTCGTCATCGCCGGCGTCATGGCGATCAGCATGATCATGGCCATTGCCGTCACGCCGATTGTGATGGCGCTTCTGCTCGGAAACCGCAAAAGCGATGAGGAGGATCGGCCGAACATCTTCGAACGCACCATCGAGCGGGTCACGGCAGTTTATACCGGCCTCCTAGAAACCGTTCTTCGTCATCCCTGGCGCACATTGGCTGCGTCCTTTCTCTTCTTGGTTGTGGGTGCGGGGTTCCTGTCCGCTCTGGGCAGCGAGTTTCTACCCCGGATGGATGACGGTCGCATCATGGTCAAGGTGAAACTGCCGACGGGAGTGGCCCTCAGCCGAACCGATGATGCCTTGCGACAAGTGGAAAAAGCCATCGCCGATGACCCATTGATCGAAAGCTATTTCACGCTCGCGGGAGGCAAGGTATGGGGCCTCTATACCTATGAGATCGCCAACGAAGGCGAGGTCAACATCCAGTTGGTTCCCCGCCACGCCCGTGGTGTTTCGACGGAAGAGTACCTGAAACAACTTCAGACCCGCCTGGACACGGTAAAACTACCCGCCGGTAAGGCGATGGCATCTTTGGCCAAGGTCAAAGGCATTCGAAGAATCGGCGAAGCCGACGTGGAGATCAAGATCAAGGGACAGGAAACGGAGAAGTTGTTTTCCCTGGCCAAGAACATCGCCCAGACAATGCAGGAACTCAAGCACTTTCAAAATGTGTATGTTTCGATGGACATGAACAAGCCCGAGTATCAGGTCCGGATCGACCGGGTTCGAGCGGCGGCATTGGGAATCTCGATCCAGGACGTTTCAAGGACCTTGCGGACGCTGGTCGGTGGTGATGTGGCCACGCGGTTTCGTGAAGGGAGCGAGTACTACAACATCCGTCTCATGATTCCCGAAAAGAAGATCACCTCGAAAAATGATATCGAGGATTTGCCGATTGCCCTCGACGGAGGAGTTGTGCTCCGGATCAGGGATGTCGCCACGGTATCGGAGGCTGTTGGTCCGGTGGAGATCGTGCGCGAAGATAAAGTCAAGGAAGTCATCGTCCGGGGAGACGCCGCCGGGGTGAGCGTAGGTCAAGCCGTTCAGGAAATGAAATCCGCGATGACAAAGGTGGAGTTGCCGCCGGGTTATGAAATCAGCTATGGCGGCCAATCGCAAATGATGGCGGAAATGCGTCGAACCGTTTTGAGCATCTTCGCGTTCGCGCTGTTCTTCGCTTTCGTCGTTCTGGTGGTGCAGTTCAACGACCTGAAAATGCCGTTGTTCATCATCGCCGGTGTCCCCGTGTCCTTGGCGGGGTCGATCATCTTGTTGTTCATTACCGGCCTGCCGCTTGGGGCAACGGTGATCATCGGAATTTTGGTTGTTGTGGCCGCGAATGTCATGGAAGGCGTCCTCCTGCTGAACTACGCGAACGAGTTGCATATAAAAGAGGGGCGATCTCCGAGGGATGCGGTCGTTCATGCGGCGCGAATACGCTTCCGCCCCCGCATGATGACCTCCATCGGCGTGCTGGTGGGTTTTCTGCCGTTGGCCCTGAATCTTGAGGAAGGCGGAGACATGCTCCAGCCGATGGCCACGGCGGCCATCGGCGGCCTGCTCGCTACCATCGTTGTTACCTTGTTCCTGGTGCCGAGCCTTTATGTTCTCTTCACGCGAACGCAAAAAGGCCGACCGCAAATGGAAAACAATACGCCATCGACGTTGGAATCGACGACATGAACGATGAAACCGAATTGCTGCATGAAAGGTGCATTCCATGAAAAAAGCGCTCTTGTTCCTGTTTGTAGTTGCCATTGTCTGGCTCGCAACAGGCCACCAAACCCCAGTCCTGGCTCAAGAAAACCATCCATCAGCCGGTCAGACCCTTGTCCGCGACTTTGACCGCGACGTGGCCGCCATGCGACGCGAGATGAAGCAGTTCTGCGCTTTGGCCCAGCAGTTGGCGGCCCCTGGTGCGAAGGATGAGACGAAACAGCAGGCGGCGTCAAAAAAACTGGGAGAAGCTCTGACTCGATGGAATGGCGTCGTGGAAACGTACCGAAACAATCCGCCCGCCGAGTACGCAACGGATGGGCAATTCAAGCAGAGACTCGAAGATGTCAAGGTCTTCCTGCAGGACATGAATCGTCACTTTACGGCGGGAGACATGCGTCACTCTTTTATGACCTGCGGCTACATCTGTGGACTCTTCGTGGCGATGCACGAGGAGAACGGCCTCAATTACGCATTGGATCGGCTTTTTCACCTCCGCAAAAGCGTCAAGACCATGATGGCCGTCGAAAAAAAGATCGGTGCAACGGCGACCGTCCAGCAATTTGGTCCCGACCTCGCGCGGTTGCAAAGCATGGTTGTCCAGGCGCCGAACCCGTTTCCCAAGGATGATCCTCGGCACATAAAATTTCAGGATAGCATCCAGTCGATCTCCACAATCCTTACTCGAATGACGACACAACCTGGTTCCCAAGAGGGGCCTTCGATAACGGCGGATTTGATGAAGGTCATTAATGCGGCCTATGACATGGCGCTGGAAATCTGATCGGCGTGAAGGTGTGTGAAAGGATCATTTGATGAGCGGGACCTTCCACCTATTGAAAATACCCTTCTGGGCTGCTGTCGTTGTTTTTGCGGCAGCAAGCGTAGGAATCTTGGTGAACGCCGTGCGTTCCGAGGGGCTGGATCTGGTCTACCACCCGCCCCAGATGATCGGCACGGGCGATAGCGCCATTCCTGTTATCCAGATTGATGAAGCCAAAAAACTGTTCGATCAGGGCGCTGTATTTATTGATGCGCGGGCGGGCAATCAATACGAACAAGGACATATCTGCTGCGCAGTGTCCGTGCCGCTCCAAGACGCTGATCGTCTCATCCCCGACCTTCAGCAATGCGGACTAGAGGCATTGTCTGCTTCGAAGAGCACTCCCTGTCCGACAGATCACGTCATTCCCGACATCCAACAGCGCGGCCTGAGGGAGCGGACGCTCGTAACATATTGCGATGGCGAAGCGTGCAGTCAGAGCGAGAGTTTGGCCAAGCGTTTGAAGGCTGCCGGTTTCAGGGATGTTCGCGTATTCCAAGGCGGCTGGCCCTTCTGGTTGGCGAGCAGATACCCCGTCAAAGGCTCCGATCCATTGGTTCCATGTGAACCGGCCGCTTCCCCCGGAGCAATGATATGCGAATGAATGCGCGAAACCCCTACTGGCTTTTTCTTCTAAGGCTCGCTCTCGGCGGCGTTTTCATCGTGGCGAGCCTGGACAAAATCGCGCACCCCGCCGCTTTTGCCCTGGCGATTCGCAACTACCAAATCCTGCCCAACGCAGTTTCGAACCTCTTCGCCATCACGTTGCCGTGGATCGAGCTTGCGGCAGGCGTGCTCTTAATCCTCGGCGTCAAATGCCGCAGCAATGCAGTCATCCTTTCCGGTCTGATGCTGGTGTTCAACGTCGCTCTCCTTCTGGCCCTGGCGCGCGGCTTGAATATCAACTGCGGCTGTTTCGATGTGGACGCCAAGGAAGCCATCAACGGTTGGTACATTCTGCGTGATCTAAGCCTGCTGGCTATCGGCGTTTTGCTGCTCGCCTTTGAACAGCAGGATCGGTTTCCCTTGATCGCTTGGGCGTTGAAGAAGGAGTCGTTATGAATCTAGTGGCTAAACACTGTCCTGAGGCCTTTGCCCGTTTTTCCGAGTTCGGAAAAGCCATCATGCAGGATGGGGTCTTGCCCTTAAAAACCAAGGAGTTGATCGCCTGCTCGCTCTCCATTGCTTCCCACTGCGAGCCGTGTTTGAAACATCATCTGTCTGCGGCTGTGAAGGCGGGAGCGACCGAGGCTGAGATCGCGGAGACACTGGCGGTCTGCGTCCTTCTTCTTGGCGGTCCGGCGAACGTCTGGACCAGGAAAGCTATCGAAGAAACATTGGCCGACATGCAAGGAGCGCAATTGTAATGAACCATCAACGAATTCTTCCTCTTTTCTTGATTCTCTCGATGGCTCTGCTCACGTGGGGTTGTAACAAATCCAATAGCGCGCCAATGGCGAACGAACCGGGTTCGATCAAAGTCAGCGGACCGATTACCCGGGTTGTCTTGCTTTATAATTCGGAAGCATGTGCCTGTGAGCGCACCAGAAACGAAGAAGCCGAGGGCGTCATAGCGAATGTCGTCACGGATCAACCTGAGGCTCGACCGCTGGAGAGGGTGGATGTGGCGAAAAGCCCCTCCGAACTCGAACGTTACCAGAAGCTGACACAATTCGCGGTCATGCCGGTCCTTCTCGGACTCAATGATCGGGGCCTAGTGGTCCGCAAATTCGAGGGGTTCCTCAAAGAACCCCAGGTCGAGAGCATTCTTTTGCCAACTCTTTAGATAAGGAGGCGCAAAATGCCTTGGTTCGCAGGTGTTCCCAGAGATCAGGTTCAGTGGTCTCCCACTCTCGACGCGGATAAATGCGTCGGTTGCGGGATGTGCATGAACTGCGGGAAAAAGGTTTATGATTGGCAGCCCGATCAGCAGAAGGCGGTCGTGGCGCGACCGATGGAGTGCGTCGTCGGCTGCAACACCTGCGCGAACCTCTGTCGCGGGCGGGCCATTTCATTCCCCGACGTTAAAGAGGTTCTGAAGTTCTATGCACAACACCATGTGTGGGACCATGTCAAAGCCGCGCTGCTTGCGGAAGGAAAGATAACGCAAGCAGCCAAGTAGGGAATCCATGCCGAGGACGAAGACATGCTGCCCGTCGCTACGGAATTGCTTGGACACCCGACTATTCAAAGCTCTCGGCGATTCCACACGTGTGGGCATATTGATTCACTTGGGGGAATGCTGCCGTCCCATGACCGTCAATGACATCGCGCAGTGCAGCCCGATAGATCTGTCGGTGGTCTCCCGGCACCTGGCGTGTTTTCGTGACGCAAGCGTGCTGGAAGCGTCTAAGGACGGGCGTGAAGTCCATTACACCGTAAGCCACACAAAGCTGACGAAAATATTACGCGATCTCGCGGATGTTGTTGAATCCTGCTGTTCCTTGAGAACTGAACCGATTCGCGGGAGTCGAACGTAAATTGGCGGCAATGTTCTTTCGGCGCTATGTTGGTAAAAGGAAACAGACTTCGGCGACCGCTCTCCACCATCAAACAAGCGAATCCCTGCAGACGAAATTGACGCTCACTTAGGTCTTGACATGATTCCTCGCCTCGTCTATCTTCCTTTCTGCGCAGATTAGCAGATAAGGAAGGGCAAGCCATGCGATCCGAGGCGACGTTATTCAAGGCTCTCGCTGATCCAATCAGGTTGCGGTTGGCGACGATCCTCGCCATCCGTGGCGAGACATGTGTGTGCGAGTTAGCGGAAGCGCTCGGCGAACCCGATTTCAAGATTTCGAAGCACCTGGGAGTCATGCGTTCAGCCGGTATGGTGGAGGTGCGTCGTGAAGGAACTTGGATGTATTACCGGTTGGTCGAGCCTCGAAACGAATTGGAAAAGTGCCTCCAGGAATGTTTCCGTTCCTGCTTGACCGGCCATCAAACGGTGAGAGCGGACTTGAAGCGGCTGGCGAAAACCGTTTGTAAAAAAGCGGAGAGAGCATGAACTCGCTGTGGATGTCGCTTCAGTTTTTTGTGTTGATTTTGTTGGAATTGACCTTGCTTTTCTTGGGCATCAGTACGCTGGTCGGCTTGGTACTACAGTATCTTTCTGACGAAACCCTCCGTCGATGGCTCTCCAAAAGGGGAATGCTCGGCAATTTTCTTGGGGCAGCACTCGGAGCAATTACGCCGTTCTGTTCCTGCTCCACGATCCCGATGACCGTCGGACTTTTGCGCGCAGGTGTTCCCTTCGGGGCAACGATGTCCTTCGTTCTGGCCTCCCCCTTGTTGAATCCAATCATCCTAACGATGTTCTGGGTGCTGCTCGGATGGAAAGCATGTCTCGTTTATGGAACGGTAACATTTATTGCGGCAATGCTTTGCGGCGCTTTTCTGCAAGCGATCGGCCTTTCGAAGGACGTGAAGAAGGTACGAATCAGTGGAGGCGCGGAGGAACGCGAAATTCTACCGACCTTCAAGAAGAAATTGCGCCATGCTTTCGCTGGGGCATGGGACGATTTTCGAGGCGTCTTGCTTTTTCTCGTGATCGGTGTCGCGATCGGCGCGGCCATCTATGGTTACCTGCCTGGTGACTTCATTGTGCGGGTGGCTGGACCGGATAACCCCTTCGCAATTCCAGTGGCCGCCATTATCGGTATTCCGTTATATGTTCGAGCGGAGACGGTGATCCCCATTGCCCTGGCCCTAACGCAAAAGGGCATGAGCATGGGAGCAGTCCTCGCTCTGATCATTGGCGGGGCTGGCATGAGCATACCGGAAATGAGCATGTTGGCAGCCATTTTCAAAGTGAGACTGGTCGCCGTATTCGTTGCCGTCGTATTTGTCACGGCGGTATCCGCCGGATTCATATTCAACGTGATTTGAAAGGGGATAAGGCAATGAACGAGGAAAAAGTCAAAGGGTTCTGGTCGAAGATCTTCGGAAAAAAAGAGAGTGCGTGTTGTAATCTCAAGATCGAAGAAGTGACTGACGACGCTGCACAAGATCCCGGGGCAAAGGATGCGAACATCGGTAAAAGCGAATCGGCTAAACCGCTCACACAAACCGGGTGTTGTGGCGCGTCGGAGCCGAAAACTCCCAGCGGCAAGTGCTGCGGGTGATGGGAATCAAGAATCAGCGAACCAACGTCGGTGTCCAGTCGGACTTCGTGGTCATCGAACGATGGGAAAGATAAGCCAATGAAACAGCGTGTATTGTTCCTCTGCACGTCCAACCGCTGCCGGTCGCAGATGGCCGAGGCGCTGGTCAATCACGATCTCGGCGACCGCTTCGAAGCGTTTTCGGCCGGGACAAATCCGAAGACGCCTCATCCACTGGCGTTGCGCGCTCTGGCCGAGATAGGTATCCAACACCCCAGCGCTCGCAGCAAGCACATGGACGAATTCGGCGACCAAGCTTTCGATTTCGTCATTACGCTCTGCGACCACGCCAATGAGACTTGTCCGTTGTTTTTCGGCGGTGTCCGGCGGGCGCATCTGAGTTTCGATGATCCTGACATAGCGGAAGGCACGGATGAAGAAAAACTCGCTGTGTTCCGCCGCGTTCGAGATGAAATTCGGAAAAAGGTTGAAGCCTTTCTGACGCAGGAACATGACGACCGAGCAATAGAAATCAAACTGGAGTTCCCGGAATGAGTGAATCGATTACCAAGCGGCTTTCGTTTCTGGATCGCTATCTGACGCTATGGATTTTCGCGGCGATGGCGGTGGGCGTCGGCTCGGGCTACTTTTGGCCTTCGGTCGCGGGTTTCTGGAATCAGTTTTCCGTCGGCACGACCAACATCCCCATCGCCATAGGCTTGATCCTGATGATGTATCCGCCTTTGGCGAAGGTGCGCTATGAGGAGATGGGCCGGGTATTTAAAGACTGGAAAGTGCTT
>Ga0315282_10008257_pt1 | contig 16883 bp, 14 predicted proteins | sample YL17G07_20_MG_FD_203693 | JGI IMG/M metagenome (GOLD analysis project Ga0315282, IMG submission 203693) | Sediment microbial communities from Yellowstone Lake, YNP, Wyoming, USA - YL17G07_20 | ecosystem: Environmental > Aquatic > Freshwater > Lake > Sediment | place: USA: Wyoming | collected...
CGTCTGTTTGTTCTTAATAATAATCGCATCAATTTCATCGGCAGCCGACTCTCCCGTACAGGAAGCCAGAGATCCTCAAGAACCCGGAGGTTTGCTTTTCAACGATGAATTCGATCCGGCATCGACAGGTTGGGTTCCAAACGGGGCGACATGGGGAACCGATAACGGCGTTTTATGGCTGCAATCCGATGAAGGATGGTTGCTCCAGACCAATATATCGACTCCGGATAAATATATTGTAGAGGTCCTGCTTTCAGCCGACACAGCGACCGAAGCCGGCCTGATCCTGCATTATCAAAATTCCGACAACCATTTTCGATTGGGATGTGTGATGGGTGATGCAGATGGAGATGGAGGGCGGTTGGAATTGGCGCAAATTCAGAACGGGGTGCAACAAATATGGAAAGAATTTGAGGCGCCTTTTATTTCCGGCCGAAGTTATCTTTTCAGATTGGAGGAGCAAAAGGGCATTTTTGCCGTGTTCTTGGATGATTTGTTTATCGGAACAGCCCAAAGCACTACGCCTCACGGAAACGGCTTTGGATTTTATGTTCTTGGCGGAAAGGCGACGTTCGATCATTTGAATCTTTGGGATTTGAAACCAGAGAACAGCGTGCTGCCGGCCAGGCCGGACCCGGATCTCACATGGGGATATCTGGATGCTTTTCGATATGTGTACCAAACGGATCTTGAAGGCATTTATGTCAACGACCATTCACTGATTTTCAAGGATGGGCTGTGGCATTTGTTTCATATTAAAGGGACGATCGGAATTCCGATTTTATCCGAAGTGTCCTTCGGCCATGCCACTTCGCCGGATTTATTCAACTGGACAACTCAACCCGATGCGCTTTCTCGCGATACGAGTCATCCTTATGAAAATGCGATGATATTTGCTCCCTATGTTTTCGAGCATGAAGGCGTCTATTACATGTATTATGCCGGAATCGGCCAACAAAGCGGCGTGATGGGCCAATATATGTGTATGGCGACCTCAACGGATTTGTTCACTTGGGAAAAATATGATGGAAATCCGATCTTTGTGCCTGATCCATCATGGGCGGCATACTGGGCGCCGGGCGCTTCAAAAAGTTGTCGTGACCCGTATATCATGCTACTGCCGGACGGACGTTTTGTCATGTATTACACAGGCATGACAAAAGAGGAAAAAGCGGCTATCGCTGCGGCGGTTTCTACTGATTTATACAATTGGACGGATCTGGGCCCCATCATAACCAGGCCGGTCAGTACGGCGATAGGGTACCCCACATTGGAAACCGAATCGTCGATGGTATTGAAGAGAAACGATAGGTATTATCTATTTTATACGCAAACTTACACCACAAATTATGTCGCCTCGGATGACCCCTTGGATTTCTTCGGCAAACCCGTATTCCAGATGGGTCCGCAGCATGCTTCTGAAATATTTTTAGTGGATGAAATTTGGTACGCGACCCACGCCTCTTACGATCCGTATGATTCCATATATCGCTACACGGATCGCGAGCGCGGTTTTTACTTGTCGCAAGTCGATTTCACTAAACTAAAGCCATTCACCATTGTGCCATGGCCTGAGGGCGACGACGATACGGTCGAGCAGGATGATGATTCGGGTCCGGAAGACAATGATGATGGCACGGATGACGATTCCGCCTCGGCGGATGACGATGATGCAGGTGATGATTCCGGCGATGAGCCGATTTCTCCGCAAGATGATTTGGGAAGCGAAGAGTCGGGTCATTCGGCTTGCGGATGCTGAAAAAAAATCGCGCCCGCCGATTTCTATCTTATTTCAAAGATCGCGCCAGAACGGATGCGATATCCAGAAGCTCTATCTTGTCGTCCACTTTTTGGAAACTGCGAAGGCAGGACGGGCAGGCGCTGACAAGGAGCTTGGGTTCGCCCTCATAAAATTCTTCAAGTCTTTTTTGCGTGATGTCGCGCGCGATGGTCGCAAAAGACGTAGGCAATCCGCCGCCGCCGCCGCAACAGTAAGAGCTCTTTTTATTCCATGAGAATTCGGCGATGGGTTCGCGGCAGATTTCGGTCAGGATTTTTCTCGGCTGCTCGTATACGTCCAGATATCGTCCAAGGTAGCAGGGATCGTGGTACATCACCGTTTTTTTCATAAGGTTCGTGGGCTTGATTTTTCCTTCTTCAAGCAATGGCCATGCGAATTCAGTGAAGTGATATATCTTCGATGTGAGCTTGAAGCCCAACTCCGGGTATTTGCTCTTTAAAAGATAGGCGCAGGTCGGGCAACTGGAGATGACGACCTTGGCGTTGGAAAGCTCTTTTGCCACGCTGGCCATTACTTTTTTGGATTCCTCTTCCAGCCCCAGTGTTGAGACCGGAAATCCGCAACATTGAATGGGGCTGTCGAAGCAACTTATATAATCGATGCCCGCGGCTTCAAAGATTCGGAAGGTGTCCTTGATGATTTCCGGAAAATTGTAAATGGACACGCAGCCCGGAAAATAAACCACCTGCGCATCTTTGGTGAAATATTTATCAGGAAGAATGGTATGGAGCCTGGATCGCAGGTCATCCCCAAACGGGTTGTATTGTTCGGCGAAGAAATGAGCAAAATCAACCACTTCGTTCGGAGCAAGGCCCGCTTTGACCGCCTGGGCGCGGGCGGCCTCCATGACAAAGGGCACTGTGATTTCGTGATCGCAGTACTCGCGGCAGATCATACATGTGGCGCATTTATAAACCGCCATCGACACGCCGCGGTTCAATTCGTGCTTCCCGATGCCGACCAGATGAAGCAGCGTCTGCCGGCCCCAGGGCGTGTTGGTTTCGCAGAATGTCGCATTGGCGACGGGACAAGAGAAACGGCACAGTTTGGGGCAGTAAGTACAATATTCGATTTCTTTATGGAACTCTCTGATCATGGAATAAAATCCTTCATGTCAGGCCCAGCTTGCCCGGGTTGAGAATGTTCTTCGGATCTAAAAATTTTTTCATACCGGCAAATAACGCGAATGCCGCGCCCAATTCCGCATGTATAGCGAAAGCCCGGAGCAGCCCGATTCCATGATGATGGCTGATTGTGCCGCCGGCTTCGATACAAGCGGCCAGGGCATCCGACCAGATATTCATATACAGCGACCGGTCCGGCGTCTCTTGCGTTTTTCCAGTAACGGAGAAACTTAAACTCGCTCCTTCGGGATAAGCGTGACCGAGGCAAGTATTGACGGTCACATGCGGCTCCAGGATATTTTTTATCTTTTGATAAAGCGGCAGCAGATTGCTCCAGATGGCGGCCACTTCAATAGTGTCCGTCACCATGTTGTCTTTCGACAGGATCAGGCTTTGGCGATAATTCTCCGAATACCGGTTTTCATACCAATTGCGGGCCGGCTCTTCGCCCATATCTTGACCGCCGCACGAGAGACAGTGCTCCAATCCGATCTGTGATTCCTCAATGGTGCAGCGGGGGGTTCCTTCGAAAACGAGCAGCAGCAGATTGCCCTCTGCCGCGTATCCTATGGAATCGAGCGTATTGCGGGATTGTTGCTCGTCATATAACCGCACCGCAGCGGGTTTTATTCCATCGCGCATAATATGCCGAATCGCCGCGACGCCGTCCGCAATGTTTTTAAATACGAACGAATGGAAAAGAACGGATTCGGGCGAAACATGCATGCGCAAAGTGGTTTTGGTGATGATGGCGAGAGTGCCCTCGGATCCCATGAGTATCTGATCGAAATCCGGACCTGCAGCGGATCGCGGCGTTGTTTTGGTATGGATTACGGTTCCGTCCGGAAGTACGGCTTGGATACTCACCACCATATCTTCTATTTTGCCGTATTTGGTGGCAAAAAAGCCGGCGGATCGAGCCGCCAACCATCCACCCAAGCTTGAGATATACATGCTCGAAGGACAATGACCGAGCGAATAGCCCTTGCGGTTCAATTCGCGCTCAAGATGTTCGCCAATAATTCCGGATTGAGCTGTGACCAGCAAAGAGCGCTCGCTAAAGCCCTCGATCCGGTTCATTCTCTTCATATCGCAGATCACGCCGCCCTTTATGGGCACAGCGCCGCCGCACATTCCCGACCCGCCGCCGAAAGGAACCAGCGGCATCCCGCGCTCGTTGCACATTTTGAGCAGTTTGCTTACTTCTTCCGTGGTCTCCGGCCAGACAATAAAATTGGGGCTGTAAGGGATTTCTCCATCGCGAATCCAAAGCATGCCTATAGGCCAGAGGTCTCTGCTGTAGGAGAGCAAATCCTGCTCGTTTCTGGAAACCCGTCTGGGCCCGAACAGATCAAGCAGGCGGTTGTAAAATTCGACATCCAATCTTTGCCTGCCTGTGCTCATGACGCCTCCAACGCCATCTTGCCCGGATTCATCAGATTTTTTGGATCGAGATATTTTTTTGCAGCGCGAAAGATCTGCAACGCCTCGCCATGTTCCTCATGCATGAATGGCGCTTTGACCAGGCCTACGCCATGGTGGTGCGTGATGGTTCCCCCGACTTTCAACGTGGCTTCCATGGCCGCTTCCCACACTTTTGCATGCAACTTTCCGCCTTCGATCTCATCTTTTCCCGCAGTGATGAAAGTGAAGTAGATGGAGCAGCCGTCCACATAAGCGTGCGAGAAATGGGCCATAATGAATGCCAGCGGTTCTACGGCTTTTTTAACTTCGTCATAAAGCCGCGCGAGTTTATCCCACGTCGTGGCCACCTCGATGGTGTCTACAAAAGCGCCGTGATAAAAGATTTTGCTTTGCTTGTAGCTGACGTGGTACCGCTTCTTCCACCATCGCATTGCCGGTTCGGGGCCGCGATTTTCGCCGCCGAGCATTTCGCAAATCTTGGTGGTTGTTTCAAGCTCATAGTTGGCCATTCGGTCGACGCCCTCGAACATTAGAACCAGAAGACAACCATCTTTAACGAGCTTTCCCAAAACGTTGATCAGATCCGCGCGCTTGGCAAAAGTCCGCTCCGTGGCTCTAACCAGATTGGGTATCAGCGCCTTAATGCGGTTGCCGAATCCGGCGATTGCGCCCAGCGGACTTTCATCTGCGTCCTCTTCTTTGCCCGAACCGACCAGAAACGTATCCAATTCGTCATAAAGGCGGATGGCCGCCGGTTTTATGCCATTGCGCATGATCAAGCGGATCGCTTCGGTCCCGGAGTTGACATCTTTGAACACAAACGAACTGAACTTGCGGGTTTCCGGATAGGGCCACATGGAGAGCCAGGATTTTGTGATGATTCCCAGCGTGCCCTCAGATCCCATAAAGAGATGCTTGAAATCAGGGCCGGTTGCGGATCGCGGAACTATGCGGGAAGTATAGATTTCGCCGCTTGGAAAGACCACCTCCATGCCGATCGCCATGTCTTCCATTTTTCCATATTTGGCCGAAAGCTGGCCGGCGGAACGAGCGGCCAGATAGCCGCCGACAGTTGAACAGTAAATGCTTGAGGGAAAATGGCCTGCGGTAAAGCCGTGGCGATTGAGTTCCATTTCAAGAAGCTGGCCTATAATTCCCGTCTCGCAGCCCACAACGAGCGATTTGTCGTCGATGGAGAAGATGCGGTTCATGCGCTTGGTATCGATGATCATGCCGCCGTTTACGGGCAGCGTGCCGCCGCATACTCCCGAACCTGCTCCAAAGGGGATCATGGGAATTTCCAGCTCATAGCAAAGGGCGCATACGCGGCTTGTCTGCTCGGTATTGCCGGGCCAGATCACAGCAGACGGCGAATATTGAATAAAGCCTTCGTTGACCTCCAGCATGCTTTTCGGGTTCAGGTCGCGACAATAACTCAGGCGGTCGACCTCCTGAATGGAAACCCATTTCTGCCCGACGATTTCTTGAAACCTTTGAACTAAAGATTCGCTAAGCGGTTGTACAGGAAGCAGAGGCATTCAATCTATCCCCATCCGTCATCTCGCGGCAAGTTTGTTCCCGCCTGTCCGCGACGGAAAATCATTTTATGGTGCAGCGTGTCATACTGTCAATGAAGGGTAAATTCCGAATTCACAAATAATGAAATTAATTTAACGCTTTCCATCCGGTTTTTTTGATTGTACTTTTGGATTGTAATCAACGAGCAAATTTATTTTTCATGGGGCGTGACTTATGGGACTGCAAAAAGAAAATCTTAAGGTCGGCATGATCGGGATCGGCGATATCACTTCGCTGCATTACAAGGCTTATCAAAATTTCGAACATGCCGAACTGGCCGCCATTTGCGATCTCAACGATCAATGGCTTCAGCAACGGTCCAAGGAATGGGGCATTTCTAAATGTTATAAGGATTACAAAGAGCTTTTAAAAGATCCTGAGATCGATATCGTTGAAGTCAATACGCCGCATGATGTGCACAAAATGATTGTGGTCGATGCGCTCGATGCCGGCAAACATGTGGCTTGTCAGAAGCCGATATCCACGACCATTGCCGACGCCGAGGCCATGATCGAGGCATCGAAGCGCAATCCCGGCCGCTTCAGGGTTTTAGAGAACTTCGTATTCTATCCGCCATACCGGAAAGCCAAAGAGCTTATGGACAGCGGAGAAATCGGAGAGCCGCTGACCGTACGCTTCAAACTGGGCAACGGAATATTCGGATCGCGCTGGGTTCCGCTCAAATCTGAGATCTGGCATCTGATGGAAACGGACAGAGGCATGGGCCAGGCCGTATTCGATGACGGATATCACAAGCTTTCCATGGCGATTTTTCTTGTCGGCGAGATCGAATCGGTCAAGGGATTCATTGATCGTTCGTTCAGTTACGCGGATCTGCCTGCGCAACTCATCTGGCGCTATAAAGACAAGCGGACGCTCGGCAGCTTTGACATCGCTTTGCAGACAAACCTGTTCACTCGCTCAAAATATTTCGGAGCGGACGAGCGAATTGAGATTGTCGGCACTAAAGGGATTATCAATCTGACCCGATGCACCGGACAGATTGTGGATGACCCTCCGCTGATTTTATACAAAGAAGGGCAGAGATACTTATTCGACGACATCGAGGCCGACTGGCAGGCGAGTTTTACCGCGGGCATTCGTGATTTTCCGATCGCCATCAAGGAAAACCGCGAAACACTGCTTACGGGGCAAAGGGCCTTGGATATATTGAAATTTGCATATGCATTGATCATCACAGCGAAAATAGGCGTTGAAATGAAACCTGCGGACATTACGGACGATATGGTGCGCGAATACCTGTTGAAATAGATCAGCGGCGCGCAATGAAAATATTCCATTGAATATGTGGCCGGAGCAAAAAGCATGGACAAAAAAAGAATGAGAGCCAAAGCGGTTAAAAGCATAAGAGAATTTCCAATCAGGGTGTTCAGCTTTCTGGTCATAAAAGGTCTTAAGTGCATCGTAAAATTGCCGGATGCCGCTTTGATCAAAATTATCGGATGGGCTGCCGCTTATTCCAAAAAGCGCAATCACGGCAATAAGCCGACTCCCTTAATGGAAGTAAGCGAGATGTTAATAAAAGATCCGAATATGACAAAAATGATCCGTCGTTTTCTATTGGACAGTCGGGAATCGCAGTTCTTTTCAATCGTTAAAGGAATGATAAAGCATCATGCGCTCGCTGAAGATAAAAGCTTCGAGATTTATTTACCCGGCATCTCGCATAAAAAAATATCAGTAGACAGCCGCCAGATTTGCGTGGGACTTGTGGGAGACGGATTCGATGCTCGAATGTTGCATAAGGCTTATGAGGAGAATGAAAATTGCCGCTGCTCGATATTCACGGAAGAACAAATCGGAGGGGTCCAAAAGATCGCCGCGATTGCGGACGGTTTGGAAATAACGCGCAGATTGAGAACAGCGGAAAGCCTTGTTTCTTCAGCCCTGGAGCAAGGAGTGGCCGTCTCTATTCATCATTCGGCGATCGAATCTCCGGACATGCTCCAAAGGCTCATCAATCAGGCGGAACATACGCGGACTAGTCTAAGGATCTTCTATCCATATTTTTATTATCCGCCCATTCAAAAAGCGAAAGAGCTTTTAGCGGATGATATGATCGGTGAAGTCACGACGATTCATATTAGAGCTACGATCGGAGGAAAAGGCGGAAGTTTAGAACCAGAAATTCCGGATCCGGAAAAATATTTCGATCATCCGGCATTCGATCATTTCATACTTCTTGCTTTTTTTGGCGGGGCGTTCGAAAAGGCCGTGTCTTATTTGAATAGAATGGATCCGAAATACGGCGGCCAAGGGTTAGTGGATTGCAAGTTCGAATATCCGGGACGATACGGACTTTTGGAATGCTCGTTTGCGCCGGAAATGTACATCCGGTCGGATCATTATCCCTATGATCTGGATGTTGAAATCGCCGGGACCGACGGCATTCTATGGCTGCAACGCGGCATGGCCAAACGAGTGCAATCGCCGCCCATTACGATAAGAGCCGGGAAACAGTATTGTGCGTTTGGGGTCGGATCGGGATTGAGGGAGGATTGGGAAGAATCTTACAAGAATGCGGCGGATCATTTTGCAGACATGGTTCGCGGGAACTGTCGCCGGGTGATGCAAAACAAAGATATTTTTTCGGCTTTGGAATTAAAGGCAAAAATTTTTGATGTCGCTCAAAGCTCAAAGGCAGTGAATTTATAAGGAGTCGTCATGTACTATCCATGTTATGTTCCTTCCGCATCGACTCTGATTTTCATCGCCGAACCACCGGAGGAAAAAGATTATTTTGGCGGGTCAATCAATGTATTTGTGTGCGGAGCTTTGCAAAATCCGGAAAAGATGGTTCCGATTCTCGGCCGCCCCGCTGCTTTTGCGCCTGCCGTGGCTTTGGGATTCAGATGCAGTCGGGAAATCATCGATGGCAGAAATATTCCATTCATGTACCCGGATGAGGATGCACAAAAAGCATTGATGGGAATTGTTTGGCTCGACCTCTTAACCGATGAGCTGGCCCATATAAGGGCTATCGAGATGCAAGATCAATTAAGGGAAGAGATTATTGTTGAAGTTCTTGTCGGCGATCATTATGTAAAATCAATTTCCTTTATAAAATATCGCCGGCTATAAATCTAAAAGACTTTTCAACCGATAAGACATATTAAAATGTCTGTTTTTGTACTAAATAAGATAAAAACCCTTAAAATAATGTTTTTAAAACAACAAGGTTAGGTTATAATCAATATTTGAAATGACCGGGGTTTGGGGCAAATACAAGAAAAATAATGTAAGGGCGCATTTATTTTTCTAAGAAAAAGTAAAAGTCATTTTTTGCCTTAAAGCTTGGCAATCTGTGATTTAAAGTCGGATTAAAGACCGCAGAGATTGTGGGTGTAGAGGAGAGGCAGTGAAAAACGGGGTTGCAACTTTTGAGGACTTTATCAGCGCATCTGCCGATAATTCCTTTGGTTCCTTAGAGGGGAGGTGTGGCATGCCGATTTATGAGCTGATTATTCATCTTCCGAATGAACCGGGAAAGCTTAGTGAGATTTCGGGAATATTGGGTGCGAATGACATCAATATCCGAGCCATGGACATCGCTCTTACAGGGATCGAAGGCATTCTGTCTCTTGTTGTGGATAATCATTCAAAAGGCGTGCAGGTTTGCAGATCTCTAGGATTCGATGTTCGAGAGAGGGAAGTGCTGGCCGTCTGGGTTCCGGATCATCCCGGCGGATTAAATATGGTTCTGAAGCCCTTGTACGATTCTCAAATAATTGTGGATAGGCTTTATTTGGCGGCATGCAGAAACAATCAAGATACGATGGTGATCATTGAAGTATCGGATATAGAGGCGTCCAAATTGGCTCTTTTGACGAGCGGAGTTAATTTGATCAATTCCCACGAAGGGCTTTGATAAAAGCCGTCCGCTCTTTCATCAATATTATTCCGAAACAAAACCGGCATAAAATCCTATAAAAGAATTGCAACGACAAAAAAAGCGGAATTGCTTCCGACATGATATAAAATACCCGTGCTGACCTATAATTAATTTGAAATAGCTTATTTTGCCGGATGGGGTTGATGCGGGATTCCTCAATTCGATCAGAGCAGGCATCTATTAAAGCCATTCTGCAAACTCTTTTGATTTTAGGGCTGATCGCTGCCGCCGCTGTGGCCCGGCTCACTGATTTATCCGCTGATCCGCAGGCGTTGCGCCTTACCACATCCGCATCGCTTCTTTCCGATGAAGGCTTTTATTCCCATCAGGCCGCCAATGCAGCGCTCGGATTCGGAAGCGATTTGCGCGGGGACTTCTCTCCGGCCGTAGCCTATCCTGCGTGGTTCCCTATCCAACGATGGACCTATCAGCTTTTGGGCGTATCGCTTCGTTCAACGAGATTGCCGGCGGCAATAGCCGGGATTTTTGCCGCATGCGCATTGTCATTTTCGATGTTTAGAATTGGGAACCGTCGCGCGTTTGTTTTTGCATTGATCTTGTTGCTGTTTTCGTTTTTGACCCTCTCGTTTTCACGCCTTGCTCTCCTGGAAATGCCGGCGTTATTTTATTGCGCTTTGTCTTTCTTGATGTTGACGGGATTAAAGCCGCGCCTGATTACCACATTCGCCGCAGGAATTCTGGCCTCCATGGCTGTGATGACGAAGCTATCGACGCTGCCCTTTGTTGTGGTCGCCGGATTATGGCTGCTTATGCATTCGCGGTCGCATGTGGCTGTTTTTATTGGGGGGTTCGCCGCTGTCGGATGCATTTTCGCAGCATTGTCTTGGCGAGGTCATCAAGTCGATCTGACCTATTTTTTATCCGAGAATGTGTGGTTTCGCGGCGAGAAAATTTTTGAAAAGTTCCGTGATTCATGGCGAAATTTTTTTGTTCACAATGAGGCGTTCGGATGCTCTCCGTTGTTGGGGGTTCTAGCTGCGCTTGCAGGTCCTGTGACGGCAATTTTTGCCAAGAACAGAGGTGAAAGATTTGCGGGATTATGGGCGTCCTTTCAAATGGCTGCAATCGGGTCGTGGTATTACCAACCATCGCGATACCACCTGTTGTGGTTCATGCCGGGACTCTTGTGCTTGGCGATCTTGTTATCAAGACTTCGTTATCTCTATATAGCCGCGGCAGGAATTATATTGGGACTCGGACTCGAGGCTCCCGCAAACCTGAATCTTTTGATTGCTCCCGACCATTCGATTCGAGATGCGGGCGCGGCTTGCGCACGAATTGCGGAATCCGTTTCGGACAAACCGTTTTTGATCGGCAATATGGCCGGAACGATGGGCGTAGCCGGAGGCATGGGTTCTTTGGTCCTTTATGGCCCCACAGCCAGAAGAGCGAAAGCGCTGGAAGGACCGCGACCGTCGCTTTTGGTGACGCGATTTCCTTATGATCCTAGTGACTATCCCGAGGTGACCGCAAAGTATGCGCCTCATTTTGCCGCATCTTTTGATTTGCTTAAAAGATATAGGCCTGACGCGAGAGTGTTTATTTATTATTTGGTTCCTAAATCGCAGAAGGAGCCATTCTAAGATTGATCCTGGGTCGCCGCGATGGAATGCCTTAGAATTTATTTGGAAAGGCACTCGCTTTTTTTGCTGCATTCGTTATCACATTTCGGCTTGATATCAGAAAATCGATCACCGTTGATCCGATTGTACAATTCGATTTGTTCGGCAAAAGACAGCCTTTTTTTTGCCGGAATATTATGATCGAACAGCTTTCGGCAGAGTACGCATCGAGTTTGCGAGCAGCCAAGGCATTCAAAACAATCAGGGCATTTGGGCTTTATCGTCATGCGCTCTTCCGCGGCTATTCACCCCAGGTCCAATAACCCTTATTGGTAAGCCCCATGAATTGGTCTTCCAATATTTTTCGATGCAAATCCTCTTCGTCCGCGATTTTGAGAAAGATGTTTTTCAGTCTGGGTGATTCGGAAGAATCCGCCAGATTCAAATAGGTTTTGCGCGCTCGTTTTTCCGATTCAATGGCGATCGTTAAAGCGTCCAGATCCGTTTTCAGCGCGTCGCCCGCCAGGGGCGCGGAAGGAACGCCGAGCTGAACCGGATTGAGAGAGAAAGAGGGGAAAGGAGCAATTGCGGATTCCGCGAATTCCGGTTTCAGCATGCGGCTTAATATTTCGACATGCTTTTTTTCGAAAGCTGAAAGCTGCGACAACATGTCTTTGCCCCTCGGGTCCTTTGTCGCCGCTGCGGCGGATTCATAAAAAGAAGCGGCTTTTTGTTCCGCATCCATGGCCATTCGGATGGCTTGGTCGAGGGTCTTCGCGCTTTGATCCATTGATTTTCCTTTCATGCAAAACAGGCCGGGTCTCAGCCGCATTCGGCCGCTTTATTCACATTTACTCTATTTTTTTAAATTTGTCTGAAGGAGCCTGGCATATAGGGCATTGATCGGGCGCCGGCCCGTCCGTTATGTAACCGCACACCGTGCAAACTTGATATTCCGGTTCTCTTTCGCTGAACATGTCGTTGATGACTTTTTTATAGAGAGTGGCGTGCATCTCTTCCACATCGCGAGATCTCGAAAAAATCAGCGCGGCCGTACGCTCTCCTTCTTCTTCGGCTTCCTTAATGAGTTTGGGATAAGCGGTTCCCATCGCAAACGATTCGGTTCCGAACGCGCGCTCCAGGTTGGCTTCAGTATCTTTGACGATGCCGCGAAGCCTTAGAATGTTAAAGCTATGGACCGCTTCGGCCTCTGCCATGGCCCTGAACAACTTGGCGATTTGGGGAAGACCCTCTTTCTCCGCTTGCTCGGCAAAAGCCCTGTTTCGAAAATGCGCTTCGCTTTCTCCCTGGAACGCCAGCTTCAGGTTTGCCTGAGTTTTTTCTTCCATCTTTGCCTCTATTCAAATATTAGTAGTTCTCACCCAGAATTTCGAAATAAGCTTTCGGATGAGCGCAAGCCGGGCAAGCTTCCGGGGCCCCAGGGCCTTCATATATGTATCCGCAATTGCGGCAGCGCCATTTTACGGGCTTGCTCTTTTGGAATACCGCGCCGTTTTCGACGTTGGCCAGGAGATCATTGTAACGCTTTTCATGCTGTTTCTCGGCGATAGAAACCGCCTCGAAGATTTTGGCGACAACCTCAAACCCTTCTTCTCTGGCCACTTTTGCAAAGCCGGGGTACATGGAAGTCCATTCATGATGTTCGCCGGCTGCGGCAGCTTTAAGATTTTGCGCCGTAGAGCCGATCACGCCGGCCGGGAAAGCCGCGTCGATCTCCACATCGCCGCCTTCCAATTGCTGGAAAAACCGCTTGGCATGCTCTTTTTCCTGATCCGCTGTTTCCGCAAAGATGGCCGAGATCTGCTCGAAACCTTCTTTCTTGGCCTGACCGGCAAAATATGTATAGCGGTTTCGCGCCTGGGATTCGCCTGCAAATGCTGTAAGCAAGTTCTTCTCTGTTTTGCTGCCCTTCAATGTTGCCATGATGTTCCTCCTTTATTTCACTAACTATTGACGTTAATCTAAATAAATGGATTCGATGTAAAAAAAATTGTTGTCAATATTGGTTAAATGAAACCCAAACAATGCATTAGAGAATAAAGTAAATTTTACTCGCTAGATATGAGAACGCTAACATTTTGTCAATGCAATAAAACATTTTGAAATTCTTAAAAAACAGTATGAGCCGGACTGTCGTCATTTATTCTCGGGTTATAAATGGGGACACTATCGCAAATAATGTCAAAAGAAATTATATTTTGTGTGAAGATTTAAAAGAATCGGACCAAAGGGGGCTATTATGGAAAATTCAGTCTTAAAACTTCTCAATGCGCGATGGGCTGGAAGAGCTATATCTTCGGAGCCTTTGCCCGAAAAGATTATTTTGGAATTGATCGAGGCCGCGCGCCTGACCCCTTCATGTTCCAACAAGCAGCCTTGGAGATTTTTATTTTTAGAAAGCGAAGAGGCCAAGGCCAAGGGCATCGAAGTGTTTTATCCTGGAAACAGGGTCTGGGCGAGCCGCGCTCCTCTGATCGTCATCGGCTACAGCAAGGCTGCTGACGATTGCCTGATGGACAATGATCGCAAATACCACCAGTTCGACCTCGGAATGGCCGCCATGAACCTGATGCTCAGCGCCACATTCCATAATCTGGTGGCGCGGCCGATGGCGGGCTTCGACCCTGTCAAAATTAAAGAACAGTTTTCTCTTGAGCCCGAAGACGAGCCGCTTGTGATGATCGCGATCGGCAGGTTGTCGGAGGATGAAAGCCATCTGCCCGATCATCTGAAAGGAAAAAATACAATGCCGAGAGAGCGCATGGAGGCATCGAAGATTTGTAAAAGGCTATAGATTTTTTGAATAGAAAGGGATGACATTTGCGCATAAGCCTAAAGAGCAGATGGGCCATGGCTGCAATGCTGATGCTTTGGGCGTTAATCGGATGCAGCTCTTCCGACCATGACAATAACGAATCCGACCATTCGGCAATCGAAGATGATGATTCGGAGCAAGAAGGGCCTTCTATAGGCGCCTCCATGTTCGGAATGGCTTCGACCGGAGGAGGCGGCGTTTTGCAGAATGCCATCAATGATGTGAAGGGCCTGTTAATTCGCGTTTCGAATAAGCCGGTAATCGCACAAAGCGCTGTTGATCTTTCTCTCGATATTCCGATTTGGATTGTAATCGGCGATGCGGCAGTAAAAGAGGGCGTTTTTTCAGCCCAAGAGATTACAGATCTTCCTCAGGAAGGATTTAAGATCCGAACTATCAAAAAAGACGGGGTGTTGATTTATGGAATCGCGGGCAGCGATGAGTTGGGATGCCAGTGGGGTTTATATGAACTCTTGGAGCGCATGGGATTCCGATTTTTTCATCCGGAGTCAAGCTATATTCCGAATGCCGATGATCTGATTTTGCCGGATTCGCTTGACGTGACCGATCAACCGATTCTCAAGCGGCGCGGATTCCATATGCACACCATGCATCCGCTGCCGATGATCGACATCCTATTGTCCGGACAAGAGCAAAATATGCCTTATGCTCGCCGGTTTGTGGATTGGCTTGTCCGCAACAAGGCCAATTATTTTCAGTGGGAGCTTTTGCGAACGGTCCGGTGGGAGGAGTTCGCTCCGCATGCGCTGGAAGTGGTGGAATACGCGCATTCGCGAGGCATAAAGGTCGGAATCGCTGTTAGTTATGTTTTCAGCCAGCAAAAAAGCTGGAAACTGGTGCCGAGACCGTGGGAGCTTTGCGAAGCCGATCTTCGCGCAAACCTGGATCGGCTAATGGAAGTGCCTTGGGATCACATCAACATCGAAATGGGCGCATCGGAGTTTATCCCCGCAAACGATATAAGGACCGTTGATTGGATGAACATCACTTGCGATCATCTGGGAAAGCACTATCCGGGGACAGATGCCTCGGTGAAAGTGCATTGCTCTACGGATCAATGGTCTGAAACTTATAACGTGAATTTTAATTTTATAGTCGCCTTTGCCGACCCGCGCATGGGAATGCTTCCGCATACCGTGATGTTCTTCGATCTCACCGAGCCTGCCGACGCTTACGGCAATAAAGATTTTTTGTTCATGCTCGATTTTTTGAAATCGCAAATCGGAAAAAGGCCGGTTTACTATTACCCCGAAACCGCTTACTGGTGCTCGTTTGATATCGATGTGCCGTTGTTTTTACCGCTCTATGTCTACACCCGATGGCTCGATGCCAAAACGGTTGCAGACGCCGGTGCAGATGGAATCATAACGTTTTCCTCCGGAGACGATTTCGGTTATTGGTTCAGTGATTGGGCGGTTGCAAAATTCAATTGGAATCCTTCCATGAATTGGACCGATGCCCTGGATCAGTTTGCCGCGGTATTTGGACAAACCATGTCAAATCGTGTCACAGAGCTTCTGAAATCGGTCATTACATACCAAAAAGAAAAGCTGATGGATAAAGATCTTATCGGGTACATTTCCGGTGAAGACACTTTGGATGAACTCGGATGGCTTTTCGGAATTTATACCCAGCCCAAGCCGATTTTGTTCAAGGAAATAGATCGAATGAATGCCGATGAGTTGGCTTCATTTGAAAAGAATGAGCTTGCCGATCTGGATGATATTCGAAACGAGTTTCTGGACTTTGCGGATTCCGCTGAAGAACTGGCTGCGCAGGCTCCGGCAAAATCGAAGTTTTGGCTGGATGAACTGGCCGACGATCTGCAAATAAATTATTATCGCGCGGATCACTCATGGCTTTTATATTCAGGCGCAGTTGAAAGGAAGGCCGCCGAGCTGGGGATCCCCGGTTATTCACAGGAAAAGGCGAACGAGTATTTTGAAGAAGCCCGGCAAATAACTCCAAACGCGATCAAGGTTATTCAATCCAGGTTGGAATCCGGTTACTATCCGGGCAAATGGAGATTTGCGGAAGATAAAAATATTACCTCTTATCCGTTCAGATATCTCTGGATGGCTTATACGGGCTACTATTTCACGCGGAGGGAGCATCAGGTAATAAACCGAAACTGGAATCCGTTTTTGGACAATATTCACCATTTGCTCCAAGAAATTTTATAGAGAATTTTTACGCCGCTCTGAGAATTTAATGATTTTCTTCTTGGGTGGTCATCGCTTTCGGCGGATTCGGCCATCGGCGCGCTATTTCATCGGCGATGGTTTCTGCGAAAAGCGCTTGCCCTCGTTCGGTAAAATGAATGTGATCCACATATAAAAGCTCTTCGCGATGTTTCAGCACGGGCACCTGGACATCGATCATGGGGGCTTCGCCGTTTTTGTCTTTGAGCAAGATGTATTTGTGTTCCTTGGATGCCAAAGAGGAAATGTCAATGCCCTCATGACAAAATTCGCCCTTAGAACATTGAGGCAATTTTGGAGAAATCGGGTACGGCTCGTAAACGAAGGCGTAACGGAGATTCAACTGTCGGCAAAGGTTACAGATCAGGGTAAAATCGCGTGCGTATTTTTTAAACATGTAG